>OQVS01000006.1_pt1 | contig 106701 bp, 87 predicted proteins | sample 1691601 | NCBI WGS metagenome assembly OQVS01 (sample SAMN03418268, study PRJEB22391) | human gut metagenome | biome: human-gut; feature: organic feature; material: feces | host: Homo sapiens | place: Tanzania | collected 2013-01 | reverse complement strand
CCATCTCGATCCTCACGGCCATCGCCACGGCCCTCGGCGTGACGAGCTGCATGGCGGGAGTTTAGCCCTCGGCTTAGGATTTGCGACACGCCCATCACAACACAGCACGCCCCATCACAAACGCAACACGCCCCAAGGCCAGGGCCTTGGGGCGTGCGTATGAAGAAGTCGTACCGACGATGTGATGAAAAGTCCGAGTATAAACGATATGAGTGCTCCTTGTCGTTTGTAATCCACCGGCCTTGCGGCTTAGTCGCGGAGATGCGATTTATGTGGCCCGCCATTGACTTGAAGGAAGCGGTCTCGGGTTTTCTGTTTTATTTGATGACTATCCCGATCGAATCGATACGACCCTTTTTTCTTCTTTCTTGCGTGCAAAGTTAGCATATTATCTCGTTATCACCAAACAATACGCCCACTTTTTCTCCATTTCCCACGATTTTCTTACATCGCTGCGTCGAGCAGGATTTCGGAAAGGGTGGGGTGGATGTGGATCGTGTCGTGGAGATCCTCGACCGTCGCCTCGCGGCAGATGAGGGCGGAGACCTCCTGGACGATGTCGGCAGCATGGGCGCCATAGACGTGGCATCCCAGCAACTTGCCATCCTCGGCGACAAAGAGCTTGAGCAGTCCCTCCGTCTCCTCCATCGCCACGGCCTTGCCATTGCTGCGATAGAACGACTTGCGCACGGTGTAGGGCGCGCCGCTCTGCTTCAGCTGGTCTTCGGTGGGCCCCACGCAGGCTGCCTCAGGATAGGTGAAGATGGCGCTGGGGACGACGTCGAGGCGGATGCCGTCGGTCTTGCCCAGGATATGGTTGACGGCACGCAGGCCCTGCGCCTCGGCGGCATGGGCGAGCTGGATGCGACCGTTGACGTCGCCGATGGCATAGACGCCCGGGACGTTGGTCTGCATGTTGTCATCGACGGTGATGCCCTTGCGGTCGTAGGCGACGCCAGCAGCCTCCAGGTTGAGGTGGTCCATGTAGGCGCCGCGGCCCGTGGCGACGAGGACGACGTCGGCTTCCAAATCGACGCGCTGACCCTTGCGCTCGAAGGTCACGACGGCCGTGTCGCGGCCCTCAGCGCCAGGGATGGTGCGGATGTCCTGAACGCCGCTCTGCATGTAGAACTTGATGCCGCGCTTCTCCAGCGCCTTGCGCATGCGCTTGGCGATGTCGGCGTCGATGGGCGGGAGACACTCCTTGAGAAACTCCACCACGGTCACCTCGCTGCCAAACGTCTGGAAGGCGGAGGCAAATTCCATGCCGATCACGCCGGCACCGATGATGCAGAGGCGGCGCGGCACGAAGTCGATGTTGAGGAGCTCCGTGGAGGTCATGACGTTGCTGCCGATGTGGGGGTTGTCGTGCATGAACGGCAGGATCTTCGACTGCGAACCCGTGGCGATGAGAATGTTCTTGGCCGTGTATTGCTCGCCACCGACCTCGACGGTGTGGGCATCGACGAAGTGGGCCTCACCCTTGACGAGCGTGATGCCGGGCTGGGAGAGCAGCGTGGCGATACCCGAGACGAGCTGGGCCACGACCTGGTTCTTGCGCTCCAGGATGGGCTTGAAGTCGATGCCGTTCTCAGACTTCGGCACCAGCGGGTTGCGATAGAGGTCGGCGTCGTGGGCAAAGCTCTTCGTGGGGATGCAGCCCACGTTGAGGCACGTGCCACCCAGTTCGCCCTTCTCAATGATCACGACCTGGAGGCCGTGCTTGGCAGCATAGCCGGCGGTATGATAACCGCCAGGTCCTGCTCCGATGATGATCAGATCAGTCGTTGTCATGCTGCAGCTGCTTGAAAGTGGTGATCGGATGCTTGGCGGCCAGCACGTCATCGACGCGGCCGATCGGCGTGTTGTGGGGAGCCGACTTCACCTCCTCGGGCGTCTCGCGGGCCTCCTGGGCGATCTTGTGCATCACCTCGATGAAGCCGTCCATCGTCTCCTTGCTCTCGTTCTCCGTCGGCTCGATCATCAAGGCCTCGTGGAAGAGCAGCGGGAAGTAGATCGTCGGCGCATGGTAGCCGTAGTCGAGCAGGCGCTTGGCCACGTCCATCGTCGTGACGCCCGTCGATTTGTCGCGCAGGCCGTTGAAGACAAACTCGTGCATGCAGGTCGTCGGGATCGGGAGTTCGAAGTCGTCCTTGAGCGACTCCTTGATATAGTTGGCGTTGAGTGTGGCGAGCGGGCCGACCTTCTTGACCTGGTCGCGGCCGAGCGTGAGCAGGTAGGTGTAGGCGCGCACGTTGACCAGGAAGTTGCCGAGGTAGGCACCGACGTGGTTGGCCTCCGTGGAATACTCGCCGTCGCTGGCGGGATTCACGACGACGAAGCGGTCGCCATCCTTGACGACGTGGGGCTTCGGCAGGAACTGCTCCAGGCCCTTGCGCACACCGACGGGACCATCGCCAGGACCACCGCCGCCATGAGGCGTGGAGAAGGTCTTGTGGAGGTTGATGTGCATCACGTCGAAGCCCATGTCGCCCGGACGGGCCACACCGAGGATCGGGTTGAAGTTGGCACCATCATAATAGAGGAGCGCGCCGCAGGCGTGGACGAGTTTGGCGATCTCGGGAATCTCCTTCTCGAAGAGGCCCAGCGTGTTGGGGTTGGTCATCATGATGGCGGCGATGTCATCGCCCAGGAGCGGCTTGAGGTCCTCGACATCAACGAGACCCTCGGCGGTGCTCTTCACCTCGACGATATCCAGTCCGCAGACGGCAGCCGAGGCGGGGTTGGTGCCATGGGCCGAGTCGGGGACGATCACCTTCGTGCGCTTGACGTCGCCACGGCTCTGATGGTAGCTGCGGATGATCATCAGACCCGTCAGCTCGCCATGAGCACCAGCGCAGGGATTGAGCGTGAAGTCGTGGAGGCCGGCGAGCGTGGCGAGGCTGTGCTGGAGATTATAGACCACCTCCAGGGCGCCCTGAGCCGTCTCGACGGGCTGCAGCGGGTGGAGGTTGTTGAAGCCCGGCAGGGCGGCCATCTCCTCGTTGATGATGGGATTGTACTTCATCGTGCAGGATCCCAGGGGATAGAAGCCGTTGAGCACACCGAAGTTGTTCTCGCTATGGTTGGTGTAGTGGCGCACGACGGTCATCTCGTCGCACTCGGGCAGCTCGGCGTCCTGCTCGCGGCGCAGCTCGGCGGGGAGCTCGTGATGGGCGAAGCGGTTCTTCGGCAGCGAATAGGCACGACGGCCGGGGCGGGAAAGCTCAAAAATCAGATTTCCGTATAATTTGTTGTTCATCTTTCGTCCTCCTTATTTATTGTTCAAGATAGCGGTGAGTTGATCGATCTCCTCCAGTGTGCGCTTCTCGGTGACGGCGATGAGGAGCTTGTCGTCATCGACCTTGACGCCGGGCAGGATGCCCTGGGCGATGCAGCGGTCGAAGAAGGCGTCGCGGTCCTCCACGCGGACGAGGAACTCATTGAAGAACGGCTGCTGATAGACGAGCGAAGCCTTGCCCGTGGCGACGAGCTTCTCGCAGAGCGTGTGGGCGCCGTCGAGGCCGATCTGGGCGGCCTCCTTGATGCCCTCCTTGCCCATGATGGAGCAATAGATGGTGGCGAAGAGGGCCATCAGGCTCTCGTTGGAGCAGATGTTGGACGTGGCCTTCTGGCGGCGGATATGCTGCTCGCGGGCCTGGAGCGTGAGGACGAAGGCGCGCTGGCCGCGGTTGTCCTTGGTCTTGCCGACGATGCGTCCGGGGATCTTGCGGATCAGCTTCTCCGTGCAGCACATGTAGCCGGCGTAGGGACCACCAAAGGCCATCGGCAGACCGAGGCTCTGGACATCGCCCACGGCGACGTCGGCTCCCCACTCGCCCGGCGTCTTCATCAGGGCGAGGTCGGCGATGACGCTGTTGAGGACGAAGAGGGCCTTCTTGTAGTGGCAGGCATCGGCTACGCCCGTGAAGTCCTCGACCACGCCGTAGTAGTTGGGCTGCTGGGCGATGAAGCCGGCGATGTGGCCCTCGGCGAGCTGGTTCTTGAGATCCTCCTTGTCCGTCACGCCGTCCTTCTGGGCGATCTCCTGGAGCTTGATGCCGTGGAAGTGGGCGTAGGTCTTGAGGACGGCGACCGTCTTCGGGTCGAGCGTGGCGCTATAGGCCACGGTGTCGGCCTTGCGCGAGTTGGCGTAGGCCATCATCATGGCCTCGGCCGTAGCCGTCGTGCCGTCGTACATGGAGGCGTTGCTGATCGCCATGCCCGTCATCTCGGCCATCATCGACTGGAACTCGAAGATGTAGTGGAGCGTGCCCTGGGAGATCTCGGCCTGATACGGCGTGTAGGAGGTCAGAAACTCGCTGCGCTCCACGATGTTGGGCACGGCGGAGGGCGTGTAGTGATCATAGACTCCGGCGCCGGCGAAGCAGGTGAACTGGGTGTTCTTCTGGGCGAGCTTGCCGAGCACGTCGCGCACTTCCTGCTCGCTCATGGCCTCCGGCATGTCGTACTCGCCCTTGAACTTCACCTCTTCGGGCAGACCTGCGTAGAGGTCTTCGAGGCTTCCGATGCCAATCTTGGCCAGCATCTGGCGGATGTCATCGTCGGTATGTGGAAAAAACTTATAGGTCATAGTTTAAATAGTAATATGTATAAGAGTAAATGTGAAAACGCTTGCCTGATGAGAAGAAAGGCTTCCACCAGACAAGCGTTAGGTGGGATCAGGGGGCGGGGATTAGTGCTCCTTGGCGCAGAACTCCTCGTAGGCCTTGGCGTCCATGAGGGAGTCGAGCTCGCTCTTGTCGCTCAGCTTCACCTTCATGATCCAGTTGCCGAAGGCGTCCTGGTTGATCAGCTCGGGCTGGTCCTCAAGGGCCTCGTTGACCTCAACGACCGTACCGGAGACGGGGCTCACCAGGTCGCTGGCGGCCTTGACGCTCTCCACGGCGCCGAAATCGTCCTCGGCGGCGAACTCGTCATCTACCTCGGGCATATCGACATAGACGATATTGCCCAGGCTCTCCTGTGCGTAGTCGGTGATACCTACATAGGCCTCGTCGCCCTCAACCTTCACATACTCGTGGCTCTCGCTGTAGTAGAGCCCTTCAATTACTTTTGCCATAGTTTTTGTTATTGACACCCCCGCGGCCCGCGCCCCGGGAGGGGTGGGGGAGTGGGGATGTGGTCATGAATTTATAAATTGTTATCTGGAAAAAATGTTCTTGATAGATTACTTCTTGTAGTGCTTGTCGTAGAACTTCTTCTTGACGACGGTGCCGGGGAAGGTCTTCTTGCGGATCTGCACCTCCACGCGGTCGTCCATCTTGACGGAAGCATCGACCAGGGCCACGCAGCAGCTGCCCTCGACGGAGATGAGGCGGTAGCCCGTCGTGACCTCGCCGACCTCCTGGCCGTCCTTGAGCACCTTGTAGCCATGGCGGGGCACGGCGTTGCCGTCGAGCTTGATGCCGCGCAGACGCTGGGCAGGACCCTCGGTCTTCTGCTTCAGCAGGGCCTCCTTGCCGATGAAGTCGTCCTTGTCAAACTTCACGAACATGCTCAGGCCGGCCATCACCGGGGTGATCTTGTCGCTCAGCTCGTCGCCATAGAGGGGCAGACCCACCTCGAAGCGCAGGGTGTCGCGGCAACCGAGACCGCAGGGCTTCACGCCAGCCTCGATCAGCTTGTCCCAGCAGCGGCGGATGTACTCGTGGGAACCGTAGAGCTCAAAACCGTCCTCGCCGGTGTAGCCCGTGCGGGAGATGATGATGGTCTCGCCGTCCTTCTCCAGCGTCTTGACCTCGTAGAACATCAGGTCGCTGCAGGGAATCTCCAGCACCTTCTCGATCGTGGCCTCGGCCTCGGGACCCTGGATGGCGAGCTGGCCGTAGTAGTCGCTCTCGTGGCTGAGCTTGACGTCGAAGCCCTCGGTCTGCTTCTTGAACCACTCCACGTCCTTGTCGATGTTGGCGGCGTTGATCGTGAAGATGTAGTGGTTCTCCTCCAACTTGCAGATGCAGGTGTCATCGACCACGCCACCGTCCTCGTAGCAGAACATGCCGTAGATCACCTTGCCAGGAGCCATCGGGCGGACGTCGTTGGTGAAAATGTAGTTGACGTACTTCTCGGCCTCGGGACCGGTGATGCGCACCTCGCCCATGTGGCTCACGTCGAACATACCGACGTGCTGGCGAACGGCATTGTGCTCGTCAATAATGCCACTATACTGGATCGGCATGTCAAAACCGCCGAACGGGGACATCAGGGCTCCCAAAGCCACATGCTTATCATGAAGACAAGTCTCTTTCATCACTATATCCTTTCTTTAATTATTTAGTTATTTTGCGTTATTGATTTCAGCGCAAAATTACAAAAACATTTTTGAGGGTACAAACTATTTGGTTTGTTTTTTCGTTAAAAACATTAAATCCGTCACTTTGAACCTAAGTGGCTATAATTCAGTTCAAAGCGAAACGTTTTTGGCCGAGCAAGGCGCTTGGAGTAAGGTAAACCTGCGAAATACCAACACTTTGCCCAACGGACGGGGTAAAATCTTTCTTCGCCATTAAAAAAAACATAATTTCTGAGGGCAAAATGATAGACCGAGGGCGTGGTTGTGAGGGCAAAATGAGAAAAAGAAAGCCAGCAAGAAGGGAATTTCTCAGAAAAACGCACCACCAACTATTGCACGTCACGAACCATTGTCGTAACTTTGCACCCCCAGCCGACGCAGCTGCTCGGCGAAGGACGAAGAACAAACAAGGCAATAGTCCTATATACATATATAGTCATTTACAATAGTCACTTATAGAATCATTGATAAAATATGGAATCAACGCAAGACATCAAGGACTTCGAACAGGCGCTGCGCACCGACCTCCATCAGTATCTCCTCTCCCTCGACAAGGTGGACGATCGTCTGCCCGAGGCGCCGGACATCGAGGGGCTGTGGCCGAAGATCGGCGAGAGCTATCTGCCCGACGGGATGCGGGAGTTTGCCGGCTATCCGACGGTCTCGCTCGGCTGGATGATGTTCCTGGGCATGGCGATAGCAAAATACTGGGACACGGACTGGGAGCTCTATAGCAAGGTGGCCGATTTGTACCATTATCTGAGGGACCAGCGCGACTACGACCACCTCGACGACCACATCTGCGAGAAGGTGCTGCTGCTGACGGAGGAGGAGCGACAAGCGATGGTCAACGTCGTGGCCGAATGCGCCGCACGCACCTATCACCAGCTCTGCCACGGCAGTCTCCAGCCTGGCACGCCCGAAGCCTTCCAGGGCTATGTGGCGGCGCTCCACCAGCTCTACCTCATGGGCATGGCGATGGAACTGAAACGGCTGGGCTACCACATGACGAAGTGGGGCTAAGGACTGCGCCAAGGAGGATAAGGTATTGCGCAGAGGGGCTAAGGACTGTGCCAAAAGGGATATTTGTTTGCGGCAGCAAAATCACATTCCTCGTTAAAATACTTTAATGAGTGATGGTCGTTTGGTGTTTTCTTCATAACTTTACCCCCTGATTTTATGAAATAATTCGGTAAAATGAGTAAATATAGATACCTGACGGTCCTCTTGGCCTTGTCCTTGGCGCTCTGCCTGAGCTCCTGCTTCAAGGACGAGCCGCTCAACGCGGAATGCGACATCGAGCAGGCCTACCTGCGCGCGGGCGAGCACCTGGGCAGTTGGTTTCTCTTCGATTCCGACACGCTGCGCAACGTGCAGTCTGATCAGACGACGATAGAATTTACCATGAGCGGGCAGGCGGACCTCACGCGCCTGGCTCCCTACTTCCGCATCAGTCCGGGCGCCACGATCTCGCCAGCCAGCGGCAGCGTACACGACTTCTCCCAGGGCGCCGTGGAATATACGGTCACATCGGAGGACGGCCAGTGGACGCGTACCTACCTCGTCAGTATCAAGAAGATGATCGAATTTGGCAGCGCCCATGACTTCGACTTTGAGCACTGCCACCTGGACAAGGGATTTTATGTTTGGACCGAACCGTGGCAGGATCAGGACGGACAGATCACGCAGGAGCCGCTTTGGGCCACGGGCAACCCGGGCTACAAGATCAGCAACAGTTCGACGGCGCCGGAAAACTATCCCACGGCGCCCACCGAGGCGGGACACGAGGGCAAGGGCGTGAGACTCATGACCTGCCGCACGAGCGGGCTCGCCGACATGGTGCAGAAACCCATTGCGGCTGGCAATCTCTTCATCGGCCAGTTTGACCCGTCCGACGCGCTGCGCGACGCGATGTCGGCCACGAAGTTTGGCCGCCCGTTCAGTTTCGACACGCCGCCCAAGGTCTTCACGGGCTGGTATAAGTACAAGGCTGGCCCGCAGTTTACCGACCGCTTCATGAACGTGCTGGAGCAGCGCGACTACGGCACAATCTACGCCGTGCTCTACGACAATCACAACGCCCAGGGCGAGGCCATCTGCCTCTATGGCGACAACGTGCAGACCAGCGACCGGGTCGTGGCGCTCGCCCGACTCGACAATATCGACGACACGCCGGAGTGGACGCCCTTCACGCTCAACTTCATCTATCGCAAGGCCGTGGACGCCCAGAAACTCAGGACGGGAGGCTATAGCCTGGCCATCGTCTGCTCGTCGAGCACGAGCGGCGCCGAGTTTATGGGGGCCGTCGGCAGCACGCTGTGGGTGGATCAGTTTAGGGTGGTCTGCGAATAGCGACTATTTTAGAATCGACTATTTGGGGAATCCACCATTTGGGGAATCTACCATTTGGGGAACCAACCATTTGGGAAATCCACCATTTGGAGAACCCACTATAAATAGAAAATGTAAGAACAGAGACTACGATGAGAAAAATCATACTTGGGGCCCTGCTGGCGACGATCAGTCTCGGCGCGTGGGCAGGCGAGAAAGACCAGGCGGGTGGGAGCGCATGGAACCGCTTCCTCCACGGCTACCGCTACTACGCCCACGTCGGCTACCACATCGGTGGCACGGCGCCCATAGGAATGCCGGCCTCGATACGTACGCTCCACAGCTATCGGCTGCGCCCCAACTTCGTCCTGGGCGTCGATGCCTACCACGCCATCTCGGGGAGGTGGGGATTCGTCGGCGGACTCCATTTCGAGGAGAAGGCGATGCGGACGGACGCGGGGGTGAAGGGCTACCACATGAGGATCGTGCGCGGGGGAGAGGAACTGGAGGGCGTCTTCACGGGCAGCGTGGTGACGAAGGTGGACATGAGCCTGATCACCGTGCCGCTGCAGATCGCCTACGACCTCAGTCCGCACGTGCGACTGAAGGCGGGTCCCTACGTGAGCTACGTCACCTCGCGGAAGTTTGAGGGATGGGCCTACGACGGCTACCTGCGCCGACGCGAGGAGGGCCACGACAAGCACGATCCCACGGGACAGAAGGTGATGCTGGGCCACAACGACGGCGAGCGGGGCAACTATGATTTCTCCGACGACATGCGATCCTGGCAGATGGGCATAGACGTAGGCGCCGACTGGTATATCACGAAGCGCTGGGGCGCGAAGGCCGGACTGTCATGGGGACTGACGGGCATCTTCCACAGCGGTTTCGACACCATCGAGCAGACGATGTATCCCATCTATGGCACGATCGGCGTGGTCTATCAGCTGAAATAGGGATAGTCCAGTGAATGTAAACAACAAAAGAAGCTATTCTTATAACAATAATTATTAATCAAAAAAGTTTAGATGAAAATGAAAAAGTTTTTTTATCTGTTGGCCATGGTTTGCTCCATCGGCCTCCTGGCCTCCTGCGGAGGTGACGACGATGATGAGGGTGGTGGCAGCGGACCCAGCGGAAAACGTTTGCCGGCCATCGAGGGCACATGGAATGTATTGAGGAGCCAGGGCGATGAGATCAATGGCTACACAGGTTCTGCACAGATCACCTGGGAGGTGTCAGATACCGCCAAGATCAACGTCGATCTGGGTACGGGCACGGCCATACCTATCCCCATCAAGACGAGCCTCGTCCCCATGGCCAACAGCCTGGCCAACAAGTTCCTGCCCAGTCTGCTGAAGAGCGTCACCTTCACGGCCGACGGTCAGATCAACGCCATGGTGGCTGGCGATATCGACGATGGCCAAACCACGCTGTGGAGATCCATCAACGGCTATTCTTCCTATACCGTCATCAACGACCAGCTCATCATGCTCCACATCAATGCCGACAAGGCTACGGAGCGCATGGACGACCCCGAGCTCAAGGCGCAAGTCCGTGCTATCCTCATGAAGTATAACGCCATCCCCATCAACATCCGCTGGAATGGTCCTGACAATCCTTACTTCTATGTGGATAAGGCCTTCATGGAGCCGCTGATCGCCACAATGGTGGGCGTCGTCAACAAAATCCCGATCACGGGCTTGGATGATGACGATGTCGAGACCTTCAAGATCATGAAGGGCGTACTCAACCAGCTTCCCGCCATCATGGACCAGACCACGAAGTTTGAGGCAGGTATCGAACTGACCCGCTAATCCTCCGCTCCCTTTCGGAGCAACCCTCCGCATTCTAACGGAGTAATATCGGAACAACATCCGCAAGGGGTGTGACAACGGCTTTCGCCATTGCCACACCCCTTTTCCGTATAGTTGCAAAGACTATATAGTTGAAAGACCGTATTCTTGTTTTCCCTACTCAGCAAGGCCGTATAATGGTTATTCCTGCTGAGCAGGCCGTGTGGAAACAACCCAGTCACGCCATTCTCCGGCCAAACGCAAAAGGCTTCCCCCAGCGGTGTGGAGGAAGCCCTATGTCATGAGACGCTATCGGCCCGCACGGCGGCAGGCCGACAGGTGGGAAGTCGATGGATTAGATGATATCGCTCCAGTCCTCCTGCGACTTGCGCAGGTAGCTCAGGTAGCGGCGCTTGGCACTCTTCTCCGTCTCGGCGAAGAGCTCGTCGGCCTCATCCTTGAACGCCTTCTTCAGCGAAGCGAAGCGAACCTCGCCCATGAGGTAATCCTGGAACTTATCCCACTGCGGCTCCTTAGAGTCGAGCGTGAACGGGTTCTTGCCCTCCTTGGCGTTGTTGGGGTTGTAGCGCCACAAGTGCCAGTAGCCACACTCAACGGCGAGAGCCTCCTCGTGCTGGCTGCGACCCATGTTGCGGCGATCCTTGGCCGTGCCCTTGATACCGTGGTTGATACACGGAGCGTAGGCGATGATGAGAGACGGACCATCGTAGGCCTCAGCCTCGCGGATAGCCTTCAGCGTCTGCTCGTTGTTGGCACCCATGGCGACCTGGGCCACATAGACGTAGCCGTAGGTGGTCTCCATCAGACCGAGGTCCTTCTTGCTCACGCGCTTGCCACTGGCGGCAAACTGAGCGATGGCGCCGAGCGGCGTGGACTTGGAAGACTGGCCACCGGTGTTGGAATAGACCTCCGTATCGAGGACGAGGATGTTGATGTCCTGACCCTGGGCGAGGACGTGGTCGAGACCGCCGTAGCCGATATCGTAGGAAGCACCGTCACCACCGATGATCCACTGTGAACGCTTCACGAGGTAGTGGTCGAGCGTCTGAAGCTCCTTGCAGACCGGGCAACCCTTCTCGGCGCCAGCGGCGATGAGGGGCTTGAGCTCGGCAGCAGCCTCCTTGCTACCCTCGGCGTCGTTCATGTTGGCCAGCCAGTTGTCGGCGGCAGCGATGAACTCGGCGGGAACGTGCTCCTGGGCCTTGGCATCAGCCAGCAGGTGGCAGATGCGCTCACGCATCTTCTTGTTGGCGAGCGTCATACCGAGACCAAACTCACAGAAGTCCTCGAAGAGGGAGTTGTTGAAAGCAGGACCCTGACCCTTCTCGTTCTTCGTGTAAGGCATAGAGGGAACACTGGCTGAGTAGATGGAAGAGCAACCCGTGGCGTTGGCCAGCATCTCGCGATCACCGAAGAGCTGAGAGATGAGCTTCACGTAGGGCGTCTCACCACAACCGGAGCAAGCTCCTGAGAACTCGAAGAGCGGCTGGGCAAACTGAGAGTTCTTCGCACTCTGCTTCACATCGACGAGATGCTGCTTGGACTTCACCTCGTGGACGAGGTACTCCCAGCGCTTGGCCTCCAGCTTCATCTCGGGAGCGTCGGCGTTGAACGGCACCATCTTGAGGGCCTTCTCACCCTTCTTGCCCGGGCAGACATCGGCGCAGTTGCCGCAGCCGAGACAGTCGAGCACGGAGGGCTCAATGCGGAAGTGCATACCCTTCATGGCCTTCGGAGCCAGCATGTCGATGGTCTTGCCCTCAAACTTGGCGGCCTCCTCGTCGTCGAGGACGAACGGACGGATGGCAGCGTGCGGACAGCAGAAGGCACACTTGTTGCACTGGATACAGTTCTCAGGATTCCACTCGGGGACGAAAGCCTCGACGCCACGCTTGTCGTAGGCGGCGGTGCCGGAATCCCAGTGGCCGTTGGTCGTGCCAAACTTCACGAAGTCGGAGACCTTCAGCAGGTCGCCAGCCTGAGCGTTCATCGGGCGAACCACCTCCTTGACGAAAGCAGGAGCGTTGTCCTCGACAACGGCGTCGTCGGCCAAGTTGGCCCATGCGGGATCCACCGTCAGCTCCTTGTACTCGCCACCGCGGTCAACGGCTGCGTAGTTGAGGTTGACGACGTCCTCACCCTTCTTGCCATAGGACTTGACGATGAAGGCTTTCATCTGGGTGACGGCGAGGTCGGTGGGGATGACCTGCGTGATGCGGAAGAAGGCAGACTGCAGGATGGTGTTCGTGCGGTTGCCGAGACCAATCTCCTGGCCGATCTTCGTGGCGTTGATATAATAGACCTTGATGTTGTGCTTGGCGAAATAGCGCTTCACCTTGTTGGGGATGAAGTTGACGAGCTCCTCGCCATCAAAGATGGTGTTGAGCAGGAAGGTGCCACCGTCGCGGAGACCGCGCGTCACATCATACATGTGGAGGTAGGCCTGGACGTGGCAAGCCACGAAGTTAGGCGTATTGACCTGGTAGGCGGAGTGGATGGGCTCGTCGCCGAAACGAAGGTGTGAGCAGGTGAAACCACCCGACTTCTTGGAGTCGTAGGAGAAGTAGGCCTGGCAGTACTTGTCGGTGTTGTTGCCGATGATCTGCACGGAGTTCTTGTTGGCACCGACGGTACCGTCAGAACCGAGACCGTAGAACTTAGCCTCGAAGAGGCCCTCACCACCCATCGGGATCTCTGCCTCCTCGGGGAGAGAGGTGAAGGTGTAGTCGTCGATGATACCCACCGTGAAGTGGTTCTTCGGCTCGGGGAGCTCGAGGTTCTTATAGACGGCGAGGATCTTGGCCGGCGTGGTGTCGCTGGATCCCAGTCCGTAGCGTCCGCCGACGATGAGCGGATGGCGCGGGTCGTCGTAGAGGGCCGACTTGACGTCGAGGTAGAGCGGCTCGCCCTCAGCACCCGGCTCCTTCGTGCGGTCGAGCACGGCGATGCGCTTCACGGTCTCAGGCAGCGCCTTGCGCAGGTAATCGACAGAGAACGGACGATAGAGGTGGACAGCCACCATACCGACCTTCTTGCCCTGCTTCAGCAGGTAGTCGATGCACTCGCGGGCAGGCTCCGTGGCCGAACCCATGAGGACGATGACGTTCTCGGCATCGGGAGCGCCGTAGTAGTTGAAGAGGTGATACTCGCGGCCCGTGATCTTGGAAACCTCGGCGAGGTGCTTCTCCACGATCTCCGGAACGGCGTCGTAGTACTTGTTGCAAGCCTCGCGGTGGGTGAAGAAGGTCTCCGGGTTCTCGGCCGTACCACGGGTGTCAGGACGCTCCGGGGTCATGGCGCGGTTGCGGAAACGCTCGATCCACTCGGGGTTGACGAGCGGACGGATGTCCTCCATGTCCATGGCCTCCACCTTGTGGTACTCATGGGAGGTGCGGAATCCGTCGAAGAAGTTGATAAACGGAACCTCGCTCTCAAGCGTAGAGAGGTAGGGAACCGCGGAGAGGTCCATGACCTCCTGTACCGAACCGGAGCAGAACATGGCGAAGCCCGTCTGACGGCAAGCCATCACGTCCTGGTGATCGCCGAAGATACAGAGCGCATGGGTGGCCAGGGTACGGGCCGTGACGTTGAACACGCAGGGGAGAAGCTCACCAGCAATCTTGTACATGTTCGGAATCATCAGCAGCAGACCTTGCGAAGCCGTGTACGTAGAGGTCAGCGCACCAGCCTGGAGAGAGCCGTGGAGAGCGCCGGCGGCACCACCCTCAGACTCCATCTCCTGGACGGAGACCGTCTGACCAAACAGGTTCTTGCGGCCTTTAGCAGCCCAGTCATCGACATGCTCCGCCATCGGTGACGACGGGGTGATGGGGTAGATAGCAGCCACCTCGGTGAACATGTAGCTCACATGGGCAGCAGCGGTGTTGCCATCACAAGTCATAAATTTCTTTTCCTTAGCCATTTGTTTAACTTGTTAAATGAAATTACTGTTATATCTTGATTCGTATTATTGCTTTTGTGTATCGAACTGAATGCTTTGTGCATCAGACGCCTTTTCCTATTTAATAGTGTTGGACGCCTTTTCTGTCATATAGTCACTGACGTTTTTCCTATCATGCAGCCTCTGACATATTTCCCATCATACAGCCCCTCAGTCTCTGACATATTTCCCATCATTCAGTCTCTGACGCTTTCCTATTATATATAGTATGGCGTGCGGACCGCCGGGGGTCCTTAGTAGAGAAAACCGAAGAGCCATAGCGGTATTTTCCTTCCCTTGCCGACTACGAGGCCGCTGGAAGCGGTGTAGTAGGCTTTCTTGCCCCTGGATCTCGACTCGCCCTCGCCCTCGGCGCTGATGCGCACGCTGGTCTCGCCGTCGATGCGGTAGGCGTCGGTGGCGCGCTCCTTGTTGACCGTATGGTCTTTGCGAAGCTGGTTGATGAAGAAGGAGTTGAGGATCTCGCGGTCGCCGAAGTTGCGGGGATAGACCGTGTAGATGAGGTTGGGATTGTTGACGACCACCATGGCGGGCTTCTTGGGGAAGACGGAACCCTGGTGGTAGATGATGTTGAGGAGGCGCGCGTCGGCGAGATACTTAATGTAGTTCATCACCGTGGCGCGGCTGGTGTCGATGGTCTCGGCGAGCTTGCTGACGTTGGGCGACTTGCCCGTCTCCAGGGCCAGCAGGTAGTAGAGCTTCTTGATCTTCGTGAGATATTTGAGCTCTATCTGGCGGATCAGCAGCACATCGACCTCAATCATCATGTTCATCGTCTTGAGCAGGTTCTCCGAGTAGTTGGTGTGCTCCAGGAAGAAGGGGTAGAAACCATGGTGGAGATACTCCTTGAAGAGTGACTCCACATCGACCTTGGCGGCCACCTCGTGGGCTATCGTCTCGTGCTGCTGCAGGATTCCTTCGAGCGTATGGGGGTGGAAGTGGTTGTCGGTCTTCAGATTGACGTACTCGCGGAAGGAGAAGCCGCGGAGACTGTAGCAGGCAACGATGTCGCCGATCATGGGGTCGCTGAGCAGGCGCATCACGCTCGATCCGGTGAAGATGATCTGCAGCTCGGGGTAGTCGTCGTAGCAGCGGCGCAGCTCGTGGTTCCACTCCGACTTCTTGAAGATCTGATCGATGAGCAGCACGCGGCCTCCCTGGGCGTAGAACTCGCCAGCGAAGTCGTGGATGCCGCGGCCCTGGAAGTAGAAGTTGTTCATGTTGATGTAGAGGCAACGGCGGTCGCGAGCGTCAAACCGCTCCTTGGCTATCTCCAGCAGAAACGTCGTCTTGCCCACACCGCGCGTCCCCTTGATGCCAATCAAGCGGCCGCGCCAGTCGATCTCGTCCATCAGGGTGCGCCTGACAGTGGCATGTGTATGCTCTACGAGGTAGGTATGTGTTCTGAAAAACGCTTCCATTCTTCTACTTTATAATGGTACTGCAAAGTTACGCAATATTTTTTGATTTGCAAACTCTACTTTGCAAAATTGCGTTTTTTTTCGTCTTTTAAGGCCTTTTATCCCCTTACAGACCCTTTTTCAGCCTAAAAATAGCTATCTTTGCCGTCCAATGGCTTTACGACTCCACATTTTCAATCCCGAGCACGATATCGCCCTGGCCCATGGCAGCCCGCTTTTCACGTCGCCACGAGCGGGACGGCAGTTGCGCGCTGACCTCGGTTTTCTCCCTGCACTATGGGCGGGGGAGGAGAGCGTTGTGTGGACCGACCAGCCGCAAGAAGCCTTGGAAAATGTACGCCGTTTGGGCCTCGATGTGCTACCAGGATTATTTGTCGATACGCCCACGTTGCGCCGATTGGCTCATCAGGTGGAGGCGGTTGATCCGTGGGGATGGGACGCGGCCTTGTGTCACCAGCTGCAGCGACTCGGGGTGAATCCTCGCATTCTGCCAACGGACGAGGAACTGAAGGAAGTACGGGCGCTGAGCCATCGCAGAACGGCCAAAGTATTACTTGAATCAATACATCATACTTTACTGATTGATAACGAAGTAGCGTATTCCGTTAAAGAGAAGGAAGAAGTTGTTGAGACAACAAAAAAAAACGTTGAACTAACAGGTAAAAGCATAGAGACAACAAGAGAAGCTATTGAACTTACAGGTGAAGCCATTGAAGTAAAAGACGAAGCCGCGCTCCTCCAGCAACTGGTCCGTTGGCCCGAAGCCGTGTTGAAAGCTCCGTGGAGCAGCAGTGGGCGTGGAGTTCGCATGGTCAGCGCACCGGTCCATTCCTCCGTCCTCCAATGGGCCTTGGGCGTGATGCGGCGGCAGGGAAGTCTGATGGTGGAACCGCTTTATCATAAGGTGGCCGATTTTGGCATGGAGTTTTCTGCCAATGCCGAAGGCTTCACTTATATTGGTCTCTCGCTCTTCGACACCTCAGGTACTGCCTATACGGGCAATCTCCTTGCTACCGAGGAGGAGAAACGTACTAAGCTCGCACGCTATCTTTCGCCCACACAGATCGACTCACTGCGCCAGTTGGTCCTGCATTGCCTCGAAGCTATTTCCCCACGCTTCCGCCTTGGCCCTTTCGGCATCGACATGATGATCGTCAGGACAGAAGATGGAAAGACACGCGTTCACCCCTGTGTGGAAATCAACTTCCGCCGAACGATGGGGCACGTTGCCATCGCGCTCCAGCAGCGTATCACAACGCCCGCCGAAGCGATGGCCGTGACCTTCGAAGACGGCCATTGTCACCTGCGTTGCAGTTAGCATCATCCTCAAGTATATTGTCTCTTCCTCTGTACTTTTTATTCTGTACATGATATATTAGGTTCATCAGAAAAATCGAGTGATAGGTTTTGTTCATAGTTGTTTCCCTTGCAGCAACCCTTGGTCAGCATGGGCCTCGAAGAGGCGATGCCCCCGCGAAGCTGTTCCATTACATGGCACTCTTTCTCGCCATGGCATAACTTGAGCAAGCTCAGTTCTGCTCATGGCTTATCGAAAGAGTTGTTACTTGTTGTAAAAGTTGTTCAAGTTGTCTTCTATGTGTCCACGTCGAATCATTCCTTTTTCCGGAAGAACCATATATTATATCTACCTCATATTTTATATTAACCTCCGTGTGTAGTCTCTTCCTCTTTCGTGACCAACTGGCGTATGGCCTCGGCGGCCTCTGATCGGCAGCGGGAGAAGCTGGGCCAGTCGTTGAAGTCGATGAGGACGAAGAATCCGTCGGGACTGATGATAGCATCGCCGCCGTAGATGGGGCAACGGGCCGCGGTGGCCAATCGGGAGGCTGCAGCATGGAGATCGTACTGGGAGAAAGCGTAGTGGTGGGGACGTCCATTGTGCGATTCGTCGCCAAACTTCGACTGTCCGTCGTCGCCAGGATAGAAGAAGCGGAAGAAACCCGTGGAGAGGACACCATAGAACTTGACGAGGTCGCCGGGGAGATGGGCCTGGATCAGGTAGTCATCAATGCCGCGCGAACGAAAATCGGCGAGCGCACGGTCGAGGGCGGGACGGTCGGGACAGAAGACCACATCAGCACGGCTCTGCGCCGCCGCGTCGCCCCGCTTCAACCACCAGCCTGCCGTTCCTTCTCTGGGAGGCACGGGGACGGAAGAGGCCGCGGCAAGGCGCTGGAGAACGCTCCGCACGCAACGGCGCACGCCCTCGGGAGGATTGAGCACGCTGACGCCGAGCCGCTCCGCTTCGTCAAGGCAGGACAGGGCCCACGACGTGCGCGCCATCGAGAAAACGACTGTGGCCGTGGTAAGTAGTTCGGGCAGCGATGGGTCTTCTTCCAAAATGATCTCGCCGTCCCACGGCGCGACGACGGAACGCAGGATGGCGAGGTCTTTCTCTTCATTATTGGGCGAAAAGCGCAGCGCCCGGCGAACACCTATTACCCGCATGTCAAATCTCCGCTGAGAAACTCCTCGGCCTTGGCAATGTCGGTGGCGTGGTCGATGTCGAGGACCTTGGAAAAGCGCCAGGCCTTCAGGCGGCATCCCTCGGCAACAAGGGCGCGCTGGAAATTGCGCATCCGACTATTGCCCTGCTCCAGGCAGCGACGCAGGATGGGAAGGGCGTTCGGCGTGAGACCGTAGATGCCTCCCGAGATATAGCGCAGGCCTTCGGAGTAGGTGTCGTGGAAACCCGTGATGAGGTCGTTCTCGCCGACACCGACATAGAGCGGGCGCTCGTCGTCGATATAATCCGTCACGCCCATCAGTCCGTCGTAGCCTTGGGCGACGGCCTCGGAGAAGGCTTGGACGTAGCGGGCAAACTCCTCGGTGCGGAAGATGGTATCGACGGTGGTGAGGACGAAGGGACCGCCGTCGAGATGGGGAGCCAGAGCAGCGAAACTGTGCATGGAACTTGGCGTGGTGCGCACGACATAGTGGAGGGGCAGGGGACGGCCGTAGAGGCCGTGGTCGATCACTTGGGCGAGATGGGCTGAGACTTCGGGACGGAGGTCGTTGCAGACCACCCACAGCTCACTGGCACCGACCTCTCGGAAGACGTCCATCAGACGGTCGATGAGGTGCTGACCGGCCACTTCAATGAGCGGTTTCGGCGACACGATGCCCTCCTGGGCCAGGCGGGAACCTTCGCCCGCGGCGATAATCGCAAATTTCATAATTCTCCTAAATGAAAAGTAGCTTCAAAAATACGTGGTGCAAAGGTAGCCACTTTTCAGCAGAAAAACCGTACCTTTGCATCAGAATTTGGAAAGAAAGGCATAGAGACAGATGATAGTTTGCATCGCAGAGAAACCATCCGTGGGCCGGGACATCGCCCGCATACTGGGCGCCACGAAGTCGCACCAGGGCTACATGGAGGGCAACGGATACCAAGTGACATGGACCTTCGGCCACCTGTGTGAGCTCAAGGAACCGGACGACTACACGCCGATGTGGAAGCGGTGGAGCCTCGCCGCGCTGCCGATGGTGCCGCCGCGCTTCGGCATCAAACTCATCGACGACGACGGCATGAAACGGCAGTTTGCCGTCATCGAGAAACTGTATGCGCAGGCTGACGAGATCATCAACTGTGGCGATGCTGGACAAGAGGGAGAGTTGATACAGCGCTGGGTGATGCAGAAGGCGGGCGTGCGCTGCCCTGTGAAGCGCCTGTGGATTTCCTCCATGACCGACGAGGCGATCCGCGAGGGCTTTCAGAACCTGAAGGACCAGCAGCAGTATGACACACTCTACATGGCGGGGCTTTCCCGTGCCATCGGCGACTGGCTGCTGGGCATGAACGCCACGCGCCTCTATACGCTAAAGTATGGACAGAACCGCCAGGTGCTCTCCATCGGACGCGTACAGACGCCTACACTCGCTCTGATCGTCAACCGCCAGAAGGAGATAGAGTCTTTCGTACCCGTGCCCTACTGGGTACTCTCCACGCGCTATCGCGACACGCTCTTCGTCGCCACCAAGGGTAAGTATATGGTAAAGGAGGAGGGCGAGGCGGCCTTTGCATCACTGGCGGGACTGCCCTTCGAGGTGACGAGCGTGCAGAAGAAGAAGGGCACGGAGTCGCCACGTCAGCTCTATGACCTCACGTCGCTGCAGGTGGACTGCAACAAGAAGTTTGGCTTCTCCGCCGAAATGACGCTCAACCTCATCCAGTCGCTCTATGAGCACAAATACACCACCTATCCGCGTGTCGATACGCAGTATCTCAGCGACGATATCTATCCCAAGTGTCCGCAGATCCTCAATGGGGTCTTCCAGGTGAAGGTCGCGGGAAAGGCGCCTTATGCCGAACTGGTCAAGCCGCTGGGGGGCGCGCAACTGCGCAAGTCGAAGCGGGTCTTCGATTCCTCCAAGGTCACTGACCACCACGCCATCATTCCCACGGGTGTCATTCCGCAGGGGCTCTCCGACAACGAGCGCCATGTCTATGACCTCGTGGCACGCCGCTTCATCAGCGTCTTCTACCCCGACTGCCAGTTTGCCACGACGACCGTGATGGGCAAGGTGGGCGACGTAGAGTTCAAGGCTACAGGCAAGGAGATTCTCCAGCCGGGCTGGCGCGTGGTCTATGCGCTCGACCAAGTGGCCGAGGAGACGAAGGAGAAGGACGACGAGGAGAAGGTGCTGCCTGCCTTCGTCAAGGGGGAGACGGGACCTCACGAACCAACGCTGACGGAGAAGCAGACCACGCCGCCGAAATACTACACCGAGGCCACGCTCCTGCGTGCCATGGAGACGGCAGGAAAATTTGTAGAGGACGAGGAGCTGCGTGCGGCTATGAAGGAGAATGGCATCGGACGACCTTCCTCGCGCGCAGGCATCATCGAGACGCTCTTCAAACGCCACTACATCCGACGCCAGCGCAAAAACCTCATGGCGACGCCCACGGGAATCCAGCTTATCGAGACCATACGCGAAAAGCTCCTCACCAGTTGCGAACTGACGGGTATCTGGGAGAAGAAGCTCCGCGACATCGAGCGCAAAAACTACGACGCTGCCCAATTTGTCAACGAACTCAAGGATCAGGTCGCCCAAATCGTGAGCGAGGTGCTGGCTGATTCGTCCCAGCGTCACATCGCCATTACCACCGACGAGGACTTGAAAAAGACTTCCAAGAAAAAAGCCTCCACCAAAGGAAAAACTTCCGCCAAAGAAGCGGACTCTCAAAAGGCTGGAGACTCATCTAAAGAAGCAACCTCCACGAAAGTAGAAAGCTCCGCGAAAGAACCGGTTTCCTCAAAAGAAGAAACCTCCCAGAAACAAGGAATCTCCCCGAAAGAAGAGTCTCCCGATCCGCTTGTCGGCCAACCCTGCCCAGTGTGCCACCAAGGCCATATCATCAAGGGCAAGACGGCCTACGGTTGTTCGCGCTGGCGCGAAGGTTGCACGTATCGCCAACCCTTCAACGGCGAGTAGTCCTTCATCGCCGAGTAGCCACCGTTTTTATAAGTATCCTACGAGAACGCAATCATAAGTGTTCTACAAGAACACATTTATAAGTATTCTACGAGAACGCAAACAGGGGGTGGGGCACGGGAGAATCCCGCAGCCTCACCCCCTGAGTATAGGTAGCGGCGAAGACTTAGAGCTTCGGCGGATTGCGCTTGTTGCCCTCGGTCAGGAATCCATGGCGGTAGGCATGGAGGAGCTCCTGGAGGTCCTCGATTTGGCGGCGCAGCTCCTTACCCTTGTCAGTATCGGCCACACGCAGGCTCCGGTAGTTCATCTCGATGATCTGCGTGGTACTGCGAATGTCCGTGCCTCGCTTGATAGCGTCGTCGGTAGAGGTGAACGGCTCATGCTGGACGAGCTGGAATCCGCGGCTGTGATAGACGAGGGTGTAGCCGGCAATACCGGTCTCCTTGTGGTAAGCCTGGGCGAAACCGCCATCGATGACCATCAGTTTGCCACCCGCCTTGATGGGGCTCTCGCCCTTGCTGACATGGACGGGAACGTGGCCGTTGATGATGTGGCGATTCTTGCCCTCCACCTCAAACTCGTCGAGGATGCGGTCGGCCGTGGCCTCATCGTCACGCAGGGCATAGTAGAAGCCCTTGTTCTCCTTGTGGGTCTCCTTCTCGGCCAGGAAGTAGCGCTCGAAGGTAGCCATCTTCGCCTTGTCGAAGAGCGGGCTGTCGGGTCCGCACCACAAGTAGCAGAAGTAGTCGATAGCCTCCTGGCGCAGTTTCGGATCGCAGTCCTGCTGGAAGGCTGACCGGATCATCATACCGAGGTGATAGAGGAGTTCGCGACCCTTGAAGCTCTTGCCTGGCAGGATCTCCACCGTCTTGAACGATCCATCGGCATTGAGGGGGATGGAGGCGTGGTAGAGGAGGTTGCCATTGACCTTCTTGAACATGCAACCGCGGCGCAGGATGAGGTTGATGTGACTGCGCAACTTCTCGCTGACGACGAAGGAGTGATGGAGCTTCGATATGAGCACCTCCTCCTCGGGCGTGAGCTTGTTGGGATGAGCCGGGTCGATGGTGGGGAAGTGGCAGGAGAGCATCTTGTAAGCCTTCCCATCCACACGGCAGGTGCCGGCCTTGAAGTCGATGGCCTCCAGAAGCTTGCGGCTGCCCATCTTCCACAGCGGGTGCTTATCGACGAGGGCGGCTTCGAGCTTAAACTGGATGACGCTGATAGCCTTGTGCATGCGGGCGATGAGAAGGCGGCTCTTGTCGTCGATGGCCACATCCTTGGAGACCTTGGGCAGGAACTCCTGACACGGATCGTCGCCATAGACGTCCATGGCAAAGGTGGCAAGGTTGACGAGATTGATGCCGTAGCCATCCTCCAAGGTCAGCATGTTGTCATAGCGCAGGGCGATGCGAACGACGTTGCAGATGCAAACATCGTTGCCCGCGCACGCGCCCATCCACAACACGTCGTGGTTGCCCCAGGTGATGTCCCAGTCGTGATAACTGGCCAGGATGTCGAGCACGGTGTGGGCACCGGGTCCTCGGTCGTAAACGTCGCCAAGGATGTGGAGCTGGTCGATGACGAGGCGCTGGATCACGTTGCTGATGGCGATGATAAACTGGTCGGCGCGACCAATCTCGATGATCGTGGAGATGATGGATCCCACGTAGTCGATCTTGTTCTTCGCGTCGGCATGCTCATGGAGCAGCTCCTGGATGATGTAGGAGAAGTCCGTGGGTAGCGTTTTGCGCACTTTGGAGCGGGTGTACTTGCTCGAGACGTCGCGGCAGATCACCACCAGGCGGTGGATCGTGACGCGATACCAGTTGTCGAGGTTTGCCTTCTCGCGCTTCACGAGGCGCAGTTTCTGCTCGGGATAGTAAATCAGCGTGCAGAGGTTGCGGATCTCCACCTCACTCAGCGTGTCGGCGAAGAGGTCGTTGACCTTGCGCAGGACGTTGCCCGAGGCGTTCTTGAGAACATGCTGGAAGGCTTCGTTCTCACCGTGGATGTCGGCGAGGAAGTGTTCCGTGCCCTTCGGCAAGTTCATGATGGCCTGCAAGTTGATGATCTCCGTACTTGCGTCGGCAATCGTTGGAAACTGGCGGGCAAGTACTTCGAGGTACCTGCGGTCCGCTTCGAGGTCGTAAACTGTTTTTTTAGATTCCATTGCTGATTGGTTTAGGCTGATGGTTGTTTGTTATTATTATTTTGTTATTGATTTGATTGTTCGTTCATTTTTTCTGCCAAGTCCTCAGAGAGCTACAAGTCTTTCGCCCGCCTGGCGGGTCGCAACGGCATGAAACCCTCCGTGAGAAGCAGCCTTCGTCCCAGTACCGCAACGGTGCGTCGTGAGAATCCGACCGCCGAGAAGCGGGGGAGGATGGCCTTGAGTTCCTCCTCGTCGTAGTCGAGAAACTTAATGGCTGCATAGAGGTCGCAGAGGTGGCGCAGCGAAAGTTCCTTGCGGCGTGATAGTGTGCGGGCATTGAGCAGGAGAGTGACGACCCGCTGCAGCGCGTCGCTTTCGTCCTGGAGTACGGTCCGCCATTTTTCCTTGGCTGTCTCGCCTGCCAGTAGCAGGTCATTGGCAGGCAGCGCATCCCGCCGTTTCGGTTGGCGAACGGGATAGCGGCTGATAGTCGTAGGATCGTTGTCGGCAAGAGGCGCGTTGAGCTCAAGGCGGCGTACGGCCTCCGCCACAAGTGCCATCACGTCCTCATCCTCCGCCCAAAGGCAGAGACGTCGCCAGTGGTCGGCGTCGAGGGCATGGAGCTGGCCAAGGCGTTCAGAAGAAATCTGTGCTGAGGGCTCTCGGTCTATGGCAGTATGGAGAAGAGATCCGATCACCTCGTTGTCCTCGGGGGTGAGGTAGTGGGCGTAGCGCGAGTCGATCACCTTGCGATAGAGATCTACCGAACTCCTTCCCATGGTTTCTGCCGAGAGGCGCGAGTCGAGGAGGGCGCAACCGATGGTGTCGGCCTGATCGTTCCATCCGAGGCGGGCAAGGCGCGCTGCCTCATGGTCGGTAGAGGCAAGGAGCGCGTCAGCCCGGAAGACCATGCGGCGCTGGTAGAGCGCGGTCATCGCCAATTTCCACCACCGCCGTTCGTGGCGGCAGCGATAGGCGTCGAGCGCTCCATGGGGAGAGACTACCACGCCGCAGCCTTGTTTCTCCGCCAGTCGCACCCATTGCGCCGCGCGCCAACTCCAAATCGTGTGGACATGGACGATATGTGGGCGAAACGAGCGAAGTTTCTGCCCAATGGCGTCGCGACGTGTAGCTACACAGACCTCCACGCCCAGTTGTTCCTGGACGGTGGTCAGCGCGGTGAGATAGGCGGAGAGCAAATCCTCACGTCTGACATGGTCTATATAGTGAAGAACACGCATCAGATCTTATGGGTAATGAAGTCGTCTTTGTTGGCCCGGTGATAGCGGACGTGGAAGGCGAGATAGTGCCATAGCAGCCGCATCTCGTAGAGGAAGAGGCGACTGGCGGGCTGATCCTCGTCCATGCTGCGTAGCGCACGCAGACAGATCCATGTGCGCAGGCCGACCGTGGCAGCAAGCAGCAGCACGGCCCAAGCCACCAAGATCCAGCGTGCGGTGAGACAACCCCAAACCACGGAGGCCAGGAGAGCTACCACGCTGAGATGGAGGAGCGTCTGGGCGAGGTTGTGGCGCCAGCGGTGGGCAGAAGTCCGCGCCATGTGACGGCGGTCCTCCATATAGTAGAGCAACTTGTTGCGCCAAGCCTTGTCCGTGGGACAAAGTTCGAGGATCGTTCCGTCCTCCGAGTTTTCGAAGGCCGTGGATCCTAAGCGCGCATACTCATTGACGATGAAGTCGTACTCGCCGCGCAGGTATTTCAGGTTGGCACGAAAGCCGTCGCGCTTCTCAAACTCCGATCGGCGGAGCATCAGCGCGTTGCCTTCGCAGCGATAGGCCGTACCGCGGGCCAGCTCCTGCTGGAGGTAGAGACTCGTGTAGGATCGCAGGAAGCGACGGAAGGGCGGCGTGTCGTCGTCAAAGCGCGTATGGCCAATGACGAGGTTGCGCTCCTGCGTGGCATGGCGTGCCATGGCACGAAGCCAGTATTTCGACTGAGGACGGCAGGTGACGTCCGTCAGCAGGAGCCATTCTGTCGTCGCCGCTTTCTCGCCCACGGTGATGGCCAGCTTCTTGCGGCTCATATAGCGGGACGAGTCGGGGATATAGGTGGCGTAGAGGTGCGGATTGGCGGCATACTTCTTGAGCACGTCGTCGGTGTCGGACTCTCCCCGCCAGAATACCACGATGACGCGAAATGGGGCGGGGTAGTCCTGCTCCAGCAACAGGGGGAGGTGCTGGTCCAGCTCATAGGCCTTGTCGTGGGGGGTGACGATGATGCTCACGGGGGGATAGTCGCAAGCGTCTTCTGCCATTTCTTTGACCTCGTCCGCCTCATGGTTCTCGTCCACCTCTTGGTCCTCGTTCGTCTCTTGAACCACGTCTTCCTCTTGAAGCTCGTCCGTCTCTTGGTCCTCTTCCGCCTCACGGGCTACAAGCGGGTTCTCTGTGCGCCGCGCCTTGCGGAGAAAGACGTTCGTCAGCGTGGCAGCCAGCACCAGTAGCAGGAGAATCCCTCCGCCTATGAGAGATGCAGTATCTATTATGAGGGTCATAGCTTGTCTGCTTCTTTCGTCTGGTTAGGCCTGGTCGTCTTTCTTCTTGCCGAAGATGGTGGAGCTCAGACTCTCCAAGGCGGCCTGTTTGTCCTCCTCGCGGATGAGGAAGGAGATATTGAAGTTGCTACCGCCATAGCTGATCATGCGCACGGGGATGTGGCGCAGCGCTTCCGTGGCAAGGTTTTCGAAACCAGTGTTGGCACTGTCGAGGTCGCCGACCACGCAGACGATGCACATATTCTCGTCAACCGTCACCGTGCCGTATTTCTTTAGTTCCTCCACGATCTCAGCCAGGTGGCTGACGTTGTCTATCGTCATCGAGACGCCGACCTCGCTCGTAGCGATCATGTCGATGGCCGTCTGATACCCTTCGAAGGTCTCGAAGACCTTACGCAGGAAGTCTGGCGAACCAAGTTTGCGGCTCGACTTCACCTTGATGGCCACGATATGGTCCTTGGCCGCCACGGCCTTGAGTTTGCCGCGCACCAATTCGTTATTGATCAGCGTACCCTCTGCGTCGGGATCCATCGTGTTCTTCAGACGCACGGGAATGCCTGCATACTTCGCAGGCTGGACGCAAGTGGGGTGGAGAATCTTTGCGCCAAAATAGGCCAACTCCGAGGCTTCCTCGAAGTGGAGCTGGCGCACGGCCTCGGTATGGGCCACGAAGCGCGGATCGTTGTTGTGGATGCCGTCGATGTCGGTCCAAATTTGAATTTCCTCCGCCTGGAGGGCCACGCCGATGAGTGAGGCGGTATAGTCGCTGCCACCACGCAGCAGGTTGTCCACTTCGCCATAAGCGTTGCGACAGATGAATCCCTGGGTGAGATAGACCTCATAGCCAGGATTTTTCTCCATCAGGCGCGCAAGGCGTTCGCGGATGGCTCCGGGGGCCGGCTCGCCGTTCTTGTCCGTCCGCATGAAGTCAAGGGCGGGGAGAAGGATGGCTTTGACGCCTATTTCCTGGAGGTGGTTGACCATCATCGTCGTACTGATGATCTCGCCCTGCGCCACGATCTGCTTCTCCTCAAAACTGGTGAAGAAGTCCTTGGTGAAGGTGCGGAGAAAGGCAAACTCCTCACTGAGAAACTGGCGCATACGGGCCCTGTATTCCTCGGTGTCGAAGAGTGCGTTGACGTGCCCCATATATTTCTGTTCCAGCGCGTTGATGACTTCGTTGGCGCTGTTGGTATTCTTTTTGTAGAGATAGTCGGCCACCTCGACCAGCTCATTGGTCGTACCGCTCATAGCGGAGAGCACGACGAAGGTCGGACGTCCGTCACGAGTGACGAGACGGGCCACAGATTTGATTCTCTCGGGACTTCCAACGGAAGTTCCACCGAATTTCATTACTATCATTTCCGTTCTAAATCGTTTTTGTTACCCTTTTTGTGCCATTTCCTCAGCATCTTCCTCCTCCATCTCGCGCTGGCGCTCGCCGTCGTCAATAAGGCTGAAGACGCGATTCTTGCAGCGATAGACCTTTCCAGGGAAGAGATCGATGAGGTGGATGTTGTGGGTGGACATCACCACCGCCGTGCCTTCCTTGCTGGCTGTCTGCAACAGAGAGACAATGCTCGCTGCCGTCTCAGGGTCGAGGTTGCCCGTAGGCTCGTCGGCAATGATGATCTTCGGTTTGTTGAGCAGGGCGCGGGCGATGGCGATACGCTGCTGCTCGCCACCGGAGAGTTCGCTCGGCATCTTCTCGGCCTTGTCGCTCATGCCGACTTCGGCCAGCACCTCGATGATGCGGCGATCTATCTTCTCATTGTCGGTCCATCCCGTGGCCTTCAGGACAAAACGGAGGTTGCGATAGACGGTGCGGTCGTGGAGCAACTGGAAGTCCTGGAAAATGATGCCCATCTGCTTGCGAAGGGCGGGAACGCGACTGCGGCGCAGAGCCAACACGCTCTCGCCAAGGACGTCGGCACATTCGGCATCCTCGGGATCGATGTCGAGCTCGCAGTAGATGGTCTTCAGCAGCGAACTCTTACCCGAACCGACACGGCCGATGAGGTAGATAAACTCACCCTCGTTGACCTGAAAATCGACATTCTCCAAGACGAGTTTCTCGTCTTGGTATATATTGGCTTTTTGATAATTGATAAGCATCTTTCTCTATCTATAGTATGATTCTTTGCAAAGTTAAGCATTTTTCTCCAAACAAGAGCGTCGCTTTCGGGAGAAAATATGCAGTTGGGGCGTTTTTGTGGGTTTTCAGACGAGGTGATGGTAGGTTTTGTCACACAAGGGACGCTGGACTCAATAGTTTTCCATGATCCAGCGATGTTTCTTCCGCTGCTTGGCATTGAGGCCGACATGCTTTTGGAAGATCGAAAGGAAGTCGTGGCCCGAGGGACTTTGGAAGCCTCGGATATAACTGGGCATTTCCACCGCCTTGTCCTCCACATGACGGCCCTTGCCCCAGACAGTGACCTCCTCAAGAGTATTGAACTGTGGCATCAGGGCGAGGGTGTCGCTCATCTGCGAGCGCTCCAGCGACAGGGGCACAAAACCAGAATGGGAGAGGGTGAGGCTTGTGAAGGGTTTCGTGAGCTGAAACTGGCCGCGGTAGTCGCTCTTCGCACGCTCCCCGGTGTTGGTCATTACCACTACGTCGCGCAGAGGGACGCCGGTCTCCATGTGGACAACCACGCCACCATGCTGGGCATGGACCTGGGGAGCGACCAGCAGGGCCAGCAGGGGCAACGAATAGCGACAGAATACATATTGCACTGAAAACATGTGGACAAAAGTAACAAAACGCTCGCAATCCATCAAAACTTCCACCGTTTATTAAGAAGATTTAGGCGAACATCGCTGACGAATAACATTTTGATACAATTGCCTGAAATGAACATCCAAAGAATGGACAAGGGGATAAGAAACGAAAAAGAGCATCCGCAATGGATACTCTTCGTCGTGATTTCGCCGGGACTCGAACCCGGAACCCTCAGTTTAGAAGACTGATGCTCTATCCAGTTGAGCTACGAAACCCCACCTGTTATGAAGCCTTTTTGAAAAAGGCGGTGCAAAGGTAGCTATTTTATATGAGAACAACCCATGAGTGTTCTTATTTTGTCTCATATTTTTAACTAAATTAACAATACGGGGCAAAACAGGGCAACCACAGGCTGCTATCAGCGCGGACGCTATAACCCATTAACCTCATATACCTCGATGCCGCCAGTGTCAAGGAGGTAAGTATGCGCACCTAAACGGGCCTCGAAATAGGGCGGTTCGTCACGCAGTGAAATATCGTCGTACTTGAACGGTGCAACGACCGTGTCCTTACCATCGGGTGCGATGAGCCCCATCTTGCCGTCCTTCTGTGCAATGATAGGGATGGTCACGAGATCATCGACGTAAACGTAGCAGGTGCGAAGGAAGTCGTAGCGGGGCGAGACAAGTACGTTTCCATGATGATCAAGGATACCAAACTTGCCCTCATGCTCGATGATCTCGTGGTGCTGACAGTAGATCTCACAGATCATCTTGAGGTAGCGGTCGAACTTGACCTCATCCTGGAGCAATTGCTGCAGGTAGATAAAGGTATCACTGTAGTTGGCCATGGCCCTGGCGAGGATGATTTTTAGGTCGAGTCCGCTCGCTGCCTTGCGGTTGAGATCGAAATAGCGGGCAATGGCCTGCTCCTTCTCGTCGAGCGAGAAGTCCTTGAGGTGCTCCTCGAAGCGGAGCATGTGGCCCTTGCTGCCGTGCATGGCCTTGATATAGCGATGGATCTGCCGCTCCATCTCCTTGCAAACGAAGTGGCGTATCTGCTTTCTCTCGATCGGATCAGCGTACTGCGCTTCGAAGTTATCTTGCGTTATCTCCATATTATTTTCTCCTTTTCGACAAAGGTATGGATTATTTTTCAAACCACAAAATATCGGGTGCGATTTCTGTGGTTTTTTACATTTTCTCCTTATTATCTATATGAAAGGCAGCCGCGTGATGTTGTTGGAAACTTCCACATGGTAGTGATAAGGACCTCCTCATTATATATATAGAAGACAACCACATCCAGCTCGGACTATCTCTACTGCTGGCGATGGGCAGCAGTCAGTTGGTCGGCAAGCCACTGCGGAGAAGTCACAACGCTGAAGTCGGGGATGACTACATCCGAGAGCGGAGCGACGACTTCGCGGGGATTGGTGGTGGCAAGACCTACTACACTGGCTCCGGAGTCGCGCCCGCTACGCAGTCCGTTGATGCTGTCCTCAAAGACGACACAGTCGGCAGAGGCTACACCGAGGCGGCTTGCGGCCAGCAGGTAGCAGTCGGGAGCGGGCTTGGATCGGGGAAAATCGCCTGCCGTTAGGATGAGGTCGAAATAGGGGATGAGTTCGGGATGGGCTCGATAGACATTCGCCATCTTGTCGCTCGCCGAACTGGTGACAATGGCCGTGCGTACGTCCGAGGCACGCAGAGAGGTGACAAAGGCTTCGAAGCCCGGAATGTAGGGGAAGCCCATATTGTGCTCGAAATCTACAAGTTGGGAAGTGATGAGCTGCTGGCGCTGCTGGTCGCCGTCAAAGTAGGCGTGGTAAATCTGTGTGAGGGTCTGACCTTTGATTTTCTGCGCATAGGTCTCACCATCACCATAATAACGTTCGAAGACACCTGCCCAAAAGGTGGTGTATTGCGACTCGGTGTCGAGGACTACGCCATCGAGGTCGAAAAGAGCTGCTTGAAACATTTTATCCATCATTTTTCTAATCGTTGGCAAAGTTATGATTTTTTTTTGTAACTTTGCCCTGATTATGCGTCAGAGATTTTTCCAACCCGTGATAAGCCTCCTTTTTGCCACGCTCCTGATGACAGGATGTGGCGGAAAGGGTAGTGTGAAACCCCTCAGTATCACTCTTGATAGCATCGTCATCGACACGACGGCGACGCTGGAGAAGGGTGATGTCTGCAAGGTGCATCTGAAGTTGCACCTCTTCAAAGGCCCACATGCCGCCGCGCTCAACGACTCGTTGCTGCGGATGGGCCTCCTACAGCCCGACTACATGGCGCTAAGCTATGAGCCGATCAATCCCCGGACAGCCCTTCCGGCCTTTGTGCGCCGACTGGTGGAGGAACAGGCGGGCGTCTTCAAGCGCATCCGCAGTAGGGAAGCCGACACGCAGCCGCTGCGCTACGAACTGAGTTGCGAGACGAAGGCGCTGGCTGGAGCTGGCGACGGCATCGTCTATATAGTAAGGATACGCACGGCCGACAGCACGGGAGAGCCACTGACATGGACCGTGGTGCGCAACATCACGCCCAAGGGACACTGGATACGCCTCGACGAGGTCTATGACGCCAAGGACCGCGACCGGCTGCCAGGAGAGATCCTGACGCAACTGGCGGACGACCTGCAGCTCGACGACACGACCGCCGTGAGAAAAGCTGGCTACTTCGTGGGCATCAACGCCTATGCCACGGACAACTTCATGCTCTTCGACGACAGTATCCGCTTCGTCTATGTGCCTGGAGAGATTGCTCCCAAGGCGGTCAATATCACTTTAGACAGATAAGAAATGGAAAAGATACTTAAATATTTCCCCAACATCACGCCCGAGCAGCAACGACAACTGGAGATGCTCGGCCCGCTCTATGAAGACTGGAACGCGAAGATCAACGTCATCTCGCGCAAGGACATCAGCAACCTCTATGAGCACCATGTGCTCCACTCGCTGGCCATCGCTCAGGAGATGCGCTTCCGACCGGGCACGCGCATCCTCGACTTTGGCACGGGTGGAGGCTTCCCTGGCATTCCATTGGCCATCTTGTTTCCCGAGGCGAGTTTCAAACTCATCGACCGCACGGCGAAAAAGATACGGGTGGCGCAGGAGGTGGCACAGGCCATTGGCCTCCGCAATGTCACAGCCGTGCAACTGAGTGGAGAGGAAGAGAAGGAAAAGTTTGATTTCGTCGTCTCCAGGGCGGTCATGCCGCTGCCCGACTTGGTGCGCATCGTCCGCAAGAACATTGCCCGCGAGCAGCAGAACGCACATCCCAACGGCCTCGTTGTACTCAAGGGTGGAGACCTCACGGCCGAGTTGCGACCTTTCCGTGGTCTGGCTGACCGGGAACCACTCAGCCAGTGGTTTGACGAGGAGTGGTTTAAGGAGAAGGAACTGGTCTATCTGCCGCTCTGACAGTCCCTCCCGCCTTCCCACCACCATAGACGACCATACTTAAGGCAGGGGTCGAAGGTAGCGCAATCCTACGACTTGGACATAAGATATGGTGATGACATATAAATAAGATCGCGCACGTACATTATATACAAAGAAGAGAAACAATGACGGTGAAATTTGAAGAAACCATCCAGAAGGCCACACAAGTCCTCTACGACGGTCGCCTCAAAGAGGCCATCGACTTGTTACGGCCCATCTATGACGGCCATCCGTCGCTGGTGGGCTATGACGACTTGGACCGCATCGGCAAGGACTATGCCATGATGCGCGACTACATGCTCCAAGGCTATGCCGACCCGCAGCGGGATCAGCTCTACGACCGTTTGCTCCACAACCTCTATCGCGTCGTGGCCAACTTGATGGTTTCCTGGCGGTGCAAGAACGTTGAGGTGTACGCCACAGCCTTTCGTACTGATAACCATCTGAACAGAAGCCACGACTTTATCAAGACGACCCTGGAGCGCTTCCTCGCCGACGGGACGATGATGGAGCCGGCAACCAGCGAAACGGATGAGGCCACGAAGGAGCGCTATACGCGCCACCAGACGTTTATGGAGCGACTTTTCTCCGCCCTCTTCATCTCCCTGCAGTGGACGGAGGCCGATCAGACGTTCTTCGAGAGTCTCCTGCTCTCGCCACTGATCGACCCAAACGACGCGCTGCTGATCATCAGCGGTGTGACCCTGGCGACAATGAATGTCTATGACGAGCGCAAATGGTTGATGCTGGCCAATATTTACACCCGGGCCACCAGCGAACCGCTCCGTCAGCGCGCCCTGACGGGATGGGCCTTGACGTCTCACCCGGAGACGGCGTTTTTCAAAAGTCAGCAGGAGGCGTTCGTGCGCCTGACGGCTGACGAGCAGACGCGGGCCGAACTTTTGGAACTCCAAAAGCAGGTTTTCTTCTGCATGAACGCGGAGAAGGACAACGTCACCATCCATAAGGAAATCCTCCCCGATATGATCAAGGGGTCGAACCTGCGCATGGGGAGATTCGGCATCGAAGAGAAACCAAACGACGAACTCAACGATATACTCCATCCCAATGCCGACGAGGAGGCCATGGAGCGGGTGGAGAAAAGTATCGATCGAATGCGAGAGATGGAGAAAAAGGGGGTTGATATCTATTTCGGAGGCTTCTCCGTCATGAAGAGCTTCCCGTTCTATCGCGTGCTCTCCAACTGGTTTGCGCCTTTCAGCATCCATCACCCAGGGATCGCCCAGGCGCAGCGGGAGATAGGGAATTTCAAGATGATCCACGGACTGCTGGGCCGCTCGCCGATGTGCGACAGTGACAAGTACTCGCTCGTCCTGGCCCTGGGAGAGATCATCGACCGCATTCCGGCTAATCTGCGAGACGCTATGCGGGCTGCCGGAGAATTTGGCGACTTGCCGCAAGCGGACAAGGAGGAACTGACCTCGTCGACCTACGTTCGCCGACTGTATCTACAGAATCTCTACCGCTTCTTCCGCCTGTGGCCGATGCGGTCGCAGATAGAGGGCTGCTTCACGGACCAAAAGAGCGACAAGGCTTTCTTCTTCTGCTCTCCATTATTTGAGCACCAAGACTTCATGGTATCGAAACTACAACTTGGTTCCTTCCTCCTTAGACGGGGAATGTACGACCGCCTGCGCTTCCTGCTGGAGACGATGGAGGGTAAGGAAGTGAGTGGAAAACTGGACTTCCTGCGGGGATGTCTCTACCTCCACGATGGCCAGAACCAGGGGGCACTCGACATCTTTAGCAGGCTGCTGGCTAACGGACGCCAGAGTCTGTCACTGCTCAAGGCAACGGCGAAAGCTGCCATGGCCACGGGCGACTACCTCCTGGCGTACAACTGCCTGAGCAAGCTCCAGGAGTTGGAGCCGAACAACTTCAGAACGCGCCTCAACACCTGCCTGGCGGCGCTCAACGCGGGAAAGGTGAAGGAGACGCTCAACACGCTCTATGAGCTCTACTACAATCATCCCGACGACCTTACCGTTCAGCGAGTCCTGGCCTGGACGCTACTCAATGGCGACAACCCGCATAAGGCGCTACCGATCTATGAGAAGCTGCTGGCGGGCAAACCTGTGGATGAAGACTATATCAACGCGGGGTACGCGCGCTGGATAGCAGGCGACGTGGCGGGAGCGCACGAGGTCTTCGGACGCTACCCCAACACGCCACACATCATGGAGGAGTTTGAGAAGGACAGAGAACTGCTTCAACGCAACGGTATCTCGCATACGGACCTCACTCTCATGGCCGATGCCGTGAGGGAGGGACTATAATCATAAAGGACAATCAGCTTATATCATGCCATCAATTAATAATGCTACCAACGGGGGAGGACGCCGCTCAGCGGCCAGCAAGGCTCCCGTGGATTCCACCTACGGGCACCTGCAACCGCAGGCGCTGGAACTGGAGCGTGTTGTACTGGGCGCGCTAATGATCGACAAGGACGCCTTCACGGTCGTCTCGGAGATACTGCGTCCCGATACGTTCTATGAGCCGCGCAACCAAAAAGTCTATACGGCCATACAGACCCTCAACATGGCGGAGAAGCCCGTGGACATCATGACCGTCACGGAAGAGCTGCGCCATGAGGGCGAACTGCAGAACATAGGCGGACCAGGATATATCGTCGAACTGAGCTCCCACGTCGCCTCGTCGGCACATATCGAATATCACGCGCGCATCCTGCAACAGAAGTATCTTGCACGCCAACTGATTAGTTTCGCTTCTATGGTGGAAACGGAGGCCTTCGACGAGACGGTGGACGTGGATGCGCTGATGCAGAAGGCCGAGGGCGGACTCTTCGAACTCTCGCAGCGCAACATGATGCAGGACTACACCCAGATAGACCCGGTCATCAAGCAGGCGCACGACATCCTCCTCAAAGCGGCCAACAACTCGGGGGGACTCACGGGTGTGCCGACAGGCTATACCAAACTCGACGAGATGACGGCGGGATGGCAGCAGTCGGACCTCATTATCATCGCTGGACGACCGGCGATGGGTAAGACATCGTTTGCCCTGAGTATTGCCAAGAATATCGCCATCGACTACCGCAAACCCGTGGCGTTCTTCTCACTTGAGATGAACAACGTGCAGCTGATCAACCGTCTCATCTCCAACGTCTGCGAGGTGCCGGGCAGCAAAATCCTCAGCGGTCAGTTGTCGGAAGACGAGTGGGTGCGCTTTGACAAGCGTCTGCCGCAGATGCAGGGGGCACCGCTCTATGTCGATGATACGCCCGGACTCTCGGTCTTCGAACTGAGAACGAAGGCTCGCCGACTGAAACGCGAGCACGACATACAACTGCTGATGATCGACTACCTCCAGCTGATGAACGCCAACGGCATGCGCTTCAACAGCCGACAGGAAGAGGTCTCCACCATTTCGCGTTCGCTCAAAGGCTTGGCCAAGGAGCTGGATATTCCCATCATCGCGCTCTCACAGCTCAACCGTACTGTAGAGCAACGTGACGGACTCGACGGCAAGCGCCCACAGCTCAGCGACCTTCGCGAGTCGGGTGCCATCGAGCAGGATGCCGATATGGTGCTCTTCGTACACCGACCGGAGTACTACCACATCTACCAGGACAGCAACGGGCAGGATCTCCGTGGACGTGCCCAGATCATCATTGCCAAGCACCGTAAGGGTGCCACGGGCGATGTGCTGCTCGACTTCAAGGGTGAATACACTCGCTTCTCCAACCCCGACTCCTTCAACGCAGAGCCTCAGGCTCCGAATGGTGAAGGCGAGATCATGGGCAGCAGAATGAATGGTGTAATGGATGATAATTTTCCAGACCCTCTCCCGTTGCCAGAAACGAATCTCACGCCCGATTTCTAAGTTGAAGTTGACAGAAAGGGATGAAAGGAAAAGACAGGGATGGACAGAAAATAATAAATGCGCATGAGATGACTCTCATACGCATTTATTTAATCAATTTGATTTAAAAAAATCCATGTACAATCTTTGTTACCCAGGACTAATACGATCTTCTGTCCATTAACAGTTCCTGAAACCTTTCTACCTTATGTCTTTCTTCACCCATTAAATTGAATGACGGTGCAAAGTTAGTACTTTCAGCAGCCAAGCAATTATAAAAATTACGGAACGAATAACCAATTTTACGGATAATGAGCGAGAATGGTGTTCCGAGCCCCATTTACTCGCATATTTATAAGAAATACTCTCATATCAGCAACATGAATCCTGTCAACCGCAATATTCTCCGTCTGGCCATTCCCTCTATCGTCAGCAATATCACAGTCCCACTGCTCGGACTGGTCGATCTGACGATCGTAGGCCACATGGGCGACGCACGCTACATCAGTGCAGTAGCCATCGGCACGATGATCTTCAACTCCATCTATTGGCTGACGCTGTTTCTCCGCATGGGCACGAGTGGGATGACGGCGCAAGCCTTCGGCGCACAAGACAGGACTGAGGTGCTGCGCGTCTTGCAACGGACACTCTTCGTCGGACTCTTCCTAGGCGTCTTGCTGCTGATGCTCTCACCATTGCTTCGCCCTCTCCTCATCTATCTCATGAGCACGCCTCCCGACGCCATGCCGCTGGTCGAGACCTATTTTGACATAGTAATCTTTGGCGCACCTGCCATGCTCGCACTCTACGGACTGACAGGATGGTTTGTCGGCATGCAGGACACACGCACGCCGATGTGGGTCGCTATCTTCCAAAACGTGGTCAATATCGTTGTCTCCCTGCTGCTTGTCGTCGTTTGCGGATGGAAGATGGAAGGAGTGGCTACGGGCACGCTCGTGGCACAATGGGGTGGGGCGCTGGTGGCGTTAGCAGCTCTCGCACGCAGACTTCACCAGCCGTTTCTCCATACGAGCCTAGCCGGTATCCTGGCCGACTACCTTCCTCATCGCAAGGAAGTCTTCAGCCGTCCCGCCCTCCACCGCTTCTTCGTAGTCAACCGCGACATCTTCCTACGCACGCTCTGCATGGTGGCCGTCAATGCGTCGTTTACATCCTTTGGAGGAAGACAAGGGGCCCTGGTGTTGTCGGCCAATACACTACTGCTCATGTTCTTTACCTTTTTCTCATACATCATGGACGGTTTCGCCTTTGCTGGCGAGGCGTTATGCGGCAAACACTATGGAGCTGGCGAACTGCCGCAACTTCGCTTCACTACACGACGACTGATGGGCTTTGGAGCGGTCATGGTAGTGGCGTTCACAGCTGTCTATATGCTCTTTGGGAAAGAGATACTACAACTGATGACGAGCGACACGGCCGTGGTGGAGGCTTCCACCCACTATCTCTTTTGGGCCTACCTGATACCCGTGACAGGTGTGGCGGCTTTCATCTACGACGGCGTGTTCATAGGGACCACGAAAACGCGGGCAATGCTCGCCACCACCTTCGTTGCCGCCCTCATCTTCTTCGGTGTCAACATCGGGCTGATACTGGTGGCAGAGACCGAGGTATGGCCCGCCTCGCTCGACCACAATCATATCTTGTGGTTGGCCTACATTCTCTTCCTCACGGCAAGGGGCGTGGTTCAGTCGGTCCTCTACCGCCGTCTGTTCTGCCTGTCGGTATCGTAGCTGGCAAGGTCTGCCACACACAATAATGTGACAGGCCTTGTTCGCCGGGTCCTTTTCAAGCATGCCGCCTCCAGGTCATGTGATTTCCGGCGCCAAGAGCTCGCCATTCGGCCGAAAAGCCTCGGTCTGTGGCCTCAAAAACCGTTGCATCTGTTGCTTACTGATAAGAAAAGGCAAAATTTCTTCTGTTTGTGTCCGTTTTTTCGTATCTTTGCAGAAAAATAAGCTGCACACGGCAACCTGGGAACCAATTCTCATTGCCCTCGCTTGCATTGCTTTTGCATCAAATTAGCTAATTATGGGATTATTCGGACTGTTTAACAAGAAGAAAAAGGAGACGCTCGACAAGGGTTTGGAAAAGACCAAGCAGAGCGTTTTCTCTAAGTTGGCGCGCGCAGTAGCCGGCAAATCGAAGGTCGATGATGAAGTCCTCGACGACCTGGAGGAAGTACTCATCACCTCGGATGTGGGCGTAGATACGACCTTGAAAGTTATCAAGCGAATCGAAGAGCGCGTGGCGCGAGACAAATATGTCTCCACCTCAGAACTCAATGGTATCCTGCGCGACGAGATAGCCCAGCTCCTCACCGAGACGGGAGCTTCCGACACGGATAGCTGGGATCTCCCCACTGACCACAAGCCCTATGTCATCCTTGTCGTGGGTGTCAATGGTGTAGGCAAGACAACCACCATCGGCAAACTGGCCTACCAGTTTAAGAAAGCCGGCAAGAAAGTATATCTCGGTGCGGCAGACACCTTCCGTGCCGCTGCCGTGGAGCAAATCTCCATCTGGGGCGAGCGTGTCGGCGTGCCTGTCATCAAGCAGCAGATGGGCGCTGACCCTGCAAGCGTGGCCTTCGACACCCTGCAGAGCGCCAAGGCCAATGGTGCTGACGTGGTACTGATAGACACGGCAGGCCGACTCCACAACAAGGTGGGCCTGATGAACGAGTTGAAGAAGATCAAGGAGGTGATGAAGAAGGTCCTCCCCGAGGCTCCGGACGATGTGATGCTCGTCCTCGACGGCAGTACCGGACAGAACGCCTTTGAACAGGCAAAGCAGTTTGCCGCAGTCACACAGATCAGTTCGCTGGCCATCACGAAGCTCGACGGCACCGCCAAGGGTGGCGTGGTCATTGGTATTAGCGACCAGCTCCAGGTACCCGTCCGCTATATCGGACTGGGCGAGGGCATGGAGGACTTGCAGCTTTTCAACAAGCGCGAGTTTGTCAACTCACTCTTTGACGGCAAGAACGGATAAACGCTCACCAAGGAATGAAGAAAAATCAGATAGATATCATCACGATGGGGTGCTCTAAAAACCTCGTCGACTCGGAGTTGCTCATGAAGCAGTTCGAGGCCAACGGCTACCACTGTGTCCACGATTTCAAGCGGCCACAGGGCGAGATAGCCGTCATCAACACCTGTGGCTTCATCGAGTCAGCCAAGGAGGAGAGCATCAATACCATCCTCGAATTTGTGGCGAGGAAGAAATATGGTCACTTGAACAAGCTCTACGTAATGGGCTGCTTATCACAGAGATACAAGGACGAACTGGAGAAGGAAATTCCCGAGGTGGATAAGTTCTACGGTAAGTTCAACTACAAGCAACTCCTCACAGACCTTGGCAAGGCTGAGGTGGCAGCGTGCGACGGTGTGCGCCATCTCACCACACCACGCCACTATGCCTATCTGAAGATAGCCGAGGGCTGCGACCGCCATTGCGCCTATTGCGCTATTCCCATCATCACAGGATCGCACAAGAGTCGGCCGATGAACGAAATCCTGCAGGAGGTGAGGGAATTAGTGGCTCAAGGAGTAACGGAGATACAGGTCATCGCACAGGAACTGACCTACTACGGTGTGGATATCGACGGCAAACGCCATATCGCGGAACTTATCTCGCGTATGGCCGATGTGACGGGTGTGCGCTGGATCCGTCTCCACTACGCCTATCCCAACGACTTCCCAATGGAGCTCCTCGACGTGATCAGAGAGCGCCCCAACGTCTGCAAATACCTCGACATTGCACTGCAGCACATCAGCAATCCCGTTCTGAAAGCCATGCACCGTCATGTCACCAAGCAGGAAACCATCGACCTAATAACGGAAATCCGACGCCGCGTGCCAGGCATTGCCCTCCGCACCACGCTGATGGTGGGCTTCCCGGGCGAGACTGAGGCCGACTTCATCGAACTGATGGACTTCGTTCGCTGGGCTAAATTTGAGCGGATGGGCGCCTTTGCCTATTCTGAAGAGGAGGGCACATACGCTGCGAATCACTACGAGGATAGCATTCCCGCCGAAACGAAGCAGCGCCGCCTTGACCAACTGATGGCTGTGCAACAGGAGGTGAGCGCAGAGATAGAGGCTGCCCAGGTGGGGCGTGTTTTGGAAGTAGTGATCGACCGCAAGGAGGGCGACTACTATGTGGGACGAACGGAGTACAGTTCGCCCGAGGTCGATCCAGAAGTGCTCATCCCGGTCAACGACGGAATGTTGCGCGTGGGCACTTTCTACCAAGTGGAAATCACAGACTCCAGCGAGTTTGACCTCTACGGCAAACGAGTCAAAAAAAGCAAGCGAGCCACACAATAACGGAAAGATAGCAATCTCGTATGAACAACAAGGAATACATTGCAGCACTTGCGGGCAAGCTTGGCTACCCACAGGAGCAGACCCAGAAGATGGCGAAGACGCTCATAGAGGCTATGGGCCATCATTTTGAAAACGGCGAATCGGTCGTAGTCAACGGCTTTGGCACGTTCGAGGTGCGCAAGCGGTTGGAGCGGGTCATCATCAATCCTGCTTCTGGACAGCGCATGCTGGTTCCTCCCAAGCTCGTACTGGGATTCAAGCCGTCTTCCGTCATCAAGGATCAATATAAGAAGGGAGGAGGAGAGTAGTTATGGCCAAATCTACATTGCAAGCCATCGCAGCCGTCATCGCTGATCGCTACGACTTGAAAGGCAGCGAAGCCACGGCCTTTGTTGCCGCGTTCTTTGACCAAATACGAGAGGGACTGGCACTGGACAAGCAGGTGAAAGTGCGCGGCCTTGGTACGTTCAAGCTTCAACCGGTCAAAGCGAGAGAGAGTGTCAATGTCAATACGGGTGAACGCCTCGTTATCAGCGGTCACGACAAAATGGCATTCACGCCCGACAATGCGATGAAAGAGCTCGTCAACCGTCCTTTTGCCGACTTTGAGACCGTGATGATCAAGGACGGAGTCAATATCGATGCCATTCCCACACCTGCAGAATCGGCCGCTGATGAGGATGGTGACGAATGTACCACCGAAACTACGCCTACCGAGACAGAGAGTGAGTCGTCAGCAGAAGACCACCAGCCCGCAACAGAGGAAAGACCTCCTGTCATCGAAGAAGGACACGGCAACAGGGACGAACCGCAACCGGTTGTAAAAGAAGTACTTCCCGCCGAAGAGGAACCGCTCCAGGCGGAAGAGGATCATCAACCTTCAGCAGATAAGAACTCTCTCGCTACAGAAGAGGATCAGCCTCATGATAAAGAGGTCAAGGGTCAGTCCGATGAGGAGCAGTCGTCGTCCGATAAAGAACAGAACGAAGGAGGAGATGAACAACCTGCAGTCGAGAATGACCAGCAGGTCATAGAGACGCAGCCCAAAGAAGAATCACCATCAGAGGCCACGGTGCCAACACCACCTCAAAGGGTTGTTCCTCTTCCCCGCAAACCCACGCCCATGGAGCGCTTCTCGCAGCTAATGGGAGATGATGAGGACGAAGAAGGACAGGTGCTTAGCAACGATGACAAGGCCATTGTTGACGATTCTGACGAGAAACCAGAAAGCGCTTTAAAGAGCGAGATGCAATCATCTGTTTCAGAAGAGGTTGAGCAAGAATCGCCAAGTTCTACTTCTACACAAGAAACCATCGAGAAAGAGTGCGTTTCTCCTGAAAAAGCAAAGACAGAGCCCGAGAGAGAAACTCCTCCTTCAGACCGCGCTGACTCAGACAACGCAGAGGAATCACAAGCAGAAGAAACATGCTCTGAACAGAATACAGAGGATACTTTGGACGCAGAGGAAACCAAAGATGAAGTGAGAACCAAAGGTGATGTGGAATCAACAGAAGAGAATGAAACCATAAAAGCAACAGAAGAGGAGGATTCTACGGTTGAGGAAGATTCCAAGGCCGAGGAGAACGCTACTGATTCTGGCACAGAGGATACTTCCCTTTGGACAGAACCCGAGAACGAGGATGAAAAGATAGAAACTCCGCAGGGCCATTTGGTCCGCAATGTTGTCCTTCCCATCGTAGCTCTGTTGTCTGTGATTGCCATTGCCACAGGAGCATATTACTACGGTAAGTCGCAGCAGGAGACCCCACAAAGACCTACCACTCCCGAGGTGGAGAAGCCTCAGCCTTCTGCTCCGCAACCAGCGAAGGCCAATGATTCCGCACAGGCCCAGGTCGAAAAATCAGCCAAGACTGAGAATAAGACTGAGGTTCAAACGGACCAAGCACAGAAGAAGGAAGTGGTTGCCGAAAGCAAGGAAACCAAACAGGTCACCCCCGAGGGGATCGACTTGGCAGCGGCCAACAATTACCGAAAACTCCGCTATGGCGCTTACCGCATCATTGGCGTAGAGAAGAAGGTGGTGCTGCGACCAGGAGAAACTATGGATAAGGTTTGCCGTCGCACCCTGGGCAAAGATATGATTGGCTATTTTGAGGCTATCAACGGCCAGAAACGCCGATCACCAGGCGACACGATCTTGGTACCCAAGGTGGAGTTGCGCCCAGAATATCGCAAATAGTCTGACAGACGCTGTTCCTTCTTACCACTCCAGCCCATACCAACCCAGATGGTAGAACATCCATCGCTGCCCTCTGACTTGGTATGGGTTGTTGTGTTTTGAATCACTTTGCTTTTAACAAAATAAACAGAGCATGAGACCAGAAGTTTTCTTCGCAAAAACAAAGCTCTAAGACCCATCGTAACCCCGCATTATTATCCCCCAGCATGAAAAACACAGGGTAAAAGTTAAATTAACGCTTTTATATTTTTGTATGTGAGAAAAATGTCGTACTTTTACACCTTGAAAACAAGGCCAAATCGCTTAGAAGCGAAATAAGGGGCCTTCTGGGCCATTTTCTGCCGAAGACAGGGTGGTAGTGACCATCCTCAGAATGGGCACGGAAACACCCGTTGCAGTAGCATCGTGGCAGGGAATGACCGACACAATATGAAATAACAAAAAAATAACAATACTCAATGGACGATTCACAGACGATTGATCAAGACAGGATCATGAAAATCAACATCGAGGAAGAGATGAAGAAGAGCTACATCGACTACAGTATGTCAGTCATCGTAGCCCGTGCTCTCCCCGATGTACGCGATGGATTCAAACCCGTACACCGCCGCATCCTCTTCGGAATGCGCGGCATTGGCAACTTCAGCAACCAAGCATACAAGAAATGTGCCCGTGTGGTAGGTGAAGTGCTTGGTAAGTACCATCCCCACGGCGACAGCTCCGTCTATGGAGCGCTGGTCCGCATGGGACAAAGCTGGAATATGCGCTACACCTTGGTCGATGGACAGGGCAACTTCGGTAGTGTCGATGGCGACTCACCGGCAGCCATGCGTTACACCGAGTGCCGCCTCTCCAAGATGGGTGAGCACATCATGGACGACATCGACAAGGACACAGTCGATATGGTGAACAATTTTGACGACACGTTGAAGGAACCGGCCGTCATGCCGACGAAGATTCCCAACCTGCTCGTCAACGGTGGCAACGGTATTGCCGTCGGTATGGCAACCAATATCCCGACCCACAATCTTGGAGAAGTGATCGACGGATGCTGCGCCTACATCGATGACCCGGAGATCAGCACCGACGGACTGATGCAATACATCCCCGCACCCGACTTCCCCACAGGTGCCTACATCTACGGTTTGCAGGGCGTAAAAGATGCCTACGAGACTGGAAAGGGACGCATCCTCATGCGTGCCAAGGCCGAGATAGAGAGCGACGACAGCCACGACAAGATTGTGGTCACGGAGATTCCCTACGGTGTCAACAAGCAGCAGCTCATTGAGTATATCGCCGAACTGGTGAAGGAAGGCAAGATCGATGGCATCGCCAATGTCAACGACGAGACGGGCCGACAAGGTATGCGCATCGTCGTGGACGTGAAGCGCGACGCCAATGCCAACGTCATACTCAACAAGCTCTTCAAGATGACGGCCTTGCAGAGTTCATTTGCAGTCAATTGCATTGCGCTCGTCAAGGGACGTCCTTGTCTGCTTACTCTCAAGGACTGTGTGAAAAACTTCGTGGAGCACCGTCATGAGGTGACGATACGTCGCACACAGTTTGACTTGAAGAAAGCCCAGGAGCGCGCCCACATCCTTGAAGGCCTCATCATTGCCTGCGACAACATCGACGAGGTGGTACACATCATTCGTGGCAGCGAGACGCCTGCAGACGCCCAGGCCAACCTCGAGAAGCGCTTCGACCTCGACGCCCTTCAGTCGAAGGCCATCGTGGACATGCGCCTCTCCCAGCTTACGGGCCTGCGCATGGACCAGTTGCACGCCGAGTACGACGAACTCATGCAGACCATCAAAGACCTGCAGGAGATCCTCGACAATCCCGAGCGTTGCAAGGAGGTGATGAAGGAAGAACTCCAGGAGGTGAAAGAGAAGTATGGCGATCCTCGTCGCACACAGATCATCGCCGACGAGCATGAGTTCAATGCAGAGGATTTCTATCCCAACGATCCCGTCGTCATTACCATCAGCCACCTTGGCTACATCAAGCGCACGCCACTCTCCGACTTCCGCGAGCAGGCACGCGGTGGCGTAGGCTCCAAGGGTGCTAAGACGAGAGACAAGGATTTCACCGAGTTTATCTATCCCGCCACAATGCACCAGACGATGCTCTTCTTCACCAAGAAGGGCCGCTGCTACTGGATGAAGTGCTATGAGATTCCTGAGGGCGACAAAAACTCCAAGGGACGTGCCATCCAGAATATGCTTGCCCTCGATCCGGGCGATAGCGTCAACGCTTTCCTGCGTCTGCGCGGACTGAGCGAGGAGTTTGTCAAGAGCCACTATGTCGTATTCGCCACCAAGCGGGGCATCGTGAAGAAGACTTGCCTGGAGGCATTCTCCCATCCACGCAATGTCGGCGTGCGTGCCATCACGATCAACGAGGGCGACGAAGTGGTCGATGTACGCCTCACCAACGGTCGCAACCAGCTCATCCTGGCCAACCGCAACGGTCGTGCCGTCCGCTTCGACGAGACTGATGTCCGTGCGATGGGCCGCACGGCAACGGGCGTCTGTGGCATGAAGCCCGATGACGACGGACAGGATGAGGTTGTTGGCATGATCGTCGTCAATGACCCGAAGACCGAGTCGGTGATGGTAGTTTCGCAGGAGGGCTACGGCAAGCGTTCCGAGGTGGAGGACTACCGCATGACCCGTCGTGGTGCCAAGGGAGTGAAGACCCTTAATATCACGGAGAAGACGGGCAAGCTCGTAGCTATCAAGAACGTCACGGACGACAATGACCTCATGATCATCAACCAGAGCGGCATAGTAATCCGCATGGCCGTGGCCGAGGTCCGCGTCATGGGCCGTAATACGCAGGGCGTACGCCTTATCAACCTCACCAAGAAGAATGATGTCATTGCTTCCGTTTGCAAGGTGATGAGTTCGGATTTGGAGGCGAGAGTAGAGGAGGAAAGCCACTCTCAGTGGCAGAAGACCAGCGACGACCTCAAGAGCGACAACACACCGACCAACCTCGCTGCCACAGCCACGCCTTCTGATGAGGATGACAGTCAAAGCGATGAGACTTCGGAGTCTGTTTCTGAAGAGAAAGAATAATCAATAATTAATAACTAACAATTTTATTTTAATAAGAACGACATGAAAAAAATGATGATTGCAGCGATGATGCTCCTCGCGTCATCGGCATCCTTCGCTGGCAACAGCGACGTGCTCAAGGCTATCTTGAAGGCCAAGACCTACACCGAGGCTGCCCAGTTGCTGAGCCAGACTCTCAACCAGCTGGCCGACAACGCCGAGAAGGCTTCCGCCTACAACCACCTGACTCAGCTCGCCTTGAAGACTGTCCAGGCCGACCAGGCTGCTGGCCAGGAGAGCGCTGAGGCTTACGAGGCTGTAGGCAATGCTTTCACCAATGCACAGGAGTGTGTGAAGTACGACGCTCTTCCCGATGCCAAGGGCAAGGTGAAGAACAAGTATGCCGGTCTTGCTGACCAGCTCTACATGATGCGTGGCTTGCTCATCAACGGTGGTGTATTCTTCCAAAATGCCAACGACGATGCCAACGCCTACAAGTACCTCGCCGAGTATGTGGAGACCGCAGAATGGCCGATGTTCGCCAAGTTCGACATCAGCAAGGACGAGAACCTCAGCGACATCGCCTACTATGCCACCTACTATGCTTACCAGAACCAAGACTGGGCCAAGGCCGAGCGCTACGTGAAGTATGCCATCAAGAGCCCCGAGCGCAGCAAGGACGCACAGCAGCTGGAGCTGGCCATCCTCGGTGCACAGCTCAAGACGCATGAGGACTCAGTAAACTACGCCAACAAGCTGGAGCAGAAGCTCGCTGAGGATCCCGAGAACGTCAGCGTCTTCACCCTGCTCGTTACGACCCTGAGCAACATCGGTGAGCAGGCTAAGGCCGATCAGATTGTTGAGGCTGCCCTGAGCAAGAACCCCAACAACTACGGCGCATTGGTCATGAAGGGTCAGTTTGAGAGCCAGAAGAAGAACTATGAGGCTGCTGCCGACGCCCTCGTCAAGGCATTGCCCCTCGCTGCCGACGACGCTCAGCGCATCGCCATCAACGCTTCTATCGGCCAGTGCTACTTCTACCACGCCCAGGAGGCTGTCGCCCGTGTCAAGGGTGTGATCGCAGGTCCTACGAAGGAGCAGTTCGACAAGGTTTACAACAAGGCCATCGAGTATCTCCTCGTTGCCAAGAACCTCGATGTCAACCACGAGAGCAAGCGCCTCTGGGCTTACCCGCTCTATGGCTGCTACTACTTCGTCAAGGGTGAGAAGGCTCCCGAGACCGAGGCTGCTGCAGCTGACGCAGGCATCTCTGGCGAGTAATCGATGCTTTCTAACTATCAAAATCATTGTGCCCTCACTCCTTTCCACAAGGCAAAGGAGTGGGGGCGTTTTGGCTTCTTCCTTTTTTGGTTGCTCTTCGTCCTACCCTTGCCGTCACTGGCACAGGAGACCGCACGTGAGGCAGCAACCTTGTCCCGTCGGGCAGCAACCACCTTCCATCTGCTGCAACACTACCAAAAGACCGACTCCATCGCTTTCTACCAGCATGTGGTTGAGACGATGCGCCTTTCCCTGCGCAGCGACTCCCTCGACCGTATCCCTGACAAGAAGGGACGCATCAAACCGCGCTGGCAGGAAGAAAACACCAAACGAATAGTAGTCCTTCACCCCTTGCTTATCAACGCTGGCGTCTATTTCTCTCGCCACCAATACCCCATGATGGGAGTGGACGCACTGAAACTCTACCTTACCGCCCGCCAACACCCCTCTCTGATGAATACAACCGACGAGCAGGGCGTGGCCTACTACTACCTTTCCACCATCTATTTCCAGTCTCATGGCTACCGCCAGGCAGATCACTATGCCGACATGGCGATGGAATACGCCGACCTTGCACTCCCGGCCGCTGAGATGAAGGCGCGCTGCATGCATGCCACTATGACCACCGAGGCCGACTCGATACGCTATCTCGCCGTCCTTCACGAGTTCTACACCTCCGACCCCTCCAACCCTACATACTTTGCTTGGATCATGCAGTTCTACGAACATCCTACGCCCCAACACAACATCGATCAGTTTATCGACAGCGAACTGGAGCAAAATCCACACACGGTCACGCCATGGATCCTCAAAGGCGAAGTAGCCATGCTCAACCGCCACTGGATGGAAGCCGTGGAAGCCTACCGGGAGGCCGACGCTATTGACGACACCTCCATCCCCGTCATCTATAATATAGGACTTTGCCTGACCTACGAGGCGCATGCGCGAGAGGACCGTAACGCCCTGGCCCGCTATCTTTCCAAAAGGCGATCATCAGCAGATAACCAGGAGTCGCCATCCGACCACCCCTCTCACCCCAATGATCCAAAGCAACCTTTCAACAACCAGCAAGTGGAGGATGACGGCCTCACCATCCATTTTCTTTGGCAAGAGGCTTCTCGCTATCTGGAACGCGTAAGGGAAATGGACCCACGCCGCAATAAAGTCGATTGGGTCACACCACTCTGCACCGTCTATGAGAAATTGGGCAAAAAAACGGAGGCTGATGAACTTCGTCCTCTCGTAAGGACAAGATAGATGATTTCATACCACAGCACACCATGCGCATTCAGCCTCGCAAAAAGACACAATGGAATGTGTTGGTCACAAAATATAGTGATAGAACACGCGGATTATGAAATGATTTTCGTAATTTTGCTGACCAATATAATACACCGTCTGTAGCGGTGGTGACACTCATACGGACGAGGCAGGACGAGAGCAGGACGAGCATGTCCCGTCTGTATCCGTCGCAACCAACTCTTTATATTTATGATCAAGTCATTTTTAACTTACGTCGCTGAGGACATATACAAACGCTATGGGGCGGACCTTAGTCGGCTGACGGTTGTTTTCCCCAACAAGCGTGCGGCTCTCTTTCTCAACCAGGAACTGGCGCGCATGGCCGAGAAACCCATTTGGGCTCCAGCCTACGTCACCATCAGTGAGTTGTTTCGAAGCCGTTCCCAGCTCTCTATAGCCAACCCCATCCAGTCTGTCTGCCTGCTGCATAAGAGCTACACCTCCGTCACAGGCATTGACGAGACACTCGACCACTTCTTCGGATGGGGGCAATTGCTTTTGGCCGACTTTGACGACATCGACAAGAATATGGCCGATGCACAGCAATTGTTCCACAACGTGCGCGATCTCCACGAACTGGACGATATTGAGTATCTCGACGAGGCGCAGAAACAGCTCATCATGCGCTTCTTCGGAAATTTCACTGGCGACGAAACACAACTGCGGAAAAAGTTTATCAGTCTGTGGTCAAACCTCTACAATGTTTATGCCGACTACCGTCAGCGGCTGCGGGAACGGGGGCTGGCCTATGAGGGTATGTTATACCGTGACGTGGTGGAGCACGATAAAGGCGAATTGCCTCGCGACCACTACCTCTTCGTCGGCTTCAACGTGCTACAAAAGGTGGAGCAACGTCTCTTCGACCAACTGCGAGAGCAGGGGAGGGCAGCCTTCTACTGGGACTACGACTATTATTACACCAAGCTTGCTGACCATGAGGCGGGCACCTATGTCCGCCAGTGGCCCAGCTGCTACCCCAACGCCCTCGACGATGCAGACGAAAACCTCTACGGACAGCTCGGCAAAGAGAAGCGCATACGCTTCTTGTCGGCGCCAACGGAGAACCTGCAAGCTCGCTATATTTCTACATGGCTACGGGAGAACGAACGCTACAAGGACGGAAAGCGGACGGCTGTGGTACTCTGCGACGAACACCTACTTCCCACCGTCATCCATAGTATCCCCTCCGAGGTGGAGATGGTAAACGTGACGACAGGCTACCCATTACAGCAGACTCCAATTGCCTCGTTTGTCACTCAGCTCATAGCGCTCCAGACGGATGGTTTCTCCCTCAAAGAAAGCCGTTATAAACTCGCTTTCATAGAGCGCGTGCTACGCCATCCCTATGCCAAGTTTGTATCTCCATTGGCCACCGACTTGCTCGCACGCCTTATCGCCGCCAAACGATTCTACATCTCACGCGAGGATTTGTCAGAGGACGAAGGGCTCCACCTGATCTTCCGAGAACTGCCAAACGGACCTCTTGACGAGGTGGATGCTTTGCAGTTGACGGAGTGGCTTGCAGAGGTGACGCGCAGTGCGGCAATGGGCGGTCCCAACGGTAAGGACCCACTCTTCCAGGAGTCTGTTTTCCGCATGTTCACTACGCTGCAACAACTTGCCAAACTCATTGCAGACGGTGACCTTGATGCCGACCTGACCATCCTCCGCCGACTCATCACCCAGCTGGTGGGTGCTACCTCCGTACCGTTTCATGGCGAGCCTGCACGAGGTGTGCAGGTAATGGGTGTACTGGAGACGCGCAACCTCGACTTCGACCATGTGCTCATCCTTTCGTGCAACGAAGGGAATATGCCCAAGGGAGTTGATGATGCATCGTTCATACCCCACGCGCTACGTGCAGCCTACGGACTGACAACGATCGATAACAAGGTGTCCATATATAGCTACTATTTCCATACGTTGCTCCAGCGGGCCACGGATGTGACCATTGCCTACAATAGTTGCGCCGACGGACTGAGGGCAGGCGAGATGTCACGCTTCATGCTGCAACTGATGGTGGAGTGGCCGCACAACATCGAGAAAATCACGCTTCAGGCAGGACAAGAACCACAGGACATCTGCCTCGTCCCTGTGGCCAAAGACGACCATGTAATGAGCGTTCTACATGGGTTTGGATCCATCTCGCCCTCGGCCCTGTCCACCTACCTGCGTTGCCAGCTGCGCTTCTTCTACGCCTATGTCGTAGGACTTAGCGCACCCGACGACAACGATGCGGAGGCGTTTAGCGCTATCCATTTCGGAAACATCTTCCATCGTGCGGCCGAACTGGTCTATGAGCAACTGCTTCCCAGGGAGCGAATCGAGGCTGAGGATCTGCAGCGTCTCATCCAGGCTTGTCGTAAGACTGCGAATACCCCCTTGCAGGTTGTGGTCCGTCAGGCAATTGCCGAGGAGTTTTTCCATCTTGGAAAAGGGGCGACCACACACCCGAAACTCAATGGTTTGCAACTTCTCAATGAGGAGGTGATCAAAAAGTATCTCGTACGACTGCTGGAGACCGACCTCAAAGTAGCTCCCTTACGAATAATCGCACACGAGGCATCGGCCTACGCACGAATGCAGTCGTCAGAAGGCAACGCAAAGTACGATATCCGAGTGGGCGGGCGGATAGACCGCGTCGACGAGGTGCTTTTGGGCACCCGTAACCAACAACTGCGGGTCGTAGATTACAAAACAGGCAGCTCGCAGGCGAAGTCTGTCACAGCACTTGCCGACGTCTTCAATCCTGCCAAGATTCCCGACTACCACATCGACTACCAGTTGCAAGTGATGCTCTATAGCCTGCTAATCGATGGACATGCGCCCCAACTGAACCCACAGCAAAGACCTGTCAGTCCGGCATTACTCTTCATTCAGTACACCTCCGACGAGGACTATTCACCCATACTGCGCATCGGGGAAACAAGAATCACGGATATGGGATCGTTGCGGGAGGAGTTCGACAAGGAACTACATAGGCTTCTGGGCGAGATTTTCGATCCTTCAGTGCCCTTTGCTCCCAATGATCACGAAAAGGAATGTGGAAGTTGTCCTTTCAAGTCGCTATGCGGAAAGCCCATGGATGTTGGATCCTTTGGCAATTAACAATTTCCCTGTTTCACCCCTACATTGAACAAAAAGATAATGACGTTATAAACACCATATTAAATATGAATAAAAAAATGATGATGGCCTTGACGGCCTTCCTGCTCGCTTTCACGGCTCAAGGCCAGACGATGCGCTCTCTGTGGATAGCCATGCCTGACAGTCTCTTTCCTTATCTCGACCGCAATGCCAAAACGACCATGGCTGATGGAGTGGGCGAGGGGATAGCTACAGGCAACCGACTTTCAGGTCAGTCGCGTATCGACACGCTGACAGCCGACTACCTTAAGGCAACGCTCTCAGAGGCCTCCTATATAGAGATGAAACGCATTGCCAATCCGCAGGGCGACTCTATTTTGGCGGTTGTGACCACCTTCTGCGGTCCTGAACAAGAAAGCAAACTCGATTTCTATGACCTGTCGTGGCATTTATTGGCCAGCGATGTCTGCGCAGAAGCCTCCACGATTCGTCCAGACACCATGTCAGAGGACCATTATATCGAGTTGCAACAGAAAATCGAGCCAAAAATACGTTTTTATCTTCTTTCTCCCACCGATACCCTCCTGCATTCTTCCTTCTCCCTACCCATGCTATCAGAAGCCGACAAAAGGCAGGTAAGGGCCATTTTGCAGGAGAAAAGATACGATTTGGGGGATTTATTCTTAAAAGAGGTTAAATAACAAGGAATAATCCATGAAAAGTTTGCGAGGTTCCAGATAATGTTCTATCTTTGCATTGTGTTTTTCATGGTATTAGATTATTAAGGTTAATAAAGATTGGTTGTCGCGAGACAATCAATTTTTTTTGATGCGAGGTTCATCAACCTGCATCACGGAGCCTGAATGCTGGGTGCATTCAGGCTTTTTTGTGCATAATAGTGTGTAACGAGCGTTTGACCCGTGACGACAATCTCTTATCGAACAATCTGCTGATAGGTCGGCTCAAACGCTGAGGGATATTTTCCAATCAGCACACAGTTGAGCAAGCAGTTGGCCAGCATCTGTGTGTCGGTAAGATCCACACCTGCATCGCGTTTTACCTCCTTACCGATGAGGACTGCCCACTTTTCGGCAAAGCACGCATCGTCAGCACCAAAGAACATTTCGTTGGTGTTGGGGTCCTGCATCAATTGATAGCGAATCTGGCGCTTAGTTACCTGCGGTTTCATTTCCCTCAGAAGCATATAGGCCGTTGCAAACTCTTTTCGCTTTCTGCGAGCGTGGGGATACATAAGACCAACCTCGGGAAATATCTCCTCAAAATCGTAGCTCTGCAATAACTGTTGTAATGTCATAATCTAAAAAAATAAAGCAATAATCAAAAGTTGTACTATTATGATAAGGCAAGTGGACAAACAAACCGTCTGCATTGCCTCATTTGCATGGCTGGAAAAAATCCGCCTACATGGCACAGAAAGGCTCTCGAAGCCCAGTTTACTTGTCCACTTGTTAGCTGGCAGTAGCCAGCCTCAGCCTGGATGTAGATCCATCCAGATTAGAATTTTGCCATCTTGATGGCCACTACTGCACACTCGTCACCCTTGTTGCCTAAACGGCCTCCACTACGGTCCTTAGCCTGCTGCAGATCGTTGGTGGTGAGCAAGCCATAAACTACAGGAATGTCACAAGTGGCGTTGAGGCGAGCAATACCATAGGTCACCCCCTCGCAGATATAGTCGAAGTGGGGAGTCTCGCCACGGATGACGCTTCCCAGGATGATGATGGCGTCGTAGCCGTCGTTGCGCGACATTTGGTGTGCGCCATAGATCAACTCAAAGCTGCCAGGCACACTCTTGACATGGATGTTCTCAGGCAGCGCGCCGTGCTTCTCCAGTGTTGCCACACAACCTGTGAGCAGCGCGTTGGTGATTTCCGGATTCCATTCCGCCACAACGATGCCGAAGCACATATTGCTTGCATCGGGTACCAAGTCCTCGTTGTAGTCAGAAAGATGATGAAGTTCTGTTGCCATTATCGCGAAGCTCTTTCGATATACTTGTCAATCTCCTGATAGAGCGGAGAGGCCACATACTTCTGCTTGATGCTCTTATAGACCTCCAGAGCCTCAGCCTTCTTGTTCTGGCTCTCAAGGAGCTGACCAGCCTTGAGGAGGGCGAGGGGAGCCACCGAGAGGTTGACACCACCGTCCGCGCGGCTGTCGGCCATTTCAGCAGCCTTCTTCAGCGTCTCGATAGCCTTGTCGGTCTGGTCATTGTTGACATAGATGTCGGCCAGGGCCACCTGCGACTCGGGACTGATGATCTTGTCGTCGCGCGTGCTGAACTTCTCTGCATACTCCAGAGCCTTCTTCCAGTCGGGCTTCTGAAGGTGAGCATAGCAAAGCGCCGTGTACAGGTTGGCGAGGTTGCCAGCATCCGTACTGCCGTAGTCGGCTGCCACACGCTGGAAGCCCTTGAGGGCCTGGTCATACTGCTGCTGCATCATCAGCTGCTCGCTCTTAGCCAACTCTGTGCTCGCCTCGTCCTCACGGGGAAGCGACACATAGCTGTGATAGAGGATACCTCCGACGACAAGGACGATAACGGCACCCAAAATGCCGAAGATCATCTTCCTGTTCTTCAAGAAGAAAGTCTCAGAAGTGTTGAGCGACTCTTCAAAAGTCACCTGCTTTTCTTTCTTTTCTGCCATTTTTATGCTTTTACTTAAATTATATTGCGTTTTGAAATGCCCACTATTAGAGCGATGCAAAATTACTGCTTTTATCCCGAATACTGAAATTTGAAAGTGTTTTTTTTCGTATTTCCGCCCAAAACACGTAACTTTGCACGTCCAGAGCGTAAAGAATCTTGCATGATACTGAAAAGAATATCTATTCTTAACTATAAGAACATTGCCTCGGCCGACGTCACACTGTCGTCGAAACTCAACTGCCTAATAGGCTCCAACGGCGTGGGAAAGACCAATTTTCTCGACGCAGTCTATATGTTGTCGTTCTGTAAGAGCGCCTTCTGCTCCATCGACTCACAACTCATACGCCACGACGAGGACTTCATGGTGGTGCAAGGCCACTACCTGGACGACGGAGGCGACGAGACAGAGGTGTATTGTGGCATGAAGCGGGGACAAAAGAAACACTTCAAGCGGGAGAAAAAGGAGTATAGAAGACTCTCCGAACACTTGGGTCTGATACCTCTTGTCTTTGTCTCGCCGTCTGACTCGTCGCTCATCGACGGCGCAAGCGAAGGGCGGAGAAAACTGATGGACGTGGTGATCTCACAATATGACCGCGACTACATCACGGCCCTTCAGCGGTATGGCAAAGCCCTACAGCAGCGCAACGTTCTGCTACGTGCCGAGGAGGAACCCGACAGCAGCTTGATCGAACTGTTGGAGATGCAGATGGGTGATGCGGGAGAGGCCATCTACCGAGCCCGGGCGGCATTCATCGATCGTCTCGTACCCGTCTTCCAGGAGACCTATCAGTCGATAGCGCAGGGAAAGGAGGAGGTGAGCCTACGCTATGTCTCCCACTGCCAACGAGGTCCGCTCTTCGACGTGATTCGCCGCGACCGCATGAAAGACCGTGCTGTGGGCTACTCCCTACATGGTGTCCACCGCGACGACCTCGAAATGCTCGTAGGTGGATATCCTCTGCGCCGTGAGGGAAGCCAGGGACAGAGCAAGACCTTTGTCCTCGCCCTGCGACTAGCGCAGTTTGCCTGCCTCAAGACAGTGGGCCACAAGCGCGTACCGCTTCTCCTGTTAGATGACATCTTCGACAAACTCGATGCACAACGGGTGGAACAAATCGTAAAACTGGTCTCAGGAGATGGCTATGGGCAAATACTGATCACAGATACTAACCGCGACCATTTGGACCAAATCCTTGCGGCCACGGACTGCGAATACAAACTCTTCAATATGGAGGATGGCACCATCAGCGAAAAGGAGGCGCACCGTATTTGATTTATGTTTAGGAGAAAAGTAGAACCGCTCGACGACGTGCTTCATCTATGGTTACGCAGAAACGGACTGGAGACTCCCCTGCAGCAACGCCGCCTGCTGGCGGCATGGGAAGAGGTGGCAGGTGCAACTATCGCACGCTACACCACCAATAAGTATATCCGCAACCAAACCCTCTTCGTGCAAATCTCCAGTCCGGCACTACGTACAGAACTGGGAATGATGCGCAAGGCGTTGCTTGCCAAACTCAACCAAAAGGCTGGTGGCACGCAGATCGTCACCGACATTCGCTTTTATTAAATATGAGTGAATAATCTACCGACTACTCAAAATAGAAAGTAAGGGCGATCATCTTGGAATGGGCCTCGGAGACGGACTTGGCATAGACGAGCATGTTCTTGTCACGCACTTGGTCGGCATGTTTCTTGTCAAGGCAGTCGCCCAAGCTGTACATAAACTTCAGTTCGGGGCGCAACTTGAAGAAGGGCAGATAAAAATCACAACCTACACCCACCTCCAGAAACACGTCTGAACGTTTGAGTTTGATATAGTCATTGTCTTTTCCCGAGAGATTGATCATCGGATTGACACCCGCCATAAGATAGGGACGGTGGTTGTTGAAACGAGGGCCCGCCGCTATAAGATCAAGCGCACAACCCACATAGGCCGTCTTGAGGTCTTGCGTCTGGATGGTTGGCTCTCCTAAAGCATTGACATCCGTGATGTTGCGGAACGTGAGGTGACGCGTACCAAAGTACATCGCTGGCGCAATACGCAATTGGAAAGTTTGGTTCAGGCGCAATTCTCCCAGCACACCGACCGTGAATCCTGCATCCCAGCGGTCTTGGTCCACGGACACCGTGCGCTCCACAGGTCCCCGCCCGTCCTCCACATCGATGGTGGTAGGTCCACTATTGAGCAGTTCAAGGTCTTGCAGGTGCGTGCCCACGAGCACACCAAAATGGAAGGTACGCAAATCTGTATAGGGACGATTCTGAACCGTCCGCTCCTGTGCTACGACCTCCAGGCTACTCAGTCCAAGGAGGCACAGCGCCAATATACGCAATATCAATCTTGTCATCATATAAATAACGGAGTTGATGGCGGGTTATTGCATGGAGAATAATTTTAATAAAGTCTAAATATCGAATTTTCTTATCCTCATTTGTAGGTATCTGAAAAATAATACCTACCTTTGCAGTGTACAAAAGTAGGTATCCTCCCAATAGCAGGACATCCTATTGGACAAAGAGTACAAGAACATTTATAATAATTAAAACTTTAAAGAACTATGGCTTACGTAATTGGTAACGACTGTGTAGCATGCGGTACCTGCATCGACGAGTGCCCGGTGGGCGCAATCTCAGCTGGAGACGACAAGTACTCCATCAACCCTGACATGTGCACGGAGTGCGGCACCTGCGCAGGTGTCTGCCCGAGCGAGGCTATCAGCCTTCCGTAAGGGACACGCCAAAAAAGAAAAAAGGACTGCCGTGGCAGTCCTTTTTTTTGTGCTCAGCAGGAGATGAGTTATTCCCCCTTTTCATGAATATAACTTCGTAGGCCGATGAAGTTAACTTCGTAAGCCGATGAATATAACTTCGTAGGCCTATGAAGTTAACTTCATTTTTTGGGGCTTTCTCGGACGCAACGCAAGTCACACGTTCAGCATCTTATCAATCATCATCTTCACATACATTTTTCCTTTTGTTCGCCGTTTCTCCTTCAAATCGTCATTCCTCGGGGAGAAAATTTTGAAACCTCGGGAGGAAACAAAAAAACGCAGCACGATGAGGGATACTTAAACGTTGGTTTCATGGACGAGGCACACTGTCTACAAGACATTCTGTCGGATACTACAACATATCCTGTATCTCCTCGTAGAGCCGCTGAACGGGCAGCCCCATGACGTTGAAATAGCTACCCTTGATGCCTGTGACACCGATGTAGCCTATCCACTCTTGAATACCATAAGCCCCAGCCTTGTCGAAAGGCTTGAAATGGGAGACGTAATAGTCGATCTCCTCATCAGAGAGCTGCTTGAAGGTAACATCCGTAGCCACAGCAAAACGCTTCTGCCGCTTTGTCGTAGTGAGGCAGACCCCGGTGATGACCTGATGGGTGCGCCCGCTGAGCAGACGGAGCATCCGTTGGGCATCTGCTGCATCATGAGGCTTGCCCAAGATGGCCTCATCGACAACCACGATGGTGTCAGCACAGACGAGAAGGTCATCCGCGCCCAGCGACACAGCATAGGGCTGGGCTTTCTCTGCGGCAATGTAGCGAGCAATCTCCATCGGACTCAGCCCGTCGGGATAACCCTCGGAGATGCCATCAATCACCCTTACCTCAAAGGGCAGCCCCAGTCCTGCCAGCAACTCACGACGGCGCGGTGACTGACTTCCTAATATGATCTTTTTCATTACTTCCTCTGTTTGTGTTTAGATATTGCCCTGTCAGGCTCCTACCAGCCGAAGGCTTTCGCATTGAGCACCCACTTGCCTTGTGCCTTCAGCACCTGCTCGATGACGTCGCGCGCCACTCCCTGCCCACCAGGGCGGTCGCTGACGTAGGTGGAAATGTCCTTCACCTCCTGACAGGCATCCTTCGGACAACATGCGCAGCCAGCAAGCTGCATCACTTCATAGTCGGGGATGTCATCTCCTACATAGACGATCTCTTCGTCGCGCAAGCCGTAACGCTCCTTAAACGCCTCCCACGTGCGCACTTTGACAGCGCAGCTGAGATAGACGTCCTCCACGCCGAGATACTCATAGCGCAGGCGGATGTCCTCATTGTGACCACCCGTCATGATGGCAATGCGCAGTCCGTGTTTCTCAGCCAACTGTATGGCATAGCCGTCCTTGATATTGATAGTGCGGACAGGCTCACCCCGACTGTCCATAGGGATGGTGGAACACGACAAGACGCCGTCCACGTCGAAGACAATGGCGCGTATTTGGGTCAAATCATAATTGATCATGTCTGTATATTCTTCTGATGGATACTTAGCGTTCTATATAATAATGGGGAAACGATTCGCGTAATGGATGGCAGCTGCGCTATGAGTTCTTCTGATGAATGCTGACCGACAGCCGCTCGTAGAGGTCTTTCTCCAGTGGATTCAGCCGCATCAGCTGGGACTGTTCCCTGATGACGTGCTCGTCGTAACGGATGGCGGGACCAGTCTGGGCCTCGCCAGGAGGCAACTCATGGACCTTGCGCGCGGTCTCGTCGATGAGCGGCAATAGTACATCGAAGGGTATGTGTTGCCGTGCAAGCACGTCAGCAGCCACATCATAGCAATGGTTGACAAAGTTACACGCCCATACTGCTGCCAAGTGGACATATTTACGCTGTTCGCTACCGAGGGGGCGCACATGCTGAGAGAGACTCTTCGCAAGTCCCTCCACCGTAATGCGGGCAAAGTCGTCGTTGGCCTCGGTGAAGCAGGGAATGCTGGCAAAGTCAACGTCGCGGGTCTTGGAAAACGTCTGCAGGGGGTAGAGGACACCGTAGTGCAAAGCCATGCCCTCAAAGACACTCATCGGCACGGAACCTGCAGTATGGAGGAAGACATGCTGCTCACGCCCATGGCACACCTTGGGTATCATCTCGCCCAGCGCGCTGTCGCGGAGGGCAAAGACATAGACATCAGCATCATAGGTTAGAAGGTTCACATCGGTCACGGGAGCACCGCCAACCTGTTGGGAGAGGACATTGGCAGCTTCCGCCGTCCGACTAAAAACCTGCAAGATGTCGTGTCCTGCGCGAAGACAGGCCTTGGCAAATTGTGTGGCTAAATTGCCCGCACCAATCATTACTATTTTCATTTTGTCTATGTTAGCGTTTCATGTTTATTCGATACTACAACAGAAACTGCCGTCGTTCTTGTGGAGTAGGGCAGATTCCTAACCACAAAGTTAGCCAATTTAGTACAAATAATCCTTGGCAACGACCTTTTTTTAGAAAACATTTACTATTTTTGCAGCATGAACGAGCTGAGCGTCCATATCATCACGCAAAGCAAGGACTTGCCCATCGTTGAAGGCAACGACCTCTTTCATAGCCGCGAGCGTTTTCTGCTCATCGAGCAGACAGCCGGCACGTGGCCTTATATGGTGGTTGTCACCGACGAAGAGGGGAGGGTGAAGGCCCACCTACTGGCAGAGTTGCGCCGACGGGGCAGTCTGCTTCCTCCCTATTTGTTCACCTTCGCACGTGTCATCGGGGCGGGTGTGTACGCCCCTGGTGTGGACAAGGCTGCGCTCTTTGATAGGATGATGGGTGCCTTGACACGATTCCTCCATCGCAAGCTCTGCCTCTATATCGAGGTGAGCGACCTGGAGAAAAAGATGTTCGGCTACCGTTCGCTGCGCCATAACGGCTATTTTCCCATCCGCTGGATGCAGATACACAACTCTCTGCATAGCCGAACACCTCGTGAGCGACTATCTGACCGCACTGCCCACAACGTCCTGCGTAGCGAGCGGGCAGGGGTGACTGTGCACGAGGCCAGGACCGAACTGGAGGTCAGTGCTTACTACAAAGTACTACACGCCTACTACCGCACCAAACTCCACCGCTATTTGCCAGGAGAGGACTTCTTCCAGCGACTTCTCCACACACCACGAGCCCATATTCTCGTGGCATACTACAAGGGGCGTGTGGTCGGCGGAGCGTCGGTCATGGAGTCGAAGGGCGACGGCTATCTTTGGTACATAGCAGCGCAGGGCAAACGCTACCCGACGGCACGGCCGCTAACGGCCACTGTCTGGCATGCGCTGGAATATTGTCATGCCCAGAAACTCAGACATGTATTCTTTCTCAACGTAGGGCTGCCGTTTCGCCGCAACCCCTACCGCGAATTCATACTTGGCTTCGGTGGCAAGCCCACCTCGACCTACCGCTGGTTCCACTTCACGATAGGATGGTTCAACCGTATTCTCTCTTGGTTCTACAAGGAGTAAGATTTACTGTTTGCATAGGTTGTTTCCTTGTTCATCAAGAAGACTGCAACAAGGTGCATCAAATTGCCAGCCACCAACTATAGCTAAAGATAACGTCCTCCAACAACGCTTCTGTTGTTAGAGGACGCTAAAAATCATCCATAGATTAGGCGCCTCTTGACGCCTCCGTCAATGGATACAGATGGGTTAAAACTCGCTGGTGAAGTGGAACTTAACGTGTTCGAAGTCTTGTTGCGCCATGCTTAATACATAGCCAGAATCGGCCAGGAAGACGTCGCGACCCTCGATATCCTTCGCCATATACTGGTATTTGCGCTTCTTGAATCGCTCAAGTTCCTCCTCGCTGTCAGCTTCTATCCAGCAGGCTTTGTGCAGATGGACGGGTTCCCAGCGGCATCGTGCATTGTACTCATGCTCCAAACGATACTGGATGACCTCAAACTGGAGTTGGCCTACCGTGCCAACAATGCGACGGTTGTTGAACTGGTTGACAAACAACTGGGCCACACCCTCGTTCATCAGTTGCTCCAAACCCTTTTGGAATTGCTTCGACTTCATCGGGTCGTCGTTTTCAATATACTTGAACAGTTCGGGGGAGAAAGAGGGGAGACCACGGAAGTGGAGCATATCGCCTTCGGTGAGTGTGTCTCCGATCTTGAAGATACCGTTGTCAGGCAGACCCACGATATCGCCAGGCCACGCCTCCTCTACCGTACTCTTGCGCTGCGCCATAAACTGTGTGGGCGAGGAGAAACGCACCGTCTTGTCCAGACGGATGTGGCGGTAGGGCTGGTTGCGCACGAAGCGACCTGAGCAAACCTTGCAGAAGGCGATGCAGGAGCGGTGGTTGGGATCGATATTGGCAGTAATCTTGAAGATAAAGCCGGTAAACTTGGGTTCCGTGGGCAAGACCAATCGCTCCTCTGCCTGCGTGGGGCGGGGCGACGGGGCAATCTCTACAAAGCAGTTGAGCAATTCCTGCACACCAAAATTGTTGAGAGCAGAGCCAAAGAAGACCGGAGCTACCTCAGCACGGCGATAGGCCTCGACGTCAAAAATTGGATAGACTCCTTCTACCAGTTCCAGGTCACCACGCAGTTGCTCGGCAAACTCGTCGCCAACCTGAGCATTGAGCTCTTCCGACTGGATATCGACAGCCACCTTCTCCGTCACGCGCTGCTTGTTGGGAGTGAAGAGATTAAGTTGTTCCTCGTAGATATTATAGACGCCCTTGAAGCGCTGACCCTGGCCAATAGGCCAGGAGAGCGGTCGCACGTGGATATGAAGTTCTTGCTCCAGTTCGTCGAGCAGGTCGAAGGGATCGCGACCCTCGCGGTCCATCTTGTTGACAAAGATAATGACGGGAGTATTCCTCATACGGCAGACTTCCATCAGTTTGCGTGTCTGTGCCTCCACACCTTTGGCAGAATCCACCACAATGATAGAGGAATCGACAGCCGTAAGCGTTCGATAGGTATCTTCGGCAAAGTCTTGGTGGCCTGGCGTATCGAGGATGTTGACCTTATAGGTCTCGTCCTCCTTGGCTTCGGCACCCTTGGGACTATAGTCGAACTCCATCACCGACGTGGAGACAGAGATACCACGCTGCTTCTCAATATCCATCCAGTCGGAGGTGGCGCTCTTGCGTATTTTGTTGCTCTTCACCGCACCAGCTACCTGAATTTGTCCACCAAAGAGGAGGAATTTCTCGGTCAAGGTAGTCTTACCCGCATCAGGGTGGCTGATGATGGCAAAGGTGCGTCTGCGTTCTATTTCGTTCATGCTTGTGCTGCTTTGATGAGGTTGATACATTTTTCGAGTGAATCGAGCCAATAGGGGATGGTGAGGCCGAAGGTAGCTTTGATCTTGGTCTTGTCGAGAACGGAGTAGGCGGGTCGCTTCACAGGGGAAGGGAACTCGCTGCTATGGCAAGGCTGGATATCGCAGGCGGTATGACCCGCCAGGCGCGCGATCATTTGAGTGAAGTCATACCAAGAGGTGACACCCTCATTGCTGAAATGATAGACACCAGTATGGTTCGTATATTTTCGATGCTCCACGATGTCGAAGATGGCGGCAGCAAGGTCGCCTGCATAGGTCGGTGTGCCGCACTGGTCGAAGACGACCTTGAGCTGAGGCTTCGTGGCCGTGAGCTGGAGCATCGTCTTGACAAAGTTGTGACCAAAGCTGCTATAGAGCCATGCCGTGCGGATGATGAGGTGGTCAACGCCCGTTGCTATGATCTTCTCCTCGCCATGGAGTTTGGTGAGCCCATAGACGCCCGTAGGGGTTCCTATCTGGGTCTCCTGACATGGTGTGTTGTAGGGGTCGGCACCAAAGACGTAGTCAGTGCTGACATGGACGAGCAGACCACCCACCTCCTTCATCGCGCGGGCAAGGTTTTCGGGGGCAATGGCGTTAAGTGTCTCCACAATGTCACCAGCGGTCTCAGCTTTATCGACGTTGGTCCAGGCCGCACAGTTGATGATGCAGCCGATCTTCTCCTCGGCCACCACCTGACGGACGGCGTCCAGATCGGTGATGTCGAGGGTTGGATAGCCATCACACACATCGGTGAAGATGTAGTGGTCGCGGCTCGTACGGGCCACGAGTTGCATTTCGTTGCCCAATTGGCCGTTGGCTCCTGTTACCAGTATATTCATGATGATGGTTCTGTATGTTTATCAGGAAGGGCTACTTACGTCCCGCACATGTCAGCGGGGGATAAGCGTCCCTTCATTCAAAATTTCACTCCATTTAGTGCTCCTCCCATTCCAGGCCTTCTGTCCGGTCCTTGATATAATAGTCAGAGAGCATGCCGAGGAATGTCGTGATAGCTTTGATGGCGTGAGCGGTCTCTGGCGAGATAGGCTTTTGCCGCATCCGCAAGAGCATTACACCATAGAGGGCGTTGAGGCAAGTCTCTACCTCTCCGATCTCCTTGTCACCTTTTTGGCGCAGTTCCACTATGAAGGGTAGCACACGATAGTATTCTGCCGAGTAATATGGGAAGCGGGTGGATTGGAGCAGGCGAACATGGAGATCGCCAAGGTCCTGGAGAAGCACCTCGTTGATGGCGAGATGCCCCTTCTCACGCTTTCCCTCCTGGTTCATCATGCGAATCAGATCGCCAAACCAGTCTTCCTCCTCGTCTTTTTGCTGATCGGTATAGTCGAAACGATCTATATACTCACGGCGGATACGCGTCAGTGAACAACCGTAGGCACGTATCAAGTCTTCCATCTGCCACATATAAAGCAGATACTCCACAACACTTTTCTCTCTGATACTTTTGGCTATGAACATGTTTTTTGTCTATTGGCTGCGAAAGGAAGCCGGATTAATAACTGGGCAGGTGGTATAGATTGAAGACGGTGCCGAAGAGGATAATCACCGAGAACAAGATGACCACCGATCCAATGACCTTATTGATAATGGCGATACCAGTGACGTTGAAACGCCCTCCGATCTTATCGACAAGCCAGGTCAGCCCGTACCACCACAACAGCGCACCCAGCGGAATGCAGGCAAAACCCACACATGTCTCAAAGGGGCGTGAGGGTTGCACGAAGGCGAACTGTGCAAAGGTAGCCATGAAAAGGAATATGATCAGGGGATTGGAGAAGGTGACAAGGAACGCCGTCAGCCCATTGTTGAGAAGAGATCCCTTTCCTTTGTTCTTCATGTGGTGGTGCATCTTCTTGGCCGGGTTCGAACGGAAACAGAAAACACCAAAAAGCAGCAGGATGACGCTACCGGAGATCTGGAGAAAGAACTGGTACTTGGGATTTTGCAACGGCTCCATGATGAAGCCCATGCCCAATCCCACAATCAGCGCATAGATGATGTCGCTCACCGCCGCCCCAACACCGGTCATAAGACCATACCAGCGACCTTTGTTCAATGTGCGCTGGATGCAGAGGATTCCGACGGGGCCCATGGGTGCTGATGCAATAATGCCAATGGCTATCCCCTTGAAGATGAAATCGAGGATATCGAGCTGGATGGGAAAGTCTATATTCATAATTCGGGTGCAAAATTCGGAAAAATATGGCACATGAGCAAATTTGACGTGCAAAACTTTGCTTATTCATGAGTTTTTAGTAACTTTGCCGTGGCTATAAAGTGGCTATAATAACTAACAGAATATATAAAACATGGTAGCACAAGAACAGCAAAAGCCGTTTGTCATCGGTTTGGACTTAGGCGGCACTAACTCAGTTTTTGGAATCGTAGATCAGCGTGGCAACATACTGACAACTATCTCTATTAAGACGCAGGCTTACAAGACCGCAGAAGACTTTGTCTCTGCTGGCGTGGAGGCTCTCAAGTCCATCATCGCCAAAGTGGGCGGCATAGAGCAGATCAAAGCTATGGGTATCGGTGCGCCCAATGGCAACTACTATCGCGGTACAATAGAGTTTGCACCCAATATACCCTGGGGCCATGGTGGTGTGATTCCATTGGCAGATATGTTCTCGGAGAAGCTGGGCATCCCCGTGGGCCTCACCAACGACGCCAACGCTGCCGCCATCGGCGAGATGCAGTATGGCGTGGCGCGCGGCATGAAGAACTTCATCATGATCACGCTCGGCACGGGTGTCGGATCGGGCATTGTCATCGATGGCCACATGGTCTATGGCAGCGACGGCTTCGCTGGAGAGCTGGGCCACACCATCATCCGCCGCGAGAACGGACGCCCCTGTGGCTGCGGACGCAAGGGTTGCCTGGAAACTTATTGCTCGGCCACGGGTGTGGCACGCACAGCTCGCGAGTTCCTTGCCACAAGCGACGAACCGTCACTGCTGCGCGAAATGAACCCCGAGGAAATCACCTCCCTCGATGTATCCATCGCTGCCAGCAAGGGCGACGCCCTCGCCAACCGCATCTATGAGTTTACAGGACAGATTCTCGGTGAGGCTTGCTCCGATTTCATGGCCTTCTCCTCACCCGAGGCTTTCGTCTTCTTTGGTGGACTGACAAAGGCCGGGGACCTGCTCATGAAGCCGTTGAAGAAAGCTTACGACGAGAATGTACTGAAAATCTACAAGGACAAGGCACAATTCCTTATCAGTTCTCTTGACGATGCCAGTGCTGCCGTTCTCGGTGCTTCTGCAATCGGCTGGGAACTCTAATAGCTTACAATTTTAGAAGAATACTTTGCTTTCCTCAAAGTATTCTTCTTTTCGAAATAAACATAAAAAATCGTCGGGGACTGATATCAAACTTAGTTGAATCAGTCCCCGACAACTATATAGGGTAGGGAAGAGCGTGCAACTTAGTTGTTGGACGATCCACCCACAATATCGAGCAGTTCGGAAGTAATGGCGGCCTGTCGCGACTTGTTGTACTGCAAGTTGAGTTCGCGAAGCAACTCGTCTGCGTTGTCCGTTGCCGTCTGCATGGCTACCATACGGGCGGCATGCTCCGAGGCGTTGCTATCAAGCAGCGCTGTGTAGACCATCAAGTGCAACTCCTTGGGGACAAGTTCAGTAAGCACTGTTTTCAAGTCGGGTTCCACAAGGAAATTGTCATTGAGGGGCTTGACTGTCGCCTGCTCGCGTTCCTCTTCCTGCTTATTGCGGTTCTTGAGGTACTCCTGCGACTTCTTAGTAGCCAGATTGGATGACAGGTCACGGTCGTTATCGGCCCCAACATCGTCGTGAAGGTCGATGGGGAGGAAGGTTCTGCGTGTGAGGACCTGAGATCCTGCACTCTTAAAGTGGTGGTAGATCAGTTCCACCTTATCCACTTTACCCTCCAAGAACATCGTGCCCGCCTCGACGGAGATGTCGCGACACTGAGCGGAATTGGGTTTGTCAGCCAAATGGACAAACGATCCTGCCGATCGCAAGCCGAGCTTACGAACTTTCTCCTCAACCTTTCTGCCGATGGGGTAGATGATGATATCATCGTTGGTGAGTCCCTGCTTACGATATTCTTCTATAGCATGGAGCATCGTCTTGATGATATTGGCATTGAATCCGCCACAGAGCGACGAGTTAGAAGAGAAAACGATCAGCGCAACCTTCTTCACCGGACGCTCCTGGTCGTACGGCAACTCTACATCGGGTGCCGATACCAAGAACGTCTTGAGGATATGCTCCAGCATATTTTCATAAGGAAGCATATTCTCGATGGCCGTCTGGGCATGGTGGAGTTTGCTCGAAGCCACCATCTTCATCGCACTGGTGATCTTCCGCGTGCTATTGACGGAAGCGATGCGACTCTTGATTTCTTTCAAAGATGGCATGATGGACCTCCTTCCCGTTAGTTCTTGAACTGTCCGGCAATGTTGGCCATGACTTCCGAAATGACCTTCGTATCTTCCTCAACGAGTTTGCCCGCTGCCAAATTGGCAATGACATCAGCATGGGCTGAACGCATAGACTCAAGGAACTGATCCTGACAGTCGCGCACTTTGTCAACAGGTACGTCGTGGAGCAGACCGTGGACACCACAATAGAGGATAGCCACCTGCTCACCGACAGACATCGGGGAGTACTGGGGCTGGATGAGCAACTGGTTGTTCTTACGTCCGCGGTCGAGCGTCATAGCCGTCACGGCATCCATATCGCTTGAGAACTGAGAGAATGCCTCCAGCTCACGATACTGCGCCATATCGATCTTCAACGTACCTGCCACCTTCTTCATACTCTTGATCTGAGCAGAACCACCCACACGGCTCACAGAGATACCGACATTGATGGCAGGACGGAAGCCCTGGTTGAAGAGGTCTGACTCAAGGTAGATCTGGCCGTCGGTGATAGAAATCACATTGGTCGGGATATAAGCGGAAACGTCGCCAGCCTGCGTCTCAATGATTGGCAGTGCGGTGAGAGATCCGCCACCCTTGACGTGGCCCTTCATGCTCTCGGGAAGGTCATTCATCTGCTCGGCAATCTCCTGCTGGTCGTTGATACGTGCGGCACGCTCGAGCAGACGGGAGTGAAGGTAGAAGACATCGCCAGGATAGGCCTCGCGTCCAGAAGGACGACGAAGGATCAGCGATACCTCGCGATAGGCAACAGCCTGCTTTGACAGGTCGTCATAGACGACGAGAGCGCTATGGCCGCGGTCGCGGAAATACTCGCCGATAGCAGCTCCAGCAAAAGGAGCATAGTACTGCATGGCAGCAGGGTCAGCTGCTGTAGCACTGACGATGATCGTATAAGGCATGGCGCCTCGCTCCTTCAGCGTCTGCACGAGTGAGGCCACGGTAGAAGCCTTCTGACCGATGGCGACATAGATGCAATAGACGGGCTTGCCCTCCTCGTAGAACTTCTTTTGGTTGATAATGGTATCGACGGCGATAGCGGTTTTACCCGTCTGGCGGTCGCCGATGATCAGCTCACGCTGTCCACGACCGATAGGAATCATGGAGTCGACAGCCTTCACACCCGTCTGCAGCGGCTCTTTCACCGGTTGACGATAGATCACGCCCGGGGCCTTGCGGTCGAGCGGCATCTCAAAGGATGCTGTCAAATCAATGTCTCCTTTGCCGTCGATGGCCTGGCCGAGAGGGTTGACCACGCGTCCGAGGAAATTGTCGTTGACGCGGATAGAGGCGATGCGATGCGTACGCTTCACCTTCATACCCTCCTCAATGCCTGCCGTGGAACCCAAGAGGACGCAACCGACGTTGTCTTCCTCCAGGTTCATCACGATGGCCATCGTGCCATTCTCAAACTCAAGCAGCTCGCTGGCCTCAGCGTTGCGCAGTCCGTAGATGCGCGCCACACCGTCGCCGACAGTAAGCACCGTGCCTACCTCGTCGAACTGCGTGCCACTATTCACCTCTTGGAGTTGCTGCAGCAGCACATCAGAGACCTCGCTTGGTTTTATCTTGTCTGACATTACTATTTGTTTCTGAATTATTTGATTAACGTATTGCGGATGTCACGCAGCTTGCGCTGGATGCTGGCATCCATTCTATAGGTATCATACTCCAGGATGAAACCGCCAATCAAGTCAGGATTCACCTCGGTGTTGAACTCTACAGAACCATGAGTTTTCTTCTCGACCATCGCCTTCACCTTACGCTCGGTCTCAGCCGAGACAGGGGCAGCAGTGGTGAGCGTACCGCGAATGATATTCTTCTGTTTTCTATAAAGAGTGATGTAAGAGGTCGCCATGAATTGTAGTGCGCTCTCCCTGTCCTCCTTCAGCACCAAAGCGATGAAGCGAGCGGTGAGTGGGGAGGGAGTTCCGCCACATGCCGTCTCCAGCAACTGTTGCTTCTTGGCCTTGGAGAGCATGGGGTTGTCTATCGTAAAGCGCAATTCAGGCACCCGGATGTAGTTCGTGGAGAGAACTGACATCTCCTTATAGACCTGATCTTCGAGCTTCGACGCCGTAGCGCTCTTGATAAGCGCACGTGCGTAGCGAACCGATATTACACCTAAATCCATAAGCTATGATTACTTGTCCTTATTATTATCAGAAGAAACTTCATCCAGCAGTTTGTCTATCAGCGCATTCTGCTTGTCGGAAGCGGCGAGTTTCTCGCGGAGAATCTTCTCGGCGATCTGCACAGAGAGATCAGCCACCTGTGTGCGAATGTCGCGGATGGCAGCCTGCTTCTGGCTATCGATCTCAGCCTTAGCCTCGGCAAGGATGCGAGCACCCTCGTCGTTGGCCTTGGCCTGGGCCTTTTCGACAATGGCGTCGCGAGTCGTAGCTGCCTCTCTAAGGATTGCAGCTTGCTTGTCGCGAGCCTCTTGCAGCATGGCTTCACCCTCTTTTTGGATATTCTGAAGCTTGTCATTGGCTTCCTTGGCCTTGCGAAGGCTTTCGTCAATGAAAGACTTGCGTTCGTCGATCATCTTCACAATGGATGGGAATCCAAACTTCCAAAGAATCAAGAAGACGATGACGAAGACCAGCGTCATCCAAAAAAGCAATCCACTTTCAGGGATTAATAAATCCATACTTACTGGTTAAAGTTCATTGAAAACCTCCCGCTTACGCGGGATTGATTACATAACTACTGCCAAGAGCGCAACAATCACGGCCAAGAAGGCCACACCCTCGACGAGGGCAGCTGCGATAATCATGGAAGAACGGAGATCACCAATCTTCTCCGGCTGGCGAGCCATGGCATCCATGGCCTGGGCGCCAATGCGCCCGATACCCAAACCAGCACCGATAACGGCAATACCTGCGCCCAATGCGCCACCCATCTTTGCAACCTCAGCTGCTAACAACAATGATGATAACATAGTTAAAAAGCTTTTTAATTATTTGATATTTTTGATTATTTATTTTGCTTTTGACCGGTCTCCGCGCATAGGCAGGAGGCCGGACCGAAATCCTTATGCGGCATGCTCCTTGACATGAGCAAACGAGATGAACACGGCGCTAAGCATCGTGAACACCAAGGCCTGGATGTAGCTTACAAGAATCTCAAGCAGCATCATGAAGACGCTCAGCGCTACCGAGATAACTGAGATACTGCTTCCGGCGATGTTGTTGACCAGAGCATTCTCAGTGAGATGGAACATGATGAAAATCATACCCGCGAATGACAAGGCAATCGCATGGCCTGCCATCATGTTGGCAAAAAGTCGGATCATCAGTGCCAATGGCTTTGTGAAGATACCTACAAGCTCGATAACGGGCATCAAGGGAACAGGAACCTTCAACCATGTGGGTACTTCAGGCCAGAAGATTTCCTTCCAGTATTCCTTGGTACCCGTAAAATTGGTGATGAGGAAAGTGCACAGGGCGAAAAAGCAAGTACACGAGATGTTGCCCGTGAGGTTGCCACCACCCGGGGGGAAGGGCACGATACCCATCAAGTTGGCAATGAAGATGAAGAAGAAGCACGTCAAAAGATAGGGAGCATATTTCGGAGCCTCGTCGCCCATGACTGCCTTGATGACGTCATCATAGACCGACTTGATGAACATGTGCATCAGACCAGTGAAACCAGCAGGAGCAGGATCGTCAATCTTATGACGCTTGCACCAGCGGGCAGGAATGAGCACACACAGCAAGAGGATGATGGCATCAATGAAAAGGACGGCCACAGACTTCGTAATGGAGAGGTCAAACGGACGCACTTCCTGACCGTTGACCTGCTCTACGATTTTACCTGGATAGGTCTCGGCCTCACCACCTTTGATATACAGCCCGTAAGGACCAGGACGGTTGCCCTGCTCATCAGCATGATGAGAGAATTGTGATGAGGAGAACACATGCCAGCCTGTAGAGCTATTCACGATCACCGGGAGGTTGATAACCACAGGATGGTCGCCAACATTGGTGATGTGCCACTCGTATGAGTCTTTGATATGTCCCCACAAGATTTCCTTCATGTCAATCGTCATCTTCTCTCCGGCCATTGATGGCACTGCGAGAAGACCGAGTATCAGCACGAGGAGATATTGCTTGAATGCTTTCATGTCAGCTATTTAATCAAATGTTTTTTCTCTATATGAGAGAAGAATATGCAGTCGAAGACCAGCATCAGCACGTAGTAGGTGGCAAAAATCAACGCAAAGGACAAAAGGCACGTATTGTCGCCACGGAGAAAGAAAGCTCCGACGAGGACGACGATGAATGCGAGAAGCATTCTCGCGGCCGACGACGCAAAATAGAAGCGCGTGAGGCCGTTGCCGGCCTTTTGCGCTGCCTTGCGCCAACAGCGTCCGTTGACCATGGTCACCAAAAGAAAATAGACAGCCGAGAACACAATACTGTGGGTGAAACCATACTTGAAGGCTATCTGCTCGGCCAAAAAGCCAAGTAGGGTCAAGCCAGCGATGATCCACAAACCTATCCTATTATATAAGGAAGCGTAGTGTCCGACAATGTCTTGGTGCTTTGCCATGGGAGTCTTCTATACCTCAACACAGAGGTTGACCTCGTTGCGCTTGACCTCAACGAAGCCTCCTTCTATGTCGAATTGCTTCTTACCGTCCTTTTCGGTATATTCCACACGACCTTTCGTCAAAGTGGAGATGATAGGGGCATGGTCCTTGAGGATCTCAAAGGGACCCACCATACCCGGCACCAACACGCTCTCGACTTCGCCGTGAAACATGACCTTCTCGGGACTTACTATTCTCAATCTCAACATAAGCGTTAGGCTTTGGCTGCCTCCAAGAGTTTCTTACCCTTCTCCTTGGCGTCCTCGATTGTACCAACGTTGAGGAACGCCTGCTCAGGCAGGTCATCGACCTCACCATCCAGGATGGCATTGAAGCCCTTAATAGTCTCCTCGATGGGTACCATCACGCCAGGAATGCCCGTAAACTGCTCTGCCACCGTAAACGGCTGGGAGAGGAAACGCTGCACACGGCGTGCGCGATTGACAACCAACTTGTCTTCATCGGACAACTCGTCCATACCGAGGATGGCAATGATATCCTGCAACTCCTGATAATGCTGGAGAGTCTCCTTCACTCGCTGGGCGCAGGCATAGTGCTCCTTGCCAACAATCAGCGGATCGAGGATACGCGACGTACTGGCCAGCGGATCAACGGCAGGATAGATACCCAACTCGGTAATCTTACGGTTGAGCACCGTAGTAGCATCAAGGTGAGTAAAAGTCGTTGCTGGAGCAGGGTCGGTCAAGTCGTCAGCGGGCACATAGACTGCCTGTACGGAGGTGATGGAACCACGCTTTGTAGAGGTGATGCGCTCCTGCATCGCACCCATCTCGCTGGCCAATGTCGGCTGATAACCTACAGCAGAAGGCATACGACCCAACAGGGCTGACACCTCAGAACCAGCCTGAGTGAAGCGGAAGATGTTGTCGATGAAGAACATGATGTCGGCTGCTTCTCCGTTCTTGCCACCATGATCGCGGAACTCCTCGGCCACCGTCAGACCAGAGAGGGCGACAGAGGCACGTGCCCCAGGAGGCTCGTTCATCTGACCATAGACCAGCGTAGCCTGGGATTTCTGAAGTTCCTCAAGATCAACAAGGCTCAAGTCCCACTTGCCCTCGTCCATAGCCTTTCTGAACTTCTCGCCATAACGGATAACACCTGACTCAAGCATATCACGAATCAGATCGTTGCCCTCACGGGTGCGCTCACCGACGCCGGCAAAGACGGAATAACCGTTGTGACCCTTGGCAATGTTGTTGATCAACTCCATGATGAGCACCGTCTTACCGACACCTGCACCACCGAAAAGTCCGATCTTACCACCCTTCATATACGGCTCCAAGAGGTCGATGACCTTGATACCGGTCTGCAACATCTCCTTGTGGGTAGAGAGATCCTCAAACTTCGGAGCCTCGCGGTGGATGGGGTACGCTCCCTTCATATCGAGCGATTCCATACCGTCGATAGGCTGACCAATGACATTCATCATACGGCCCTTGATCTGATCGCCAGCCGGCATGGTGATAGGACTTCCCGTACGCATTGCCTCCAGTCCACGCTGCAATCCGTCCGTGTTGTCCATGGCAACGCAGCGCACAGTGTCCTCGCCAATGTGCTGCTGCACCTCGATGATGAGGTCGCGGCCATCGGGACGCTTTACGCGCAATGCCTCATAGATTTTAGGCAGTACCTTCTCAGGATCCTCGCCTTTGGTGTCGAAATAGACGTCGATCACCGGGCCGATAATCTGAGAGATATGTCCAATAGTTTGTGACATAAATTTTACTTCTTTGTTTATGCGTTATTATACTTCGATTTTGTTTTTAGTTAGATGCTCACCTCATCGAGGACGCGGATCAACTTGCGGTCGAAAGGCTTGTCAGAGCGAATAGCCTCCGAGAGCGGTACGTAGCAGACCTCGTTGTTTCTCACGCCCACCATCAGGTTGCGTTGTCCTTGCATGATGGCCTCCACGGCACCTGTACCCGTGCGGCTGGCCAGAATGCGGTCGCGGGCCGAGGGACGACCTCCGCGCTGAAGGTGACCCAGAATAGAGACGCGCACGTCGTAGTCGGGGAACTCCTTGTGAACACGCTCTGCATAGTACATCGCACCACACTTCGGGCTTTCCGAGACGATGACAATGCAACTCTTCTTTGACTTGCGAATACCACGCTCCATGAAGCGTGCCAACTGGTCAACATCTGTGGAATCTTCGGGGATAATGGCAGCCTCCGCACCACTTGCAATGGCAGAGTTCTGTGCCAAGAAACCAGCATCACGACCCATCACCTCAACGAAAAAGATGCGCTCGTGGCTCTGAGCGGTGTCGCGAATTCTATCGACACACTCTACGATGGTATTGAGCGTCGTGTCATAACCAATTGTGTTGTCCGTACCGTAAAGGTCGTTGTCAATAGTACCAGGCAGTCCGATACAACAGAGGTCGTAGTCCGCAGCAAACTTCATCGCTCCCGTCAGCGAACCATTGCCGCCTATGACGACCAACGCGTCGATGCCATGTTCCTTGATGTTCTCAAAGGCCTTGTCTCGTCCTTCTTTAGTCATGAACGCCTTTGAGCGTGCCGTTTTAAGAATCGTACCACCCATACCGATGATTCCACTGACATTCTCGGTGGTGAAATCCTTTATCTCTCCTGTTACCAATCCGTCGTATCCTCGGTAAATACCCTTGATATTGAAACCGTTATAGATTCCTGCACGCGTGACGGCACGAATAGCCGCGTTCATACCTGGGGCATCTCCACCCGAAGTTAATACACCAATTGTTTTAATCTTTGCCATAGGAAGATTCTAATTATTACCTTATTGAAGATTTTAACAGGGGCAAAGGTAGCAAAAATAAATGTATCTACAAACCTTTTTGCGGGATTTTGGGAATTTAGACCCACTTTTTGGGAAACAACACCCACTTTTTTTGATTCATCTCATTTTTGCGTAGGTGCCGTCTGCTTAGGTACTTGACTTTGGACGAGAAGGCTCAGCCTGTAAACTTGAGCTATCGGTCTCTAGAAGTTTCTTCACCTTTTTCGCACATTGCTCCATCAGCCACTTAGGTGTACTTGTCGCACCACAAATACCCACCGACTGTATGCCATCAAGCCATTCCGGTTGGATCTCATCCTGGCTCTCTATCTGATGACTGTTGGCATTGACGCGGCTGCATTCTGCAAAGAGCACGCGTCCGTTGCTGCTCTTTCGGCCTGCTACGAAGAGTACAAGTTCATGACAAGCGGCAAAGTCGGCGATATTAGGCATACGGTTGGCCACTGATCGACAGATGGTATCAAAACTCTCAAAAGCACACCCGTCGGCGATATGGGCCTGGATGTAAGCGATGATGTCTCGATAGGCCGAGAGGCTTTTCGTCGTCTGGGAGAAAAGGAAGATGGAACGGGAGAAGTCGAGGTGGCGCACGTCGTCAATGTTTTCCACGACAATGGCACCTCCGTGGGTCTGTCCGACCAGACCTAGCACTTCAGCATGGCCTTTCTTACCAAAGATGACCACCTGTCCGTCTTGCGCTTTCTCCCACTGCCGTTTCACCCTGCGCTGCAAAGCCAGCACCACGGGACACGTCGCGTCAATGATCGTAATATTGTTGCGTTGGGCCGTCTCGTAGGTTGAGGGTGGTTCGCCATGTGCGCGTAGCAGCACCGTTGCATCGTGGAGTTGCTGAAACTGCTCATGGTCGATGGTGATCAGTCCTTTGTGAGCCAGACGCTCCACCTCGATACCGTTGTGTACGATGTCGCCAAGGCAATAGAGGGTCTTGCCTGCCTTGAGTTCTTCTTCCGCTTTGTTGATGGCAGTGGTCACGCCGAAGCAAAAACCACTGCCCGAATCGATTTCTATCGTCATGGGTTGGTATGCAAATGAACTTAATATGTCGTTGGTTTCGATACTTTCACTGTCGCAGCAGTAGTCCTTCCACTGTATTCAGGCGCATAGGCACATTGTGCTGTGCAGGTGCCCGAGAGATAGTTTCCCTCTCGGTCAATATAGTACTCCGTCTCGACCACATGCTTGCCTTTAGCCATTTGATGGAAGAAGTAGCGAGTCGATTGGTCGCGGGTCTCCAGGTAGTAGCCCCATTGATAACCGCTCTCCTGGACTACAGGCTCCAGGCAGGCTGCACGCATATCGTTTACCATCACAAAGTCGTAGTCGCGGTCGGCCTGGATGGTAATGCGTACTCGCACGCGGCCGCCAACCGTCAGTTGGGTGGCAGGCTTTCCATCATCGCCAAGAATTTCGCGGCTGACCTTGAGACCTGCCGAGGAAGCACGAGTCTCACGCATAGGCTGGAGATATTGCGCATAGACAGCTCCCCAGGACGTGCCATCGGAGGACTTCTCTGCTGTCAAAGTCGCCGGTGTATTCTTCAACGTCTCTGTATGGCGCGCATAACCCAGGCCGGCAGTTTCCTGCATCTCAATGGAGTTTCCGTCGATGGAGAGCCGAGTCGGTGCAGCCGAGTCAGTCAGGGCAGCAAGGTGGCCCTTGTCGGCAAAAGCCCAAATGGCTTCCACAGCATTGAAAGGCGTGTCCCAAGCTTGCGTGCGCTTAGCTTGAAGGAGCCAGCGGCGCATCTCGCTGAGGGTCTGTGTGTCGTTGGGCGTCAGGGTGCGAATGGCCTCAATAGCCGCCACTTGCGAAGGAATCCGATAGTTGAACCAACTGTAGGTAGCACGTGGCGTGTCGAAATAGCGTCCCATCTCCTCACGGTACACAGTATACTCCTTCAAGCTCTTCAAATATGCGAGGGCTTTCGAGTGCTGATCATACAGGGCGAGAATCACCGCCGTATTGGCTTTGCCATAAATGGTTAGCTCCGAAGCACGACGGGTCATCAGGCGCAGCAGATAGTCGGTGTCTGCCGTACGGCTACGTTGTGCCAATACATTGGCATAAAGATAGTCGCAAAGGGCATCGCTGGGATAAGAATTCTTTCTTTTCTTGAGTTCGGAGACCTGTCGGGCCACCTCCTTATCGAGGAAGCGGAAGGCCTTGGTGACGAGGGCGTTCAACGTAGCGTCCTCGCCCGTCATTACTTGCAGTCGGACGAGGGTCTTAGTAACAGCGACCGTCATATAAAAGCTACCATCCATACCTTGCCACCAAGAGAAAGATCCGTCAGCGTTCTGCAACTTGCGCAGGCTGCTGATGGTATTGGTGAGCGCATGGCTGATCTGGTTGTCGTTGAAATAAGCTGCAATAGCACGGCGTTGGGCGCTCTCCGACTGTGCGTCAGCTACCCACGGAATCTCGTTAAGAACCAGAGCCTTGAGCGCCTCATTCTTCTCCAACTGGCTTTGTAGCGAAGTCTCCGCGCCCGATTCTTGCTCCCACTGCTTGAAAACATTCTTCAAAGTGGGATTCTCCTTAACGATTGTCCGAGCAAGGGTATTGGCAAAGAGGGCGGCGGAGAGAGAGATGGCATTCTTTTCGTTGACGTCGCCGACATAGGGGAGGGCTTGCACCAGGAGCCATGCGGGATTGTTGGTATATTCTATCGTCAGACTCGGTCGCTCGATGCCTTTGCCTTTGAACAACTGCTTGAGGTCGAGCTGCAACGTACCAGGCTCGTGTTGCGTGAACGGCAGGGTAGTGGTGACGTATTGCTTGCCGGTCAACACGGGAAGGTAGTGCTGCTCACCATCGCTGAAACCATCGCCTTGTGCTATGATGCGCACGATCAAGAGTCCTTCGTAACCTTCAAGCAGGGAGGGAGCAATAGAGAAGGCCGCACGTACCGTTTGGTGAGGATCGGAAGAGAAAGGCTGTTCCTCCTCATAGACCACTGACTCGTCGGCAGGAAGAAGGAGCTGGAGGCGCACCACACCCGTACGGGAAGCGTCGGATGTATTGCTGATACGCGTGGCAATGACCGCATGGTCGCCCAAACGAAGGAAGCGAGGAAGATTGGGTTGTACCATCACATCCTTTTGTGCCACCACGTCGGCCTCTATCAGTCCGTGGCACATCTCCTTGTCGTGAGCAAGTCCCATGAAACGCCACGTGGTGACGCTCTCGGGCAGACGGAATTGCAAACTCACCTGTCCGATAGAGTCGGTGCGGAGTCGAGGATAAAAGAAAGCTGTCTCCTCCAGATTTTCACGAAGTTGGACGGGAGCATTGCTATCTGTCTCTGTAGCGCTGCCCGCATCATTAGCTCCACTGGGAGCTGCACTGCCCAGTGCAGGCTCTTCTAAGGTTGCCTCCATATCAGCCACCAACTTCTGTTTCGACATCATGCGCACAGAAGCTGAGCCAGGGGCTGCATCCAAATTATACATCATGTGGCGCGATCTTCCATACAAGAACCGATGATCGTAGTCGCAGAGCAATGAGGAGAAGTAGTTTTTATCCAGCTCGGAGAAAGACAAGGTCTTGAAAACGGGCCCAGAGGGATAAAGGGTACTGGTCACCTGTGTACGACCATAATAGATGGACGTCCAGTCCGCGGTAGGCAGATAGAGATTCATTGCTACGTTATCGTCCCAACGGTGAAGACTCAACTGGTCGAGACTCTTATCGTAAAGAGTGGCCATCAGCTGGGCGTTGGCTGGCGTACCGTCAGGGTTGCGGGCCTCCAGCGTCCATGTCTCCTGCTGTCCCGGTGTGAGTCGGTCGCGGAAGGTACGCCAAGAGAGAGTGATCTGCTTCTCGGGAAGGGGGCGGGCTATGGTCGTGGTATGGGTGTAAGCAACGCCGTCGTGTACCCAAGCGAAGCAGAGGCGCAGTCCGTCACCGTACTTCTTCTTGTATTTAAACTCCATAACTGTTAGCGCATCGCTTTGGTCGATGCGACCGTTCTCCAACACGCGGTTTCCCGAGATGACGGAATAGAGAATGTGCTGGTCCGCATCTGAAGAACCCACTTGGATGCAGACAGGCTTGCCATCGCGCGGGAAGGTCTCACTTGTCTGGTAGAACCAGTTGTGTGTCGTGACTACCGGGCGCTTATCGTCAAGGGAGAAAAGAACAAACGGATGCTGTAGCGTGTCGTTGCCACAGACAGCGAGCAACGTCCAGGCACCCGACTTCATTCGAGGCAGTTGGATAGGAGTATTGGTGGAGGCGGAATGGGTGAGTTGGGCCATACGCTCCGCCGTACTCAGTCCGTCATTCGTAGCAAAAAAGCCATAGCGGACGGAGGCCTCCACGTCCTTGCCCGCCGCATTGCGATACTGAAGGGTGAAAGTCTTATTGTCGGTATCGACAAGCAACTGCTCTGGCAGATCGGTGGAAAGGAGCGCATCCTTGTTACCCAACGGGATGGAGAGGGTGCCACGATGGCTTTCCCCAGCAAGGTCGGTGACATCGGCTTGCAAGTCGAAACGGTAGAAGCCCGTAGCACCCTCAGGTATTGTCAACGGCAAGCGGACCTCAAAGAGGCCATCAGCATCTGTCGTAGCCTGAGCCTCGAGAATGGTCTCCTCAGAGAAGTCTCTCTGGAACCAACGCCACCACAGCGAGGGACGACGCACGACGGAGTAGCTGACCTTGGCGCCATCAATTCCTACACCACTATAGGTACGGGCGGTTCCCTTTATGATTATCGTATCGCCGGGAGCGTAGCGCTCTTGGTATGGGTCGAAAGTAACCTCAAATGTAGGCCGTTTGTATTCCTCTACACGAATAACCTCGCGCTCATAACCAAGACTTGAAACTATCGTGAAGTGACCTGTAAGTCCCGAAGATGGCAAATGGAACTCGGTTGCTGCAGTACCGAAAGCGTCTGTCTTAAGCGACTTCTCCGCCACATCACGACCATTGGCATCACGAAGGGTAAGCGTAACGCGGCGACCGGTGGTAACCTTGGTCTTCGTTCCCATCATCGTCCAAGCCATCAGATTGACATATACCGTTTGTCCCGGCCGATAAATGGCACGATCGGTAAAGATGCGGACATTCTGCAACGAATCTTCCTGCATGTTATAGGTAAAGTTAGTCCATCCTGCATTGACCGGCAGAGCTTTGTCCTGCGGCGTACTGACACAAAACTCCAATTTGGTATTAAAATAAGATTGTTTATTACCTATATCGAAAAAATGGTGCTTATTACCTATGGATATGATCGCTTCGCCGTTTTTGTCTGTCACAAAACTCGCATTACTATGGCCATTATCCAGTTCGTAATAGCTCACTGAAGCACCCGCCACGGGCTGTCCATTGTCGGCACGAACGACGGCGAGACGGAGTTTTCCTTTGGGCTGAGCCTGCCATAGCAGACGAAGATTGCTCACAGCTATCAGATGCCGCTCCACCTCCATCGATTTGTTGTCAGAAAAAAACTCCAAGAGATATAGTCCTGGGGAAAGGCGTGGCAGTAAGAGACTGTCTGTATGCTGTTCATAGGCCGGGTAGCCGTGGAGGGAAACGCTGAAAGTCTGAGCGGAGTTCTTGTCGATATAGGATTGGATATTCTTGTATTGACGGGCATCAACAGATTTTAGGACAAAGAACGGATGCTCGTTGGTCAGACGTACGGGCAAAACACGCACATAAAGCTCTGAAAGGTTGCAAACATCATTGAAGACGATCTTCACAGACTGATACGGATGAAAGAGCTGGTCCGGCAAGTCAGCGGTAAAGCGTGGCCTGATGAGGTGTTCAAGGCTATTGCGAAGTGCACCGATCTCCTTCCACTTACTCCAACGTTTAAGGGCCTTGATGGCAAAATCATAACAAGCCTTCCGTTCATCGTTGGTCGTTTGGGGCATTGCGTGGTAGCGAGCGATGGCTGTATGCCCACAGACGAGCAAGTCTTGATACTCCGCGATAATGCGGTCGAGGGCTTGAAGGTCGTTGCCGGCAAGATCCGTTGCCAAGAGACAGGTTGCCTCACGATTGCCATGCGCGCGATACCAATCGAGAAGCCATTCACGCTGGTTGGTCTCCAGTGCAATGACATGAAGCAGGTCGTTGCCGAAGATTTGACTATCAACACCCTTTTTGATGAAGGGAATGTAGGGATCCACTCTCTCCGCTGCGAGTGCATCCGGGTGGGAGAGGGCTTTGGCACGATAAGCGCTGGCCTTGGCTTTATGGTCATCGAGAGCAGGGTGAGCGTCGTAGATTTGGGAGAGAACTACGTCGTAAATTGACTGAAGCAGCACGTTGGTGGCTTGGCTTTCCTTTTCCTCCAGATCCGTTACCCATTTGGAAAGGGAATCGGGGGAAATGTCATATTCCAAACTAGCTCTGCGGAGTGTGGAAGCCAAGAGATGACCATAGGCGTTCTCTTGGGCAGCACGTTCCTGTATTTGAGCAAGTATGCTGATCTGTGTACGCGGCTGGTCGTCGCGTTCTGCGTTATTGACCTTTTTCCATAGGCTGTCATAGCCTTGGGGCCATAGATTAGAGACAAATGACATAAGCAGTATAATGATAGAAATTGTTCGTTTCATGTTGATTCTATTTTGCAAGTGATTCACTATGTCGAATATAACTTTGCAAAATAAACCAATTTCCACGAAATAGCAAAGCGTTTTTGGAAGAAAAATGGTTTATATTGGGATTTTTAACTAATACGTCATGCTTGGGAATACAGAAACATATATTCTATCGTTTCATAGGTGAGGAAAAAGTCATTACTAATTCCTCACCATCGCTTTTCATTCTAGTCTTATTTCGAATATTATCTCGTTTTTCCCCATTTACTCCTCTTTCTCTGCCTTCAATTCATAGATACCACTAGGAGATTTGCGTTTCAGTACATCGAGTTGGAATTCTTTACCAGGGATGATACCATGAGAACGCAGAATGGTCTCTACGGTGAGTCGAGCTAATTCGGGATGATTGTTTTCATCACTAAGATGGCAGAGCCAAACATGGCGAAGAGCGGGAGACGCATTATCGACGAGAGCCTGTGCACACTCGTTGTTGCTCAAATGCCCTTTGGGTCCGCAGATGCGCTCCTTCAAATGGCGAGGATAAGCACCCTGCGCCAGTTTTTCGGGCTCATAGTTCGCTTCCAAGACAAGGTACTGAGACTGCGCAATACACTGCTTGACCTCATCGGTGATGTGACCACAGTCAGTGATCAAGCCAAAGCGCACACCTTCGCATACGATACTATAACCCGTGCAGTCAGTACTATCATGAGGGACGGGGAAGGAGGTGACGGTAAACTCACCTATCTGCTGAGTTTCTCCTTTCTCCAAATAGAAGAGATTTTCCTTGTTGATCTTTCGGCGCACACACCAGTTGCCATGTACGCCACGGTGTACGTCCGTCGTGGCAAAGACGGGAATGTGGCAATCACCACTCAGAGATCCTACCGACTTGACATGGTCGGCGTGGTCATGGGTGAGGATGATATGCTTGACATGGTCGAGTTTGAGGCCATACTGGTTGAAATGCTTTTTCAGCGTACGAATGCCCACGCCACAGTCTATCATCAGACAGTCTGTGTCGGTGAATAAAAGATAGCAGTTGCCACTGCTGCCGCTTCCGAAAGATATAAACCTAAGCATTGTATGTTTGATTTTCAAATGGAGAGACAAGGAAAGTAGAAGATAAATCGCGGATAGGCCTACGGCGTGACGCACTAAAAGCGAGTCTCGTCGGGATTGTCGGGCAAACGCTTAAACTCATAACCCTGATCCTTGAGCCACTGTAAGGAACGAGGGAGGGCTGTCTTGAGTTTGTCGATACTCTTCAGAGAATCATGAAATGTGATGATAGAACCGTTGCGGGCATATCGCTTCACATTATTATATACGTCGTCACCATTGAGCCATTTGGAATAGTCGCGGGTCACAAGGTCCCACATCACCACACGGTAGTGGTGCTTCACCCACCAATAGACCGAGTGGCGGAGCCAACCGTGGGGCGGACGGAAGTAGGGCGAAGGTATCAATGCCTGCGCCTTCGTGACATCGACGGCATAGGTGAGCGTCCAATGCTTGAAAGAGCCAAGATGGTGAAACGTGTGATTGCCCAGTTGATGGCCTCTTCTAACGACTTCCTCAAACAATTCCGGGTGCTTGCGCACGTTGTCTCCCACCATGAAGAACGTGGCCTTCGCATCATACGCGTCGAGCGTATCGAGGATAAAAGGCGTTGCCTCGGGGATGGGACCATCGTCGAAGGTGAGATAAACAGCACGTTCCTCCGTACTCATCCGCCACAGGGCGTGGGGATAGAGTAAACGGAGGAACCGTGCAGGTTGCTCAATCAGCATTAGTTACCAAAGCCGCCTCCACGCAGCTGATAACTCTGGATGAGCGAGTTGAGTTCGTTCATGTGCTTCTGTCCCCATGCCTTGTCGTAGTGCTCGGCCATCTGCATGAGCGACATCAGAATCTGAATGTTGGTATAGCAGCTCTGACGAGACATATTGAAGCCCCTGGAGTTGAGCGATACATAGTAGCGTACATACTGGGCATTGTCCTTCCACATCGCGTCGAGGAGGCGCTCGCCATCCTTTTTCTGTCCAAGCATGAGGTAAGCCTGTGCCATTTGGCCACTGCCTCCAAGGTAGTAGGGCTTCAGATTGTAGTCAGGCAACTCCTTGTCGGCTTTGCGGAGGAGGTTGAGAGCCTTCACCTTGTCGCCGTCCTGGATAAACTGGAGAGCCAGCTCGGCAAGCATACGGCGATGGGTGTAGCACATACGCTCCACAGTCTCGTCCATATAGAAGCCCTTCATGCTGACGTTGCCCCACTTGAAGCGAGTCATGATGTTATGATACATCTTCTCCTTGTCGAAGAGGATGTGGTCATAGCTGACATTGGACTCACGCTGGGTGTTGAACGGCGTGATGCGATAGGCCAATCCCTCCTGTACGAAGTTCTCGCTGAGGTTCATGAAATTCTCCTTGCCCACGGTCGTGGCCACATAGAGCGGTCGCGTCCAGTTGCAGTTGGCAATCAGCTCGAGCATCATCAAGTCGCTCTTGGTGAGTCCGGTCTTGCCGGCAAGCGAGATAGCCATGCGGTCGGGAATGCTGTCGCCAGGGAGAATCATACCCGAGCGGCGAACGGCCTGCTTGTCAATGGTGACATAGAGCGTATCGGTCGGAATGACATGGGCCTGCTCGTCACGAGAGCGTACCCAGTACTTCATGATGTTCTTCAACTCAAACGGGTCGTCACCATACTGTGCGCGTGCCTCCTCGGGATGAGTCTTATAGTAATCAAGCACCTGCGACTTGAAGTCGGGGTTGATACGAATATACTCGTTGGTGCCGCTGACATAGTCGATACGCGGCCAAGAGATAGGCAGCGCGGGCGACGAGTAGGCGGGACGCGTCATCTGGTCGATGTACCAGTCGGTGGAAAGGTAGCTGAGGTTGCAGACTCGCGCGTCGGTACGTATGCCCTCCACCTCCTGGTTGTACCAGAGCGGGAAGGTATCGTTGTCACCGTTGGTGAAAATCACCGGGTTGCCCTTGTCCTGCAGCGTCATCAGATAGTTCTGTCCAAAGTCGCGGCAAGTGTAGCGGCCAGAGCGATCATGGTCATCCCAAGTCTGCGAAGCCATCTGGATGGGGACCACCAAACCTACGGCCGAGACCAAGGTGGCAGCGCCGACCGGACTGAGACGCAGTTTTTTGAGCCATTCGTACATGGCAGCTACACCCATACCACACCAGATAGCATAGGCATAGAAAGATCCTGCATAGGCATAGTCGCGCTCACGAGGTTGTCCCGGCGTCTGGTTGAGGTATATGACAATGGCCAATCCCGTCATGAAGAACAGGAAGAAGACCGTCCAAAACTGCTGGATACCTCGCTTGCCACGGAAGGCCTGCCAGAAGAGGCCGAGAAGACCAAGCAGCAAAGGCATACAGTAGAAGACATTGTGGCCCTTATTTTCCTTGAGCGAGTCAGGCATGAGATTCTGGTCGCCCAAACCGAGAACGTTGTTGTCGAACCAGTTGAAGCCCGTGAGCCAGTTGCCATGTTCGCGCTCGTTGTGTCCCTGGATATCATTCTGACGTCCCGCAAAGTTCCACATGAAGTAGCGCCAGTACATGAAGTTGCACTGATAGGAGAGGAAGAACTTGATGTTCTCCCACTGTGTCGGCATCTTGACGCCATCGACGGAGCGACCTTGGATGCCTCCCATCCACGACTCATACATATCGGCGTGTCCCTCGTCCCACATTCGGGGGAAGAACATGTTCTGCTGGAACACCTGCGTGGCCTGACGGCGCACCAGGTAGTAACTATCCTTCTCGTCAGCACTCTCCTTTTCCTTCGGCTCATAGATGGGTGCACCCTGCTTGAACTCATAGTGCATGCCATCCTCAGCAATAGCAGGCTCAGAAGTATAGGCCTGGCCGTAGAAGAGCGGATACTGGCCGTACTGCTGACGGCTGAGATAGTTGCCCAAAGTGAAGATATCCTCAGGAGAGTTTTGGTCCATCGGGGGATTGGCTGTGGAGCGAATCACGATCAATGCGTAGCTGGAGAAGCCAATCAGGAGCATCAGCATACAGAGCAGCGCCGTATTCTTGAGGCGTGTCGGGATCAAGGTGACGCTGGCCTTGCCCTTACCCTTCTTCATATTGAGAACGAAGAACAGTACGGCCAAGATGACCACACCCGTGAAGAAGGCCGACCAACCGTAGCCGACGAAGGGCACACCCAGAAGGGCAAAGGCGGTCAGGAAGGCGATGTTCTCGCGCTTGGTGTGGCTACTCTGATAGGTCTCCCAGAGCGCCCATACGAAGGAGGCGACAAGGAGGATGATATAGACTATGACACCTGTGTTGAACGGCATTCCCAGCGTATTGACGAAGAAGAGCTCAAACCAGCCACCCACGGTGATGATACCAGGGACGACACCGTAGAGCACCGCTCCGACGATAACGACAGAAAGCAGGAGAGCAAGAAGCGACCCCTTGGCATTGGCGTTGGGCACCTTGCGGTAATAATATACCAGCACGATGGCGGGAATGCACAACAAGTTGAGCAAGTGGACACCAATGGAAAGGCCAGTCATATAGAAGATGAGCACCAACCAACGGTCGCTATGAGGCTGGTCTGCACAGTTTTCCCACTTCAGGATTAGCCAGAACACAATGGCTGTGAAGGCCGAGGAGTAGGCATAGACCTCACCCTCGACAGCAGAAAACCAGAATGTGTCGGAGAATGTGTAAACCAAAGCGCCCACCAAGGCGGATCCCTCTATGGCGATGGCCTCGGAGAGAGAGGGCATAGTGCCGTCCTTGACGATGAGGCGGCGCACCAGATGCGAGATGGTCCAAAAGAGGAACATGATACAAACCGCGGAGAGCAGCGCACTCATAATATTGACCATGCGCGCCACCTGCGTCACATCGCTGGCAAACTGGCTGAAAAGATTGGCCGTGAGGGCAAAGAAGGGTGCCCCAGGTGGGTGGCCGATTTCGAGCTTGTAGCCCGTAGTGATAAACTCTGGACAGTCCCAGAAGCTGGCTGTCGGCTCAATGGTGGAGCAATAGACGAACGCGGCGATCGCAAAAACGACCCATCCGAGAACGATGTCCACCAGCTTAAACTGTTTCATGAGCGTTGTTGATTATACATTTAGTGACCAATCGGCGAAACCTGTCGCCGCGGCCATGATGATTGAATTTACCCAATTAAGTTGCAAAGTTAGCAAAAAGGAATGAAAAGTCGCCATAAAGAGGGGAAAAAATTATAGGAAAGGTGCCAATAGATGGCCTACCCATCCGACGAACTTCTTCCATGGCGTACGCCATTGGTCCCATTTCTCCTCCGTGAGAAGGAAAGAATCCTGCTTCTGCTGCTCAAACAATTGGTTCAACTGCCTTGTGACATGCGGGTCGATGATAACGGCATTTTCCTCGCGGTCCCAGCGCAACGAGCGAGCGTTGAGGTTGGCAGAGCCGACGGTGCAAAACTGTCCATCGACCATGATGATCTTCGTATGATGGAAGCCCGGCTGGTAGAGCCAGATGTCGCAACCTTTCTTCATCAACTGATGAGCGTTGTAGAAGCCCACGTCGGGCGTGATGGGAATGTCGCTCCGCACGCTCAACATGATTTCCACCTTCACACCCCGCTTGACAGCCTTGGCCAAGGCACGCTTCAGCTTACGGTTAAGCGTGAAATAGGGATTGATGAGCTTGATGCTTTCCTTCGCGTTGTTGATAGCATTGAGGTAGAAGAAGCGGATGATGTCCTTCGTCACATGGGGTTCACGATTGATAATACCCACCATCTGTTGGCCACAAGTCGGCGTTGTGTCAGGCTTGAGACCTTCCATGTAGTCGGCATTGGAGATTCCCCGGTAATATTTCGTTCCATGAACGTCCTCTCCCGAGACCAATTTCCACATTCTGAGGAAGATCTTCTGCAGCGTATTGACCTCGTCGCCCTCGATACGGCAATGCATGTCGTGCCAGCTGCCCACCTGCTTCGTTCCTTTGATATAATAGTCGGCGACATTCATTCCTCCCGTATAGGCCACCTTGCCGTCGATGACGACGATCTTTCGGTGGTCTCGGTTGAAGAAATCATGGATCCATGGGAAAGCCAAGGGCTTAAACTCATAGATCTCCACCCCTTTGGATCGGATGAGGCGGATGTCCGACTTGCGCATCGGCTGGTTGTTGCTGGAGTTGCCGAAACCATCGAAAATAGCTCTGACCTCTACGCCCTCGGCGGCTTTGCGCACTAGACGCGTCATCAACTCGCGATTGATGGAGTCGTTGCGGAAGTTGAAATACTCAAGATGGATGCTCGACCGGGCTTGTTCGACCGCCTTGAAGAGGTCGTCAAACTTCTCCTGCCCACTCATGAGCAAGGTGACAGAGTTGTTGTGGGAAAAAGTCACTCCTTTGCTCCGCAGTTGCTCCACCATCAAGCTATCTGCCCTCTGCGCCCGACCGAGAGCGGACACAAAGAGCAGCGAGATCAGTATGACTATTATTCTATTCAATATCAACGGGATAGGTTGGATATAAATGCGCTATAGAGAGGGTTAGAACATGCAACTGTAGTGATCCACCACGCCCAGGAGACGATTCTCAGAGTCGGTCACGAGGACGGTGTGTATCTTGTACTGGTTCATCTTGCGCTGCACTTCTGCTATCTTCGTCTCGGGAGCTACCGTCTTAGGAGTTCTCGTCATAATGTCGCTGACGGTATGGTCGAAGAACTCAGCCTGCCAGCGCTCCATGGCACGACGGATGTCGCCGTCGGTGATAAGTCCGATGACCTTGCCATCCTCCAGGGCCACACCCAGTCCGAGTTTGCCCTTGCTCACGTGGATGATTGCCTCGCCGAGGTGCATTTCCTTCGGGATGATAGGCAGGTCGTCGCTCCGCATCACGTCCTGGGCGGTGGTGAGGAGTCGCTTACCCAATTCGCCACCCGGATGGAACTGTGCAAAGTCCTTGGGTTTGAAGTCGCGGACCTCCATCAGCGCGATGGCAAGCGCGTCGCCCATAACGAGGGCAGCAGTCGTGGAACTGGTCGGCGCCAGATTGAGCGGACAAGCCTCCTTCTCAACCTTCACCAGCAGGTGAGCCGTAGCATACTTCGCCAACAGGGACTGAGGATTGCCACTCATGCCGATGATAGGCACGTTCATGTGGAGCACCATGGGGATGAATCGCAGCAACTCGTCAGTCTGTCCCGAGTTGGACAAAGCGAGCACCACATCGTCCTTGGTCATCACGCCAAGGTCGCCATGATAGACGTCGAGCGGATTGATAAAGAAGGCCGGCGTGCCCGTAGAAGAGAGCGTAGCGGCGATCTTGGCGCCAATGTTTCCACTCTTGCCTACACCCGTCACGATGATCTTACCCTTGCAATGGTACATCATCGACACGGCACGGTCGAAGTTGTCGTCCAACTGGTCGATGAGCTTCAGCGTCGCGTCACACTCATCCTTGATACACTGCACAGCATATTGGCGGACATTCCGAAGTCTCTCCTCCGCCTGCGTATTGTTTGTTTCCATTATATTATATATAATAAGGTATATAGGCTTACGCCAATAGTTTTCCGATCAGTTCATCGAGTTTATCGAGCTCCAGCATATTGGCTGCGTCCGACTTGCCACGGTCTGGGTCGGGATGGACCTCAAAGAAATAACCCGTCGCACCAAAGGCCTTGGCTGCCATGGCCATAGCCGGAACGAAGCGGCGGTCGCCCGTAGTCTTGCCGTCTCCCGCACTCGGACGCTGCACGCTGTGGGTGCAGTCCATCACCACTGTGGGACACAGTTCGAGCATATCGGGGATATTGCGGAAATCCACGACGAGGTTGTTGTAGCCGAAGCAACTTCCACGCTCGGTCAGCCACACCTCCGTGGCTCCACTCTCGACGCACTTCTGGAGCGGGTAGCGCATGTCGCGCCCAGAGAGAAACTGAGCCTTCTTGATATTGACCACCTTGCCCGTCCGAGCCGCAGCCACCAGCAGGTCGGTCTGTCGGCACAGGAAAGCCGGGATCTGAATCACGTCAGCCACCTTACCCACAGGATCAGCCTGCCAAGCCTCGTGGATGTCGGTGAGGATGCGCAGTCCGTAGCGCGACTTGATATCCGCGAGCATCTCCAGTCCTTTCTCCAGTCCAGGTCCGCGGAAGGACTTGAGGCTGGTACGGTTGGCCTTATCAAAAGAAGCCTTGAAGATGATGTCAATGCCGTACTTTTGGTTGATACGCACCAACTCCTGGGCCACAGTGTCCAGGAGTTCGGCCGATTCTATGACGCAGGGGCCTGCGATGAATACAGGTTTATCCATATTTCGATGTATTTTGATTTCCATTTTCTTCGATCGTATTGACGCTATCTCGTCTTGGTTATCATCCTCGACTTGATGCTATTCCATCCAGACTCGTCTCTGTCTTTACTCTGCCGGCGGGGTAGGGGGGTCCTGCCTCAACTCGGCGACATTCTTCAGCGTGATCTCACGCTGCGGGAACGGTATCTCGATGTTGTGCTCGTTCAACGTATCATAGATACACTCCATGATCTCTCCCTCTGCCGAGTAGCGGTCTAAGACGTTGACCCAAAAGAGCACCTTCAGCGTCACGCAACTATCGTCGAAACTCTTCAGTCGGACGGCCACGGGACGTTTGTGATAGATGCATTTGAGCTTCGTCACCGCCTCGGTCAACAAGCTGCAACACTCCTTGATATTAGTGCCATAGGCCACGCCGACCTCCAGCGTATCGAGCTCGTAGCCATGGTTTTTCGTCAGATTCTTATAGTTCTTGGTGAAGAGCTGCGAATTCTGGAAAGCGATGACCGAACCATCGACAGCCTCCAGCATCGTGGAAGTATAACTGATGCTCGTCACGCGGCCTCGGATGCCGTCGCAGACCACATAGTCTCCGATCTTGATGCGGCCCGCCATGAGCGAGATGCCATAGTAGATGTTCTCCAGAATGTCCTTCATAGCGAAACCAATACCCGTGGAGAGACCACCCGAGACCACCACCAGCCAGGTGTTGTTCACCTTGAAGACCGCCAAGGAGAGCAGCAGCCAGGTTCCCCAGACCACCGTCTGCGTGACGTTGACGATCATCACCGAGCGAGTGGCAGCTGTAGTCGGGTCGCGCTGCTCCATAACAAAGTTGATCAAGTCCTTGCTGGTATGATTTATATAGCTGAAGACAAACCACATCGCCACGACCACTGCTATGCCAAAGATGCTCACCTTGATATTCTCCGTATCGATGAGGTCGGTGCTGAAGAAGTTCCACGTCAGTTCGCTGAGGTTGAAGACGTCCGTGGCCCAATAGACGGCAAAGAGGAATGACAACACCATGCACGACGGGAGGACGACGGAATAGACCAGCCGGAAGAAGCACGTCTTGCTGATAGGCTTGCTCGCCAGCTTATGTTTCTCGCGATAACTGTTGAGGTAGTCGTGAGCACAGGCGATGGTCAGAATGCACGCCAGCTGCATCATCCACCAGATAATGATCTGCACCGAAAGCATCGTATAGCCCATCCACGAAGTGGCAGTGGCCACGATAAAGACCGTCAGTGTCGCGTAGCAAAGGTAGAGGTCATTGCGCATCACCAGCAGTCGGTATTTCTTGATGATATGGCCCTGCCATAGGGTGGCGATGAGCATGAGCGGCGGCAGCATTATGTTGACAAAGACAGCCGGAATCAAGATGATGCGAAAGGAGATGATGACCGCACCGACAAAGATGATGGGGTAGTAGCTGCGATAGGTGTTGCGGATGAGTTCTCCATCCACGCGGAGCATCAGCGAGGTGAAGATGACCACCAGCAGCCAGGTAAACTCCAGCAGGATGCCCGTCGCCATATAGACAAAGTTGGACGGCGAGATATAACGTATCAACAACAGCGCCAGACCAAAGGTGAGGACCGTGCCGTTGATGATAATGCAAGTGCGCTTGGTCAGAAAGGCCTTGGCGTCGATATGCCAGCGGTTGCTCTTGATGAGGCGTGTGGCGAGGAAGCGGATACTGAGGAAGTTGACCAGCACGGCACAGAGTCCATAGAAGGCTACCATCGCCAGCAAGAGGAGTAGCCAACTGGCGTCCCACTGCGACTTCACCTTATTGTCCGGCACATATTTGTCCTTGTAGGCCACCACCATGCGCAAGATGTAGTATTGCGGATGGAGAAGGATGGAGAAATAATTCTCGTTCGTGTTGCGAAGCAAACTGCCCTGTATGTCCTGGTAGCGCTTTTGGGCATAATCGTTGAGTTCCTTCAACTGCTTCCGCGTGTAGTTGTAATATTGGATGTAGTCCTGGAAGTTCCGGTTGTTCTCCGTCAGCATGCGGCGTATGCTCACCGCCAGCGTCAGACAGACGTTGCGGTCTATCTTCTCCCGCTCCGTCATTCCCTCCGTGTACATCGTGCTCAGCGAGTTGATGAGCGAGTCGTAGCGGGCAATGTCCTGCTTGCTTCGCTCCACGAGGATGCTGAACGGCCGCGTCTTGGTCTCAAACTCATTGTAGAGCGTGGTGGCCTGGTGGCAGGCGTAGGTGACATCGAAGATATACTCGGAGTTTTGGGAATAGAGCATCAGCGACACCTGCGAGGAGCGCTGTGTGATATCTTTCAGCTGCTGGGTGACGCGGCTGTTCAACTGTTTGGCACGTGTGGTCTGCTCGTTGAGCTGGTAGTGGCTCGTGATCAACTCATGGCGCAAAACAGCTAGCGAGTTTTTGAGCGAGTCCTCCTGCAGGACGGCCTTGGAAGGGAGGGCGTTGAGCAGGAGCAAAGCCAACAGCAGACAAGTGTGGAAAAACTTCATTTTTGCCAATCGATTCTCTTTTTCTTTACTGAGCGACAGGCCGTGGCAGCTCCTCCATTCGGGGAGAGGGGCGACAAGTCGCAATATATGCTGCAAAATTACTAAATTTTGTTGGAAATACTTGACACGACGGCGGATTTTTCATACCTTTGGGCCCGAAAAATCAAGAAAAGATGATACTGATAGCAGATAGTGGGAGCACCAAGACCGACTGGGCCGTCTTGGGAGCCCCTGGCGGAAGCAGCGTGCGGATCGCCACACAGGGCATCAATCCCCTCCTTTTCACCGATGAGCAAATCGACGACGTGTTTCGGCAAGAGTTGCTTCCCCGCCTCGCCGAAGCTGGCGTACCAGCCAGCGAGGTGAGCGAAGTGGCATTCTATGGCGCCGGCTGCACATCTCAGCAGTCGCCACGCGTTGCCACGCTCCTTTCCACACTCTTTCCGACGGCAGAAGCCTTAGCCGAAAGCGACCTTTTGGGTGCTGCGCGCGCCGTCCTGGGGCGTGAGCAGGGCATTGCCTGCATCCTCGGGACGGGAGCCAACAGTTGCGTTTATGATGGCGACCGCATCACCGCCCACATCCCGCCCTTAGGCTATGTCCTTGGCGACGAGGGCAGTGGGGCAGTGCTGGGACGCAACTTTCTCAACGGAATACTGAAGGGCTGGTTGCCCGCCACGCTGCGCGACGAGTTTTTCGCCGAGAGCGGACAGACCTACGACGATATCATCCAGCGCGTCTATCGCCAACCTCTGGCCAACCGCTATCTGGCCACCATCGTACCTTTCATCCATCAGCGCATAGACGAACCCTCGCTGCGCCAGCTTGTGGCGGACAACTTCGAGGCTTTCTTCCGCTACAACGTCCTTCGCTACGCTACGCCGCTACGGCGCATGGCCTGCGTGGGCGGAATGGCCGCACCGTTTCAGACCATCCTTTCGGAAGTGGCAAGTCGCCACGACTTCGAGTTGGTGCGCGTGATGCGAAGTCCGATAGAGGGCCTGATGACGTTTCATCGACCGTAGAGTCCACAGGCCGACACCACAACCATCATCACCCCGGGGTGCGCCTACAATTCCAGGCGGCGCACCTCGGCGTTCTCCATCCGCTGGATTTGGTTCATGGGCTTGCCTGTATAGACCGACTGAATGGCCTTGTTCACAATGCCATGACCCACGGCGAGCACCGTCTGGTCGGGGTATTGCGCGCGAATCCAGTCCAAGAACTTCTTTGCTCGGGCCTGCAGGTCGGGGAGTGGTTCGATGTCGTCTGGCCATTCTTTGACCGCCTGCAGGTCAGGGATGTATTTGCCAGTGAAAGAGCCCCAGTCGCGCTCACGCAGCAACGGTGTCTGCACGACGGGCTTATGGTGCGGCTCAGCGATGATCTCGCAAGTCTGTACCGAACGGTGGAGATCGCTGGAGACGAAGGCGTCGATGTGCTCTCTGGCCATCTGGTCGCGGACGCCTTCCGCCTGGGCAATGCCCGTCTCGTTGAGTTGTCCCTGCACCTGGCCTTGCATTAAGTGGGCGGCGTTGTCGAAGGTCTCGCCATGTCGCACAAGAAGTAGTGTTGTCATTGTCTTGCTTTTCTTTTTAGGTGCAAAATTACACAAAAAAAGGCGGAAAATGCGGCCATGCGGCGAGTTTTTCGTAATTTTGCCTTGTATTTAAGATTTGAAAAATCAAACGACAAAAATATCTATGAAAGTGATTCAAAGTAGTGTGGTTCGCGCCTTGGTGGCCATCGTGGTCGGCGTGATGCTCATTCTCTACCGCAAGGCCACCCTCGAATGGATGGTGATCATCACGGGCGCCCTGTTCTTTCTCTCGGGTTGCCTGTCCTGCCTGGCCTATTACTGGGGCCGGAGAAAGGCCATTCGTGCCGCCCAGGTCATCGACGAGGAGGGCCGCGTCGTCGGTCCCCACACCCCGCCGTTGCCTATAGCCGGAGTGGGCAGCGTGCTGCTGGGATTGATTCTGATGATGATGACTGGTTCCTTCATCCGTGGTGTGGCCTATGTCCTGGCCGCCATCCTCATCCTCGGCGCCCTCAACCAACTGGTCACGCTGGGTGGCGCACGCCGCTATGCGCGCATCCCCGTCTTCTACTGGCTTCTCCCCACCGTCACGCTGGTCGTAGGGGCCGTCATCCTGCTCAAGCCCGTTGAGACCATGGCCAGTCCGCTGCTCATCATCGGGTGGTGCATGGTCTATTACGGCGTGGCCGAGGCGCTCAATTCGCTGAAGGTCTATCAGCTCCAGCGACAGTTTCGCAAAGCCGAGGAGGCTTCCGTCGTGGTAGGCGAACCGCAGGAGGCCAGCGACGACGAGGACTAAGCGCTGTCTGTCGTGCTTATTTCAGTTCCTCGGGCGTAAAGACCGTATGGAAGTAAACGTTCTTGGGATTGCGTCCGGACCGGATGGTGATGGCGAAATTGTAGCCTGCCTCCTTATACTTCTGCGTGGAGATGTCGCGACGTAGTCCCTCAAGTTCCGCCTTGCGCAGTTCGTCCTTGTGCTCGGCAAAGGCTTGTGCGTTGTCGGCCTCTCCCGTGACGGAATAGTGGTGGTGGACCGTTTGTGTCGGAATCTCGAACGTCAGACTGTCATAGACCACACCGTTGCCCAACTGCTGGGGGCAGTTGCGCTCTGTATATTCCTTGCACTTGCGGGCCGCACGCTCCTCCAGGCTCTCGTGACAAGACTGCATCATCAGTCCGCCGACCAGGGCGAACGCCGACCAGGCGATCCACTTATTGTCTATTTTCATCATCTTTATCTGTTTTTTATCTGTTCTATTGCTTGTTGACTGCAAAGTTAGCAATTTCTTGGAAACCCACAAGCAGTTTTCGGGAAACTACCTAACAATTTCTTGGTAACAATCGAACAGGAGAAAATGACACACCAACAAATCGCCCGATGGAATCCACTTCCACCGGGCGACAGCTTTAAAAACTTTATGTCAAAAATGTAAAGGAGAGTCACAAATATGATTAGAGGTCAAACTTGTAGCCGAGCGTGATCTGGAACACGCTGTTCTTGCTATCGAGCTTGTCCACGTCATAGATCTTCGTCAGACCCCAGTTGTAGCGAGCGTCGAGGACCACGTTCTGATACTCATAGCTCAGACCAACGGGGATAGAGAAGTCGAAGGTCTCCATGTGGTCAGCATCGTCCTTGTCAACGACGAAGCCAGGCTGGATACCGAGCTTCACGGCCAGGCCTTTGACCACATAGACATTGGCCATGATGGGGATGTTGAGGTAGCTGGGAGTCCATGAATCGCCCTCCACCGTACCCACCAAGGGCAGGTCGACATCTTCCATCTTGAAGCCCTGACGAGAGTACATCAAACCTCCAGAGAGCGAGAAGAGGTCGCTCACCTGATACTCAGCTTCGAGACCGCCAGCGAAATCTACGCGCGACTTGGTACGGTCCAAATCAGTGACTGTGGCAATGTTGATACCTAAACGGGGCTGCAGAGTGAATGAGCCAACAGCATGCTGGGCAAAAGCACCAACGGAAGACAGCATAACGGCTGCCAATAGGAACAGTTTTTTCATAATCCAATTCTTTTTGATAGGTTTAACATCTGTTTTTATTATCAACTCTTTTAATGGCTGCAAATATAGGGGTTTAATTTCTATTCCGCAAAGGAAAACGCATAAAACTTTGTGCAATTTGGCAGGGAAAAAGCTATTTTTAACACTCATTGTTCTATTCTTCCCCTTATTTGACTACTTTCGGAAGTGATTTTATCAGATTTTCTATCTATGTGATTAGAATTGGAAGTAAATGAACGGCTGCACCTCACTGCCTTTCACCTGCATGATCACGAAGATGACAACGGCAATGGCCACGGCGGCCAGGGCGACGCCTCCCTTGGCGAAGACCTTGATGAGCTGGTCCTGCCAGCTATCGGGTATCCAGTGAGAGACGAGGGCGAAGATCATCAGGGCAAAGACATACTTATAAGTAAGGAGCACCTCGGGCAGCACGTCAGGATTGAACTTCGTGAACATCTGCTCCAGCATCACCCATGTGCCCTCAAACGTGGCGTTGCGGAAGAGCAACCACGTCAGGCAGACCACGTGGAACGTGACGAAGACGGCCACAAAGCGCCGCCATCCCCGTGGGTGGTAGTGGCGGTCGTGGTGGAGTACGGTCTGTGAGAAGAACTTATGGAGGCAGACCAGGGCGCCATGGAGCGCTCCCCAGACGATGAAGCTCAGCGAGGCACCATGCCAAAGGCCACAGGCCACCATCGCAATCATCTGGTTGAGATACATGCGCAACGTGCCCTTGCAGCTTCCACCGAGCGGGATATAGACGTAGTCGCGAATCCAGGAAGAGAGCGAGATGTGCCAGCGACGCCAGAAGTCGGTGACGGAATCGGACTTCCACGGCGCGTTGAAGTTCATCGGAATCGTGAAACCGAGCAAGGCCGAGATACCTATCGCCATGTCGCTATAGCCCGAGAAGTCGCAATAGATCTGTACGGTGTAGCCATAGAGACCCAAGAGCACCTCACCGCCGGAGAAGAGCGTGGGATTGTCGAAAATGCGATCGACGAAGTTTTGCGCGATATAGTCGGAGATGATACACTTCTTCGCCAGTCCGATGAGCACGAAGTAGGCGCCCATGCCAAAGAGCTGGTTGCTGATCTGCAGCGGACGGCGGATCTGCGGGGCGAAGTCAGTGGCCCGGACGATGGGGCCCGCCAGCAGCGTGGGGAAGAAGGAGACGTAGAAGGCATAGTCCAGAAGGCTTTCCATCGGCTTCATCTTGCCCCGATAGACGTCCACGACATAGGAGATGGTCTTGAAGGTGTAGAAACTGATGCCCACAGGCAGAAAAATGTCCCACGGCTGGAAATTGCCACCGATCATCTGCGTCACCATTCCCGCGAAGAAATTGGTGTATTTGAAGTAGCAGAGCAGTCCGAGGTCGATCGCCAGGCTCAGGGCCAGCAGCCCCTTGGCGCGTCCGTAGTGGGGCGTGGCCTCCTCCTCTCCGAGGGCCCGCCGCTCCCGTTCCGCCTGTTCGTCGGCCTTCTCCTTCAGGCGCGAGACCCCTTTGGCGATATAGAAGTCGGTGACGGTGACAAGGACGAGGAGCAGGAAATACATCCCGCTGCTCTTATAGAAGAAATAGTAGGAGAAGAGCGTCAGAAAGAGGATGCGCGGAGTGAGCGCCTTGCGGAGCGCCATATAGACGAGCGTAAGGGCGAGGAAGAGGAAGATGAAGAGCCCCGAGGAGAAGAGCAGCGGCTCGCTCGGATTGTACGAGAGCATTGCGCCCAGCCGTTCCCACTGAAGCGAGACAAAATATTGGGAGACTTCCTGCGCCAAGTCGGCGATCGAAGCCATGATGTGGTCTGTTATCATTGCGAAAGACAGTCTGAGAGTGGTGAAAGCGTGTTATTGATTCTCTAATTTCTTACGGCGCACATAGTTGTCATAGCCCGCGAGGAACGACTTGAAGAGTCGTTCCGCCACAAACTTGCCCCCATCCCAGTTGATGTGGACATAGTCGCTGGAGCCCCATCCGTGTTCATCGACGATGCGCTTCATCGTGCCCGGGCCACCCATGGCGCCGAGGATGGAGAGAAATCCCACCTTCGCGTCGCTGGCCATCTGTTCCTGGAGACCGGAGAGCATCTTGATGGCCGGCATCGTGCCGTCGGGAGCCGTCTTGGAGCCTCGGTCGGGGGCGCCCGCCACGAGGATACTCGTCTCGGGGAAACTGCGCTTGAGGTGGTCCACCACCGTCCGCATCTGCTCCATATAAGCCTTGAGCTGAGGTGTGGTGCTACCCTCCGTGACTGCATTGACGCCATACTGGACGATGATCAGGTCGTAGGGGCGCAACTTGTCAAACTCGCGCAGCGTCGCCTCGGGAAGGTCGGCCAGCGTCTGTCCCGACGCACCACGCAAACTAAAATTGTCTATGATCACGCCGCCGTCGCTCTCCAGTGCCGTGCCGAAGAACGTCGCCGATCCCTGCGACACGGAGAAGTCGGCTGCCGAGGCCACGCCCGCCATCTCCGCCACCTGCACGTGCTTGCTGCCCTTGAAGGGCAGGGTGAAGGCCTTCTGTCCCTCGTGGCCGCTCAGCGTGATGCCACCCGGCGACCGGAAATAGAGACGCGAGACACCCCAGCGAGACGTGTGGGGGAAGTCTTTTGTAGCCGTATAATTCATTCTGACCGCACCGCGCATCGTGTAGTAGCGCTGGGCGATACCCGCCTCCTGGGCACGATAGCTCTTCTTCTTCATCGCCATGTGCTCCTCCAGTCCCGAGAAGGTGCTGCTGATGGTGCGCTTATACTTGGTCAGGTCGTTGCCTGCGTCGATCCAGCCCACGCCCCAGCCGCCGAAGTGGGCCTGCATGAGCTCTCGTAGGTCGCAGACGAGGATGTCGCCCTCGATGAAGGAGTCGCCGAAGTAGGCGATGCGCAGCGGACGCCCCTTGAGCTGCTTCCGCTTCACGGAGTCGAGCATGGCGTAGAAGTGGTCCATGCCGTTGGCCGATCCTGCCGAGAAATCGACGATGCGCTCCACGCCCTTCGGCCACACCTCCTTGAAGGCGACCGTCTGGCCCGCCTTGTTCTTCGCCAGGAGCCGTTCGGGTTCCTTGGGCTTGGGTATGACGTCGTGGAAGTCGCCCTTCGTGCTGTCGTTGCCCAGGTCGCTGAGCAGGTCGATACGGCGCAGCTGGGTGTCGCCCAGATGGAGCGTCGGCAGCCAGTGGGCGATCGTCAGCAGCACGACGACGAAGAGGGTGAGGAAAAACGGCCTGTGTGCGTGGTCTTTCATTTGCTAATATAAATATGAGAAATAAAATTGTCAGACTGGCGAGAACGCTCCGTCCTCGGTCGCCATTTTGTCGAGGAAGGCGTCGAGCTCCTGCACGCCCTTGAGCGTGCAGATACTGCGCAGGAAGACGCGCACGAGCGTCGTCCACACCGTCTTGATGCCATACTGCTGATAGAAGACCGACTGATCCTTGATTATGCGGACGATATCGTCCATCAGCTGAAAATTGATGTTGGGCAGGAAGAAACCCTCCTCCACGCCCTTCTGCAGGAAGCGGCGGTTTTCCTCGTCGCTGCGCTTCTCCAGTTCTTCAAGCTTCTGGAGCGCCTCGGGGTAGCGGTGGAGGTCCTCGAGAAACTCCACCGAGATTTTGTTGAGTTCCTCCACCGAAATCTTCAGCACGAGGATAAGCACGTCCATCGTGTTGGCCTCGGGCTTCAGCTCTCGCTTGAGGCGGTCGTGGTTCATGCGGTTTTGCAGTTCCAGCACCTCGGCGAGCAGCTCCATCTTGTTGGTGTAGATCTCGTAGAGCGTGCGCTTGGAGACGGAAAGCGTGGTGGCAATATCGTCCATCTTCACCTGACGGATGCCGCGCTTGTGAAACAGGCGCAGGGCTGTCAAGCAAATCTTCTCCTTTAGTAGCTGGCGACCGTGGGCCGTGGATTCACTCATGTCTTCCTTTTTAATTTTTGGATGCAAAATTATAAAAAAATGTTTGAACAGTGGTCAAATCGCCCGGAAAGTTCATGGCAACAATCAAAAAGGTCGCCTTCTCCCTATTCGTTGCCACTGACGCGTCGCTGGTTCTTCAGCGCAAAGTCCTTCCACGAGCTATAGTGTTTCGCTCCCGTCTCGGGCCTTCCCATCTGCAGGAAGTGGCAGTAGGCTGCCGCCAGCGCGTCGGTGGCGTCCATGAAGTGGGGCTTTTGGTCGTCGCGTAGCGAAAGGAGGCGTTGCAGCATCGCTGCTACCTGCTCCTTGGAGGCGGACCCGTTGCCCGTGATGGCCATTTTGATCTTCAGTGGCGCATACTCGTGGATAGGCACGCCCTGGCGGATGGCGGCCGCTATGGCCACTCCCTGCGCCCTGCCGAGCTTCAGCATCGACTGCACGTTCTTGCCGAAGAAGGGCGCCTCGATGGCCAGTTCGTCGGGATGGTAGGCGTCGATGATACTCGCCACACGCTCGTAGATGCGGCCAAGGCGGACGTAGGGATCGCTCTCGCGGCGCATATCGACCACGCCCATGACGACCAGTTCCGCCTTGTTGCCCCTGACGTGGAGCAGGCCGTAGCCCATCACGTTCGTTCCCGGATCGATGCCAAGGATGGTTTTCTCTGTCATCAGCGGTCCATATAGGGGTTGTGAGCCAACTCATAGCCGATGGTGGTCGGCTCGCCATGGCCCGGAAGCACCTCTGTCTCGTCGGGCAACTGGGCCAGTTCGCGCAGACTGTTGATGAGCTGGAACATGCTGCCGCCGTCGAGGTCGGTGCGGCCGACGCTGCCTCGGAAGAGCGTGTCGCCCGTGAAGAGGAATCCCTCGCTCTTGCAGTAGAAGGAGACGGATCCTGGCGTGTGGCCCGGCGTGGGGAGGACCAACAGTTCGTGGTTGCCAAAGGAGATGGTCTCGCCGTCCTGCAGATAGCTACCAGGGGCAGGAAACTTATAGTTCAACTTCAAGTGGAAATACTTTTCCGCCTGATAGAGAAGCGATTTATATACATATTCATCCTCCTCCGAGAGTTCCGGCGAAAGGCCGTAGGTGTCATAGACCGTGTTGTCGCCAAAGTGATGGTCGAGGTGGCCGTGAGTGGCCAGGAGACGGACGGGGCGAAGCTCGTTCTTCGTGATATATTCCACCAGTTCCTCGCGCTCGTCTTTCCAGTAGGCGCCACAGTCGATGATGACACAGTCGCGCGTCTCGTCGGAGACGACGTAGCAGTTTTCACCGATCATGTTGAACTCGAAGCAGCGGATGGTGAGTCCGCAGGGGATGCTATTCTCTTTGTCCATAGATGTTGTTCTTTTTTGATGTGAATAAATAGTGGGCTGCTTATTGTGGCCGGCCCTTCTGAAACGCTTTCAGGTCGGCCTCGCGCGGCCCGCGGGCGGGTTCGAAAGAGAGCTTGGGCAGGTTCATGACCACCTTGCTATCGACGCCCATATACTTGATGATCAGGTCTGAATAATAGACCAGTCCGTTCTTGTTGATCAGCGCCACGGCGCGGTCGTAGGCCTTTCTAAACTCCTCCTGCTGGCGCATCGTGCGCTGGGGGTCGTCGGAAGACCCCTCCACCAGAACGATGGCACCAGGATGGAGTCCCGACTTCTGCGAGGAGTAGAGGAGACGGTGGCCGTCGAGCCGCATCTTCGTGGCTATGGGCTCAGTGAACCAAAACGCGTCGAGCTCCCCGCCCGTGGCCATTTTCTCGCGCACCAGCACGTCGTTGATCTGCGCGCGCAGGGCGGGCCGCTGCAACTTGGCACGCTGCAGCACCTCGGCCGTGAGATAGTCGGTGATGGAGTAGCGCGTCATGGCAATGTTGCAGTCGCTCAGCCGGCCGATGGAATCGACCTTCAGCTGCTTGCTCGCATAGAGATTCCAGTAGGCATTGGTGGAGGCAAGCCACCGTATGGGCACGCCCTTGCGCTGCAGCCGCTGGGCCCTGACCAGGTCGGTGACGCAGGCATTGACGCTACGTCCCGTCATGGCCGTGTCGCAGTCCATCTGGGCTGTGAAACCGACGAGGCGGATATCGGCGCGGGTGGTGTCGTAGAGCACGCTGTCGCGAAGGAGGAAGAGCGGCAGACAGTCGAGGGTGGGGAGCGTGCCCACCTTGAAAGCCGCTTGGTAAGCCTTGCGGTCGGCCTCCTGGCGCTGGCGTTGGGCCCGCTTCTGATCGGCTTCGGACGGTCCGCAGGCGCAGAGCGTCAGCAGACAGACGGCCATCGAGTACCAAATGAGTTTCTTCATACTTGCAGCAAAGTTAATAATAAATTTTGTAATACGGAAAAATATTCTTATTTTTGTGGGGTCGAAACGAGGACTTCCTATCATAGGATATGGCCTCCTATATATATACAGAACGAAAATGGCAAAAGACAAGATAGCCTACGTCTGCTCCCATTGTGGACAGGAGAGCGCGAAATGGTTGGGAAAATGTCCCAGCTGCGGACAGTGGAACACCTTCAAGGAGATCCGTGTGGGATCCGACACAGGACAGCAGGCAGCCCGGAGCGCGGCCAGCGAGCTCAGGACCCATCCCTCGCGCAGCCACAGGATGCGCCTGGGTGACATCGCGGCTCACGACGAGCCCCGCATCGACATGATCGACGGCGAGTTCAACCGCGTGCTGGGTGGCGGCCTCGTCCCCGGCAGCATCGTGCTGATGGGTGGCGAACCGGGCATTGGCAAGAGCACCCTCACCCTCCAGACCCTCCTGCGGCTGCCGCAGCACGTGCTCTACGTGAGTGGCGAGGAGAGCCCCCATCAGATCAAGATGCGGGCGGACCGCATCGCTGGCCAAAATCCCGTCAACGACCGCATGGTCATCCTCTCCGAGACTTCGCTGGAGGCCATCTTCGACCACATCAAGGAGGAGAAACCCGAGATCGTCGTCATCGACTCCATACAGACCATCGCCACCGAGCAGGCCGAGAGTTCGCCGGGCAGCGTCTCGCAGGTGCGGGAGTGTGCCTCGGCGCTGCTCCGCTTCGCCAAGTCGAGTGGCGTCCCCGTGATCCTCATCGGCCACATCAACAAGGAGGGAACCCTCGCCGGCCCGAAGATCCTGGAACATATCGTCGATACGGTGCTCCAGTTTGAGGGCGACCAGCACCACCTCTACCGCATCCTGCGCAGCATCAAAAACCGCTTCGGATCCACCTCGGAGATCGGCATCTACGAGATGCGGCAGCAGGGGCTCCGCCAGGTGGAGAATCCCTCGGAACTGCTCCTCACCGACGACCACGACGGCCTCTCGGGCGTGGCCATCTCCAGCGCCATAGAGGGCGTGCGCCCGTTTCTGATCGAGACCCAAGCCCTCGTCTCCTCCGCCGCCTACGGCACGCCCCAGCGGTCGGCCACGGGCTTCGACCAGCGACGGCTCAACATGCTGCTGGCGGTGCTGGAGAAGCGGGTAGGCTTCAAACTCATGCAGAAGGATGTCTTTCTCAACATAGCGGGTGGACTCCGCGTGACGGACATGGCCATGGACCTGAGCGTCATCGCCGCCGTCCTCTCGTCCAATGTCGATACGCCCATCGAGAGCGGATGGTGTATGGCGGGCGAGGTGGGGCTGAGCGGCGAGGTGCGCCCCGTGAGCCGCATCGAGGCCCGCATCGGCGAGGCCGAAAAACTGGGTTTTCAGCATATCATCATCCCCAAGTACAACCTCCAGGGCTTCGACCACAGCAAGTACACCATCGCCATCCATCCCGTCAGAAAGGTGGAGGAGGCGCTGCGCCTGCTCTTCGGATAGGCTGAGGGCGCTGAGGGCCGAGTTAGGGAAAAGACTGACGGGTCCTACAGGCGGAGGCCCAGCGGGCCTACAGACACGCTACGAGCAACCACGGACGGCAAGACAGGGCTGCCTCCATGGTTGCTCGTAGCGTATATATAAGTAGTATATATATAATAGGAATAGGGGAGAGGACTGGCGCGTGCGCCTATGGGCGGAGCTTGGCTACCACTTCCTCCACGGTCAGCAGCTGCTGCTCGCCCGTCTCCATGTCCTTCAAGGTCACCTTGCCTTCGGCCATCTCGCTCTCGCCGGCCAGGGCGACAAACGGGATGTGCTTGGCGTTGGCATAGTTCATCTGCTTCTTCATCTTCGCCTTGTCGGGGAAGAGCTCGGTGGCAATGCCAGCCTGGCGCAGTTTGGCCACCAATGGCATGCAGTAGGCCGTCTCGGCGTCGCCGAAGTTGATGAAGAGCACCTCCGTGCCCTGACGGCTCTCCTTCGGATAGAGGTCGAGGGCGTTGAGCACGTCGTAGATGCGGTCTGCGCCAAAGGAGAAGCCCACACCCGAAAGACCGGGCATACCGAAGATGCCCGTGAGGTTGTCGTAGCGTCCGCCACCCGTGATACTGCCGATCTCCACGTCGAGAGCCTTCACCTCGAAGATGGCTCCCGTGTAGTAGTTGAGGCCGCGGGCCAGCGTCAGGTCGAGCTCCACGGTGTTGTGGAGACCCACGCCCTTGAGCGTGTCGAGGATGAAACGGACCTCCTCGACGCCCTTCAGTCCCGTCTCGCTCTCGCGGAGCACCTCGGCGATGGTGGCCAACTTCTCGTCGTTGGTGCCCTGCAGGTTGATGATAGGCTGCAGGCGGGCGATGGCCTCCTCTGAGATGCCGTCGGAGCGCAGTTCGGCATTGACGCCATCCACGCCGATCTTGTCGATCTTGTCGATGGCCACGGTGATATCGACGATCTTCTCGGCCTCGCCTATCACCTCGGCAATGCCGGTGAGGATCTTGCGGTTGTTGACCTTGATGGCCACACGCACACCGAAGCGCGTGAAGACCGTGTCCATAATCTGCACCAGCTCCACCTCGTTGAGGAGCGAGTCGCTGCCCACGACGTCGGCGTCGCACTGGTAGAACTCTCTGTAGCGTCCCTTCTGCGGACGGTCGGCCCGCCATACGGGCTGTATCTGGTAGCGCTTGAACGGCATCTGGAGTTCCTCGCGGTGCATTACCACATAGCGGGCGAAGGGCACGGTGAGGTCGTAGCGGAGACCCTTCTCACAGAGTTTGGTCTGGAGCTTATAGACGTTGCGGTCCGCGAGTTCCTCGTCGGAGACCTTCTTGAGGTAGTCGCCGGAGTTGAGCACCTTGAACAGGAGCTTGTCGCCCTCCTCGCCATACTTGCCCATGAGCGTGTGGAGCGTCTCCATCGCCGGGGTCTCGATCTGGCGGAAACCATAGAGCTGGAATGCCGCCTTGATGGTGTCGAAGATATAATTGCGCTTCGCCATCTCCTCGGGACCGAAGTCGCGCGTTCCCTTGGGGATGGAAGGTTTATTTGCCATAGTGTTTGCTTTCGTTAGAGGCCAAGACTGGCCGTGGATGGTTACTACCAGGGGGAGAAGTGGTCCGCCCCCTGGCCGTGAGACTTATCCTCTCACGATGGTCTGCTCGCGGTCGGGACCGATGCTGATGATGCCGATGCGGGTCTCGAGGAAGTCCTCCAGAAACTGGATGTAGTCCTTGAACTCCTGCGGGAACTGGTCCTCGCTGGTGTATTGCGTCATGTCCGTCTTCCAGCCCTTCATCTCCTTGTAGATCGGGGTAACGCCCTCCAGCTCGAAGGGCAGTTCATCGGTCTCCGTGCCGTCGGGGAGTCGGTAGGCCACACAGGCCTTGATGGTGTCGAAGGTGTCGAGCACGTCGCTCTTCATCATGATCAGTTCCGTCACGCCATCGACCATGATGGAGTAGCGCAGCTGCACGAGGTCGATCCATCCGCAGCGACGCTCGCGCCCAGTCACGGCACCATACTCATGACCGATGTCGCGCATGCGCTTGCCCGTCTCGTCGAAGAGCTCGGTGGGGAAGGGTCCTGAGCCCACGCGGGTGCAGTAGGCCTTCATGATGCCGAAGACGTTGCCGACCTTGTTGGCTCCTATGCCCAGTCCGGTGCAGGCTCCTGCGCCGATGGTGTTGGAGGAGGTCACGAAGGGGTAGGAACCGAAATCGACGTCGAGCATCGTGCCCTGTGCACCCTCACAGAGGATGAACTTGCCGTCGCGCAGCAGGTGGTTGATCTCATGCTCAGAGTCGGTGAAATGGAATCCTTTGAGGTATTCCACGCCCTCCATCCAGTGCTTCTCGACCTCTTCCAGTCCGTCGAAGTCGGTCCATCCCATGCCCTTGAGCGTGGCGAGGTGGCGCCTCTTGGCGGCCTGATATTTCTCCTCAAAGCGGTCGAGGATGTCGCCGACGCGGAGACCCGTGCGCGAGACCTTGTCGGTATAGGCCGGGCCGATGCCCTTGCCCGTGGTACCGACCTTCGATTTGCCCTTGGAGGCCTCGATGGCGCGGTCGAGAATGCGGTGGGTTGGCATGATGAGGTGGGCTTTCTTCGAGATGTGGAGGCGCTCGCGCAGGGCATGGCCGGTCTTCTCAAGGCTCTTGGCCTCATCCATAAACAAGTCGGGGGCGAGCACGACACCATTGCCGATAATGTTCACCTTGCCCCCTTGGAAAATGCCGGAGGGAATGGAGCGGAGCACGTATTTCTCACCATTAAACTCCAAGGTGTGTCCTGCGTTCGGGCCGCCCTGGAAGCGCGCCACGGCGTCGTAGCGTGGTGTGAGGACATCAACTACCTTTCCCTTACCTTCATCGCCCCATTGGAGACCCAAGAGGACGTCAACTTTACCTGTTTTCATAGATGTTTTTATCTAATTTTTTCTTGTTTTCCTGTTTTCTTTTTTTCCGACTGGCGGGTGATGCGCTGCTGGCAGCGCGTGCAGACGCCATAGATATAGAGCGAGAACCCCTCCTTGCGAAAGCGGTTGAGACGCAATTTGTCCACGGCCTCGGCCACTTCCACGGCGGCCACCTCGCGTATGCTTCCACAGACGGTGCAGACCTGGTGGATGTGGTCGCCGCTGGCGTAGCAGGCCTCATAGCTCGTGCGCCCAATGAAGCGGTGGCGCACGACGAGCCTGAGCTTGATAAACAAGCGCATGGTGTTGTAGAGCGTGGCTCGGGAGACGGGGAAGTTGCGCTGCTCCAGCACCTTGGCCAGTTCGTCGAGCGTGAAGTGGCCCCGCTGGTCATAGACCGCGTCGAGGATGGCGCTGCGCTCGGGGGTGTGGCGATGGCCAGTTCCTTTCAGGTAGCTGTCAAGCAGCTCCCTTGCTTTTCGCTTTGTAACGTTGCGTGTGTCTGCGTTTGTTTTCATTATTACCGACTACAAAGGTAAATATTTTCATTGAGAAAGGAGTTGAAGTCGGAATAAAAAAAGTTAAAAGAGCAATTGTTTTTCCTCTTTTATAATATGCGCGCCTGCGCGTGTAGGTGAGGCGCGTTTTTATCTTCGGTTTTGAGGGCCTCAAGCGGGTCATGAGCGGGCTTTATCGGGTCGGGGCAGGGTAGGAAGGACGGGGCGATCGGGATCATTTCGGGAGGTCCTCGGGAGAGCTTGACGTAGTTTTTGAATCATTTTGGAGGTGATCGAGGTGGCTTTTGACGGGCATCTGAAGGGCGATTTTGGGGGTATTGAAGACGATCCGAGATAATCTTGGGGGATTTTCAAGGTGGTTTCGAGAGATTTCCTGAGATTTTTCCACATCGGCGCGAAAGAGAGAAAAACGCAGCAAAACAGATAGTTCGCATTGATAATCAGAGTATTATACACAAAACTATTCACCTTCTAACCATAGAACCAAGACGGGGTCCGATGCTGGAAAAACGGGGTTCGAGAACCCATCTCAAGGTCAAACGAACGCTAAAAGGCATCATTTTCTGTAAGCGTGTCCGCGATGCAACCTTGCTCAGCATCTTTCAATTCTTTACCTTTGCCGCGCGAATATAATATCACCAATATGACAGCAGCAAAACGATACGAAAGTGTATGGAATGCGTTCTTAAACGAACTGTCC
>OQVS01000005.1_pt1 | contig 112277 bp, 68 predicted proteins | sample 1691601 | NCBI WGS metagenome assembly OQVS01 (sample SAMN03418268, study PRJEB22391) | human gut metagenome | biome: human-gut; feature: organic feature; material: feces | host: Homo sapiens | place: Tanzania | collected 2013-01 | reverse complement strand
ACTTGCATGTGTTAAGCCTGTAGCTAGCGTTCATCCTGAGCCAGGATCAAACTCTCCATTGTAAAATATCCGTTTGACTTCCCTTACGAAAAGGGAAAGACTTTGTCTCTGTTCTCAAGGACGCTCATCCAGATGTACCGAAGATTGGGCTCAAAGCACCTGTTCCAAAAAATTGGACGGCTCTTCTTCTTTACCCGGATGCGACCTGGCCAAAATGACCGGAAGCATCCGCTTCTTGTACTACTCTCTGTCTTATGTAAATCTCTTCAAAGATCGCTTATCTTTATCGCTCTCCCGTTCTCGGCGTATGCTTTGTTCGGAAAAGCGGGTGCAAAGGTATGGCAAAATTTCATACCCTCCAAATATTTCGAGAAAAAAGTTTGCCAAAACTACTAATTATTCCAATTCTTTTACAAAACATAGACAAAAGTGGGGTATTTTAGGGGAAATGGCGGGAAAAAGACGAAAACCAGATGAGAACGACGATCTTGACTAAAAGGCGGTCTGGGAGGCATGGACGGGACTTTGGGGACGTTCTTCTCCTATGATCCTCCCTTGCTCCTCCTATCGACCTCGTATCAAACCCGCATCGCTTACGTATCGTTACGTATTGTTTCCGTATTGTTTCCGCTTCTGGAAGCGAGAACGATAGAACGACGAAAAAAGGACGAACGAAGGATGAACGAAGGATGATACGAGAACAATACGGGTTTGATACGTACCCGATACGTGACAGACACAGCTTGGTGCTGCGCTATGGAACGGGTGTTGCTGCGGTTGTGTTTCATTGCCTTGCGTCTTTTGAAGTTCGGAAATTAACTGCTATGTGCAAAGATAGAGCAAACCGAGCGCAGAACGTCAAGCTTGCTTGTTCGTCATGCCGAGGTGCAGCCTATCTTCTGCAAAGATAGTGCAAGAAGAAGGCGAATGCAAATCTATTCACAACCATTCACAATCCTCTCGTATTCCATTCACAATCTTTCACGGTCCACAGAGAAGGGCGGCAGCTTCTCCGCCCTTCTCAAATAGTATTGCCCCAAACAAGACGATAGGCGTCTTGCGAGGTTAGGAAGGAAAATCCATCCTAACTAAGGATCGCGCACGAAGGTAAGTAAGGATCGCGCAGGAAGGTAAGCAAGGATCCTATTTGCCCGAGAGGACAAAGTTGGCAATATCGTCCATCACCTCCTCGGCAACATGGCCCGGGGTCTGGTATTCCTCGGGCATACTGCCTCCCTTGCCCGCCATGAACAGATGGTTGAGCGATGGATAAGACTTCATCACCACGCCCTGGCGGTTGCCGACAGCCTCACGCCACGCCCGATAATCGTCCATCGTCACTTGATAGTCGCGCTCACCTTGAAGGATCAACATCGGGATATTCAGTTCCTGTGCCGTGGCCGTATCCGAATAGCGGGCATCCAGATCGAGGTAGCTATCGGGAATATCCGCCAATGCGATTTCTGTCAACTTGCGTATTTCTTCCGCCGAGCGTCCAAGATAGGCGAGCTGACGCTCTATTGTCGGAAGCAGTTTGCCTGTGGGGGCTGCAAGCAGGACGAGACCCGCCACATCGCCACTCCTCTGTGCGATACGCGGAGCCAGCATGCCGCCCATACTATGGCCGACGATATAAATGCGGGAGGGATCGATCGCCATCTCCTTAGCCAAAGAGTCTTTCACAAGGCGGACGGCAGAAATGGCGTCATCGACCGTCTCGTCATCATAAGTGTATCCCTCCTTCGCATTCTCGAAGAACTGCGGGCAGACGAAGGTACGCTTGTCATAGCGCAGGACAGCGACTCCACGACGCGACAAACCCTCGGCCAAATCGCGGAAGGGAGCATTCGGACCCATGGCCTCATCCATATTGGAAGGACCGCTACCGTGGACAAGGATAACGACCGGCACCCGACCCTTGACCGACGAGGCCGACGGCATAGTGAGGCGGGCTGGCAACTGGATCGTGTCGGAGACATAGATATGGTGGTCCGACTCCGTCTCGGTAAGCAGCGCCTTCTCATCGGTAAAAGTAAAGCCCAAAAGACTTCCCGACGGGTCGAAAACAACATTAAGAGTAGCAGAATGGCGCGGGAAAGTAATCTTGCGGGAATAGATCTCGCATCCCGCCATCTGCTGCATTTCCCACATCGAAGCCTCAACGGGATCTCCCAACCGCTCCTCCATCGCACGAAGCTGGGCAGCGAACTGATCGGAAGAGAGATAAGGCGAGAAGACATCCTCCCCCTGCTTGTAGATACTATCCGGCTGATGCTGGACATAAAACTGATATATACGCTCCGGCTTGGCGTATGCCTGCCGCATGGCATCGGCAAAACGCGACTGGGCCGAGACCGAGAGCGCAAGGCCCGTGAGGGAGAACAGACAGACTGCTCGCTTCAAAAGATTCATTGCATTCATTTTTTTTAAAACACGATAGAGATTATATCGAGACCAAAGTGATTCTTAATTTCCTATATCATTATTAAATATGGATACGGGGCTAAAGCAAGACTACCTCGGCGACCGAGGACGTATCTCCGCATTGAGGTAAGAACTACCCGACTGAGCCCTTCCCTTCCAGTTGCCGTCGGTCGTAGGAGTGAAGTTCATGACGAAATCGCTACCATTGGCTTTGCCACGAATGATCATTTCCTCCTCCGTGAAACGGACAGACATCCTGAGTTTCGTATCGTAGTTGATGTTATGATAATAGCAGACGCCAGGAAAATAGTTTTCATCCAACTCAAACTTCAGCATGATAGGATAAGATCCCTTGGCATCGCTGAAAGACCCATCAAAATAGACATCGCGATTTTCCGTCATGTATTCGTCTGCATGCATACTAAAATAGCCCTCTGCATTGTCGTCAAAACCTCCACGCCCATCAGCCTTCTCACCTTCAGAGAGTGGCGCGCCTTCCGTACCCAAAGTGGGTTCAGGCTCCTTAATCTGCTCTTCTGCTACTGCGGTATCTGTCGCAGGAGCAACATTAACAACGGTCGAGTCCAATTGACCCTCCTCATACGTTGTATTATTTCCTTCATAAAGGGCGTAGCCCAGTCCTGCCGCACAGAGCAAGGCGAAAACAGACAAAACAACCACCAAGGTTTTATTTTTACTTGGCTTCGGTCCCCCACCTGCTACACCAGAAGCGGGCTTGGGAGAAGGTTTTGATGCTGGATTGGTGTGAGGCTTTGGATCGGAAGTTGGCATGATGACCTGCGTGTCTTCATCGCCAGGATCGTCTTGAGAGACCTCGCCCTCCATGAAGCGCTGGATTTCGGCAACATCCTTCGGACGTTTCAAGCGGCTCACCTGCATCATCCACACCACAAGGCTGCGCATCTTTTCGGAGACACCAGGCATGGGGAGGGTGGCGCGTTTGTCAGCCGTTTCGTCCTCACTAAGATCGGTAGGCAGCGGCGGAGTCTGATTGGTCAGGAGCTTATAGAGCGTGGCGCCGAGGGCATAGAAATCCGTCCAAGGCCCAAACTTGTCGTAGCTTTGCGCCATCTGTTCGCTTGGCGCATAACCTGGGGTATAGCAAATGGCAGAACTAGTCGTCACACCACCCTCGGCATCGCTTTGTTTGCTCGCACCAAAGTCGATCAGCTTAATACACCCCTGCATGTCGAGCATGATATTGCCCGGTTTGATGTCAAGGTGCCAGATGCCAGCAGCATGGACGGCCGCCAGTCCATCCAAGATCTGACGCAGGTAGTCCCAGACCATCTCTTCCGCGAGGCCCTTACCCATTGACTTCAACTGGGCCGAGAGGCTGCATCCATCCACAAAGTCCATCACATAATAGGCCGTTCCATTCTCCTCGAAGAGGTCATGGACCTGGACGACATGCTCGTTGCGAATGCTGCGAAGACGGCGAGCCTCCTTCTTGAACTTTCCTCGCTGTTGCTCAAAGCTAAGAGTGTTCTCCGAGTTGCTCACACTGACGGTACAAGTATCGTCGTCGCGCTCACACACACCTTTGATAAAGAACTCCTTGATGGCGCAAACTTCATCAAAAGCCGTATTTTTCGCCAAATAGGTATTGCCAAATCCGCCCGAAGCCAAATGCTTCTCTATTCGATAGGTACCCCGTAAGACCGTGCCCACAGGAAGCATGTTGCTATGGCGAGACTCATTCGTACACATGTTGATTTTTTGTTAGGTCAATTTAAATTGTTAGTTCACTCGCTTCGCTGCCCATCCAACGAACAGGCAGCAAGGGACCGTGCAAATATACACATAATAAACGAGAAAAGATTCTTTTCATATCATTATTTTGAGAAATCTTTTTGATTACGAGCCTATCCACACAAAGAACACATTGGCTGGTTGGGGCAGACGCCTCGCTACCTCCCCAACAGCAGGCGGTAGGCGTTCTGCTTGACCTTGTTCATCAAAGGCGTGGGATAGTCGGGGTGGCGAGTTATCCAGCCGCTGACGAGGGCGCGCGCCTCCTCGCTCCGATGGTGGGAGAGAAGCGCTGCCAACCAGTCGCCAGGGAAGAAGATGGCGCTGGTGCGTTGCACCTCCTCCAGGGCATCGAGTGCGGGAAGGAGGAAGCGGTTGTTGTGGGGCTCGCTGATGGGATCGTTGAGGAGTGAGAGCAGTTGAGCTGCCCAGGGCTCGACACGCCGATTCTCGACCAAGAGCAACGAGGCAAAGAGCGAATCCTGTACCGCGGGAGTGGTGTCGCAGCCACGCGAGACAAAGTCGAACTCCGCCCGCGCATCGTCGGTAGCGAGGCGAGCACGCTGACGAGACAAGATCTCCTGGCGCTTGGAGGGCAGGTACTGGGCCAGATGATAGGCCGCCCTCATCCAGTCGTTGACCGTCAGGAGTGGATTGTCGCCCTGCTGCCACTCCACCAACATCGAGTCAAGGACTGCCTCGGACTGTGCCGACGTGGAGAGGTAGCGCAACGAACTGGTACGGACGCCACGCAGGGAGTGGTGGCGGGAAAGATCAAGGAGCTTGCACTCCCCCACCCCACGGTCGGAGGCATAGGGAAGGACTGACGTGGCATAGCCGACGAGCGATGTAGCCACCAAGGGATTGTCCTCCCGCTCCACGGCCCGCAACATCGTCTGGACAAGACTATCGGCAGCTATCCGCCCATGGAGATAATTCTCATAGAGCGTCATGGCCGCACGGAAACGATCCACGTCGCTCATGCCTCCCTGAGAAAGACGCTGCTGGAGACTGGCGATCTGGGGCGCAGCGAGCAGTTGGATGCCATAAGCATCGAGCGCGATACCCGCCTGCTTCACCCATTGGCGGTCGAAGTCGGCAATGCCCGCCTGGGGAGCCTCCTTGCCCAAGATGTCGATGAGGTCGTCCCATGTGGCGTTGGCATAGCTGAAGCGGGACAGATACTCACGCAAGCCGCGCTGCAAAGCCTCCGCTCCCATACGCTCTTCGAGTTTCTGCATCATGATGGGGGCTTTGTGGTAGATGATATGGCCGTAGAGCAGGCCGGCATTCTTCAAGTTGTCGAGCTGCTGCTGGATGGGGTGCGTGCCCTCCGTGCGGTCGATGGAAAGGGCAAGGGGATAGTGGTCCTTGAGGAAATTGAGCTCGTGGTTGACATGTGGAAACTGGTCGGCAGCCATCTTCGAGGCCATGAAGTTGGCGAAGACCTCCTTTGTCCAGACATCGTCAAACCAGCGCATCGTCACCAGATCGCCAAACCACATGTGGGCCGTCTCGTGAGAGATGAGCTGGAAGCGACGCAACTCGTCGTCCTCGGTCGGCTGGGCACCCAGGAAGATGGTACGGGCGTTGAACTGTATCGCCCCAGGATGCTCCATGCCACCAAACTGATAGCCAGGGAGAACGACAAAGTCGTATTTGGAGAAGGGATAAGCAATGCCGGTATAGTTCTCCAGCCAGCGGATAGACCATGCGGCCTCAGCAAAGCACTTGTCGAGTTGCTTCACCTTCTCGGGATCGGTCTCTCGATAGAGTGCGTTCATTGTCCGGCCGTCGATGGTGGCCGTCTTGCGCTGAAACTTACCCGCGGCAAAGGAGAAAAGGTAGGTGGGAATAGGATGATTGGGGTCAGCACTCGTGACATAGTCCCACCCCTCGGGGAGGGTGAGCTGGAGCGAGAAAAGGGCCTTGAGGTCGGGCTGGTCGAAACAGGGGAAGACGCTACGCGCATTGGCTGGAACGAAGAGCGTATAGAGATAGTCGTCATGGCGGTTGAGGGAGGCGTCGCTACTCTCAAACGCCAGTTCAACACGGTTGGCACCCTTGCGAAGCAGACGTTTCGGGAAGACAATATGCTCCTGCTCCACCCGCGCCTTCGGGAAGCTACGCCCATTGACGGAAGGCTGCCCCGTGAGCGATCCTGTGAAGTCGAGGACGAGGTCGCCCTTGCCGGCCCAATGGAAAAGGACCGTAGCCTTGCCGGTCACCCTCTGTGCTCGCTCGGCAGGGATGTGGAGGCGAAGCAGATAACTGACATTCGTGATTTCGCGGCTGCGCTGCTGGGCAAGCGCATGGGGGACGCCGTCGTCTATGGCCCACGAAGCCAAGGTCGTGAGCAACAGGGTGAAAAGGGATACGATTTTTTTCATGCCACAAATTTACGAAAGATTCCTTGTTAAGATTCAATAATAGGCAAAATGCTTGGTTAAATTACTTTAAATGGATGCAACAACTGGCGGTTTTCATCGTCTTAGTCATAACTTTGCATAAGTTAGGCTGCACTCGGCCATTTGAGAGTGAGACTCTCATTGCGCCCCCGCCGCCATCTTCGTCAGAGGACATCTATATTAAGAATAAATACAAAAGACAATAAGAATTATGAAGAAGAGAACTTTATTTTCTGCCCTGGCTATCGGTTGCCTCGTGCTGTCGGGTTGTGCCAGCAAGAAGGATTTGGAGAACTGTCAGAACGAGAATCGTCAACTGACGAGTGAGTATCAGAGTGCGAAGGAGACCATCGCGGCCAACAACGCACGCATCAAGAGCTTGGAGGATCAGCTCGCACAGGCCAAAGCAAGTGCGGCTGCTCTGCAGGGAAGTCTTGACCGAAGCCTCAACAACGCAGACAAGAACAACGTGAACATCTCGAAGCTCGTCGATCAGATCAACGAGTCTAACCAATACATCCGCCACCTCGTGGAGGTGAAGACGAAGAGCGACTCGCTCAACATGGTGCTGACCAACAACCTGACGCGTTCGCTGTCTCGCGAGGAGCTGAAGGAGGTCGATGTGCAGGTGCTCAAGGGTGTGGTCTATATCTCGCTGGCTGACAACATGCTCTACAAGAGCGGTAGCTACGAGGTGAACGAGCGCGCCGAGCAGACGCTGAGCAAGATCGCCAAGATCATCATGGACTACAGAGACTATGACGTGCTGATCGAGGGTAATACGGACAACGTGCCCATCAACACGGCCAACGAGAAGATGCGCAACATCCGCAACAACTGGGACCTCTCGGCCTTGCGTGCCACGAGTGTAGCCCTCTACCTGCAGGAGCATTTCGGTGTTGACCCGAAGCGTCTCACGGCTGGTGGACGTGGTGAGTGGAACCCGCTCGCTGGCAACGACACGGAGTTGGGCAAGCAGCGCAACCGCCGCACGCAGATCATCATCACGCCGAAGCTCGACCAGTTTATGGACCTCATCGACAAGGCTCCGGAGGAGTAAGTAACTTGTCGGCAAGTCGAAGGTCGATTTGCAATATAGCTAAAGGAAATCCCCACCTGCTTGGCAGAGCCTGCAGGTGGGGATTTCTTCGTATGGGTATGGGAACGACTGGGAATACTGCCTTGGGCGTTTAGGCGTCCTTGATCCAGCCCACAGCAAGGGCACCAATGACCAAGGCGACACCCGCCACAATCATCATGTGGGCCTGGACGGAACCCACGAGGGCGAGGATGACACCACCAAGGGCGGCAGCGATAATCTGGGGCACGCAGATCGTGCCATTGAAGAGGCCGAGGTAGGCTCCCATGTGGCCGTAACCCTGGAGGGCGTTGGTGACAAAGGTGAAGGGCATGGCGAGCATGGCGGCCCAGGCACAACCGATCAGGAGGAAAGGCACGAACATCAGGTACTTGTCCATCACGAAGGCGGCCATCACGAAGCCCACGCCTCCCAGCAGCAGACTCAGACTATAGGCCAGTTTGCGACGACGGATCTGCGGCAGTACCATAGCCCACACCACCGAACCGATCGCCTGGACGGCAAAGAGCATTCCCACCCAGTTGCCTGCCTCCTGGTAGCCCGAGGTGGCGGTAGCATCGGCAGAGAACATATCGACGCCCCAGCAGTTGGCCGCTACCGTGCCGTTGGTGTAGGTCCACATATACATAAAGGCAAACCAGCAGAAGAACTGCACGAGGCCGACCTTCCAGAACGTGGCGGGCGCATGGCGCAGGAGCGTCAGCCAGTCGGCCTTGCCAGCCTCCTCTTGCTCCACGGAACTATTGGTGCCGTTGTACTCGGCATACTCTGCGGGGGACCACTCCTTGACCCTCGCGGTAGTATAGATGACGCAGAGAATCAGGATGGCCGCACCAATATAGAACGACCAGATCACAGAATCGGGGACGACACCCGAGGGCGCGGTATTGGCAATGCCCAAGGCGGTGAAGAAGAACGGGAAGACATAGCCAACGAGTGATCCTGCATTGCAAAGAAAACTCTGTATGCTATAGGCCAGGGCCTTCTGCTTCTCGTTAACCATGTCGCCGACGAGCATCTTAAACGGCTGCATGGCCATATTGATGCTCGTGTCGAGAAACATCAACGTGACGAGGCCGAAGACCATGGCTGCGGAGACCGCCATGCCGAAGCTGCCCGCATTGGGGAGGAGACACATGACGAGTACCGCCACAGCCGCGCCGACAAAGAGATAGGGGATGCGACGGCCAAAGCGCGTCCAGGTGCGGTCGCTGCAAGATCCGACGATAGGCTGGACGAGGATGCCCATCAGGGGCGGGAGGATCCAGAAATAGCTCAGCGAGTGGGGATCGGCACCAAGCGTGGCAAAAATGCGCGCAATATTTGCGCTCTGTAGGGCGTAGGCAATCTGTACGCCAAAGAATCCGAAGCTGAGATCCCACAGCTTCCGAAAACTCAAATCGGGTTTCTGTTTCATGTATGTTTCAGTTATTGTTATCTTTATCAGTTGTCGTTGTCTTTTGGCAGGTAGCAAAGAGCTATCGTGTCGTGCCTCGCAGGACGAGACGGGTACGGATGACACGTCGCTCCACCTTGTCCTTGGGAATGGTGCCCTCCACCTGTCCTATGAGGATGCGGGCAGCCTCCTCGCCCACGGCCCGACCTCGCTGCTCCACGGTCGTGAGCATCGGGTCGCAGGCGATGGCACGCTCGCCATTGGTGAAACCGCAGATCGACAGGTCCTCGGGCACGCGGTAGCCCATTCGCTTGGCCGAATAGAGGATGCCGATGGCCGTATCGTCGTTGGTGGCGAAGAACGCGTCGGGTATCTGCTCGCGGGAGAGGACGTCGGGGGTGATACACTCCGCCTGCTCGCGGTTGTCGCACATGAACAACAGGTCGTCGCCAGCAGGCAAGCCGTTGCGCACCAAGGCGTCATGCCATCCGTTATAGCGATTTTTGGAAATCTCCAGGTTCATCGGCGAACTATAGTAGGCGATACGACGACAGCCCGTCTTGATCAGATGGCTCACGGCAGTAAACGCCCCCATGTAGTCATCCACCACCACGCGCGACGCGTCCACGCCCGTACATATACGGTCGTAGAAGACCAAGGGGATGCCATGGTTCATGAGCTCCGTGAAGTGGTCATAGCGCCTCGTGTCCTTGGCCTGGGAGATGATGATGCCACAGGCGCGGTTCTCATAGAAGGACTGGCAGATCTCCACCTCGCGGTCGTAGCGCTCGTTGCTCGTGGCGACCAGGATGCGGTAGCCCCGTTCCCAGGCCATCTCCTCGATGCCCGTGAGGACGGAGGCGAAATAGTAGTGGACAAACTCGGGGATGATGACGCCGATGAGCTTGGGCGCCTCCGTGCGGCTCTTGCGCAGCGACTCTGCCAACGGATTGGGAGAGAAATGATGTTCGCGCGCAAACCTTTGGATGGCCTCTCGCTTCTCAGGACTGATGCGAGGATTATCCTTCAACGCACGGGAAATGGTCGATACTGAGACTCCCAAGGCCTCGGCCATATCCTTCATCGTCAGTATGGGCTGATCTTTCATGTTTTGAGTGTAATGGCGGACTATTGTCTGTTTTTATGTTGCAAAAATACGATTATACTATCATTTATTGATTTCTATCAAGGACATAACTTGACGATTGTCAATGCAAACCTTTGCACAATATAACAAACGATTTTTCGTAAAAAATAGTATTTGATAACACTCAAAATCCTAATTTTGCATGCAGAAATCCCCCACGGAGGGCATGTAGGAAATCCCCACGGAGGGTATGAAGGTCATTTTTAAAGGCAATCATTACATTTATAAATAACTAACAAAAAAGCAAAAAGATGAAGCAGGTTAAACCCAAATTCCCTGCGAGAATGCTGGCCCTAGCAGCGGGCTTAGCTCTCTCAGTAGGTGCTTTCGCCCAAAGTACGGTGAAAGGCTCCGTGAAAGATGCTTCCGGCGAGCCGATTATCGGCGCGAGCGTGCTGATCAACGGAACGAGCAATGGTACCGTGACCGACTTGGACGGTAACTTCTCGCTCAGCGTGCAACCCGGACAGACCTTGACCATCTCCTACATCGGCTACAAGAAGCAGCAAGTGACGGCGCAGGACAACATGGTCATCACCATGCAGGATGACGCGGCCCAGTCGCTCAACGAGGTGGTCGTCATCGGCTACGGCGTGGTCAAGAAGAAGGACCTGACTGGATCTGTCGCCGCCTTGAAACCAGACGGCAAGAACAAGGGTGTTGTGGTCAACGCCCAGGACTTGCTCGTGGGTAAGGTGGCCGGTGTGGCTATCACCAGCGAGGGTGGTACGCCGGGTGCCAAGTCCAACGTCCGCATCCGTGGCGGCTCGTCCCTCAACGCCAGCAACGATCCGTTGATCGTCATCGACAACGTGCCTATCGACAACAATGGTGTGAAAGGTGTGGCCAACATCCTCTCGGCCATCAACCCGCAGGACATCGAGTCCTTCAACGTGCTGAAAGACGCTTCGGCCACCGCCATCTACGGTAGCCGCGGTTCCAATGGTGTCATCATCATCACGACAAAGAAGGGCCACGCGGGCGACGTGAAGGTATCGTACAACGGTAGCGTGACGCTCGGCTGGAAGAAGAAGACCATCGACGTGCTCGACGCAGCCGGATTCCGCGACCTCATCCGCAGCAAGTGGGGCGAGGACAGCGACCCCTACCGTGCCCTGGGTACGGCAGACACCGACTGGCAGGACCTGATCTATCAGACGTCCATCAGCCATGACCACAACCTGACGGTCAGCGGCGCAGTAGGCCAGGCTCTCCCCTATCGTGTGAGCGCAGGCTTCACCGACGAGCAGGGTATCCTGAAGACCTCACGCTTCCAGCGTGCCACGGCTTCTGTCACCCTCACCCCGTCGCTCCTCAACAACCACCTCAACATCACGCTCAACGCCAAGGGCATGTACGCCAAGAACCGCTATGCCGACGGATCGGCCGTGGGCGCGGCAGTCAATATGGACCCGACCCAGAGCCCGTATGGCTACACCTCCGAGTATCACAGAAAATTCTTCGGAGACAACCTCAACCAGACGCTGAACAACTTCCACGGCTACTTCGCCTGGCCGAAGTCGGGCAACTATAGCGACCCCAACTGGATGTACACCTACAACGAGCTGGCCACGCGCAACCCGCTCTCCGTGCTCAACGAGAAGAACGACGTCGCACATAGCCGCGAGTTTATCGGCAGCGCAGACTTCGACTACAAGGTGCACGGATTTGAGGATCTCCGCCTCCACGCCACGCTGGGTGCCGATATCGCAAGCGGTAAGCAGAATACAGACATCTCGCCGGCCTACCAGAGCAACAACGACAGCTACTACGGCAGCCACGGATGGGAGCGCATCGTGAAGCGCAACCTCTCGCTCTCGGCCTACGCCCAGTACTACCACGACTTCAACGACGCTCACCAGCACCACATCGACGTCATGGGTGGTTATGAGTATCAGCGCTTCTATCGTGGCACGGACAACAACTACTGGGGCATCTATGGTGCGGGCAACACCAAGACCGGCACCTATGTCGACCATTGGGGTCAGCCGCTCGTCGATGCCAACGGCAACGAGATCACGGGATCGCTGGCCGGACAGATTTACAATCCGTCAACGAAGGCCTATAAGACTGAGAACTACCTCGTTTCCTTCTTCGGTCGTGCCAACTGGAGCTTCATGGACCGCTACTATCTCACGGCAACCGTTCGTGATGATGGTTCCTCACGCTTCAAGGAGCACTGGGCATGGTTCCCGTCATTTGCCTTCGCTTGGAAGGCCAGCGAGGAGAACAAACTCAAGGAGATCTCTTGGCTCTCTGACTTGAAGCTCCGTCTCGGATGGGGTATGACGGGTCAGCAGGACGTGAACAACGACTATGCCTGGATCCCGACCTATACGCGCAACCAGGGCACGGGTGCCTACTACCCCGCAGACGGCGACGGTACGCTCAATCGTCCGGACAACTATACGCCTGATCTGAAGTGGGAGACCACGACCACGTACAACATCGGTTTGGACTGGGGTATCCTCGACCAGCGCCTCACGGGTACGGTCGATTGGTACTACCGCAAGACCACCGACCTGCTCAACTACGCTCCGACACAGGCTCTCTCAGCCTTCCGCAACCAGGCTTGGCAGAACATCGGTACGCTCAGCAACACGGGTGTGGAGGTGACGTTGTCTTGGAAGGCCATCCAGACGAAAGACTGGTACTGGACCATCGACTACAACTTCACTTACAACAGAAACCGCATCGACAACCTCACGGGTGCCAGCTCAGACGGTCTCCCCGTGCCTAACACGAGTATCGTGATCGGTACCGACAAGTACCTGGAGTATAACGCTGTGGGCAATCCCGCCAACTCCTTCTGGGTCTATCAGCAGGCCTACGACAAGAACGGCAAGGCTATCGAGGGTGCGATGGTCGATCGCAATGGCGATGGCAAGATCTCCAATGAGGACCGCTACTTCTACAAGTCGCCGACGCCTCCCGTCACGATGGGTCTGTCCTCACGCCTGGAGTACAAGAACTGGGACCTCGGCTTCACTCTGCGTGCCAACATTGGCAACTATGTGTTTGACAACATCAGCCAAGGCTTCAAGAATGTCAGCCCGAACGCCCTCTGGGCTTCCAGCAACTTCATGTGCAACAAGACCGCACAGGCCGTTGCCGACGACTGGCAGACCGACGATGTCACCTCCAACCTCACCGACCGTTGGATCCACAACGCCTCGTTCCTGAAGTTGGACAACATCACCTTGGGCTATAGCTTCGCCAGCCTCTTCAAGACCAGCGGATGGCATGGTCTCTCAGGCCGCGCCTATGCCACGGCTTCCAATGTGTTCACCATCACCAACTACGACGGCATCGACCCGGAGGTGTTCAACGGTTTCGACGACAACCTCTATCCGCGTCCGTTCTCCGTCATTCTTGGTCTGAACCTCAACTTCTAACCCCTCATCAACGATAATAACATCATGAACAAGAATATAAAGAACCTACTTTCTGCAGCAGCCGTCTCCCTCTCGCTTCTGGGAATGGCTTCCTGCACGGGCGACCTGGACGTTGAGCCCATCGACCCGAACATGAACACGCAGGTCAACCCGACGGCACTCTTCAACAAGTGCTACGCCAACTTGGCCATGTCCGGCAATAGCACGGGCGACGACCAATGCGACATCGACGGTCTCGATGGCGGTACCGCAGGCTTCATCCGCCAGCTTTGGAATTCCAACGAGATGACCACCGACGAGGCCATCTGCCACTGGAGCGACGCCGGCATCCGCGAGTTCTGCTACAATACATACGACGACAGCCACCCGATGCTCAACGGCCTTTTCGCTCGTCTGACCACGGGTATCTCCTACTGCAACCAGTACATCAACGAGTGTGGCGACAAGGACGCCACCAAGACGGCCGAGGTACGCTTCCTCCGCGCCCTGGAGTACTACTTCCTGATGGACGCCTTCGGCAACGTGCCGTTTGCCACGACGCTCGAAAAGCCCGTGCGCTACACTCGTGCCGAGATGTACGCCTGGCTGGAGAAGGAGTTGCTGGAGATAGAGCCGCAGATGAGCGAGGCCAAGTCGAAGACCTCCAGCGACGCCGGCTACTACCGTGCCGACAAGGCTGCGGTATGGATGCTGCTCTCCCGCCTCTACCTCAACGCCGAGGTCTATACGGGAACTCCGCAATGGCAGAAGGCTGCCGACTACGCCCAGCGCGTGATGAAGTCTGACTACCACCTCAACCTCACGGGTGTGGGCAAGTGGAGCGCCTACCAGATGCTCTTCATGGGCGACAATGGCGAGACGAGCGCAGCCCGCGAGGGTGTGTTCCGCATCGGCCAGGATGGCGTGACGACCACGTCGTGGGCAGGCACGCTCTTCCTGATGGCTGGCGCCTATGATGGCGACATGCATGCCGACGTGACAGGCACCTACCCGCAGGCCACCAACGGCACGGGCCAGGCCTGGGGCGGCAACCGCGCACGCACGGACTTGATCAATAAGTTCTTCCCCAATGGCGACGCACCCAACGTCAGCTGCACGGAGATGCCTGCTGCCGCCAACGACGACCGCGCCATCTTCGACGGCAAGGACCGTACGCTCGACAATGGCGACGGCTATCTGAGCAGCTTCAAGGCTGGCTTTGCCGTGGCTAAATGGAACAACTTCAAGACCGACAACTCGGTAGGCAAGAACGACAACTACCCCGACACCGACTTCTTCCTCTTCCGTGTAGCCGAGGCCTACCTGACCTATGCCGAGGCCACGGCCCGTCTCAATGGCGGCACCACGACGAAGGAAGGCACAGATGCTGTCAACGCCCTTCGCGATCGTGCACATGCCGTGAAGCGCTCAGCCTACTCTCTGAGCGACCTCTGCGACGAGTGGAGCCGCGAGTTCTACTATGAGGGTCTCCGCCGCCCGACGCTCATCCGCTTCGGACGCTTTGGTGGCAACAACAACTACAACTGGAGCTACAAGGGTGGTGCCAAGGCGGGCCGCAACTTTGATGCATACCGCAACATCTTCGCCATCCCGGCAGCCCAGGTGAAAGGCGCCATCACGCAGAACCCTGGTTACTAATAGATCATCAACCGCACAGGGCAGACCGACTTCCAAGAAGCCACGCCCGCTCTGTGCAACAAAACAAAGCAATCAACGATGAAAAATATAATCAAATCAACCGCGTTGCTGCTCTGCTCCCTCGCATTCCTCACGGCCTGCGACGACGACAGGGACAACAACCCCACGATACAGACGCCGACGACTTTCGTCCTCAATACCCCGTCCTACGCCCAGGCCAATGTGGATCTGGCCACCTCGGAGTCGCTCGCCTTCAGCTGGTCGCAGCCCGACTACGGCTTCCCCGCCCTGGCTAGCTATCAGATCCAGGTTTCGCCCACAAACCGATGGACGAAGGATATCCAGGCTGGCGAGAAGGATGCCACCGACCAGGCTGTCGGCGACTACAAGACCTTCGACACGGAGTTCTCTCTCGTCAAGGGTAGCGTTGCTGCCAACGAGATGGCAAAGGCCCTGCAGGAGATTGTCCGCTACGAGCCCAACAACGTGCCCACATCCCAGGAAGTATATGTACGCGTGCGTTCAGTCTATGCTGGCGACACGATCTATTCCAACGCAGTCCAGATCAAGGTGCTGCCCTACTATGTGAAGCTGAAGGATGCCGCCATCGACGTGTGGTATCTCATTGGTGGCTGCATTGGTGATGGTGCCTGGACCAACGAGAAGACGGCTGTCGGCACCTCTGTCATGCCGCTCTACACAGAGGAGGGACAGGAGTATAACAAGACCACAGGTGTCGGCACGCTGAGCTACACGGGCTACTTCCCCGCAGGTGGCGAGTTTAAAATCATCCACACCATCGGCGACAACTGGGCCAACACGATCGACGTGGTCTGCGCAGGCCTCGTCTTCCGCGATGGCGGCGACGACCCAGGCAACATCTCCGTGAGCGAGTCGGGCTATTACAAGATCACCCTCGACCCCGTGAAGCGTACCTGCACCATGGAGAAGGTGGCCAACCAGACGCCGAAGACCTTTGCCTCAATGTTCATCAGCGGCGCATTCAACGACTGGGCCACCACCACGTCCATGCAGCCCGTCAACACCTTTGATGGTGCGGTCAACCACGACTGGTACTTCGACCTCGACGCTACGAGCGGAAGCACGGAGGCTAAGTTCCTGGCCGATCCCGACTGGACGAACAACTGGGGTGGCAACGGCTTCCCCTATGGCTACGCCACGTCTGCTGGTGACAACATTCCCGTGAAGCCGGGCAAGTATCGCGTGCTGTTCAACGACATCACGGGTCAGTATCACTTCATCGAGACGGAAGAGTAATCTTTTATAAAGAAGATGGTGGGGAGGGTCTCCCCGAGATGCTCCCCACCCATAACCGAAAGAAGACAGAACAATGAAAAAGAGCATATTGATATTCGGATTCGCCCTGGCGCTCGCCTCTTGCGCTTCCGATAGCTATGAGGACTGGAGCGATCCGCAGCATAGCGACCCCGAGGCATCCAAAGACGTAAAACTGGCCATCGGCAACGCGCCTGCCATCAATTTCGGCACGCTCACGGCCGATAGCGTCCAGCTGTTTGTCCCCAAGGTGACGACCACCAACACGACCGCCAGCAGCTACTATACCGTGGCTGTCAACGACGGCGAGAAGGCCAACGCCATCACCCTGCAGGCCAACGAGCAGGGACTCGTCGCCTCGACCGAGTTTAAGTCGGCCATCGAGACCCTCTATGGCAAGCGCCCCTGCGACCGTAGCGTGGCCTTGGACGTGCGTGGCTTTGCCGCCACTCCTGATGGCGTGACCATCCTCAACACGGGATCGGCTACCGTCAACGTGACCATCGTGGCCCCGTTTATCGACGAGGCATACTATCTGGTCGGCGACATGTTCACGAATGGCTGGTCCAAGGAGGGCGCTCAGGCCTTCACCCATCTGGGAAGCGGCAATGTTTATGACAACCCCGAGTTCCAGATCGTCTTCAAGACCACGAGCGACAACCAGTATTGGAAGATCATCCCGAAGACCAACTACGAGGGCGACTTCTGGGCCGAGGGCGAGAAGGGCGTCGTGGGTGTCGTGACGGATGGCGACGTAGCAACCGAGGGCAACCTGACGACCAATCAGCCCAAGGCGGGCAAGATCGAGAAGGCTGGCTACCATCGCATGACGATCAACATGATGAACTATAGCTACAAGATCGAGGATCTCAACTTTGCCGAGTATATCTATGAGATCGGCAACGAGAGCAGCTGGTCAACATCCAACCCGCTCTGGGGCGGCAACTTCGATGGCAAGTACCAGGGCTACTACTACCTCGATGGCGAGTTCAAGTTCAAGCCCAATGCCGACAACTGGGAGAACGACTGGGGTCAGGAGCCCAATGGCGAGGCTGGACGACTGGTGCAGGATGGCGAAGAGAACATCAAGACTGGTGCTGGCTTCTACCAGATCAACGTCGATCTTTCGGCCATGAGCTATAGCCTGGAGAAAGTGAACTACATCTCCATCATCGGCGACTTCAACGAGTGGGCTGGCGATGTCGATCTCACCTACAACAAGGAGAGTGGCGCATGGGAGGCCAACAACGTGGAGATAAGCAAGACGGGTACTCTGAAGTTCCGCATGAACCACGATTGGACCATCTCTTGGGGTGGTGCCAATGGCGACGGCAACAACTTCCAGAACCTCACCCAGAACAATGGCACTAACCTCAATGTCGAGGCTGGCACCTACGACTTCAAGCTCTACATCTCCTGCGAGGGCAAGAACCATGTCGTGATCACCAAGAAGTGACCTGCTTTTTCATACTGCGAAGGTTCATCATGAACCAACTTCAAGAAAGGAGTCTCCCGCGTGGGGTCTCCTTTTTTCGTGTCGCTTTCTCTTGCCATGGATTGCTACGCCCATGTCTCCATGTAGCAATCATAGGGTAGCGAGATGACGTAGCGCAACCGATTGCTCAATCAAAAGCCGATCAAGCGTGGGCAGGACGTGCAGGATTGGACGGTAATGCTTATTTTTGCAGAAGAATAAACAAGAGCAGAAGCAATATCCAAAAGCAGAAGCATAGGCAAAAGCAATAGACAATCACCATCAAAACAACGATCGATATGAAGAAGAACAAAATGAAGAAGATACTCACGGCTGCCTTTTGTGCGGCCATGGCGTCGCCGGCCCTCGCACAAGGGTGGCCGACAGGCTATGAGGGTGTGATGCTCCAAGGGTTCTACTGGGACTCCTATAGCGACAGCCAATGGAAGAACCTGGAGAAGCAAGCCCCGGAACTGGGGTCATATTTTTCCCTGCTATGGGTGCCCCAGAGCGGAAAGTGTCTGGAGGACTACAACGTGATGGGCTACACACCCTATTACTACTTCAACCAGAACTCCAGTTTTGGTAGCGAGGCGGAACTCCGGTCGATGATCGGGGCCATGCGCCAAAACGGGGTGGGTGTCCTGGCCGACGTCGTGATCAACCACCACAACACGAGTGGCTGGTTCTCCTTCCCCAAGGAGGAGTATCGCGGCACGACCTACCAACTCCAGTCGTCCGACATCACGGCCGACGACGACAAGGGCAAGACGGCATCCGAGGCTAAAAGCCAGGGGGTGGTGCTCGGCAGCCACAAGGACGAGGGCGAAGACTGGGATGGCATGCGCGACCTCGACCACCAGAGCCCCAACGTGCAACGGGTGGTCAAGGCCTATGAGCAATACCTCGTGGAGGACCTCGGCTATAGCGGTTTTCGCTACGACATGGTGAAGGGCTTTGGGGGGTCGCACGTGGCCGACTACAACCGCGCGGCCAACGTGGCCTATTCCGTGGGCGAGTATTTCGACGGCAACGTCGCGAAGGTGAAGGCCTGGATAGACAATACGGAGAAGGAGAGCGCGGCCTTCGACTTCCCCTTCCGCTACACGGTACGCGACGCTATCAATAGTGGCGACTGGTCGAAGCTGGCCAACGCGAAGACCTTGGTGGGCGACGAGGCATACCGACGCTATGCCGTAACGTTTGTGGAGAACCACGACACGCAATACCGTAGCGCCAGCGAGCAGAACGACCCGATACGCAAGGACACACTCGCGGCCAACGCCTATCTCCTAGCCATGCCGGGCACACCCTGCGTCTTCCTCCCCCATTGGCAGGCCTACACCCGCGAGATCAAGGCCATGATCGACGCGCGCCATCTGGCAGGCGTGACGAGCACGAGCACCTACACCACCTACCGCAGCTCGGCAGCCTACTATGGCGTGACGACCCAGGGCACGCGCGGCAAACTGCTGGCCGTGATGGGAAGCGGCATGGCCGACCCCGACGAGTCGTTCTATGTGAAGGTGCTGAGCGGCCACCACTACGCCTACTATCTCTCGCCCGACGTGGAGAGCGCCTGGACGGACCTGCCCTCTGGCAGCTATCATGACGGGGCCCAGCAGGCGCGCCTGACGGCAGTATCGGCCTCGAAGGACGCCCAGCTCGTCTATACCCTCGACGGTAGCGAGCCGACGCCACAAAGCGCCAAGGCAAAGAACGGTACGAGCCTCACGATACCTACGGGCAAGACGACCCTGAAGGTGGGTCTCTTGGTCGATGGCAAGGTGCGGGGTGTCATCACGCGCCAGTACGAGATAGCTGAATTCCAGCCCTACGACATCACGGTCTATGTCAATGGTGAGGCCGTGGCATGGACCAGCTACATCAACTTCCACTCCTGGGGCGGATCCCACACGGCAACCAACTGGCCGGGCGACCACGTCACGACCACCCAGACCGTGGGCGGCAAGAAATGGTTCTGCAAGAGCTACACGATGACCACGCCCAACGACAACATCAATTTCGTATTCAGTATCGGTACGGCAGACAATGCCAGCCAGCAGCAGACCGTGGACATCAACAACATCCAGCACGACGCCTTCTTCGAGGTGACGAGCGAGAAGAGCGGCAACAAATACCTGGTCAAGGACGTGACGACGACCATGGGCGTCGAGGACGTGGCGACCAACCACCCCACCCTCTCCGACGACCACTACTACACGCTCTCGGGCCAGCGCGTGACGCCACCTCTTAGACGGGGCATCTATCTCCACCAAGGCAAAAAGATCATGGTGAAGTAACCATCAAAGGTCATCAAAGGTCATCAAAGGTCATCAAAGGTCATCAAAAGAAAAGCGCCAAGGTTGTTTTCAATACGGGCAAACAACCTTGGCGTTTTTCGTTAGGGAATCTCTAAAGAAACATGCGGGACGTCAATAGAGCAGGACGAGGCCCGCGAAGGCAGCAAAGCAGATCATGCGGATGGGGTTGATCTTCATCCACATCGTACCAACAAAGGTGGCGAAGAAGAGGAAGAGGCTCACGCCAAACTGCCAGGGATTGATATCGGGCGAGGAGAAGTTTTCCACATCACAAAGCAGGAGCGTGGCGGCAGCCAGGAGGCCGACGACGGCTGGGCGCAGACCCATGAAGACGCTTTGGACGGCTGAGGTACGCATATACTTCATGAACATGCGGCTGATGAGGACCATCAGGATGAAACTCGGCAGGACGAGGGCAAAGGTGGCCGTGGCGCTACCGAGCACGGCCATCATCCCATCGAAGCCCGCGTTGTGGGCCGCGGCATAGCCACAGTAGGTGGCCGAGTTGATACCGATAGGGCCTGGCGTCATCTGGGAGATGGCGACGATATTGGTAAACTCCGAGGAGGAGAGCCAATGGTGCTTCACGACCGTCTCGGCCTGGATGAGCGAGAGCATGCCGTAGCCGCCGCCAAATCCGAAGAGACCTATGATGAAAAACGTGAGGAAGAGTTGTAAGAAGATCATAATTCAACGATTTTTCCGTGAGTTTTTTTATTCCGTGGGCTTGACATAGCGTCCATAGACATAGCCACCCAGGCCGGCAGCCAGGATGATCATGACGGGGTTGATGCCCAGTTTCCATATCAGCAGGGCCGAGATGAGCGGTATCCAGCAGTTGGCCAACCCGATCCGCGCCCGCTTGGCGAGGTTGAAGGTCGGGACGGCTATCAGGGCCACCACGGCCGGACGGATGCCCCGGAACATGGCAGCTATCCAGCCCACCTCCATGAAGCGATGGAAGAACATGGCGATGAACAGGATGATGAGAAACGAGGGCAGGGCCGTGCCCAGGGCCGTACAGAACGCGCCCCGCAACTTGCGGAGCTTGTAACCGATGAAGACGCTAATGTTGATGGCGAAGACGCCCGGACAGCTTTGCGCGATGGCGATGAGGTCGAGAAACTCCTCTTTCCCGATCCATTTGCGCTTCTCCACCACCTCCGACTCGATGATCGGGATCATCGCATAGCCACCCCCGAGGGTGAAAGCGCCAATCTTGAAGAATGTCTTGAAACTCTCCCAGTAAAATTTCATATCCGCTTGTTAGAAGAATTAATATTCCCTTGTTAGATCAATTGATATCCGCTTGATAGAAAAATTGAAATCCGCTTGTCTGATCAATTGATATCTGATTGACAGAAGAATTGATTAGTCCAACCCGCCCCCGAAAGGGCCGATTGGACTAACCACATTTGTTTTTCCAGAAGATGGGTGACGGCCCGCGGGCCGTGCTTCCATTCTACTTCTTCTTAGCCTCCTCTACCCACTTGCGTGCGTTGACGAAGGCCTCGATCCAAGGCGTGACCTCGTCGGCACGACGATGGCGCGGATACCAGCCCTGCTGCCACGGGAAGATGGCACGCTCCAGGTGGGGCATCATGGCCAGGTGGCGACCGTCGGCCGAGCAGATGCCCGCCACGTTGTAGTCGGAACCGTTGGGGTTGCCAGGATACTGTGCGTAGTTGTATTTTGCCACGACATGGTAGCGGTCCTCGGGCTCGGGGAGATAGAAGCGTCCCTCTCCATGGGCCACCCAGATGCCCAGTTTGTTGCCGCTGAGCGAGTGGAACATGACGCTATCGTTCTCGGGGATCGTGACCGAGAGGAAGGCGCTCTCAAACTTCTTCGAGTTGTTGTGGCAGAGATGGGTCTGGTGCTCATGCTCCGGGTTGATGAGGTTGAGCTCCGCCATCAACTGGCAACCGTTGCAGATGCCCAGCGAGAGCGTATCCTCGCGCGCATAGAAGCGGTCGAGGGCCTCCTTGGCCTTGGGATTGTAGAGGAAGGCTCCTGCCCAGCCCTTGGCCGATCCCAGGACGTCGGAGTTGGAGAATCCGCCACAGAAGACGATCATGTTGACCTCCTCCAGGGTCTCGCGACCACTAATGAGGTCGGTCATCATCACGTCCTTCACCTCGAAGCCTGCGAGGTAGAGGGCATAGGCCATCTCGCGCTCGCCATTAGTACCCTTCTCGCGGATGATAGCCGCCTTGGGCGCAGCCTGGCGGTCGGCATCGGTCGTGGTCTGCCAGCGGTCGGCATTGAGGCCATACTGGGCAAGCGTTCCCGTGAAGTCGGGGTTGAACTGCATCTCTACCGGCTGCTTCTTGTAGTTGGTGTAGCGCTTCTTCGCCATGCCATTGAAGCTCTGGTCGCGGTCGAGGAGGTAGGAGGTCTCGTACCAGACGTCGCGGAGGTTGTCGATATCAAACTCCTGCTTGAAGGCGCCATCGCTGAGGCTCAGCACGCGACGCTCGGGCGTGGGCTGGGCGATACGGGCATAGCCCACGCAGCACTCCTCCAGGAAGTCGCGCACCTCGTCGGCATGCTCGTCGCTGACCTGGATGACGACACCCGGATTCTCGGCGAAGAGCTTGCGCACCACGTCGTCGCCCTTGATGTCGTGGAGGTTGACGCGGAGACCGCCCTCCACATTGGCAAACGTCATCTCCAGCAGGGTGGTGATCAGACCACCAGCCGAGATATCGTGGCCCGCGAGGATCCAGCCGCGGTTGATGAGCTCCTGCACGGCCTCGAAGCATTGGCAGAAGTACTGCGGGTTCTTGACCGTCGGCACGTCGTCGCCAACCTTGTTGAGGCTTTGGGCAAAGGCGCTGCCGCCCAGCTCCTGCTCGCAGAAGGAGAAGTCGATATGATAGAGTCGGGAGTTTTTGTCGTTGACGAGGACGGGAGAGACCACCTTGCGGATGTCGCTCACCTCGCCACCACTTGTCACGATGACCGTGCCCGGAGAGATGATCTTCTCGCCATTGGGATACTGCTGGCTCAGGGACAGGGAGTCCTTGCCGGTCGGCACATTCACGCCGATGGCGCAGCAGAAGTCGGAGAGGGCCTTGACGGCACGATAGAGGCGCGCGTCCTCACCCTTCTGTGAGCGGCAGGGCCACATCCAGTTGGCCGAGAGGCTCAGGGAGTCCATGCCGTCGGCCAGGGGTGCCCAGACGATATTGGTCAGCGACTCGGCCACACTCAGCACGCTACCCGCCTCGGGCGAGGCCAGTCCGGCCTGGGGCGCATGGCCGAGGGCCGTGGCGATACCCTTCTCGCCACGATAGTCGAGGGCCACGACGCCACAGTCGCTCAACGGCAACTGCAGGCGACCCTGGCATTGCTGGCGGGCCACCTTGCCCGTCACGCTACGGTCCACCTTGTTGGTGAGCCAGTCCTTGCAGGCCACGGCCTCCAGCTGCAGCACGCGACGGAGATACTCCTCGAGATGGGCCGCGTCATAGGCTACGGGTGCATAGTGGCGCTCGACGCTCTCGTCGCGCATGATGGTCTTGGGCGAGTGGCCGAACATCTGGGCAACGTCGAGATCGAAAGGCTTCACGCCATCGCCCTGGACGAAGGAGAAGTGGGCGTCGCCCGTGGTCTCGCCGACCACATACATCGGGGCACGCTCACGCTCGGCGATCTTCGCAACATGGGCCAGGTGCTTCTCGTCGATGAGCAGACCCATGCGCTCCTGCGACTCGTTGGCGATGATCTCCTTGGCGCTCAGCGTCTTGTCGCCGATGGGCAGCTTGGTCATGTCGATCTGGCCGCCACACTCCTCCACCAGCTCAGAGAGACAGTTGAGGTGGCCGGCCGATCCGTGGTCGTGGATAGAGACCACGGGGTTGTCGTCCTCCTCCACGAGGGCGCGCACGAGGTTGTAGGCGCGCTTCTGCATCTCGGGGTTGGCACGCTGGACGGCATTGAGCTCGATACCATTGCTATAGCGGCCCGTATCGACCGACGATACCGATCCGCCACCCAATCCGATGCGGTAGTTGTCGCCACCGACCACGACGACCTTGTTGCCCGGCTGAGGCTCCTTCTTCAGGCAGTCGCGCTTCGTGCCGTAGCCGACGCCGCCGGCAAGCATGATCACCTTGTCGTAGGCATATTTCTCGTCATTCTCCTGGTGCTCGAAGGTGAGGAGGGATCCCGTGATGAGGGGCTGGCCAAACTTGTTGCCGAAGTCGCTGGCGCCATTGGAGGCCTTGATGAGGATCTGCTCAGGCGTCTGGTAGAGCCATTGGCGCACGGGCAGGATATCTTCCCAGTCGCGCAGGGCGGGCTCCTTGCCGTCGTCGCCCTTCAGTCGGGGATAGGCCGTCATATAGACTGCCGTGCCCGCGATCGGCCATGATCCTACGCCACCACCCATACGGTCGCGAATCTCACCGCCCGTGCCCGTGGCGGCACCATTGAAGGGCTCTACGGTCGTCGGGAAGTTGTGGGTCTCGGCCTTGAGAGAGATGACGCTCTCCACGGGCTTCACACGAAAGTAGTCGGCCGTAGATTGGTTTTTCGGGGCAAACTGCTCGATGACGGGTCCCTGGGCGAAGGCCACGTTGTCCTTGTAGGCGGAGAGGATCTTGCCCGGATTCTCGCGGGTGGTCTTCTTGATCATGTTGAAGAGCGACGACTCCATCTCCTTGCCGTCGATGACGAAGGTGCCTCCGAAAATCTTGTGGCGGCAATGCTCGGAGTTGATCTGTGCGAAACCGAAGATCTCGCTGTCCGTGAGCGGGCGTCCGTTCTCCTTCTCTATCTTGTGGAGGTAGGCGATCTCCTCGGGCGAGAGGGCGAGTCCCTCCTCCTCGTTGAACTTCTCGAGGTCGTCCACGCGCTTGATGGGCTCGGGGTCGTGGTCGATGGTGAAGACCTGCTGGTCCAGACCGTCATACATGCGCTGGAGCATGGGATCGTGGTCGGCCTCGGGCGTATCTACGGGGAAATACTCCTCTATGCGGCTGATTCCCTTCAGGGCCATGTTCTGCGTGATCTCTACCGCGTTGGTGCTCCACGGCGTGACCATCTCGCGCCGGGGGCCTACGAAATATCCCTCCAGCTGATCATTATCTACCGGCTCGGCATCGCCGTAAAGCCAACTAAGTTCGCTTATCTCTTCTTTGGAAAGCTTGTGATCTGCCTCCGTGGCAATCACGCTCTTCGACCTTGTCCTGAAAAAAAGAATCATAATCTGTCGAGTAAATTAGGAAATAATGGTGCAAAGATAACTATAAATGCACACATGGCAAAATAATCGGCTCAGAGAATCGGCAGAAAACGCAAAAAAGCCGCATTCCGTCGGACCTCTGCCCTGCGAATGCGGCTAAGTGATCAATAATTACACTACGCTCACGCGCAGCGAGAGAACTTATTTATACAATAAGTAGAAGTTGGGGCGGTGGCGCCTTGATCGTGACGCCACAGCACAGACACCTCGAGAAACAAGTGGGGAGAGATTAGTCAGCCCACAAGAAGCCATTCTCTTTCTGTTCGGTATCGTTCTTTTGCGTACCGCCCCAGTAGATACTGATTCCGTCGTTGTCCAAGTCCGTTGTCGGATCGTTCTCGATGAATCCATTCAACTTCACGGATCCAGCCATGATAGCATGGCTTTCCGTCATCTTGACGACCGTTACCACGGGCTTTATATATTGCTTTTTCATTGTCGTAATGAATATTTAATACGTTATACTTTTTGCTTCTGACTTATTTCACAACAAACTTGCGTCCGTTCATGATGTGAACACCCTTGGGAAGTCCCTCCAGCGAAGTGCCCTCATACTGGCCTGTGATGCTATAGATACGGCCGTCCTGGGCTGCAGACTTGCGGGTGACGTCCTCGATGGCGGTGGCAGCGTCATCTATCTTGTAGTCAAGTGCTTTGTTCGTCACGACATTGCCACATCCATCTACGATCTCCCAAATGCATTTGCCGCGCTTCACCATCACCGGCGCCCCGTCGGCTTTTTTGTACATGAAGAATCTCATGTTGCCATTTCCATAGTTGCGGAAATAGATCTGGCCGTCTGTAAGGAGATGGTCATCATCGCAGATACCAATCATTCGGATGGTCATACCATTGCACTTGTCGTCCGCGCTCACCACAGGGTTGCAAGTATATTTTTTGATTCCGTATGACGTTTCGCTGATATAGTAGACATCTTTCATACTTCCCGGCTTAATGAGCATTGGTATTTTCGAATTCACAACATCGGTTGGTATAAATGTTACGAGGTAATTCATGTTCTCTTCTTTGAGCGTTTCCGGTTGCTTAGTTGACATTACTGCCAGCAGCGTGCCCTGTCCAAACTTGCATTGTACCTGCGAACAGTCCATATTCTCGGGGAAGACTGCCGTTTGCCATTGACCAGCTTTGAAACTTACGATTTCGAAACCATTATAGTTATACATATTACAGCGCCCCTCCTTTTGATTTCTCCCATCGCTTACATCGAATGTGGGCCATGAGTCCTCCTTCACCTCATCTTTATCGGTGGTCATAAAGGTTTTGTAAACCTCCTCGTTCTTGACATAAAAGGTAACGGCTCTGACCTCTCTAAAGGGATTCGATTTCAATTTTTCACCCTCAATTTTACAATAGGGCTTATAATCGGTCTGAATATACACCTTAAACTGGTCTTTATTAGTTTCTTTCTTTTTCAGATCCCCCTTTCCAAATTCGGCGAACGAGTTTTCTCCGATTTGCGTTACATGCTTACCAAGGATAATTTCCCTAGAACCTTGCGTTTTGTCTCTCTTGCCAAAACTTTTAAAACTGTCATTACCAATTTGCACGACATTGTCTCCAATAATAATCTTTCTGGTTTTACAGTAAGCTTGTGCATCTCCTTCGCATGCTCCATTTGACACACTTGTGACGGGATAAGTCGTGCCTGTCCGTTCGTCGTAGGCGAAATCAGGAACAACGATCACTTCTGGATAGGGGTTTTCCTTGCTGTACTTATCCTTATCAGCTTTGCCTGCCTCCTTGAATTTGTTTCCTGTAAACGCTACCGTTCCATCACCATTGTAGAGATAGGTAAACCCATTATACACAAATTGTTTCAGATCTTTCTGTGCGAACACCGCCTGCACAGACAGCATCAAGACGAGCAAGCATAGCGCCGCCTTGGTCCCTTGGGTCAGGAATCCCCAAGAGGACGTGATTCTTTCGTTTCTTTTCATAATAGCATGATATTTTTATTTACAACTTAGTTTATTTATTCCGATACTTTTTTGATGCGCACAGGATTCATCATCCAGGACGCTACCTTTAGTTTTGTAAACGGCTTCCCCTCCTTCCGCACCTCTTGCTAAGAGGTGTAAAAAGGGGTGTAAAATGGTGATTAACAATAGATAAGGAATAACTAAACACCCTATTTAGGGAAAAACAAGATCGCTAAATGTGTTTTTTTAGCAAAAAGTTTGGCTGGTATTTCCTTTTGTTGTAACTTTGCACCCAGTTATCAACCAACGGGTCAAACGTCCTTTACAAAGCTGACGACAAAACAGCTCAAATCCCATGTTCGACGGGGTCACACCTCTTAGCAAGAGGTGTTGCTTGCGGAGGCCGTCCATTCGCGCCCTTGGGGAGGTCTTCGTCGATGAAGTCCAGCACTTTTCTATTGGCCCTTGCCACCCTCATCTGATCCTTTTGTTCGATATAGATTTTTGTTGTCTGTGCATTCGTGTGGCCCATCGCCACAGAGATGTCGAGCATGGCTACTCCCTTGTCGTAGGCCAGCGTGGCCCAGGAGTGGCGCGTCACATAGGAGCTGAGCGTCTTGCGCACACCTGCCTGCTCCGCCATCTGCCGCAGCTGGCGGTTGTAGCGGGCCAGGGCGGCACGATAGAGGCGCACGGCCTCCTCACCTTGTGCGTCATCAGGCACCAGGGGAAAGAGACGGTCGCCATTCATTCCCCGCCATCGCTGGAGGATTCTCCGCATACACGGCTCCAGATGGACGCAGACCTGCGCCCCTGTCTTTTGCCGGCGATACGTCAAATTACCTCCCTCAATGGCGTTCCAGCGCAGCATGGCAATATCTACGAAGGGCATGCCCATCGCATAAAGACTAAACAGAAAAACGTCCTGGGCGAGTTGTCGTTGCCAGTCGCCAGTCATATCAAGGGATCGCACACGCCTTATTTCTGCCACAGAGAGCGCACGCTTCGGGGTCGGGGCGTTGCCAGTAAAGACCTCGGCGAAGAGGTCCATGCGACGTCGGCTCCCTCCTACCCTGTTGTAGAGGGCGCGTAGGGATCGCAGATAGCAGGAACGAGTGTTGCTGCTCACGCCTCCCTCGGCCAACCAATGATCGTAGCGCACCACTATCTTGCGCGTAAGGGAGGCTTGATTCATGCCCTCGATGGTGAGAAAGCGCTCCAGCGAGCGCAGGGCGGTCTTGTAATTGCCAATAGTGCTGACGCTCCGCACGTCGGACATCTGCCTCACCTGTCGATGGGCAAGCACCAAAAATGAGGGTTTGTTAGCACTTGGGTTAGTTCTCTCTTTCTTCCCCTCCGGGATACCTGTATTGATCTTTATTATCATGACGCAGTAATGATATAGACTATATATAGGTATATAACGGGCGAAAGGGGGAAAAATTTCTCGCCTTCCCCTTTGTCGGATAAACCTTGATGTGGTGTACGCAAATATGGAGGCAAAGAGCCTTCTATGGCTTGGCGTGGGCAAAACGTGAGGAAGAGGGTGCAGAAAACGGGAAAAGTGACGCAAGCAGATTTTGCGGAAGAAGGCTTGATTGACTTGTCGCATGCTGCCAAGGGAGGAGATCCAGAAAAAACAGAGGGTTGAAAATGCCAAAAGCGGGCGTCTGAAAGGGCAAAAAGCCGTATAAAGGGAAGTGGAATCATCATACTGGAACGAACAAAAACAAACCAACCGTCTATCTATCAGTCTTTTAGAAGATGACAGAACAGATTCGTTCCAGTTATTCCAGTTGTTCCAGTTTATTTTTCAGCGAGTGCAAAATACTAGTCCCCCCCCTATATATATAATAACTAATTAATTATTATATAGTTATATATTATATAAGGAAAATAGGGAAAGATAGCAGTAGCATTTTTTAATTGGAACAACTGGAACAATTGGAACAACTGGAACAATTGGAACAATTGGAATTGGAAGATTCGCCTCAGAGGAAGAAACCCCTATGCCCCTTCTCCTCTCCAAGGCCCTTGCCGCAGAAATGCCTTCCACTCTCCTACCCCGATTCCATCCCGAGACCATCCCGAAGCCCTGCAGGCTGGAGGCAGGGCGACAGGAATGGGACGCAAGGGAGGACAAAAGCCTAAGGTAAGCAAGGACAAGAGCCTGACATAAGCAAGGACAAGAGCCTGGCGTAAGCAAGGACAAAAGCCTAAGGCAAGCAAAGACAAGAACCTGGCGAAGGGAGGACAGGCCACGCTACTTACATTGGAAGTCGAGCACCTTGCGGTCTTCGAGCCAGCCCTCCAGGTGGTCGTCGATGGCCACAGGGCCGCAGCCTGTGGGGCAACCCGTATAGAAAAGGTCGCCCGTCTTGAGCGTGAAATAGCGGGAGGCATAGCTGATGAGCTCATCGATGGTATAGAGCATATCGGCCGTGCAACCCGTCTGGACGGTCTTGCCATTGATGTCGAGGTGGAAGTGGAGGCGCTGGGGCCCGAGAAACTTCTCCTTCTCCACCCATTCTCCGAGCACGGCCGACCCGTCGAAGCCCTTGGCCAGCTCCCACGGCTGCCCCTTGGCCTTGAGCTCCTTCTGCAGGTCGCGTGCCGTGAGGTCTATGCCCACGGTATAGGCGTCGTAGTAGCGATGGGCAAACTCCAGGGGGATGCACTTGCCCAAGCGGCAGATACGCACCACCACCTCCGTCTCATACTCGATGCGCCCCATGTCGTCGGGAATGAAGAAGGGTTTGCCATTCTTCAGCACAGCCGAGTCGGACTTCATAAACAATACTGGGCGCTCGGGCTTCACGGCCGCGCCATGGAGCGCCAGGTTGTGCTCCAGATAATTCATGCCTACTGCAAGTATCTTCATCTCTTTTCTTTGCTTTGGTTGTTCTACTTCTCTACGTTCTGTCCTATGAGAGCTCTGACGGCCTCCAGGGAAAGGTCGGTGAGGGAGGTTATCTGATCCAGCGACATGCCTTTCGAAAACATCAGACGAACCATCTCCGCCCGCGCTTCCTCGCGGCCCTCCTGACGCCCCTCCTGACGTCCTTCCTCGAGTCCCACGGCACGCCCTTTGGCAAAGCCCTTCTCGCGACTGATCTTGTTGGAATCGATAAAGAGGAGGCGCTCAGCCCCCACCTTGTCCCAAAAGTCGTCGTAGGCGAGCAATTCATTCTTGGTCATGGCCGCCTCTTCCACGGTCTCCAGCGCCTTGCTGGTCTCGGGGTTGTCGAGCAGATCCTGGGGCACAACGGTAGTATCCTCGTCAATCTGGGTGAGAAACTTAAGCCACAAGACGGCCATCTTTTTCTCCATGATAGTCTGCGGCTTAAACTTCGGCAGCTCGATAAACGTGAAATGGAGTCCCTTGATCAACTTGCCGTCGTGGAGATCGTGGACGATATTGTAGTTGTGGATGAACTCGTCGGGGTAGTCCTTCATAAACACCTCGTTGACCAAATTGAGGGAATAGACGGGCTGCAGCAACTCGTACCTGCGTCGCTTGTCGAGCTGGCGGACAAAGGCCTTGGAAGCATGGAAGAGCACACGTTGCTGGAAGGCTGGCGTCCAAAGCATCTGCATCTCCACCAGGATTTGACGTCCCATGACGTCTTTACACCTTACGTCCACGATACTATTCTTGCCCACATAGTTGTCGGGAACCAGTTCGGGCGAGAGATACTCCACCTCCTCCACCTGCTCGTCTTCCTTGAGCGGCAGCAGGGCGTTGAGCAAGCTGATGAGCAGTTCCTCATGCTCGCCAAATATCTTCTTGAAGGTCAAATCGGCCTTGGGATCGAGATACTTTTTCATGCGTTGTACGTCTTGTTTTGATGAGTTCACCTGCAAACTTACGACATTTTCCTCACAAAACCAAAGAATACGAGCGTGCTTTTTATGGCTCATCCGATATTTGGACTGATTGGGGCGTCCGTGTTGTTTCCATTACGGCCTACTGAATCGGGAAAACAACTTGAACAACTTTTACAACGAATTACAACGCTTCGCGGGGACATCGCCTCTTCGAGGCCCATGCAGACCAAGGGTTGGTTGTAGCGAAACAACAAAATACAACGCTTCGCCTTGGACATCTCTTGCCAATTGTCCTAGCGAAGCTGTTCCATTTCATGGCACTTTTTCTCGCCATGGCATAATTTGAGCAAGCTCTGTTCTGCTCATGGCTTACCGAAAAAGTTGTATCATGTTGTTTACCTTGCAGCAAGATTGTGACACGTGTAGGTTGTAACTTGTTGTAAAAGTTGTATTTGTTGTTTTCCATACTCGTCCTGCCGACAGGTGGAGCTTCCCCTGATGGCCCTCTACGGTCGAACGACAACCTTGCGACCCGTCGCCACGACCAGTCCGCGGGGATGTTTGCCGGCCAGCTGCTTGCCGTCAGGAGACCATAAGGCGGGGCGAGCGGCACGAGGACGGGAGGCCACACGATCCAGGGCTGAGGAGGAGAGGAAGGTAGCCATGCGACTGAGGGCAGGCGTGGCGCGCCCCGTGCGGTTGTCGAAGAGCGGGGCATTGTACCAACGGTCCGTGACAGGCGAGGAGGAGCTGACACCCCGCTCGTTGGCCTCCATAAACCACCAGAAGAGGCCCGTGACGGCCTCGTGGCGACGGAGCATAGTCACTAAGTCGTCGACAAACTGGCGTTGGCCCTCTGCCGAGTAAGGCCATGTGGACGTGGCGTCATAGGTGGTGTCCGGTACGGCCCAGGCGTAGGGATAGCCCGTCTCGACGACCATCACCTCCTTGTCCGAGGCCTCCGACTCCAGCAGACGGATGGCCCCTTCGAGTTCGGAGAGCGCACCATGAAAGTAGGGGTAGTAGCTCAGACCGAGGATGTCGTAGTCGATCTGATACTCCTTGGCGCGCGCCACAAAATAGGAGAGCGCGGCATAGTGGGCGTTGTCCTGCTGCTGCGAGACCGAAACGCGCTCAGTATGGAGGATGATGCGCGCCTCGGGACACTCCTCGCGGCAAACCTCCGTGGCCCGCCTCAGCAGACTGGCAAAGCGCTGCCAGTTGGCCTTTGGCGCATCGGGATAGCAAGCCTTGGCGTAGCCCTCCGACGCCGCTCCCCACAACATGCCGTAACTGATCTCGTTGCCCGTCTGGATGAGGTCGGGCGTGGCCCCCTCGGCCTCCAGGCGGCGCAGCACCCGGCGCGTATATTGCGCCAGCGAGTCGGCCAGAGTCTCGTCGTCGAGGCCCTGCCATGCCCGTGGCGTCCATTGCTTGGCAGGATCGGCCCAGGAGTCGCTATAGTGGAAGTCGAGCAGGAGACGCAGACCCGCCTGCTTGACGCGCTTGGCCAAGGGCACGATATAGTCCAGATCTTGGCACACGCCCTGTCCCTTGTCCTCTGCCGAGGCATGGGCGGGCTGGACGAAGAGGCGAAGGCGCATGGCGTTCATGCCCTTGCTGGTGAAGAAGGCCAAGGGGTCGTCGATGGGCGCACCCGCCTCGTCATAGTATTCTGCCCCCTTGGCCTCGTAGGAGGGAAGCAAGGAGATATCGCCCCCGACATAGCGCTGGGCCATGGTGGCGACGGTAGCACCCAGCAGGAGGGCCAGAAGAAAAATCCTTTTCGTCATAAGAACCACTTTTTTTATTTTATCATTCCACATAGAACCGACTTGCCCCGACTCTGAGGGCCGAGGCAAGTCTCTATGGATGCTATCAGAACGTCAGGATCAGGGCCTGGCGAGCCGTCAGGGGCACGTTGCGCGTGAGGTCGATGGTGGCACCCGTCGTCACGTCCTGGGCCGTGGCATGGCTGCCGATGACCTCGGCATAGCGACGCACGTCGAGCTCATTGTCCGAGCGGCGCCCGTTGAGGACCGTCATCACGGTCTTGCCCTTCCATTGACGGCAAAGGACATAGACGCCCTTGTAGGGGATAAACTGCTTCTGCGTGCCCTGCGTGACGGCCTCGCAGCCCTGACGCCAATGGAGCACGCGGCTCAGCCAGGAGAACATCCCCTGCTCGGCATCATCGCGGCCCAAGGCCGTGAAGCAGTCGTGGGTGTCGCCAGGGAAGCCGCCAGGGAAGTCGCGACGCACATAGCCGTCCGTCACCTGCTTGGTGCCGTTGAGGAGCACCTCCGTGCCATAGTAGAGCTGCGGGATGCGGTTCATCGTCAGCAGCAGGGCGAGCGCCTGCTTGAGGGCCGTGGTGTCGCGTCCCTCGCCCAGGAAGCGGTCGGTATCGTGATTTTCGATGAAGGCGAGCACGCTCGACGGATTGGCGTAGAGATAGTCGTAGCAGAGGACGTTGTAGATGCGGTTGAAGCCCTTCCACCAGTCGTCGGTCTCCTCGTCGCGAGCCAGCGTGAGGCGGTCGAAGAAGGCGAAGTCCATGACCGTCTTGAGATAACTGTTCTCCGTGCTGAGGCGCGAGTCTTTCTGCCAGGCCGCGGTATAGGCCGGCTCCGTCACCCAGGTCTCGCCCACACTATTGAAGTAGGGATACTCCGTGTCGATGGCCTTCATCCAGGCCGCCATAGCCTTGCGGTCGGCGTAGGGATAGGTGTCCATGCGGATGCCGTCGATGGAGGCCGTCTCGATCCACCAGATACTGTTCTGGACGAGATAGCGCATGACGTGGGGGTTGCGCTGGTTGAGGTCGGGCATGGAGGCGACAAACCATCCGTCGGTAGTCTCCTCGCGGTCGACGTCGGAGGCGTAGGGGTCGAGGACGGGCGTGAGCTTATAGCTGGTCTGGAGGCCATAGCCGGGATGGTTGAACCAGTCGTGGGACGGGGCGTCCAGCTGCCAGGGATGGTAACTGCTGCAATGGTTGAAGATCATGTCCATGACGACCTTCAGTCCGCGCTCGTGGCAGTCGCGGATCAAGGCGCAATAGTCGGCATTGGTGCCAAAGCGCGGATCGACGCGGTAGTAGTCGGTCGTGGCATAGCCGTGGTAGGAACTCGACTTCTGCTCGAAAGAGGGGGCATCGTTTTCGAGGATGGGCGTGAACCACAGAGCCGTGACGCCCAGGTCGGTGAAGTAGTCGAGGTGGCGGGAGATGCCCGCAAGGTCGCCTCCGTGGCGCAGAGAGGGCTGCGAGCGGTCGCAGAGGCCGTCGCGCATGCCCTTGACGACATCATTGCCCGTGTCGCCATTGGCAAAGCGGTCGGGCATGAGGAGATAGAGCACGTCAGCCTGAGAAAAGCCCTTGTGGTCCTCGGCAGCCTTGGCGCGGGCGTGGAGCACGTAGCGCTCCGTCAGCTTCCTGCCGTTGAGCTTAAACTGGAGGCGCATCTCGCCAGGCTGAGCGCCCTCGAGATTCATATAGACGAGCAGATAGTTGGGCGAGTCGAGGCGCACGAGGGAGTCGATACGCGCATGGGGGTAGTCGGTCGAGACCTCGGCGTCGCGTATGCCCTCGCCATAGACCATCAGCTGGAGCGTGGGGTCTTTCATCCCCACATACCAGTCGGTGGGGTCGATACGGGTGATCTTCACCTTCGCGCTGACGGAGAGGAGCGCGAAGAAGAGAAGGAGGAGGGTGATGGTTCTTTTCATAAATTTCTAAGAGATAAAAATAAATAAGTGAGATGAATGTGTGAGCTATTGTAAAAGGAAAGGGGTTGGAAAAGCATGGCCCATGGCGACACACTCCCAACCCCCTATGCGTCTTGCTGCGCTATTCGTGCAGTATCAATCGTTCAGTATCAATCGTGGAGAATCAGGGCCGACTGGCCGTCGATCATGACCTCTCCTCCCTGCATGTCGCCCAGTCCGGCCTCGTCGGCCTGCCCGTTGGCCACGACGATCGTGTAGTCGCCCTCGGGTATCTGGACGGTCTGGAAATCGGGACTGCTATTGAGGATGACGTAGATATTGTTCCACGCGTCGCCTCCGGCATGGTTCTTCAGTCGGAAGGCCACGAGGCAGTCCTGGGTGGGGAGAAACTCCAGGTGCTTGCGTACCAGGTCGGCGCTGCCCAGTCGGAAGGCCGGATGGGACAGGCGGAGATGGACCAGGCCCTTGTAGTAGTCGAAGACCTGGGGATAGCGCTGGAGGTTGTTCCAGTCGAGGTGGTTGATCTCGTCGGGCGACTTGAAGGAGTTGTGCACGCCCTGCTTGGTGCGCAGCATCTCCTCGCCGCTGAGCAGGAAGGGCACGCCCTGGGAGGTGAGGACGGCCGTCTGGGCCAGCAGGTCGAGGCGGATGAGGGCCTCCTCGTCAAACTTCGTCTCGGGCACGGAGGCACGGAGGCGGTCAGTCAGACAGAGGTCGTCGTGGCAACTGACGTAGGCGATCATCTGGGTCGGTTCGTCGGCCCAGGGCTCCTTGGTGTAGTTGACCTTGCTGTAATCGACCTGCGGATGGGCCACGAGACCGACGATGCCCGCCTTGATGCTCTCCTCATAGCCGGGCAGGCCCGCCAGGAAAGCACCCTGGTCGTCGTGATCGAAGGGACCGCGGAGGGCGTCGCGAAGCTCGTCGCTAAAGGCGGCTATGCCCGGCATCTGGCGGATGTGGGCCTTGGTGGCAAGGCGGCTGGGATCGATGGCGCAGGATCCCGCGCTCCATCCCTCACCATAGATGAAGATGGAGGGGTCTATCTGCTGCAACTGCTGGCGCAGGAGGTTCATCGTCTTGATATCATGGCAACCCATGAGATCGACACGGAAACCGTCGATGTGATACTCCTCGGCCCAATACTTCATGCTCTCGATCATAAACTCCCGCATCAGGGGCTTCTCCGAGGCCGTCTCGTTGCCGCAGCCCGATCCGTCGGAGGGGGTGCCGTCGGGACGGTAGCGGTAGTAGGCCTTGGGGAAGGTGCGGTCGAAATTGCTGCCCTCCAGGCTGAAGGTGTGGTTATAGACCACGTCGAGGACCACGCGGATGCCCGCCTGGTGGAGGGCCTGCACCATCTGCTTGAACTCCAGGATGCGACGCGTGGGCAACTCGGCATCAAAGGAGTAGCTGCCCTCGGGCACGTTGTAGTTGAGCGGATCGTAGCCCCAGTTGTATTGGGGCGTGTTGTACTTGGCCTCGTCGATAGAGGCAAAGTCGAAGGACGGCAGGATGTGGACGGCATTGACGCCCAGGGCCTTGAGATGGGCGATGGCCTTCTTCTCCGTCAGGGCGAGAAACTTGCCCTTGTTGACCAGTCCAGAAGAGGGGTCGATGGAAAAGTCGCGATGGTGGAGCTCGTAGAGCACAAGGTCGGCCATGCTCTTCGTCGTCAGCCGTCGGTCGTTCTCCCATCCCGCGGGGTTGGTGTCGCGCATATCGACCACGGCAGCCCGCCCGCCATTGCAGGAGACGGCCTTGGCGAAGACGCCCGGGGTCTCGCCCCGACCGATGTCGAAGGTGTAGAAGACGCCCTTCAGGTCGCCCTTGACCTCGATGGACCAACGGTTGTCGCCCACCTGCTTCATCTTCATCTTCTTATACTGCTTGCCGCCACGACCGGCTCGGTAGAGGCGGAGCGTGGGACGGGACGGGGCATTGAGGGTGAACACCGTACTTTGGGGAGAATATTGCATCTCGCGAAACGTCTCCTGCGCCTTCAGGGGCTGCGAGGAGAGCAACAGGGCCATACAACCGGCCATCATCAACTTTCTCATCATACGCTTGCTGGTAACTTTGTTAGGATGGACTCCTGCCTGGCCGAGACCCGGGGCATCCTTTGGCGTGTGCCACGAGACGGCCAGGCAAGACCCATCATTACTATTTATAACGTAGCAAAGTCGAAAATCTTATGCTGAAATCAAAAACAAGTGGGCAAGGAGCCGGGTATTGGCGCCTGCACCAGCCCACTTCGGTCCGAGGCCGACTACTTGGCCACGGGGAAGAGCGAGACGGCAAAGCCACCACCCGGGGCCATCTTCAGACGAAGACGGTCGCCCTGCTTCACCGTGCGACGGGTGATGGTGTAGGCCTTGGGGTTCTTCTCGTAGTCGGCATCCTTGGCGTCGGCATAGACCGTGCAGACGTATTTCTTGCCCTTGTCGAGGAAGTCGAGACGGAGGTCGGACTGGTGGCCGTCCTCGTTGCACTTGCCGCCAATGAACCAGCGGTCCGTGCCCTTGGCCTTGCGCGCCACGGTAATGTAGCGGGCGGGCTCGGCCTCAAGGTATCGGCTGTCGTCCCAGTCGGTCGCCACGTCGCGGATAAACTGGAAGGCGTCGTCATACTTCTCGTAGTTTTCGGGGAGGTCGGCAGCCATCTGGAGCGGACTGTACATCGTCAGATAGAGGGCGAGCTGACCGCAGAGCGTGGTACGCACCCAACTCGGGTTGTCACTCCAGGTGCTGAGTTGTGTCTCGAGGATGCCCGGGGTGTAGTCCATCGGACCACCCTGCAGACGCGTGAAGGGCAGGATAACGGTATGAGAGGGAGCACTTCCGCCAAAAGCCTCATACTCGGTGCCACGGGCGCTCTCGTTGCCCACGAGGTTGGGCCAGGTGCGACACAGACCCGTGGGGCGCACGGCCTCGTGGCCGTTGACCATCACGTGGTGCTTGGCAGCCTGCTCGACGACATACTGGTAGTGGTTGACCATCGACTGGCTGAAATGGAAGTCGCCACGGGGGATGATATCGCCCACATAGCCTGTCTTGACGGCGTCATAGCCGTAGTGGTTCATCAGATTGAGGGCATCCTCAAGATGGCGCTCATAGTTGATCGTGCTCGAACTGGTCTCGTGGTGCATCATGAGCTTCACGCCCTTGGAGTGGGCGTACTCATTGAGATACTGGATGTCGAAGTCGGGATAGGGCGTGACAAAGTCGAAGACGTCCCACTTCCAACGGTTGGCCCAGTCCTCCCAGCCGATGTTCCAGCCCTCGACGAGCACCTCCTGGAGGCCGTTCTTGGCCGCGAAGTCGATATAGCGCTTCACGTTCGCCGTATTGGCCGCATGGCGTCCGTTGGGGCGGACGTGGTTCCAGTCCACCTTGTAGATATCGACGCTGGGCAGGTCGTCGGTATAGTTCCACGAGCTCTTGCCGACGATCATCTCCCACCACACGCCACAATACTTCGTGGAGTGGATCCAGGACGTGTCCTCGATCTTGCAGGGCTCGTTGAGGTTGAGGATCAGGTTGGAGGAGAGCATGTCGCGGGCGTCGTCGCTGACCATGACCGTACGCCAAGGCGTGTTGAAGGGCACCTGCACATAGGCCTTGTTGCCCGTGGCGTCGGGGGTGAGCCACGACTCGAAGACCATGTGCTGGTCGTCGAGGTTGAGGTGCATGGCGGGATAGTTGACCAGGGCGGCCTCGTGGATGTTGATATACAGGCCGTCCTGCGACTTCATCTGCAGGGAGGTCTGTACGCCCGTCTCGGAGAAGTTGGCCACGGAAGAGTTGGACCAGTTGACGGCATCATGGAAACGGGCGCGGATCTCGGAGAGGCGGCTTTCCTGGGTCTCCTGCTCCTGGGTGTCGTAGTCGCCGGGCAGCCACCAGGCGGTATGGTCGCCCGTCATGGCAAACTGCGTGTGCTCCTCCTTGACGATGAAATAGACGAGGCTGTCCTGCTGGGGGAACTCATAGCGGAGGCCCATGCCGTCGTCATAGACGCGGAAGCGGATGTTCATCTGGCGTCCTGTGTGGTCCTGGGAGAGGCTCACGAGAAGCTCGTTGTAGTGGTTGCGGATGGTGGCTGTCTCGCCCCAGACGGGCTTCCATGTCTCGTCGAAGGTGGAGACCTCGGAGTGGGACTCGGTGAAACCGTCCATGAGGCTCGTCTCGGCGAAGCCCTTGGTGGCGTGCTTGTCCTTGGCGAGCTCCAGTCCGAGGTGGGAGGGCTTGACGACGGGACGTCCCTTGTAGGTCATCTCGTAGGTCGGCCTGCCTCCATCAGCCAGCGAAAAGGAGACGCTGACGGCCCCATTGGGCGAGGAGACCGTCTGTGCGGCTACCGAAAGGGGCAGCAGCAGGGCGGAAAATAGGAGTGTTTTCTTCATTCTTATTATCTGATACAGTATTTTTTACCTTAAAATCGTATTTTTTTAGCTCAGTTTTTACCCTTAAAAAAACTCAGCCTGGGCTTCATGAGGTCATGAGGCCATGAAACCATGAGACCATGAGGTCGGGATGTCGGCCTGGGCGATCCATAGAGACACACCCAGGCCGGCATCCTTGGGACGGCAAGCCCTACAAGGCGTCGCGGCCCGACTCAGCGACCATCTCCCGCATGTTGGCATTAAAGTCCTGGTTGTCCATCAGGTCCTCGATATCGACGTGCATGCGGTAGCGCCAGTAGTGGTGGGGATTGGACGGGATGTTAATACGCTCGGCATTGGCATCAGCCAGACGCAACTTCTCATCTACCGCCATCCAGTCCTGGATACTCAGGACGCAAAGCATGGAGGGGGAGGACAACTGGCTGCCAACCACGTCGCGTGCCAACCATCCGGGGAGGGGATGGGGAGCGCCGCCCGGGCGATGGAGCATGGTCTGGTAATAGCGCTGGGTGCGGTCCCAGTCCTCGTCCCACCATTGACGGAGCGTGGGCATGTCGTGGGAGGAGAAGGTGCAGACAGACCGATGGGGGAAACTATCGGTATGGCCAAACTCGTCGGCCGGGTCCTTCGGCATGCTCTGCACTTCGAGCGAGAGGATGCGCAAGGCGTCGAGCACCCAAGACACACAGGAGGGCACCATGCCCAGGTCTTCGGCACAGACCAGCATCCGCGTGGCCTCCACGAGGCGGGGCAACTTGCGCATGGCCTCGCCATACCAGTACTGGTTGTTGCGACGGTAGTAATAGTCGTCGTAGAGGCGGTTGAAGAGGGCCTTGTCGCTATCGTACAAACTCTCATAGACGAAGTCGAGCTGCACACAGATGCGCGGATGGAAACGGTTGGGGTCGCGATGGTCGCGGACGAAGAGCACGTCGCTGATCAGGGCATAGAGGCCGTCGCGCAGGTTTTCTGCGTCCTGCACGCTCGTCTCCTCGCCAAAGAAGTCACGACGGCGGTCGTCGTCGGCAGCAAGGGCGGCAAAGAAGGCCTCCACCTTGCGTTGGGTGTCGAAGGCTTCCTTCATCCGATAATAGTAGTCGGTCTTGCGCTCCAGGAAGTGGTCGCGGACGAAGGCGGCCTTCTCGTGGAACACGCGGTCGAGGACCCAGTCGGTAATGAAGGGCGTGGTGAAGAGTTCCTCCTGCCAATGGAGGCCATAGCCCTCTATCTCCTCGCGCGTCAGGGCCAGGGCGGGCTGAAACTGTCCGAGCAGACCGTGGACGGAGTGGACGGGAATCTCCCAGATACGGAAGAAGCCGAGCACGTGGTCGATACGGTAGGCGTCGAAGAAACTGGCCATGCTCTGGAAGCGACGCACCCACCATTGGCATCCGTCGCGGAGCATCTCCTCCCAGTTGTAGGTGGGGAGTCCCCAGTTTTGTCCATTGACGGCGAAGTCGTCGGGGGGCGCACCAGCCTGGCCGTTGAGGTTGAAGTAGCGGGGCTCCATCCATACGTCGCAACCATAGCGGCTGACGCCAATGGGGATATCGCCCTTGAGGATCACGTTCTTCTGGCGCGCATAGGCGTGGGCCTCCGACATCTGGGAGAAGAGGAGGTACTGGACGTAGTAGAAGAACGCCACCTCGCCATAGGCTTTCGTGCCGGGCGTGGAGAGCGACTTGCGGTCGTGCTCGTCCCATTGGCGATGGGCGGGCCAGGTAGAGAAGTCGGCAGATCCGTAGCGGTCGCGGAGGCAGCAATACTGGGCGTAGGGCACGAGCCAGCGCTCGTTCTCCTGGAAGAACTGCTGATAGGCCTTGGTTGCCATCACGCGCTTCCCGTCCTGGTCAAACAACAGGCGGAGGTAGCCCGTCTTGGCCTCCTGCACGCGCTCATAGTCGATCTGCGGCAGGTCGTTGAGTTCGCTACGCAACTGCTCGTAGGCGATACGCGCCTTCTTGTCGGCCAACGGGGGCAGGGCGGCCAGGTCCACATACTGTGGATGGATGGCGAAGATGGAGATGCAGCTATAAGGATAGGAGTCGGTCCAGGTATGGGTCTGGGTGGTGTCGTTGATGGGGAGCACCTGCAAGACGCGCTGGCGGGTGAGGGCCACCCAGTCGATCATCTTCTTCAGGTCGCCAAAATCGCCCACGCCAAAACTGCTCTTGCTGCGCAGGGAGAAGACGGGCACGAGCGTGCCGGCCACGCGAAGCGGAGCGAGGGGGAGGAAGACTTCCGTGAGGTCATAGACCAGCACATCGCCATCGCTCATCAAGGGCAACGTGACGGTACGGTTGTCGGCCGACTCCCAGACGCTCTTGCTGAGGTCGTTGCCTTCCACGGCAACAAACTTCAGTTCCATCTGGCTGCCATAGAGGCGTGCCACGTCGATATCGGCCATCCACTCGCCCACGGCATGCTCGGTCATGGGGACGGCACGTTCCATCTTCCATTGGCCCAGGGCGGGCTGCTGGCCGATGACATAAAGCCGTTGGCCTTTGCGGAGCTGGGGGGCACGCACTCTGAGGCGTACCGTCCGCGCAAAGCGGGTCACAGGTGGGACCGACAGGCGGGCCTCCATGAGGCAGTCGCTCACGGCAGAGGAATAGAGGAACGAATCCTCGGGAAGGTCGCTCCAATGGTCATAGACTCGGTAGCTGGTGCCGCCTGCCGTCAGTTCCAGACGATGGGGTACCACCAACCACTCCTGGCGCTCGGTCGCGCCGCCACGCTCCACACTATAATAATAGGAGAGAACGGTACCCAAAGGCCACTCTTTCTGGATGTCACAATGCCACGTTTGGCCATCTTCTGTGTGCATCCGATATTCCACGGCAGCCTTCAGACCACCGCTTCCAGCCTCCGAAAGATGGAGCATCAGCTCCTGCCCGTACTCAGTCCGGTATTCTACGCTGAATCGTATATTCATTACTTGGGTCAGTTATTTTCGATTCAAAATTACGATTTTTCTTTTTTAGGGACGTTTCACAGACGGGATGAAATCGCCTCGTTTTTGCGCAACGGTTTGCATAAATTTAAAGATTAAAGAAAATGCGCGAGAAAAGCCTTCCGTTGCCTCCGGAACGCATTCCTCGCGCACTTTTACCTCAAGCGATAGTTGACAATCTTAAATTGCCAGCTCTTACATGGCCAGCTTTTGCATAGCCTACTGTGGCATAGGCATCACGCTATCGCAAAGCCTCATCAGATCTTTTCTATTTCCTCGCAACTCAAGCCCGTGGCCTCGGCTATAGCCTGCACGTTCATCCCGCTTTCGCGCAACAGACGGGCCGTGGCGCGGAGTTTGTCTTTCTGCTCCAGCAGTTGTCGGTTTGCCTTCTCCAGCTGGCTACCCTGGGCCACCAACTGATGACCCATCGTCTTGAGCTCCTCCTGCTGCTTCATGATAGTCGTATCATACTCCTCGACAACCGAGAGAAACTCGTCCTCCACCTCCATGTCGCGCCTCAATTTCTCGTCGGTAGAGGCGGAGGTGAGGCGATGGATGATGTGTCGCATGTCACTATCATCAGCATAAAGGCGCTCGTCCAGACTGATCATGCGGGGATTGCCTTTTTCCTTCTGCGTCTGGTCGAAGACACTCAGTACGCGGTCCAGCCGGTTGTTGATGCGGCCATGGAGACGGGGAATCTGCACAATGATGCTGTCGTGAGTCAGGCTCTCCACAAACGGATCGGGCATGCCCTCCGTCACCTCATGGCCTTCGTAGTTGTAGGCCTTGTGCTTCACATAGAGGACCGGCTCCGTGATATTGCCCACGGGATGGCCCAGCAGATAGACCGCCACCATAGGAATGGCATAGCGAGAAGGAGCAAGGTCCTCCTTGAGCATATTCTCTTGGTTGCTATATTGCGCACCAAGATACTGACGGAAGCGGAGCGTCTCCGTGGGAAGCCATGTCTTCTGCAGTTCGATCAGGACGAGGTGGACACGACCATCGTCCTCGCGCACCTTCGCGCCAAAGTCGATGCGAAACATGGAGATGTCCCTGCGACCGACATTGGCATACTCGTTGCGACGCATCTCCACGCTGACCACCTCCTTCTTGAGCAAGGCAGAGAGAATGGTACGCGCCACGCGCTCGTCCTCCATCAGATACTTGAAGACGGAGTCGTAAATCGGATTGGCTATGTGAATCATCTTTTCTCCTTTCCTTATTTATTGTTATTGATAAGACATAGGCGCCATGTTTTTAATAAGCCAAAGGCTTATGGCCAAAAGCGCAAACAACACGACTTATAGCCCAAGGCACAGACACCACGGCTTGGCCCAGAAGCAGGGGTGGAAAGTAGGGGGATTTCCCCTACTTGTTGTTGACCTCGACGATCTTCGTCTTCGGCAGACGGGCGTTGCGACGATTGACTACCGTCACGACACTCTGCGCCAGACTGAGGAAGGACTGGGCCACGATCGACTCGGAATTGACCGCGGCAGGCACTCCCTCATCGCCACTCTCACAGATACCCTGTACGATAGGGATCTGAGCCAGCAAAGGCAGTTCCATCTCCTTGGCCAAATTCTTGCAGCCGTCCTTGCCAAAGAGGAAGTACTTGTTCTCGGGCAACTCCTTCGGCGTAAACCATGCCATATTCTCCACCAGTCCGAGGATGGGGACGTTCACCTTGTCGTTGAGGTACATGTCAATACCCTTGCGTGCGTCGGCGAGAGCCACCTTCTGCGGGGTTGAGACGATGATGGCGCCCGTGATGGCAAGCGACTGAAGGAGGGTGAGATGGATGTCGGAGGTGCCCGGGGGCGTATCGAGCACGAAATAGTCGAGCTCGCCCCAGTCGGCATCAGCAATGAGCTGCTTCAAGGCATTGGAGGCCATGCCACCACGCCAGAGCGTAGCCGTCTCGGGATTGACGAAGAAGCCGATGGAGAGCAATTTGACTCCATATTTCTCCAGAGGCTCGATGAGCTGGCGCCCGTCCTTCTCCACACTATAGATGGGAACACCCTCCACGCCAAACATCTTGGGCAGGCTGGGGCCAAAGATATCGGTATCGAGGATACCCACCTTGTAGCCCAACTTGGCCAGGGAGATGGCGAGGTTGACAGAGACCGTGCTCTTGCCGACGCCACCCTTGCCCGAACTGACGGCAATGACATTCTTCACCTGGGGCAGCATCTTGCCCGGCTCGGGACGCTTGGCGGAGCGAAACTCCGTGTGGATCGTCACCTCCACCTCCTCGCCAATGGAGTAGTGGATCTGGGCCTCGGCGGCCTTGATGGTCGATTGCATGAACGGGTCGGTATCGCGGGGGAATATCAACGTGAAACTCACTTTGTTGCCATCGATGCGGATGCTGTCGGCCAACATCTCGCTCTCGACGAGATTTTTCTTCGTGCCCGGGTAGATCACTTTCTCCAGGGCATCGGTAATCAATTTGGGATACAGTTGCATATTGTCGTTATTTTTGGGCAAAGGTACGAAGATTTTTTCGCATTCTCACAAGGCGACCACTTAAAAAGCCTTATCACCCCTCGGCAAGGCGGCAGTTCGCCCATCCTCCGTTTGGCCGTTTGGGTGGAATTGGCTACCTTTGCACTCCCAAACCAACCAAGGAATCAAAGGATGACTGACGAGCAATACCTGCGCAAGCTCATCGAAGAAGGCGAGCACGACCAGCAGGACTTCAAATACAAGATACAGGAGGCGGCCAAGTTGGCGCGATCGGTCTCGGCCTTCGCCAACACCCGTGGCGGACGCCTGCTCATTGGCGTACGCGACGACGGCCATATTAGTGGCGTGAAGAGCGAGGAGGAGATTTTCATGATGCACGCAGCCGCATTCAAGTATTGCACCCCCGAGAGTGCCATCCGCTTCGACACCTTGCATGTCGAGGGCCGCTCCGTGGTCATCGCCACCATCCCCCCGGCCCAGCGCAAGCCCATCAAAGCCATCGACGAGGAGGGCACCCCTCACGCCTACGTCCGCATCAAGGACGAGAACATCGCCGCCTCTCCCGTCCACCTGGAGATGTGGCAGCAGGAGCAACGGGCCTCCAACCAGATGGAGTATGGCGAGACGGCCCAGCAGATGATGCGCGCCCTGGCCGAACACCCTGGCGAGACGCTCAACCGCCTGATGCGCCTCTCGCAGGTCAACCGACGCGCCAGCATCACTCTGCTGGCCCGCTTCGTGCGCTACGGACTGGCGGAGATGCGCCTCGAAGACCATCAGTTCCATTTCTACCCTGTCGAATAGGATTCCATAGGAAGGGAGGAAAGGACTTGGCGGGAATCTATTGTCCGTTTTTTCCTCATCTCTCTCCTATTTTTATATTTTAAAGGAAATGTAATCTATTTTTATACCCTCTTTTGGGTGAAAAAACTTACTTTTGCATCTGTTATAACGACAGGTCATTATAGTTCTATGAAGAAATTTCTTATCACGGCATGCTGCTTTTTCGGTATGGTTGGCTCGTATGCACAAGGCGTTCTCTCGCTGGAAAGGTGCCGCGAACTGGCTTTGCAGAACAATCGGCAACTGAAAGTGTCGAGCCTTGCCATCGAAGTGGCCGAAGAAGCCCACAACGTGGCCAAGACCAAATACCTGCCCCGCGTGGATGGACTGGCGGGCTATACGCATTTCAGCAAGGAGGTGTCCCTCCTCAATAGCGAGCAGAAGTCGAGCCTCAGCAACTTGGGCAACAACTCGATCGGGCAACTTAGCAACAACCTGTCGGCCAACATCTCCGAGTGGGCCCAGCAGGGCATCATCAGCCCGGAGGTGGCCCAGCGACTTGGCAACATGCTCTCGGGAGCCGGCACGCCCGCCACGGAGGCCTTGAACAATATCGGGCAGGCCATTCGCGACGCATTCCGAACCAATAACAAGAACATGTACACGGGAGCCATCATGGTGACGCAGCCCGTCTATATGGGCGGAGCCATCAAAACGGCCAACGATCTGGCTGCCAAGGGGGAAGAACTGGCACACAACAATTTGGAGAACAAGCGCCAGACCGTGCTCTACGCCGTCGACAACGCCTACTGGATGGCCGTATCGCTCAAGAACAAGGAGCGGCTGGCAGAACAGTACAAGTCGCTGGTGGAGCAGCTCCAGCAGGACGTGCAGAAGATGATCCAAGAGGGCGTGGCCACACGATCCGACGGACTGAAGGTCGATGTGGCGGTCAACACGGCAGACCTCGAGCTGACACGCGCACGGGATGGTGTGGCCCTGGTGAAGATGGCACTCTGCGAACTCTGTGGTCTCCCGCTCAATGGCGAGCTCCGTCTGGCCGACGAGGGCGTCTCCCAGGCCATGCCCGACCGCATGAGCATGGGGGCCTATGCCACAGACACTACCTTCAGCGCACGCCCCGAGGTGAGAATGCTGACCAACCTGGTCGATATGACCGAACTCAACATGCGCCTCATCCAGTCGCTCTACAAGCCCCACATCGCCCTCACGGGTGGCTACCTCGTCTCCAATCCGAATGTCTTCAACGGCTTTGAGCAGAAGTTTGCGGGCGTATGGAATATCGGTATCGTCATGCAGGTGCCCATCTGGAACTGGGGAGAGAGCAAGTATCGCACCCGTTCGGCCAAGACCATGACGACCATCGCCAACTTGGAGTTGAGCGACCTGCGCAGCAAGATCAACCTCCAGGTGGAGCAAAGTCGCTTCCAACTGAAGGAGGCAACGCTCAAACTGGAGAAGTCGCGCAAGAACCTCGCAGCCGCGGAGGAGAACCTGCGTTGTGCCAACCTGGGATTCAAGGAGGGGGTGATGACCGTCACGGACGTGCAACGCGCACAGACGGCATGGCTTATGGCACAGACACAGCATCTGGACGCGGAGATCGACGTGCGACTGGCACAGACCTCGCTCCACAAGGCGATGGGAACAATCGGCAAATAATCATTTTAACAGCTCATATATACTATCATGTCAGCAAAATCACAGCATAACAACATCCTGCTCGCCATCCTGGGCTTCACGACCGTCGTCATCATCGTGGGCCTCGTGGGCTACTTCCTTTTCAAAGAAGACCCCGAGGTCATCCAGGGATCGATAGAGGTCAGCGAATACCGCGTGGCCTGCAAGTTGCCGGGCCGCATCGTCGATCTGAAAGTGAAGGAGGGCGACCATGTCAAGAAGGGCGACACACTCGCCATCCTCGAGATACCCGAGATTGACGCCCAGGAAAAGGTGGCGCAGGCCACGGCCAATGCCACGACGGCCCTGAGCGACCTCACCTCCGCGCCCACCCGTAGCCAGACCGTGGAGAGCGCCTACCAGATCTACCAACAGGCCGTGGCGGCCAAGGAGGTGGCCGAGAAGACCTATGGCCGTCTGAACAGGCTCTACAACGAGGGCGTGGTATCGGCCCAGAAGCGCGACGAGGCACAGGCGGCCCTGCAGGTGGCCGAGGCACAATGTGTCGCCACCAAGGCACAATGGGAACTGGCCAAGGAGGGCGCGCGCGACGAGTCGAAACGGGCGGCACGCCAACAGGCGCAGGCTGCCAAGGAGGCTGTGAAGGTCGTGAAGTCCGTGCTGCGCGAGACGGTACAGATCGCCACCCACGATGGCGAGGTATCGACCATCTATCCGAAGGTGGGCGAACTGGTCGGCCTGGGCAGTCCGATCATGAGCGTCGAGATGATGGACGACATGTGGGGCACCTTCAACGTGCGCGAGGACCAGCTGAAAGGTCTCAAGGTCGGCGACACATTCTCTGCCTACGTCCCTGCCTTCGACAAGCAGATCAAGATGCGGGTCTATGCCATCAAGGACCAGGGGTCCTATGCCGTATGGAAGGCCACCAAGACCACGGGCCAGTATGACCTGAAGACCTTCGAGGTGAAAGCGCGCCCCGAGACGAAGATCGACGGTCTGCGTCCGGGCATGTCCATCATCCTCAAGCGATAGCCTTCCCGAAGGCATCCGGCATAGGACTCTTCCTCGACACAGGATCCTTCCTCGACACATAACAGAATATAGAAGCATAACGACCATTACTCCATATCGCAAGCAAGCATGAAACCGGGCGAGATACTGATGCGGACGCTGCGCGTAGCGGCACGGGAATGCGGACAGATAGCCCGCAATCCGATCTACCTGTTCTGCATGGTGGTGTTCCCTATCGTGGTGACGTATTTTTTCACCTCCATCCTCGACGAAGGACAACCCGAGAAGTTGCCCGTGGGCGTGGTGGACCAGGATCGGTCGGAGGTGACAAGGGCCATGGTGCGCCGCCTCAACAGTTTCCAGACGACCCAGGTCAAGGACTATTACCCCAGCGTCGCCGATGCGCGCAAGGCCATCCAACGGGGCGAGATCTATGGCTTCATCCTCTTTCCCGACGGCATGACAGCCGACCTGCTGGCTTCCAAGCAGCCTCACGTCTCGTTCTATTATAGTGCGGCCATGATGCTCCCGGGCAACCTGGTCTTTCGCGACCTCAAGACGATCACGGCCCTCGGGGCTGCCTCGGTAGGCCAGGCGAAACTCCAGATGCTGGGCAAGTCGGGCGAGGAGATCATGAGTTTTCTGCAGCCCATCACCATCGACCTCCACATGACCGGCAATCCGTGGTCCAACTACAACATCTACCTCTCCAGCATCATGGTGCCGGGCATCCTCGGCATCTTCATATTCCTCATTACCGTCTATTCCATCGGTACGGAATTGAAGTTCGGGCGGGGGCGCGACTGGATGCGCCTCTCGGGCTATCATATCGTCGTGGCCCTGGCAGGGAAGTTTCTCCCACAGTTTCTGATCTTCACCACGGTCTTCCTCGGCTATATGATCTATATCTTCGGCCATCTCGACTTCCCCCACCCTGGCGGCCTGTCCTCCATCGTGCTCCTCACGCTCCTGATGGTGCTGGCGAGCGAAGGCTTCGGCATCTTCATCTTCGGACTGATGCCCTCCCTGCGCATGTCGATGAGTATCAGTTCGCTCTGGGGCGTGCTCGGGGTGAGCGTCTGTGGCGCCACCTTCCCCGTCGCCGCCATGGACCCCATCATACAGGGCCTCTCCTTCCTCTTCCCGCTTCGCCACTACTGGATGATCTACCAGCTCAACATCTTCAAGGGCTTCCCGCTCGCCGACGGCTACGTCCACATAGCGGCCCTGCTGCTGTTCGCCCTGCTCCCGTTGCTGACAATGTACCGCACGAAGAAGGCCATGCTCGAATACGTTTACATACCCTAAAGGCATGAAAAGAATCAAAGGTATCCTCCATGCGATGTCCGAATCCATCCATGACACCTGCTATATCTGGTGGCTGGAGATGAAGAACACCTTCAAGGACGAAGGCGTCCTCATCTTCTTCATCCTCGTCCCCTTGGGCTATCCGATCCTCTACTCGTGGATCTACAACAACGAAAGGGTTCACGATGTGCCCGTAGCCGTCGTGGACAACTCCCACTCGCAACTCTCCCGCGAACTGCTCCGACGGGTCGATGCCTCACCCGACGTGCGCGTGGCCTACTACTGCAACAACCTGCAGGAGGCGCACAACCTCATTGGCAAGGAGGCTGCCAATGGTGTGCTCTACATCCCCTCCGACTTCGAACAGAAGATAGGGCGTGGCGAACAGTCACACCTGGGGGTCTATTGCGACATGAGCATGATGCTGAACTACAAGGCCATCTACCAAACTGCCCAGACCGTGGCGACAGAGATCAATAGCGAGATACAGAAACCCAAGTCGATGAGCACCACGGAACGTGACGAGGAGATCAATACCGAACCCTTGGTCTGTGATGCGGTACAGATCTTCAACCCTACAGGGGGCTATGGCAACTTCCTATTGCCGGGCGTGCTCGTCCTGATCCTCCAGCAGACACTCCTGCTGGGCATCGGCCTCTCTGCCGGTACGGCACGAGAGAACAACCGCTACCGCGACCTCGTGCCCGTCAGCCGCCACTACAACGGCATCTTCCGCATCGTCTGTGGCAAGTCGATGTGCTACTTCATGATCTACATGGTCCTCGCCTGCTACGTCTTGCTGGGCGTGCCCAGGATGTTCCACCTCACGCAGTTGCTCCATTTCTCCGACTACCTGGCGTTCATCGTCCCCTTCCTGCTCGCCACGATCTTCTTTGGCATGACCATCTCGTGTGTGGTCCGCTACAGGGAGAACATCATGCTGCTGGTGGTCTTCACCTCCGTCCCCTTCCTCTTCCTTAGTGGCGTCAGCTGGCCCAAGGAGGGCATTCCGGGAGTATGGCAGACGATCGGCTGGCTCATCCCCTCCACTTTCGGCATACGCGGCTTCGTCCGCATGAACGCGATGGGGGCAACCATCCAGGACATCCAGGTGGAGTATAACGCCCTGTGGGCACAGGTGGTCTTCTATCTGCTCACCACCTGCCTGGTCTATAACTACCAGATCCGGAGCGCATACCGCCATGCTACCAAGCAGATCGCCGCCACCCAAGAGATGATCCGCATGCGCCTCAACCGCCCAAAGGCTACGGCAGAAGAAAAGACAGAAGAAAATAGCGAAGAAAAGGTAGAGGTTGAAGCCGAGAGCAAAAGCGAGGACAAGGCGGTAGAAAAGGCCGAGGACAAGGTCGCAGACAAGACCGAGGATAAGACCGAAGAATTGTCATAAAGGAAAAATATATAATTCATCCGATATTTGGTAACTGGGGATGTTGCATTTTTCCAACACGACCAGTTGAATTAGGAAAAACAACTTGAACAACTTTTACAATCATGAACAACGCTTTGCGGGGACACATTGCCTCTTCGAGGCCCATGCAAACAAAAGGTTGCTTGTAGCGAAACAACAATATACAACGCTTCGCCTTGGACATTTCCTGACATTTTGTCCTGGCGAAGCGTTGTTCATAGTTGTTTACCTTGCAGCAGGATTGTGACAGGCAAAGCGTGTAGGTTCCATTTCATGGTCGCTTTCTCGCCATGACAAAACTCGATCGAGCTCGGTTCTGCGCAAGGCTTATCGAAGAGTTGTAATTAGTTGTAAATGTTGTATTTGTTGTTTTCCATACTCAACAAGTATTTTGGTTGCTAAACGAGCCATAAAAAAAGACGCATCCCCCTCTCTTTACAGATACCAAAGAGAAGGGGATGCGCTATTCGTGAAACTTGCAGGGCAATCAAAAGCGGCCTTTTGACTGCAGGCCCGCAAGGAAGATTCTATGAGAAATTAGATCAGGGTGAGATCTGGGACGTATCAGTTGGCCTGATACTTCAGCAGGTCACCCGGGCTTACGCGGGTGTAGGGACCGATACCGTTGAGTTTACAGAGCAGCTCAACGCTCGTTCCGCAAGCCGTGGCGATCGACTGAAGCGTCTCGCCACGCTGCACCTTGTGATACTGGATTTCTCCCGTAGCGGCAGCAGGACGGGCCTGACGCGTCTCCCTGGAGGAGGTCTCATGGGCAGGCTGGCGCTCTGCCTCTACGCCACGGCGGCTGTTGTAGCTGGCGCCCTTGCCATCTCCCTGGATGTTCTCGCGGCTATATCCACGGCTGGAGGCCGTACCACGAAGTGCAGTAGCGCGAGCCGACTCGCTGGCGGCATTGCTCTTATGATAGGCGTAGAAGTCGCCCGTGATATCCTGGTTAGGGAAGTCGAAGAAAAGTGCGGGATTCAAGGCGTGTCCACAAAGGCGGGTCTCAAAGTGGAGGTGAGAACCCGTGGAACGTCCTGTGTTGCCACCCAGGCCGATAGGCTGACCAGCCTTGACATATTCGTTGGCGCTGACGAGCTGCTTCGACATGTGGCCGTAGTAGGTCTCCAGACCGTTCGGGTGACGGATCACAACATATTTGCCATAGCCGCGGGCGTCATACTTCACGATACGCACCTTGCCCGACCATGCGGCACGGATGGTGTCGCCGATATAGACTTTGATATCAAGACCTTGGTGAGCGCGACCCCAACGGCGACCAAAATTACTGGTGACGACACGACTGGGCGTCGGCATGTGGAAGCCTCGGAGATCGATACGGTATTCATCGGGGAGGACACCAGAGACATGTACGCGGGAGTTGCTCCACGTGTCGTACAAGTCGCTTGCTGGCATCTGTGCATTCTCTTTCATTCTCAAACGGTTGAAAACCATTGTGTCAACACTTGCCGCACGGCGATCGACGGGTGCTTGACGAGCAAGCAGGTCTTGAGCCGATGCGTTATGGCAGGAGAATGCCATGACTGTTGCTATTGCGAATGTCCGTACTATCTTTCTAAAACTCATTTTCTATTTTTGTCATTATTCTGTAATGATTGTGCAAGGAAAAGACGAAGTTCTATTCCAAAAAGACAAGGGAAGGCGAGAAATGCCTTCTCTAAAACTCAAAAGCACGATTGCAAAGGTAACAAAAAGATTTCAAAAAGGTTACGGCGGAAACCGATTTTATGAAGTTTTTAACAGTCAAAAGTAGGTCATGAACAGTTTTTAATATTCTAAAAAACATTCTTTTTCCTCCCCTACTCCCCATGAAAAGGGGTCACGAAATAGCCGCCCAGTTGACGTTGGTCTTCCTCAGCGCCCGCAGCCTTTCCCACAGCATGGCATATTCCGGCCGGTCACAGGTGGGGTCGGCATCTATGATCTTTTGCGCCTGCTCCCGCGCCATCTGCACCAGTTGTCCGTCCCGCGCGATATCGGCTATCTTCAGGTCGAAGGCCATACCACTCTGCTGCGTTCCCTCCAGGTCGCCCGGCCCACGCAGTTTGAGGTCGGCCTCCGCTATCTCAAATCCGTCGTTGGTCTCACACATGATGTCGATGCGCTTCCGCGTCTCGCGCGAGAGCTCATACTTCGTCACCAAGATGCAAAAGCTCTGCTTTGCGCCTCGTCCCACGCGCCCGCGAAGCTGATGGAGCTGGGAGAGGCCAAAGCGTTGGGCGTCGAGGATCACCATCACCGAGGCATTGGGCACGTTGACCCCCACCTCTATCACGGTAGTGGCTACCAGGATCTGCGTCTCGCCACTGACGAAGCGTCGCATCTCCTCCTCTTTCTCCTTCGACTTCATCTTGCCGTGCACCCTACTCAGCCGAAGGTCGGGAAACACCTCCTTCAGCGCCTCGAAACCACTCTCCAAGTCCTTCAGGTCCTTCTTCTCGCTCTCCTTGATGACGGGGAAGACGATATAGGCCTGCCGTCCCTGCTGGATCTGCTTGCGGATCCCTTGGTAGAGCGAGGTGAGCTGGTTGTCATATTTATGTAGGGTGACGATGGGCTTGCGTCCCGGCGGCAGCTCGTCGATGACGCTCACGTCGAGGTCTCCATAGATCGTCATGGCCAGCGTGCGCGGTATCGGCGTGGCCGTCATCACAAGGATATGGGGCGGATTGCTACTCTTCGCCCACAATTTTGCCCGCTGCGCCACACCAAAGCGATGCTGCTCATCGACGACGGCAAGGCCCAGGCGATAAAACTGCACCGTCTCCTCGATGACGGCATGCGTACCCACGAGGATATCGACACTTCCGTCGGCCAAACCCTCCAGTACGGCCTTGCGCTGCTTTCCCTTGACGATGCCCGTCAGTAGCTCACAGCGCACCTCCATCCCCTGCAGAAACGCCTGGATGGTCTGCAGATGCTGCTCGGCCAGGATCTCCGTCGGCGCCATGATGCAGGCCTGGAATCCGTTGTCCAGGGCCATCAGCATGGCCATCAGCGCCACCAGCGTCTTGCCCGACCCCACATCTCCCTGCAGGAGCCGGTTCATCTGGCGTCCCGACCGCACGTCCTCGCGTATCTCGTGCATCACCCGCTTCTGCGCATTGGTCAGCGCAAAGGGCAGGTGGTGGGCATAGAAACCATTGAAGCGGTCGCCTATCTTCCCGAAGACATAGCCCCGATACTTGCGCCGGTGGTCGGAAGCATAGCGAAGGATATTGAGCTGGACATAGAAGAATTCCTCAAACTTCAGTCGGAGGCGTGCCTGCTGGGTGTCCTCCACGGTTTTGGGATAGTGGATCTTGCGCAGGGCCTCGTCGCGGGAGATAAGGTGCAGCGGTCCCGTGATATAGGGTGGCAGCGTCTCGGGCAGCGGTTGGGACAACTTCCCGATCAGGGTCTTGGTGAGTTTCTCCACGCTCCGGCTCGTCACCCCCGCCTTCTTCATGCGTTCGGTAGTGACATAGTAGGGCTGCATCCCCATGTCGTTGAGTTGCAACTGCGAGGCATCGTCAAGGTCGGGATGCGTAAACTGGATGCGTCCGTTATAGACCCCCGGTTTGCCAAAGACGACATACTCCTTTCCTATCAGATAGGTCTTGGCAGCATACGACACCCCGTTGAACCACACCAAGTCGCAGATGGTCGTCCCGTCCGTGAAATGGGCCACGAGCCGTTTCTTCCTCGGCGACAGTTCGTGGCTCTCAAAACTAAGGATATGGCCTTTGATCTGGACGAAGGGCATGTCGCCCGTGAGTTCGGAGATGCGATAGATCTTCGTCCGATCGACATACTTATAAGGAAAATACTCCAGCAAGTCACCATAGGTAGCGACACCCAGTTCGTTGTTGAGCAGGTCCTTGCGACGCGGCCCAACCCCGGGGAGGTACATGATGTCTTGTTCGAGTAGATTCATTGTTTCTTTTATCTTAATAGGTTATCCCATGCGGCATGGCTACTCTGCCGACGCCTCATGGGCCAAAGCCTCGCCCACCAGCAGGTCGAAGGGCGTGGTGAGCTTGATGTTCTCGACATTGCCTTCGACGAGGGCCACCCGATGCACGCCCGAATACTCATAGACGCTGGCGTCGTCGGTATATTCCGGACGGTAGGGCTGGGCATAGGCTTCCTTCAGGAGGCGCACGTCGAAGACCTGCGGGGTCTGCACGCGATAGTAGCGACTCCGATCTACGGTCTCACTCCCCTCCCCTTCCGTTCTGCGCCGGAGCGTGTCCGTGACGGGAAGGACGGGGACGGCACCTCCCACCTCCTCTGCCTTGGCAAAGCAACGGCCGATCGTCTCGATAGAGACAAAGGGGCGCGCGCCATCATGGACAGCTACCAGGGCGGCCTCGTCGTCGGGGACCAGGGCCAACCCATGGCGCGAAGAGTCGAAACGGGTGGCACCCCCCGTGGCCAACGCATGGGGCAAGTCAAACTGATAGCGTTTGCACAGCGCCCGCCAGTAGTCCTGCTGCTCGGCAGGGAGGACGACGACGAGGCGCATATCGGCATCAAAGGCATGGAAACGCTCCATCGTCCGCATGAGGACGGGGCGTCCGCCGATGGGCAGAAACTGCTTGGGCACGTCCGCACCCATCCGCGTTCCCTTTCCACCAGCCACGATCACGACATAGCGCTTCATCCCTCGCGAAGCAAACGGTCATACACCATTCCCTTGGCAATGCTCTGCGCAGCCTCATCGCCACGGAAGTAGGAGACGAGACGATAGCTATAGGGCAGCACGGCGGCAGGTCCCTCGGCCGTGGTGATCAGTCCGTCCTCCACGACCAGCTTCTCCTCGTAGATGGCGTCGCCGAGATGGGCAGCCATGCCGGGATAGATCGTGGCACGGCGACCATGCAACAGGCCGGCATGGGCCAGGACAAGGGGAGCGGCACAGATGGCCCCGACACGCTTCCCGGCCTGCGCCTGGCGCTGAAGGGCCGCTATCACCCCTTGGTGATCGCGCAGGTTGGTGCTACCGGGCATTCCGCCGGGGAGCAGGAGCATGTCAGCATCCGAGAAGTCGCCAGCCTCTTCGATAATCAGGTCAGCGACGACCGTCACACCATGGGCGGAAACGACCTCGCGACGGCCCATGATGCTCACCGTCACAGTCTCCACACCACCCCTGCGAAGGACGTCAACAGGCGCCAGCGCCTCGATCTCCTCAAAGCCGTCGGCCAGAAATTCATACACTTTTGCCATAATATTCTGCTTTAAAGTCTTGTTTCTCGTTTAAAATAATTATTTTTGCGGAAAATTTCCAACTGCAAATATACGAAAACCTTTTGAAACGGCGTATAAAAGCAGCGAAAAGAATGATTAATCGACCAATTATGACGGAGCAAAGGCTACGTTTTGCCATTTTTGGCAACACTTACAAGGCGCGCGACACCGCCCGCATCGGTTCGATACTGAGCGTCCTGCGCCAGCATGGGGCCACGATTTTGATGGAGCGGCAGTTCGCCCGGCAACTCTCGAAGATCCTCCGCTACCGGCTGGACATCGACGAGCTGATCGACGGCCGCGACTTCGAGGCCGACTTCGCCCTTTCCCTGGGTGGCGACGGCACGGTGCTCAAGGCGGCATGTCGTGTCGGCGAGAAGCAGATCCCGATGCTCGGCATCAACATGGGGCGGCTCGGCTTCCTGGCCAGCGTACTGCCCGAGGAGTTTGCCACGGCCGTGGAGGACATCTACCAGGGGCGCTATCGCATCGACTCGCGGTCGGTCATCGGCATCGAGACGGAGGGGGAGCCGCTCGGCATATATCCCTACGCGCTCAACGACATCTCGCTCTTCAAGCGCGATTTTGCCGCGATGATCACGGTCCGCGCCACCGTGGACGGACAGTATCTCAACACCTACCAGGCCGACGGCCTCGTCGTGAGCACACCGACAGGTTCCACGGCCTACTCGCTGAGCAATGGCGGACCGATCGTCGTGCCTCAGTCGAAGGTACTGACCCTCACGCCGGTGGCTCCCCACAGCATGAGCACACGCCCCATCGTGCTCCCCGACACCAGCGAGATACGCCTGGAGGTGAAGAGCCGGAGCCACAACTTCATGATCGCCATCGATGGCGAGGCGACCAAACTCCACGAGGGGACGGTGATGACCATCCGTCGCGCGCCCTACGAGGCGAAGATGGTCGTGCGGGGGGATATCACCTACTTCAGTACCCTGCGCGAAAAACTGATGTGGGGGGCAGACCCAAGACAATAAAGCAGGGGGCGCAAAAATCACATATCCGATAGCACCATGAGTATAACGGGGAAAATAGCGAGGGTCCTCGACCGACTCTCCGGCGGCAAGCTGCAAGAGGCCAACCGTCAGTATCCGGCGACGATGATCGCTCGGTGGCTTTGGCGTGCCTGGCGGGGCAACCGTCGCCAGGCACTCTTCAACGCCCTCATCGGACTGGGCGACGTGGCGGTATCGCTCGGGTCGGTATGGGCCATCCAGCATGCCGTCGATGTGGCTTCCCATGCCGCCGAGGGCAGCATCCTTGCTTCGGTGGCCGTGATGGCATCCTTCGTCCTGATGGGATTTGCGCTGAGCATCGCCTCGGTCTGGGTGCGCAACCTACTGGGCATCCGCGCACAGAACCGCATGCAGCAGCAGATGCTCGACCGCATCCTGCGATCCACCTGGCGCGGCAAGGCGCGGCGCCATTCTGGCGACGTGCTCAACCGCCTGGAGACGGACGTGACGCAAGTGGTCTCGTTTCTGACCGAGACCATCCCCGACACGCTCAGCAAGGTGCTGCTCTTCTGTGGCGCGTTCTTCTACCTGCTGCAGATGGACTGGCGTCTGGCGATCATCATCGTCCTGGCCATTCCGCTCTTCGCCCTCTTCAGCAAGATCTACATGCGGCGGATGCGCCGACTGACACGCGAAGTACGCAAGAGCGACTCCGTCGTCCAGAGTGTGCTGCAGGAGACCATCCAGCACCAGACACTCATCAAGACGCTCGAAGATACCGACCATGCGGTCGATAGGCTGGAGGACGAGCAGCGCAAACTGCGGCAGAATGTCGTGCGCCGCACGAAGTTCTCCGTCCTCTCCAACCTCATCCTCAACTTGGGCTTCTCACTCTGCTACCTGGTGGCCTTCGCCTGGGCGGCAATACGCATGTCGGCGGGATCGCTGACCTTTGGTGGCATGACGGCTTTCCTGCAACTGGTGGCACGCATCCAGTCGCCTGCTCGCCAGCTGACGCGTCTCGTCCCGGCTTTCGTGGGCGTGATGACGGCAGCAGAGCGACTGATGGAACTGGAGGAGGACCCAACGGAGGAGCAGGGGCAGCCGCTCTGGATGGAGAGTCCCTGTGGTATCCGCCTCCGCGAGGCAACCTATTGCTACGACGATGGCACGGAGAATGTCATCGACCACCTGTCCTTCGACTTCCGCCCGGGATCTTGTACGGCCATCCTCGGTCCTACAGGAGCGGGCAAGACGACGCTCGTCCGCCTGCTGCTCGCCCTGCTCTCGCCCAAGGATGGGTGTATCGAACTCTATGACGGCCATTCGGTCCGCCCACTCTCGCCCCGCACGCGCTGCAACCTGGCCTATGTGCCTCAGGGCAACACGCTGCTGAGCGGATCCATACGCGACAACCTGCGCCTGGGCAAACTCAATGCCACGGACGAGGAGATGGAGGAGGCGCTACGCAAGGCTTGTGCCGACTTCGTCTTCGACCTGCCCGACGGCCTCAACACGGCGTGCACCGAACAGGGTGGCGGACTAAGCGAAGGACAGGCGCAGCGCATCGCCATCGCCCGTGCCTTGCTCCGCAACCGTAGCATCATGCTCTTCGACGAGGCTACCTCGGCCCTCGACCCCGAAACGGAGCGACAGCTCCTGGCCAACGTCCTCAAAGACTCGGGCAAGACCATCATCTTCGTCACCCACAGAATGGCCGTCACGGACTATTGCGACCAGACGCTCACCATCGGCGGGGAGTAGCTGCCGCTACAACACTGCTGCTACCTTCCGAATACTATCCAGACGCTGCATGAACGACGGATTTCGCTGGGCAGTCAGCATGTCATATTTGGTCTGCAACCTTAGCAGGGGCTCCGCATCTATATCGAGTGCCACGGACAACAGAAGAGCTAATTGCGTATTCAAGGCTCTTTTGCCGTTTAGCACTTCGTTGAGCAAAGAACTGGACACACCGATTTCGTGAGCAAGTTGCCTTTGGGATATCCCACGATATCCTATCTCTTCTTTTAGGACTTCACCAGGATGAGTAGGCTCAAACGGTTCAAGTTCATTGGCTATCATACTCTCATTGACCCCTTGATTTTTTACCATGATTTTTCCTCCTTAATTTATTAAAACGCCCCATACCACAAAGGCCACTTACGATGGTCTTTGTCGTATGGGGCGATAGATGGATTACTATAGTCTTATCCCACCTGGCTGCCAGGCTTCACCCCACGCAGGAGGGAGGTGACGGCGAGGCTTCCATCGAAGTCGAGGGCAGAGAGGATCATGCCACAACTCTCGATGCCCATCATTTTGCGGGGAGCGAGGTTGGCGATGAAGAGCACGTCCTTGCCGATCAGCTCCTCGGGCTTATAGTACTTGGCGATACCCGAGAGGATGGTGCGGTCCGTGCCCGATCCGTCATCGATGGTAAACTGCAGGAGCTTGTTGCTCTTCTTCACCGGGTGGCAGTCCTTGACGTGACCCACACGGATGTCGAGCTTCTCCCACTCGCTGAAATCGACGTTCGACTTGATCGGTGCCGCCTTGTAGTCGGCAGCAGCCTTCTCGGCCTCGTTGGCCTTCTTCGTGGCAGCGAGCTTGTCGAGCTGCTTCTGGATGACCTCGTCCTCGATCTTCTCGAAGAGCAGGTGCGGCTCGGCCAACTGATGGCCCGGCTTCAGCAGTTCCGTGCTGCCCAGGTCCTTCCAGTCGAAACTGTCGAGGCGGAGCATCGCGCGCAAGTCCTTGCTGGAGAACGGCAGGAAGGGCTCAAAGGCGATACTGAGGTTGGCAACGAGCTGCAGCGAGATATAGAGCACCGTCTTCACACGGTCGGGATCCGTCTTCCACACCTTCCAGGGCTCACACTCCGTGATGTAGCGGTTGCCAATGCGGGCGAGGTTCATGGCTTCCTTCTGTGCCTCACGGAAGTGGAATCCGTCGAGGAGCTGTTCCATCTTGTCCTTCACGTCCTTAAACTCCTCCACGGCCTTGCGATCGACATCGAGGAGGTTGCCCGGCGTGGGCACCACACCGTTCCAGTACTTCTTCGTGAGCTGCAGGGCGCGGTTGACGAAGTTGCCATAGATAGCCACCAGCTCCGAGTTGTTGCGCTCCTGGAAGTCCTTCCACGTGAAGTTGTTGTCCTTCGTCTCGGGGGCATTGGCCGTGAGCACATAGCGCAGCACGTCCTGCTTGCCCGGGAAATCGACCAGATACTCATGGAGCCAGACGGCCCAGTTGCGCGACGTGGAGATCTTGTCGTTCTCCAAGTTGAGAAACTCGTTGGAGGGCACGTTGTCGGGCAGGATATAGCCTCCGTGGGCCTTGAGCATGGTGGGGAAGATCAGACAGTGGAAGACGATATTGTCCTTGCCGATGAAGTGGACGAGGCGCGTCTCCGGGTCTTGCCACCATTTCTCCCACGATCCCCAGCGCGCGGGGTCGGCGTCGCAAAGCTCCTTGGTGTTGGAGATATAACCGATGGGGGCGTCAAACCATACGTAGAGCACCTTGCCCTCGGCACCCTCCACGGGCACGGGGATACCCCAGTCGAGGTCGCGTGTCATGGCGCGGGGCTGCAGGTCCATGTCGAGCCACGACTTACACTGTCCATAGACGTTGGAGCGCCACTCCTTGTGACCATTGAGGATCCACTCCTTCAGCCATTGCTGATATTGGTTGAGCGGCAAATACCAGTTTTTCGTGGGTCGCTTCACCAGTCCGTGTCCGGGGTTGTTCTTGTTGGTCGGGTTGATGAGTTCCTCGGGAGAGAGCGTGGCGCCACACTTCTCACACTGGTCGCCGTAGGCGCCCTCAGCACCACAGCGGGGGCAGGTGCCGACGATGTTGCGGTCGGTCAGAAACTCGCCCGTCACCTCATCGCAATACTGCTCCTCGGTGATCTCCTCCAGCTTGCCGTCGTCATAGAGCTTGCGGAAGAAGTCGGAGGCAAACTTATTGTGGATGGAGCTGGTCGTGCGACTATAGATGTCAAACGAGATACCGAACTTCTCAAACGAGTCCTTGATCAGGTTATGATAGCGATCGACGACCTCCTGGACGGTGATACCCTCCTTGCGGGCACGGATCGTGACGGGCACGCCGTGCTCATCACTTCCACCGATGAAGACCACATCCTTTTTCTTCAGTCTGAGATAGCGGACATAAGTGTCTGCCGGCACATAGACGCCTGCCAAATGGCCGATATGCACGCCGCCATTGGCGTAAGGCAGGGCCGCAGTCACCGTAGTGCGCTTGAAATTCTTTTCCATATTCATGCTTGGTATTTTGTTATCTGAATGCAAAAGTACAAAAAATCCACTACATAGATGTATTGAAGCGGACAAATTATAATTTCAATAGTTGATTTCAAAAAATCTTTGGTGACCTATATGATGATGTATTATACCATTTCGTATCGTGTTTATATCGCGCCACGGCTATTGAAGGACTAATGCCCCTTGACCCTGCGGCTTGTGCTATCGTCTTCGCTATCTTATAAGGCGACAAGCTATTACAACCAACGCTCATCATTTCATTCCACACCTTATCTGGGATCAACATTTGGCGCGCAAACTCATTAGCTTCTCTTTCTCTAGGGTCATTGGAGTATAAACCATCAATAGAAATAAAAGCTGTTTGGTCGCTACCAAAATGCCTGTCGATATGACAGAGCTCGTGCAATATATCAAAGGCCAATTTATCCATATCATTATAGCGATAGGTCACGGTGATAACAGGATGCTCATTGACGATGGTCGAGAAAGCGTCTATAGGTGTTTTATCTATTTTTTCGACATGGATATACTGGATACCATAACAATTAAGAAGTTCTTTTATGGCACCAACAGACAAACACCCTCGGTTGGCCAATTCTGAAAGATCACATGCAGCCTTCTTCGCATCCCCTTCATTGTATTTGGTCCGCAACCCTGGAGTTTTATCTATCTCGATTTTATTGAGTATCAACCATGTCAGCATGTTCTTTTCATCTATTTGCACCTTCTCACTGTGTTTGTACAAACCAGCCACTTGCAGCCGTAGGTGTTCAGCAGAAAGCAAGTCGAAAGACAACATGCCCTTGAGTTGCGCTACACGGTCCACGCATGGCATCAATGACATATCCAACCTTTTGTACAAAGCCTTCAGGTTAAACATATCACTACATGCGTTCTCAAAGTCTAAGGCCTTCAGCTCTTCATTCTTTTTCTCTTCTATGGCCTTACAATCATATAGGTAGCCAGCGTGTAGACTCATCCAGTTTGTGTAAGAAATACCAAGTGCTTTTTCCAATTTGATAGCCAGGCCTTCATTAAGATTGCGTTTGCCCTTAATAAACTCATTGAGATGCGTGGGTTGGACGCCAATGGTTCGGGCAAAATCTTTTTGCTTAATACCTCGTTCCAGCAACTCCTCGCGCAAGACTTCTCCCGGATGGATAGCCCTTGCTGGAACTAATCTGTTACTTTTTGTTGCCATAATGGGTACTGTCTATTTCTATTAATTCCACTTCTATTCCGTCATCCGTTTCTGTAAACAACAGGCGTTCAAGCATACCATTGACGATTCTGATCGAACTTCTTGGATCATGAGCCAGTTTCTCGTAATGCAGGAAACTGTATTGACGCAACTCCTGTGTCGTCGCCGTTCTATACATCACTCCAACTGCTCGAATATAACCATCTACGAGTCTTTTATTTTTGCACAATTGCTTGTATTTGCGATCCTTCGTTTTACCAGTTTCATACAGTTCGGACAACGCTTCATCTTTGAAAGTTATCTTCATTTAGGTGAAATGCTTTTACTGTGCAAAGGTAACATAAAATTCCCAGTCTTGGTAATTTTCAAGGATAATAATAAAGACGCATGGTGATTTTTAACATTTGCTCACCTATGACACGCAAGAATCGTGGCGAATGTTTTTATATACCTATCTATCGACACGTTATTTGACGCCAACGGGGACGTTTCTCCCTTGTTCCTTCCTTGCTCCTCCTATCGACCTCGTATCAAACCCACATCGCTTACGTATCGTTACGTATTGTTTCCGTATTGTTTCCGCTTCCGGAAGCGAGAACGATAGGAGAACGATAGGAGAACGATACGGGATCGATACGGGATCAATACGGGATTGATACGGGATTGATACGAGACCGATACGAGAACGGTCTTTTCCGATTCCCAACCGAAGAGATTGACAAGATCTTTAACCTTTTCATCATCGTTTCTTTTGATTATATTTTACATTTCAATCACTCGTCGCTCCCTGCCGTTCATGACAAGAAGCCTGGCTCACCATTTGCCCTGGCGCAGCCACTATACAAAGATAACCTTCCGCCCAGCCGAATGCAAGCCGATTAGCATGAATTAACGCCACATTAACTATTCCTTCATATCCATTTAACAAAGCCCATCCCAGGCCAAAAGTCTTCATTGCAGCCTTTCCTCATGCCTTTCCTCCAGCTTTATCCGCCCAAAAGTTGCTATTTCCTATCTCTGCCAGCAGCCAAGAGACACAGGTTCTGGTTTGTCAAAATAGCGTACAAACTTAACTCCACATTGTCATCTGTAATCGACACGTCAGAAAGAAAGAATTGGTGCCTGACCATACCGTTCGTATGACAGACACCAATTCTTAGTTTATGCGTTCAATGTCAAAGGACTACTCGTCCTCGAATTCATTGACTTCTTGATCCCAAAGGACGCATTCCCAGCTCCAGGGATCAATTTCCCTTGCTATATCATTTCTTTTTTTACCAACAAGGCTACCACCAGGAGTAGCGTCATACGTGGTCGTACTGAGCGAGCTAAGGCTTACTAATGTTAGAAGGGACTGTGATGTGTTCACTTTAACGGCCTCGCAAGTAGGCTTCATATATTTACGCTTATCCATAGCAGTTTATTTTTTGACGATTTTCTTGTTGTTGATGATATAGAGGCCAGCAGGCAGGTCATTGAGGGCCTTGCCAATCTCCACCTGTTGCTTCACCTTGACACCCGCCGTCGTATAGACATCAACGAGCGTCGAGTCGAGTGCGTTGGCATTGGTCACGCCATTCGTCTCATCATCCGGGAACAGGATGCTCTTAAATCCACCACTCTGCGGATTGACATAGCAACGATTTGCGCTCACGGTCACACCCTTTCCTGCGGTGACATGATAGAACGCCAATCCTGCCATGTCAGGATGATTCTGCAAGATATAAGAGTCGGCGGGAGGCTCCTGGGCAGAATACACACCCGTCATGACACCATTGGTGTAGGAATCCTCATGGCAAGAAGCATAGCCATCGAAAATAAACCCTATTTCCTCGCCTTTCGTCCCTTTCAGGAGATACGGTGTATTGGCCTTGAAACTATCGCGCTCTTCCATTACCAAAACACCCGATTCGTTCACATGGGTACATTCGTAAATGGTAAAGCCTCCTATTTTCTCACAGTCAAACGGAATGATGATCGTGCCCCATCCGGCGGACGTCAAGACATAGTCAAAACTCTCTTTTTGACCACCAATTTTTGCACGTGCACCCTTCTTGTCTTCAAAGACATCGTTATACCAAATCAACAGATTGTCGTAAACGACACCATCTGAGATGGCATACTCCTCACCATTAGAAAGAGCTACTTCAGTATCGTCTCTCCAAAGCATACGATAAGTATCTACATGGCGACCATTCACACCGCTCACATCCAAGATGTCTCCAGGATAGTCGTAAACGTTGGAGAAGGAATTTGGATCCAGTGGAATCGGTCTGGGAGACTTGTTGGCACTTTCCTCAATATACAAGTTCTCGTCGTTGGTCTCAGCTATGTCGGTCGCAACCAGCACACCATTATCGTGAGCCAGATTTTCCTTGAAGTCGATTTGAAGCTTCACCGTACCAGACACCAGGGCGCCCACGGTCAGCGGCAGCGCTGTGTCCATCACGTCAAGGGCATAGAATTTTTCATTGATGTACTCACGAAGGATATAGCTTTGCTTACCGCCCGCATGATCACTATAGACCACCCGTGCATTCACCAATTTCACCGTAACATTGTCAATACTCATCTTGAGTTTAGCAAGCTCTTGAACTGTCAAAGGATCGGCGAGACTGACCTTGGTGAAAGTCTTCGTAGCAAGGGCAGAGGTCGTTTCCTCATAAGTTGCGACGGCGCATACCGTAGCCGATTCTGCCAACGTGAAAGGCTCTGTGTAAGTGTAAACCTCCGATGTAGTGTTCAACGGGTCTGTTCCATCAAGCGTATATTTCACCTCGGCATTTATTTCCGGGTGGGTGATGGTCACCGTTGTGGTTTCCAGAAACATTTCTTTTCCCAAGACAGTGGGCACATCAAGTACGGAGGAAGCTGCCTCAACGGAAAGAACCTTCACCACAGGACGACCGTAGTCAGACTGGTTGTACCATGCCACCACGTCATACTTCTTTCCAGACTCCAAATAGAAATCGGAAGCATTAGACAGATACAAAGCATTAAGATACCCATCCACTTTGGAATAGAAGTATTGCCCTCCTTCATCCCAATCCAAATTTTCGACCGTTATCAAATCGCCAGGATAGTAATACACCTCGCCAAGGGTAGCACAGGACATTGGTATCAGTTTTTCAGTTTCTTCCCCCGAGATCGTCAACATATCTTGATTGGTCTCACCCGCGATATCAGAGGTGCTATATACGCCAGCATTACCAATAATGTCCAGCTTCACATAACCCTTCACATACTGTCCCTGCTTCAATTGAAGACTGGTGTTCAAGATGTCAAGAGCCTGTCCGTTTTCTCGGAGGACGTAGTTATTACCCTCGGCATAGACCACCTGCGCATCATTCAGACGGACCAACACATTCTGCAGACTGCCCCACAACGTGTGAATTTCAGCAATTGTCTTAGGACGCGAAATGGTTCTCTCGGCCACGTCGCTGACATACCCATCCTTCACTGCCACCGCCCTGACGGTAGTCGTTTGGTAAATGGTGAACGGACCTGTATAAAGCTGGGTGGAACCCACATCAGGTATTGGCATAGAGCCATCCGTGGTATAATAGATAGAAGCACCCTCTGCTGCCAAGATGGTCACCGTCGTGTTATCCACAAAAAGTCCCTCAGCTTCATTGATAACAGGAGGGCCAATCGGCGTCTGAACAGCCACCACTCTCACAATGGCACAATAGTCTTTGCTTTCGTTGTACCATACCATGAGATTATACCGTCCAGAAGGATCGGCAAACTGACTGGCAAACTCCTCATAGTTAGAAATAGCCCCATAACTTATTTCATTGTCTTCCGTAGTTAGGAAATAGATATCGCCCAATCCGTAAGAGCCATCCTCATCATGATAGAGGCCCATTCTGTCCAGTCTGATAAGATCGCCTTTGTAGTTATCAAGCAGAACGTCTGGGTTGTTAATAGGCAAAAAGTTTGCAGAAGATCCCGTCATAGTGAGTGCCCCACCATCGGTCTTCTCCATATCCGTAGCCGTCAAAAAGCCATCCTCATAGGCCACATCCATGACGATATTGCCACTGATCGTCGCCCCCAGGTCGAGGTTGAGCGTAGTGTTCAGAAGGTCGATAGCCATGCCATCCTCACGCACGATGTAATGGTAGGTACCTTCAAGATCCTCCTTGTATACGACCAGAGCATCAACAAAGCGGATGCTGGCCGCTGCCAAATCTCTACGAAGTGAATGGAGCTGAGCGATCGTCTTCGGAGCATCTGCACTAATGCAGATAAACTCCTTAGTAACTACTTCCGACCAAAGATCCTTGTAGGCAGCACAAGCCTTTACCGTTGTCGTGGCAGTCAGCGTTATCGGACCATCATAGAGACGAGCCGTGGCAGAATACTTGGGATCCGAGCCGTCGAGCGTATAGTAGATTGTGACAAGGTCTCCATTTTCTGAATCCTCTATTGTCACCTCTTGCGGGTCTCTAAACTGACTCTCACCTGTAATAGTCGGCGGTCTCATATACGACAGGGTACGCTCAGCCTCCAACACTCGCACCAACGGGTCTCCATACTTCGTACCATAGTACCAGAAAGTGACGTTGTACTCCTTGGAAGCAACCATTCCCATCTCCTCGTAGTTGGAAATAAATATAGAGCCCGTATTATTACCGTAAGGGGCATCAATACAGAACTCAGGATAACTTCGTGTACGCACATGCTCCAATCTCAACAAATCTCCAGGGCGGCCGAACGCCTCATATCCATCACAAGTATAGGGGAGGGGGTCAGCAGACACCGCGCCATCAATGGTCAGTTGATTCGCATTGGTACTTCCCTCGATATCGGAAGTGCTCAATAGGCCATTGGTACAATCCACGTTGAGCATCACCAAGCCACTCAGCGTCTTACCCTGCTCCAAAGGAAGGCTGGTATTCAGCAGATCAATAGCCTTGCCATCCTTTTCACGAACGACAAAGTTGTTGTCCACCGAATAGACCACCTGCGCATCGACAAACTTGACTGTAGCATTTTCGATATTTCTTTGTAGAGCGGAAATCTCAGCAACTGTCAGTGGCTCGGAAACGTTGGCTTTTCTAAAACGCTTCCTTACAATATCTGATTTCACATCCTTATAGGTAGCGACGGCACAGACCGTGGCCGTCGCTGTCAGCACAAACGGCTCAGTGTATGTGTAAACCGACGAAGTTGTATTGATAGGATTAGTACCATCAAGCGTGTAACGAATGACAACCACGCTTTCGTCATGATGAATTGTCACCTCTGTAGAGTCCAAAAACATTTCTTCACCTGTGACGTTAGGCGCGTCTAGGTGGGTAAAAACGGGCTCCACCTTAACTGCCTTGGCCAATGGATTCCCCAAGTCTTCGACAGCATTATACCACAGGGTGATATCATAAAAACCATATTGTTTCAAATCAAAATCCGAAGAATTGGAGAGAAACACATAGTGCAGGCTATAATCTTCATCTGATTCGGAACAGAAAGCACCGATCCATTGCTGCCGCACCAAACCAACCAAATCACCAGGATGGTCTGCCACTTCTTTTACGGAAGGACAAAAGACCGGTATCGGTTCTTCCGCCACCTCACCCGTTATTTCCAACTGGCTGGAGTTGGTCTCTCCTACCACGTCCGAGGTGCTGATTATACCCGCACTACAAGACACATTCAGCCGGACCAAACCCGTCACATACTGTCCCTGCTGCAGCACAAGACTGGTATTCAAGACGTCAAGCGCCCGGCCCTCCTCGCGGAGGATGTAATTGTTGTCTTCGGCATAGACCACTCGTGCATTGTTCAGACAAATCAACACATTGTCCTCACCGACCTTCGTAGCATGGAGGTCAGCTATCGTCTTGGAATCCGCAGGGGCTTTCGTAGTCGAAAAACTGAGATTTCCAGCCGACTGACTGTCGCCAGAATCAATAGACAACACCATTGCGTCCTTTTTAGTGGCCGTGCAGCTTCCCGTTTCAACGTTGGAATGAAAGGCGACTGTACTCGCAGAGGCCAAACCGCTGACGAAGACCAACAAAGACAACCATACAAATCGTAATGCTTTGTTCATAACCTTTGAGGTTTGTGAGAATCATCCTACCTCTAAACATACTCTTGGGGAAGAATATCGAAGCATCAGACATCTTCTCGGGTTAATAATAAAATAATTTAGTCCTTACTGATGCAAAGATAGACATAATGAGAAGCACAACAAAACAATTCTTGTTAAAATACGTTACGTACTTGATAGTAAAAAGAATTCAACCCCCAAAATTCGACAAAAAATTCTTTTTTCACCCCTTTTTGAGCAACTAGGAAACTACATTAACAATACTGGACATCAGAAAGAAAAAAATGGTGCCTGCCCATACCGCTTGTATGACAGACACCATTTCTTAGTTTATGCGCTCAATGCGGAAGGACTACTCGTCCTCGGCATCATTGGCTTCTTGATCCCAAAGGACGCATTCCCAGCTCCAGGGATCGACTTCCCTTGCTATATCGTTTCGCTTTCGTCCAATAAGAACGGGTTTTCCGTTCTCGTCATATTTTGTTCCGCTCAGCCCTGGCAAACTTCCAGCCAAAAGAGACAGCGAACTCTTCACCGTGACGGCCTCACTTGTAGGCCTCATATATTTACGCTTATCCATAGTAGTTTACTTTTTGACGATTTTCTTATTGTTGATGATATAGAGGCCAGCAGGCAGGTCGTTGAGGGCCTTGCCCATCTCCACCTGATGCTTCACCTTGACACCCGCCGTCGTATAGACATCGACGAGCGTAGAGTCGGTTGCGTTGGCATAGGCTACACCATTCGTCTCATCATCCGGGAACTGGATGCTCTTGAGCTCTCCACTCTGCGGCTTGATGTAGCAACGGTTAGGACCTACTTCCACTCCGTTACCCGCAAGGTGACGGTAGAAGGCCAATCCTTCGTCTTGATTCTGGAGGACATACGAGTCTGCGGGAGGCTCCTGCCAGCTATAGACACCGACCATCACACCCTTCTCGTATTTGTCTTCGTGCTTGGCAGCATAGCCCTCAAGAGGATAAACCGTTTCAACATCCTTCGGTCCCTTCAGAAGATACGGCGTGTTGGCCTTGAAGGAGTTGACCTCTTCGACTACCAACTTACCATCATTCACGCTGGTGCACTCATAGATCGTCAGCCCCTCGGGCTTCTCGCAGTCGAACGGAATGATGATTGTACCCCATCCTGCTACAGTCAAGGTATAATCATAATTGTCCTTCTTGCCTACAATCTTGGCCAAAGGACGAGTTTGGTCGGTATAGACATCATTGTACCAAATCAATATATTATCATATACTGCATTGTTGGAGATGCCATAATCCTCGCCATTTGTAAGATTTACCTCAACATTTCCAATCCACAACTGACGGAAGGAACCATAATTCCAACCATACACGCCACTCAGATCCAAGATATCTCCAGGGTAGTTATAGACATTGGAGAAGTTACTTGCATCCAGCACAATCGGATCGGGCAACGTATTGGCACCTGGGAGAATTGTCAAGTTGCCAGCATTGGTTTCAGCAACATCCGACGTACTCAACACACCATTGCTTTGGCCTACATTGGGCTTGAAGCCGATTTTGAGCATTACCGTGCCAGACACCGTAGCACCTACGGTCAGCGGCAACTCTGTGTTCAGCACGTCAAGGGCATAGTCTTTACCGTTGACATTCTCACGGAGAATATAGCTCTTGTTCTCACCATAGACCACCTTGGCATTCTCTAAACGGACCGTTACCATGGGAACATTCTCCTTGGCATCCGCAAGATCTGCTATGGTCTTCTCAGCATAAGGATCATACTTTGTAAATGCCTTGGCAGCAATACTTGAGACCACATTTCTGTAAGTGGCAATGGCTTTCACCGTGCAGCTGTTGGTGATGGTGAATGGGGCGGTGTAGCGCGTGGACTCCTTCGTGGGATCCGTACCATCAGTCGTGTAATAGATTTCAGCGACAGCCTCGTCAGAGACAATCTCTACCTGAACACTCGAAGCAAACGCCTCTTCGCCTTTGATCGTAGGCGCATCGAGCTGGGATGGATAGGCATCAATTATCTTACCCGACGGATCCTTAACCTTTACACCATCAAGCCACAAGGTGGCGGTATAATAGCCGGAGTTTTTAAGTCCGAAGTCCGCAGCATTAGAAATATACACATTATAATCCGTATAATCATACCAAGAATAATAGTTGAAACGATCCCCACTTGTTGCATCAAGATTGAATTGTACATTCGACAACGTCACTAAATCGCCCAAATAGTTCTTTGCCTGCGTAATATCACAAGCGATTGGGAGCGGCTCAGCTGACTCCTCACCCGTCGATGTCAGGTTGTCGGCATTGGTTTCGCCCTCAATATCAGAAGCAGTAAGGATGCCATCGGCATAGGCTACCTTCAGCTTCAGGTTGCCGGCATAGGTCTTACCCCGTGTCAGCGCAAGGCTACTGTTCAAAATGTCAAGTGCCTTACCATCCTCGCGGAGGATGTAGCTATGCTTTCCTTCCGCTGTTTCAGTATAGACCACCTGCGCATTCACCAGACTAACAGTCGCATTATCGATACTCGTTTTGAGCTGAGCAAGCTCAGCAATCGTCAAAGGATCGGTGAGACTGATCTTGGTGAAAGTCTTCGTAGCGATGTCTGACGTTACATTCTTGTAAGTAGCCACAGCACACACCGTAGCCGACTCTGACAATATAAACGGATCCGTGTAGGTGTAAACCGTAGAAGTGGTGTTCAACGGATTCGTACCATCCAACGTATATTTAATCGTGGCAACAGCCACAGGACGAGTGATGGTCAACGTAGTGGACTCCGCAAACTTTTCGTCACCTGTGATGATGGGGGGATCAAGGTAGGTTATGACAGGTTCAACGGAAATAGCCTCGCCCTTTGGTTGACCATTGTAAACCTGATTATACCATACCGTTACATCATAATAGTTATAATAAGTCAAACCAAAGTCTGAAGCATTGGAGAGACGCAAATAGTCGTATGTATAATTTGCATATGCATAAAAATAACTACCATACCAACACTGATTCTCCACTCTTACCAAATCACCGGGGTGGTTTTTCACCTCTCCAAGCGTAGCACAGAGCACGGGTATCGGATCAGCAGACTCAGCTCCCGTGATGGTCAGCTTGTCAGCATTAGTCTCACCATAAACATCCCAAGTGCTATATATACCATAAGTATAGCTAATATTCAACTTCACAGGACCCGTCACAAACTGACCTTGCTTCAATTCAAGGCTGGCACTCAATATGTCAAGAGCACGACCATCCTCACGGAGAATGTAGTTGTTGTCTTTGGCATAAACCACTTGTGCATTATTCAGATAGAGCAACACGTTCTCTTGAGTGGCTGCCGTCTCGTAAATATCAGCAATCGTCTTGGGGCCGATAAAGGTGTTCTCAGAAACGTCGCTGCTCACACCGTCCTTCACGGCTATCGCCTTGACGGTAGTCGTCTTGTTGATGGTGAACGGAGTGGTATAGACTTGTGTCGTAGCGCCGCCAACGGTAGGCGTAGTACCATCGGTGGTATAGTAGATAGTGGCACCGTCGGCAGCGGTAATCGTCACCGTCGTGCTCTCAGTAAAGGTCGGCTCTGCTGCCGTGATGACGGGAGCACCCAGCGCTTGCTGGACAGCTACCACCTTGACGGAAGCAATCGCTCCTTGGGCCCCGTTGTACCAAGCGGTAACAAAGTATTGGCCATTGGCGTCGGTTATCTGATCGGCAACCTCATCATAGTTGGAGATTAGGGCATACTTATTACCTGACTTTAGCAGGTGCACACTACCTAAACCTAAATCGCCGTTCGTATCATCATATATCTCCACCTTCTCCAGCATCACAAGGTCTCCCTTGTTATTGCTGAGATTGTTCAATGTAGTGGTAATGGGTAGATAATCTATAGAAGACCCCGTCGGGGTGAGATCGCTGCTATTTGTTTCTGCAATATCCGTGGTCCGCATGATGCCGCCATTGTAGGCTACATCCATGACAACCGTACCATTGAGCGTGGCGCCCAAATCAAGGCTCAGCGAGGTGTTCATCAAGTCAATAGCCTTGCCATCCTCGCGTACGATATAATTATAGCTTCCTGCATTGTCCTCTTTATAGACAACCTGCGCATTAGTGAACCTTATCTTGGCTGCGTCCACATCCTTGCCTCCCGATAGCAACTTGGCTATCGTAATGCTGCCGTCATCGGGAGTATCTTCGCCAATGTATTCAACGGTGACTTTCGTTATATAAGTATAATAACTTGCAGATCCATTTGTAATAGAAAAAAGTCCATTTGTTTGGTCGTTAGCCGTAAACACGGCTACTCCATCGGCTGGCTTGCTAAATGTCACAGCGTCATAGGAGTTGAAAAAGCTGTTACCAACATATTCAAAGGTAACGGAAAGGATATTTCCTGCCGTTACCCCATCCGTTGAAATTTTATGTCTACCCTTGATTTCGAAACATGTTTTACCCTCAACCACAGTTGGCGTGAGAGTACTCTTACCTGATGTAATCGCTAAGGTGATGCCATTCTTTGTGATGGACTTACCCCCCCCAGTGTCAACGGTGGGATCAAAGACTACTGTGCCCGCAGAGGCTACTCCGCAGATTAGGGTCAACAAAGACAACCACACAAATCGTAATGCTTTGTTCATAATCGTTTGGGTTTGTGGAACAGGGCCAACCACTACTCATCTCGATCAGGAGAACATCGAAGCAACTGACTTCGTCCCTGGTTAATAATAAATAATTTCGTCCAACCATCCTTTAGTGGGTACTCAGATATTGGACACCTCTTGGTTTCTATCCATTTTTCCTGCCATTGTTCGTTTCCCCAGTACGAAAGCATAGCAGTTTTTCGCAATCCGCTTAAGGCACCATTACCTATTAGCGGGAACGAAGACAATTGCAAAGATACGTAAAAATATGGAAATAGAAAAATATTTCTAATAGAAATTCATATTTTAGGTGCATTTTTACAATAACCACACTCTTTTCTAAATAAAAAGAGAATATTCATAATACACAACTCGGCTCATTTGCATTTTGCGCCGAAGTGAATCACTATCCATGGGACGGTCAGCCACGGCACCCTCCCCTACCCAATGGAAGCTAAAAAGAGAGAATCCAAGCGCCTCCTACGGAGGAGTTCTGAGACCTTCCACCGTTCGGGATGCCTTCGGGATGCGTTCGGGACGCAAGCAAAGGTTTGTCTTCACGTGTGGACCAAGTCGTTCCACGTCTATCCTTTTTTAGTTGCTCTTTGACGATTCGTCAGTCCCATATCCTGCAATGCCCTGCCGAGATGATCGTCCTTTGCCAACAGCAACATGTCGTCATCCAACTGAAGCGCATAGAGCACACGCAGGTAGATTCCGATGGAGACCGTAGGCAATCCCTTCTCCACTTTGCATAGGGTAACTTCTGAGCAGGTTGCTCTTTCTGCAACTTGTGCCATGCTCAGGTTGCGACGCAATCTGGCAAGCCTGATCTGCTCCCCAACGATTTGCATTTCCTGAGTCAACTTCCTTGGAAGTTTATTTGCCATTGTATTCTTTGCCATCGTCTTAACCCAAATTATAATGTGCAAATATACACATTTTACTTCATTATAAGATGGGTTACGCCTAAAAATTTACACATAATTAAGTTTCCTCTTGGATGATCCTGGTTGTAAATCGATGTAAACCTTGTTTGTGCAGTCGTTTACTATCGTCTTAACCTTTTCATGACACAACTCCATGCACCACATCAAATCTCGGATGAGCCTACAAGGCGGTGCGTCAAGGGGAATGGCGAGTTGCTTTCTCCACGCTTAAACGACCTTAAAAATACCAAAAAGATACCTTTACATAACAGACTATCGCAATAATTTATTATTTTTGTATCTCAAAAATGCAAACAACACATAAGGAGAACTCTGATGAGTAAAAAAGACAAAGACATAGCCCTCTTCGTTTCATTCTGCATAGAAGAATACGGAGCAGTCAAGGGACTGACAGGAGACCGAGTGCTTGACTTATTCTCCGAATATGGAGTGACAGACTATCTTAGCGAATGCTTTGAGCCGCTTCACACACAAGGACGGCAATGGTTAATAGCCGAGATTGACGAATTTATTGAAATCAGAAAAAAGAAAAAGATATGAAGATATATCACGGAAGTTTAGAGGTCATAGAACGCCCTTTGATACTCCAGCCTAATCGTTTGCTCGATTACGGCAAAGGATTCTATACCACCACCTCGAAGAGACAAGCTATAGAATGGGTGGGGAGACGTATGCTTGAAAACAACGCAACCTGGGGTTATGTCAACGTGTATGAGTTGGACGAAGAAAAGCTATCTGATCTTAAAAAACTTGTATTTTCAGAACCGACAGAGGAATGGGCGGATTTTGTCATGGCGAATAGAACCCAAAAAGGATTCATCCACGATTACGACATCGTGTATGGCCCCGTAGCCAATGACAGAGTATATCTACAATTTGGATTATACGAAACTGGAGCTATCAGTGTCGAAACACTTATCCGTGAGCTCAAAACCTACAAACTGGTTGACCAGTACTTATTTCACACAGAAAAAGCACTGACTGCGCTACATTTCATAGAATCAATTAAAATAGAGAAATAATATGTTTCAGATAAACCAAAACAACCTTCATCTGCTTTTGCCAGGAAAAATAAGCTGGCTGGTGGAATATCTCCACGAGGACTATGGTTTTACGCTGCAGGAGAGCCTTCATCGCATCTATCATTCTGAACTCTACAAGAAGTTGTCAACAGAGAAGACCAAATACTGGCACTTGGGTCCCGTGGACCTATACAATGAGTTGAAGGAAGAGCTATAACTCAATAGATACTATAACCGTCAAGGGGAAGGCGCCTCGCACCAAAGGAAGCGAGGACAGGCATTGAAAAAGGGTGGGGATCAGTTCCCCACCCTTTTGTTATAGAGAAATGTTTACTTACTTCTTGGTAAACTTCTTGCCGTCGCGGATCACGACACCACGGTAGTTCTTGCCCACCTTCACACCCTGGAGGTTGTAGGTGTTGCCATCCTTACCATAGTCGGCCTCGACACCATAGATGCCCACGTCAGTGACCTTGACTGCGTTGACAAACTCCATCTCGGGAGCCTCGTTGATGTAGCCGTTGTACCACAGGACGACGTCGTAGAGGTTGTCGTTGCTGACGAGAGCATCGACATCGACATCCTCGTTCTCGTTCTTGAAGGCGATCTTCTGACCATCCTTCTCGATAGCATAGGCAGCCTGAGAGCCATAGACGATCTTCACCTGGCGGAGAACGATGACGTCAGCTCTGTGCTCGTCGTAGTCAGACATCGTAACCTCAACGGCATCCACATCCTGAGAAGCGCCAGCCGTGATCGTCAGACTGTCGGCAGTCGTGACACCACCATCGATCTCACGCAGCTGCGGGATGCCAGCAAGGGCATAGAAGTCGAGCTTCACAGTACCAGAGACGGTGCTGTTGAGTTCGAGCGGCAGCGTAGAGTTGTAGAGAACGACAGCCTTGCCATCCTGACGGAGAGCGATATCCTTCGTCCCGTAGTAAGGATTGGCGCGTACATAGACCACCTTCGCATTGTCGAGCACGAGACGGATGTTGTCCTCGCGGTCTCTGCGGACGTTGAGCTCAGCAATCGTCTGGTTGTGATACTTCGTAGCATCCTCAGCGGTGAGCTTGACAGCCTTCAGAGAAGCGTTGCCATCGGCGAAGCCGGTACCCGGAGCGTTGAACCATCCGAGGACGGTGTACTTCTGACCGGAGACGGTGTTGGCCAACTCATCATTGTCGGTGAGGTTGACGAAGCTGTAGTCCTCCGTGAATCCGTAGTACTGACCATCCTGGCCCAGCACCTGGAGACCCTTGATGCTAACGAGGTCGCCGGGATAGAGGTGGACATCGGCCACGGTCGTCTCGATCGGATCGTTGTAGCCCTCGTCGCTCGGCATGGTGTATTCGAGCTCATAGCTGTTGGTCTCTCCCTGTACATCGCGGGTAGTGAAGATACCACCGTTGAAATCGACACTGGCGAAGAACGTACCGGTGACGGTAGAACCCAACGGGAGGTCGAGCACGCCAGAGATGACGTCGAGTGCCTGACCATTCTCGCGGAGGATAGCTACCTTCGTGCCATCGTCATGCTTCTCGGTGTAAACCACCTTGGCATTGTTGAGACTGATCGTCACATTCTCGACAGCCTGCTGGCCCTCGAAGAGCTGTGCAATAGTCTTAGTCTCGAAGTCGCCGACCTTCGTGAAGGTCTTGGTGACGATGTCAGAGTAGTCGTCGAGATAAGCGGTGACAGCCTTGACCGTCGTGGTCTCGGTGATCGTGAACGGTTCGGTATAGACCGTAGATTGACGGGTAGGATCGGTACCGTCGAGGGTGTAATAGACATTCAGGCCCTCGGTAGCAGCGATAGAGACGGTGGTCTTGCCCACAAACTCCTCCTCGCCGAGGATCACCGGAGCATCTGGACGCTTATCGACACGCTCGGCCTTGATGACCTTCACCTTACCAGCATAGTAGTCAGAAGAAGCATCGTTGTACCAGATCGTGAGGTTATAGAAACCACTCTCGAGGTCGAAGTCCTCAGCATTGGTCACCTTCAGCTCGATGTAGCTCGGCGTGTTGGTGTAGATGCTCGTCGAGCCTCTATAGGTCCAGACCTCAACATCCTTGAGGTTGAGGAGGTCGCCCTTGTGGAGCTTCACGTCGATGAGATCGACCTCGATCGGATCCATGTCATTGGTCTCCGGCCACACGAAGGAGATGTTGCTTGAGTTGGTGCTCTCAAGCTCCTCGGCGATCAGCAAGCCCTTCTGGTAGGTGACCTTCAGAGGCATAGTACCCTTCAGGTTGTATGCACCCACGGGGAAGGTGAACTTGGTGATGTTCGTGAGGTCGATGGCCAATCCATCGTCGCGGATGATGTAGTGGTAGCCCAGGTCACCCTGCTCGCTATAGACCACCTTGGCATTCTCGAAGTGGACGACGACGCTATCCTTGCTCTCGCCATAGACGATGAGGTCGGAGATCGTGTTGGTGCCCGAGTAGTCGTTCTTCGTAAACTCTACGGAGCCAACCGGAGAAACGATTTCGTTGTAGGTAGCGATGGCCTTCACCGTGCAGCTGTTGGTGATGGTGAAGGGCGCAGTGTAGAGCGTAGATTCCTTCGTGGGATCCGTACCGTCGAGCGTGTAGTAGATGCTGGCACCCTCCTCGGTCGTGATCGTCACCTCGGTGCTCTCGTCGAAGTCGGTGCGGTTGTCCGTACCGCTGATCTGCGGAGCATTGAGATAGGTGATGACCTTACTGCACTTGATGATCTTGCCCTGAAGGCGGTTGTTGGAGACGTCGTTGTACCAAACCGTGGCGTTGTAGCGGCCATAGTTGACGACACCATAGTCAGCACCGTTGGTGAGGAAGAACTCCACAAACGGACTGTAGCTATAGAACGCCGGGATGTCATAGTTCCATCCAGTGGCATTCGTCACCTTGAGCAAGTCGCCCGGATAGTTGGGAATCTGCGCCAGGTCGATGGCCAGCGGACTGGGATCGGTGGTGGCGCCCGGCGTGACGGTGAGGTTGTCGGCGTTGGTCACGTCGGCAAGGTCGGCCGTGGTCAGAAGACCCGGGTAGGCGGCGTAGCTACCAGGAGCAGCTGCATAGTTGACCTTGAGCTTCACCGTACCAGAGACGGTAGCGCCGATGGTCAGCGGCAGCGTCGTGTTGAGAACGTCAATAGCGCGGTCGTTCTCGCGGAGGATGTAGCTACCATCCTCGCCATAGACGACGAGTGCGTTGTTGAGAGAGAGCGTGACCTGATCGAAGCTGCTCTTGAAAGAAGCAAGCTGCTCGATCGTCATCGGCGCATTGGCATCCACCTTGTTGAACACCTTGGAGGCAACAGGAGAGACAATCGTCTTGTAGGCTGCGATAGCCTTCACCGTAGCCGACTCGCTGAGCGTGAACGGCTCAGTATAGACCGTAGAGGCGGTCGTAGGATCAGTACCGTCGAGCGTGTAGTAGATCGTAGCGACATTGTCGGCCGTGATCGTCACCGTCGTATTGTCGGAGAAGGTCTCCGTACCATCAATAAACGGCGCATTGAGAGAGGTGACGTTGCGCTCGCAAGAGACGATGGTCGCATTGACGTCACCATAATAAGAGACTTCTTTGTACCAAAGAGTAGCATTGTAGTACTTGTTGGCTACCATGTTGAAGTCAGACGCATTGGTGAGATAGACGGAAGTCCAACTTGCGCCTTCATAGAAGTACCAAGTCGTGCCGTAGTTCCAGGCCTCCTGGTTCTCGACATAGACGAGGTCGCCAGGATAATTCTTCACCTGACCAACCGTGCAAGCGATGGGATCCATGTCGCCAGCCACGCCCGTTGCGGTCAGGTTGGCATCCGTGGTCACACCCTCGATATCAGAAGTAGAGAGGATGCCTGAGGTGTAGGTGACATTGACCTGGACATGGCCGCTCACCGTCGTTCCCTGCGTCAGCGAGAGAGAGGTGTTGAGCAGGTCGATGGCCTTGCCATCCTCGCGAAGGATGTAGTTGTTGCCCTGAGCATAGACGACCTTGGCGTTGTTGAGCACAAGCGTCACGTTGTCCTGGCTCGTAGCAGCTGTGGCCAGATCGGCGATGGTAGAGCCCGTCACGCCACTTTCCTCCTTGGTGAACGTCATCTCGGCGACATCGCTATAGATGTCATTCACGCGGGCCACTGCCTTCACCGTCGTTGTCTCGGTGATAGTGAACGGAGCAGAATAGACATTGTCCCAGCTCGTCGGCGCAGTACCGTCGGTGGTATAGAAGATGGTAGCGCCTTCCTCGGCTGTGATCGTCACGTCGGTGCTACCCGTGAAGTTCTGGTTGCCACTGATGACCGGCGCGGCGGGCTTAGCCACCTCGCCACCAAGGAATTCCACAATCTGCAACTTAGCCTTGATGGCACCAGCGCCCGGCTCGTTATACCAAGCGACGATGTCGTAGGTGGCATCCTGGTCGGAGCTCACCTTGTCCAAGAAGTCAGCTATGTTGGTAAGCGTAGCGAAATTCGTGAAACCTGTGCGTGCATAGTAGGCAGCACCTTGTCCCAAATCGCCGTAGGAGTCATTATAGATATTGACCTGGCTCAGCAGAACCAAGTCGCCCTTGTAGTTGGAGCCCAACTGCTCGATGGTAGCCGTCACGGGGACATTCTCGCCCGTGGCGTTGGTCTGCGTCAGTTTGTTGCCGTTGGTGACACCAGCGACATCCTCTGCCTTCAAGAAACCATTCTTGTAAGTGACGTTCATCGTCACCGTACCATTGAGCGTAGCGCCCTTTTCGAGAGAGAGGGAGGTTCCCATCAGGTCGATGGCCTTGCCACCCTCGCGCACGATATAGTTGGTGCCATCACCATAGACCACCTGTGCGTCGGTGAACTTCAGCGTAGCGGAAGCCACATCGGTAGCACCAGTCATCAAGTCGTCGATGGAGTAGGTCGTACCTACCTCGCCACCACCCGGCTCGTCACCACCCGTACATTCTACGGTAATCTTGGAGAAGTACATGGGGCCTGAAAAGACGGAGAACTTCAACTTGGAAGCTCCCTCGCCACTGACCGTATAGGTCTTTCCGCCTTCAAACTCAGTACTGCTCGTGGTGTAATTACGGTCGTAAATATAGCCGCCGGCCGACTGATAATCAAAGGTAACGGAATTGATCTTTACAGACTCCCCGGCCGTAAACTCAAAGCCAGTACCCTTGCCAAAGGCATAAGATAGCGTGCCGTTGTAGTCGGTCGCTGCAAACGAACTGGTCCCGGATGTCATCGTAATCGTGACTCCATCCTTTGTCAAAGACGTTCCACTACTCACATCGGTCGCCGGGTCGAAGACCACTGTCCTCGCGGAGGCTACTCCGCAGAACAATGTCAACAAAGACAACCAAACAAATCGTAATGCTTTGTTCATAAATGATTTTCTTTGTGGGATTCGTCCGTGTAAGCTACTTTTTCCTTAGGCGGGGAAAAGAAGCCACTGGCCTCATCCCGGTTAATAATAATAATGTAAAAAAGATAATAACTTCGTCTATTCAACCCGTGAATGGGAAGGTGCCCCAAGGGGCTGCGTCAAGGTCAGCCTGGGAGGTGTTGCCCCCTGCGACCTATGCTGCGTCGGTTTCTATGGCTGCGCACCCATGAGGACTTGCCGCCATCGGCCTCGCTCATCATAAAGAATGTATAATTCTCCATAAGAGCCAAAGCCGTGATGCAAAAATAAGCAAAATAAATGAAAAACAAAAATAACAGGCTACTTATTTTCCCATTTTTCGCAAAATAACACTTTTAGGCCTTTCCTCTAAGATAAAAATAGATATAATATACGTTTTTCATCTATATACGTATATATAATAAGAAAAAGGAAGCGGCACCCGGCCAAGACTTGCGCCTTTGCCCGATGCCGCTATACGGTTTCTCTTACGAGGGAGTGATTACTGTTCTACAAGGGTGACACGAGTCTTCCGGCTCTTCGGCATGACATTGGGGGCCTTGCCCGGCTCGAAATAGCTGTGCATATTGACGACCTTGTCCAGACGCACACACGGTCTGCCAGGCTTGGCAGGTGCTGCGCCAGGAGCAGAGGCCGGCGTGCGGAACTCCAGTGTGGCAAGCGGACCCCACTCTCCCTTGGCATTCTGTGCGATGGCAAATGCATAGTAGTCGGTATTGGCATAGACGCCCCACTGAGAGTAGTCCTCACCATAACGGTTCCAGTAGTCGGGCATGTCGTCGTTCGTGAGGTACTCCTTGATAAACTCGAGGTCGCCCTTACCCCAATAGTCCTGGGTCATGACATCGTTCTTGGCAAGCACCAAGTCGCGCATCAGGGTAGCCTCATCGTTGGGCGTGAACCATACATACTGGAAGTAGTTGCCACCGACCTCGCCAAAGTCGCCGAGCTTGATGGTGACCGTGGCCTCGCCTTCACCACCGCTTTCCGTGGTGGTGATGGGGATGATCTGGAAGGGAGCGTCGGCCTCGTTGACATCAACGGGAAGGACATAGACCTCATAGTCGGTGCCCGGTTCCATACCAGACCACTTGTACATCTGCGTGTCGGTGTACTTATCGCTACCCCAAGACTTGATCATATCCTGGAGGTTGACAAAGCCCACCTCCTTACTCCACTTCTCGAAGAGCTCCTCGGCGGTACCGGCCTTGAAGGCGCAGAGGTAGTAGCCGTGGCAGTCGTCGTTGGGCTGAAACCAGATGGTGAAGTTGTCGGGCTTCACCTCCACGACGGTGTAGAGGACCTTCGGGTCGCCCACCAAGTCGGAATTAGGAGTGGTGAAGTCGGCACGCGACGATGCGCAGGCGATGCCGTACTTGTCGTAGCCCAAGGTGACGAGGCTATAGGTGCCATTGGACTGGAACTCCATGTCCAGACCCGTGAGCGTGGCGTTGGTGAAGTCGTCGGTGAAGGTCGGGCAGTCTTCGAGCTGGTCGAAGTATTGTTCCAGGGCAGCATCGCTGGCAAAGGAATTGGCCTGGCCTGCGGGCATGCAGGCAATCTTGTATGTCTTACACTCGGGAGTCTTCGTGACAGCGAGGCGGATGGTATCGGTGAGGTTGCCCTTGGAGAAGCTCAGAAACTTGACGTCGGCAGCGACGCGGCCTTCCAACTTGGTGAAATAGATGCTGTCGATGCGCTCGGCGAGATAGCCGACGGGGGCCTTGTACTTCTGCTTCACGATGACACGGTTGGGATTCTCCTGTGCGGAAGCTGCCAGCGTGAGCAGCGCGAGAGCAAGGGTAGTAAAGAATTTCTTCATTGTTTCTTTGGTTTGGTATTTTGTTTTGGATCCACCTGGTCCCGAAGTTGGAAAGAGGCGGAAGGGATGGTTATCTCAAGAATTTAAATGCTTTGTCGCCCAAACGGAGGATATAGGCACCCTTGGGCAGTGCGCTCACGTCGATGGGCTGACCATCATAGTGGGGCAGACTGAGGCGGCTGCATCCATTGAGGTCGTAAATCGTGGCGTTAGCCTGAGCATTGCCCAAGCCGCTCACGAAGATCTGCCCTTCTCTGTAGGCGATACTGACCGCAGACTCCTGCTTGGTGGCTGTGGCAATGTCGTTGACGAGGCCATCAAACTTGAGGCAGCGCACCTTGTCAAACTCGTAGGACCAACGGTCGGTGGCGCATGCGATGGAGAACGTGTTGGCTTCGCCAAGGAAGTCGATACGGCGAATGTCATCGAGGTTGAAGCTCTTGGGCGCCGTGCCATCCTTCGGGACCACGAGCATCCGCACCTGTGCGGAGGCCATGCCAAAGGGAAGCAGCGTCAAGGCCAATGCCATGAAAGTCTTCTTCATCATAGTTACACTAAAGTTAATATTCTTATTTCTGTCTTAATAATCCAGGTGTGGAGGCGCGTCACCGCCTCTGTCTCTCTCGGCTTCCCCACCCTTTTCAGAACTTATTGCTTCCTTAGTAGGAGGGGACTCTGAGGCTGCAAATATAAGGAAAATAGTCCAAAGGACAAATAGAGCAAACTGAGGATGGGTTAATTTTATATATATTTAACCGTTTCAAGGGCTCCTAAAAGCCATTTTCTGTTGTTTGCCGCCATCGGCAGCGCAGGTTATAGAACGAAAAAGCGACACCCGAAGAAGACAGATGGTCGTCGTCGGGTGCCGCTATGGATAAACCCTATCGGCTGGTGGAAACCCAGCCAGATGGGTCAGAGTAGGCAAAAAGGCTGGTAGGGATTACTCTCCTACAAGGGTGAGGCCACGCTTGGTGGTCTTCTGCAACTTGGGAGCCTTGCCAGGAACGAAGACGTTGTCCTTTTTGCTGACACCATTCAGACGCTTGGCAACAGTGAACGTCTTGGCAGGAGCCACCTTGGCAGAACCGGTGGTAAACTCGAGCTTGGACAGCGGACCCCACTCGCCATTGATGTTCTGAGCGATGGCATAAGCGATATACTCCTTGTTGGGATCAACACCCCACTGGGCCACATCCTCACCATAGCGGTTCCAATTGGGGTCAGCACCATCATGGTCGTCCTTGAGATACTCGAGGATCTTCTCCTCGCTACCCATACCCCAGTCGGCGGAAGACTGGAAGACGGCCTTGTCGATGATCATGTCGCGCATGAAGGAAGCCTGGTCGTTGGGCGTGTAGGTGACATACTGGTAGCACTTGCCTTCCTGGCTACCAAACTCACCCAGCGTGATCGTGACCGTAGCCTGGCCAGCACCACCATACTTCTTGGTCGTAACGGGCACGATGACCATCGTGCCATAGTTTTGGTTCTCATCGATCGGGAGGACATAGACCTCGTAGTCGGTGCCTGGCGTCATCTGCTTCCAAGTGTGGGTCTCACGATCGGCAAACATCGTGCCACCCCACTGCTTGATCATGTCGCCCATGTTGGCGAAGCCCATCATGGCGCCCCACTGCTCATACTGAGCCTTGGCCGTACCCTTCTCGAAGGCACAGGCATAGAAGCCGAGGCAGTCCTCGTTGGGCTGGAAGTCGATGGTGAAGTCCTCGTAGTTGGCCTCCAGCACCTTGTAGGTGACGGTAGGATTGCCAATGATATTGGCAGCAGGCGTCGTGAAATCGACACGAGAGGAAGCGCAGGCGATGCCATACTTGTCGTAACCCATGGTGATGACGCTATAGTCGGAGTTGGGCTTGAACTCGATGCCCATATTGGTCATCACCGCATTGGTGAAGTCCTCGGTAAACATGTCGCCACCGACATAGAGGTCGAAGTACTGGGCCACGACGGCGTCGGAGGTGAGGGCATTGGCCATAGAGGCCGGCACACAGGCAATGCGGTATCCCTTGCACTCCGGGGTCTTGGTGACGGCCAGGCGGAGCGTATCGCCCGTGGTACCCGTGGTATAGCCCTGGAGGTTGATATCGGCGGCCACACGACCATTGATCTTCGTGAAATAGACACTGTCGAGGCGCTCAACGAGATAGCCGGAGGGATTGCCCTGCTTCGGCTGGATGATGAGACGGTTGGGGTTGTCCTGCGCAGAAGCGACCATGGTGGTCAGCGCGAGCAGGAGGGTTGCAAATATTTTCTTCATTTCTGTTTTTGTTTTCTTTTGCTTTCTGATTAGTCCTTTCCAGCGGAGGTGCCTCGCGGAGGCATTTCTCCTCTGGGGGAGGTAGTGATGATGGTTGGGATGGAACAGGCCGGGTTATCGCAAGAACTTAAACGCCTTGCCGCCGATGCGGAGGATATACGCGCCCTTGGGCAGTCCACTCACATCGATGGGCTGACCATCAAAATGGGGCAGATTGACGCGGCTGCATCCATTCAGGTCAAAAATCACAGCGTGCGTCACCGCATCGCCCATGCCGCTCACGAAAATCCGCCCCTCCTTATAACTAATATTGATGTCGCTCTCCTTTTGGGTGGCGGTCGCAATGTCGTTGACGAGACCATCAAACTTGAGGCAGCGCACCTTGTCGAAGTCGAAAGACCAGCGGTCGGTGGCGCACTCGACGGAGAACGTATTGCCTTCGCCAAGGAAGTCGATATGGCGAATGTCGTCGAGATTGAAGCTCTTGGCCTCACCACCATCCTTCGGAACCACAAGCATCCGCACCTGGGCGGAAGCCATGCCAAAGGGAAGAAGCGTCAGGGCCAAAGCCATAAAGGTTTTCTTCATTGTTCGTATTGTATTTTAAAGATTAGTTGAATATCAAGTGAAAGCGCAGGACTCCCTCTTCAGGAGACCTGCACAAATGGAGGAAGAAAAGAGGGCGCCAGCACGAGGCGGGCAGCCCTCTCCCTTCTATCGTCTAATTAGAAAACCACTTTCACACTTTCGTTGTTCGTCTTGACAATGTAGGCGCCAGAGGGAACCGTGATACGAGCCTGGCCGTTGGCCTCTGCCTTGGCGACGAGTGCGCCGTCGAGGGTATAGACCTGGACAAGGCCATTGCCGTTGACTACAATCGTCTGGCCCTCTACGCGGACATTGGCCTTGCTGAGGAGGTTGACAGACTTCACGTCCGTGCTCTCATAGCGACCGACAAACTCGGTGTCGGAAGGCAAGCTCTCCACGATGGCACCCGTCTCGGGATTGCCCTTGATGGCGGTCACGCGGTGGGTGATGTTGCCCAAGTTGCCACGGATAGGAATCTGAACATCCACGGAAGTTCCCTCCCACCAGCGATGATAGACGATCGGATCGACAAACGTCTCACCAGCCTTATAGTCCTGGTCGATCTTCAAGTTATCGAAGAAGAGGTTGGCGGGAGAACCGACGCAATAGAGACCGATGATAGAACGATCCGTACCCTTCGTCAACTCGATGGTGCGGTTCTGCCAAGAGGAGTTGAGGTCCTTGACGTAAATGAGCTCAGCCTGGGTGAAGTCGTTCTTGGCGGGATCCCAGTTGAAGAGGGCAACAGCACACTGTGCGGTGTAATCGACCTTAGAGCCATCCTCATACTGGAGGGTCTCGGTATCACCCCAGAGATCGACGTTGATGGTGATCTTGCCACCATTCTTGGAAAGGTCAAGCTCCGGAGAGATCAGACCAGCGTCGCTGTTATTATAGACATACTGATAACCATCGACCTTGATGCAACCGTCGGCCAAGGGGAAACCGTTCTTGGCGACCCAGCCACCCTGGTTGATCGGCTGGATGACGTAGTTGTCCATAGAGAAGTAGGACGGGTTGGTGACAGAGGTCTCTTTCCACTCTGCCTCGGTCATGGAGTAGCCCCAGCCCTCGCCGAGGGTGCCTTCAGGACACTTCACACCCGTGAAGTCCTCATCGGTGAGGCGCATCGGACCGTCCTGCGTGGCCTTGCGGTCGCAGTAAGCCCAGTAGTTGTAGCGCTCAGCGGAAGGAGCCGCCTCCCAAGAAGCGGTGAACGTGCCGTTGTCCTGGTTGATATCAGTAGCGGTGAGATCCTTCGGGGCCTCGAGATCACAGATGAGCTTCGGGGTCGGCTCGAAAGACTTGTGGCCGGCTGCATCGACGGACTGGACGACATAGTAGTAGTTCTTGCCCGAGATGATGCCATTGACCGTGAAGGTCGTGTCGTTGACCGACTGATTCTCGGCGGCATACATCTTGGCATTGCCGTTGGTCTCATCGACCCAATAGACATTGAGGAGGTAGTGGTCGGCATTCTCTACCTTGCTCCAGCTGACGTTGAAGCTATCGCCCGTATAATAGGAGTGGCCGTAGAGCGTCGGCATCTTGACATACGGATTGACCTGATAGACGCGGAAGTTGTCCACATAGATGTTGCAAAGATCCTCTCCCTGCTTCTGCGGGTGGAAGATATTGAACAAACTATAGGCGCCAGCATTCTGGAACATCAAGGTGTAGGTCTTCCACTCGCTGCTGATGCCATCGATCTGCGAACCGCCGAGTACACGCCATGACGGAGCCATGTTGAAGGTCTCGGCTCCCTCGACGATGACGGTCTGGTCGGGTTGACCATCGTCGGTACGCATATCAAACTGGACGAAGGCAATCTGGTCGTTGCCGCTGAGGTCCATCATGCAGGTGTTGAGATGGCCCGGCTCGTCGCCATTGCCAATGGCGACGGTGCCGCCAGCAGGATAGATGTAGGCACCACCCCAGCCGGACTGATGGGTGTAGCCATCGCGCATCGTCATCCAGGCATTGCCATCCTCACGGACATACCAAAGTTCGGTGTCCTTGTCGGGGTTGCCTACGCTACCGGTAGTCATCAGCGAGAAGTCCTCGCCGAGAATCTCCACTACCTGTCCGTAATCGGCAGGATTCAAGGCCTCGGCACGGAGGGCGCCCTGAGCCTTGGCTGTAGGAGTAGTTATGCGCTGGGAAGTGGGTGCCTTGGTGGCATTGCTGACACGCGAAGCGAGCTGCTGAGCATTGGAAATCGTCGGAACTGCGAGGAATCCCATGCCAAGAGCGGCTGATAAAAGTAATTCTTTCCTCATAATAGATGTAATAAGTTATAAATATGGCTAATGTACCGACGGCAAAGTTACGCAAAAGCCTCTAACCATCCAACGCTGAAAGTAGAAGAACCGTTACTGATTCGGAAAATAGTAACTAAAAACGAGCTTTAACCTCGCTATTTGACGAACAAAGGCTGAGGAAAGCAGTAGAAAGAAAAAGGCAGAAGAAGAGAAAAAGGCCGAAACCATCGTCTGTAGGGAGCATATCCACACAGAATATCGGCGAATTGAGAAAAAGGTCTGGAGCAATGGTGCGTCCAGACCTTTTCTAATAAGACCCTCATCAAGGATTACGCTTGATGATGTTTGGCCTTATATTCCTCGCTTTCATCGTCTGAGATGCGCTTCGGAGCATTTCTTCGCTCCGCTGACATCTTCTGGTAAGTAGAAGGCTTGATACCTGTCATCTTCGTGAAGACATTGATGAAGTTGGCCTGCGACTTGTAGCCGACACTCTCAGCGATGGCGCGTATCGTGTAGTGGCCGTAGCCCTTCTCGTCGTTCATGCGTGTCATGGCCTTCTTCACACGATAGGAGTTGAGGAAGGTACGGAAGTTCTCCTTATACACGTCGTTGATGACCTGCGAGACATAGCGCGAGTTGGAGCCGACCATCGTTGCCAACTTCTCGATGCCGAAGTCGCTGTCGCAATAAGCCTCAGTGGTCTCCATCACCTGAAGGATGGTATTGAGGAGCTCGTTGCGCAACTTCTCGGGCAAACGGGAGGTCGTTTTTTCGATTTCATCGTCTTTCGGCAGTGCGTCATGTGTCTGCACCACTTCCCCTTCAGGGACTTTCTCCTCCTGCTCGACCACTGGGGCGTCTTTCTTCTCTCCCTCAGCCTGCTGCTGAAGTTCTTGAATTTTCGCCTTCATGGACTGGATGGACTGCACATAGGCGTTCTTGGTGATGATGTCTTCCTGGCTCTTGTCAAAGAGCACCTGGTTGGACTTCGAGAGGAGGTGCTTCTGGCGGGCAATGACGACAAACATCACCAGGAAGACGACCAAGAAGATGATGAGCAACACAAGGGCGTTGCGCTGCGAGGTGATGGTGTGCGACTGCGTCAGATTCTCTATCGAGAGTTTGTCGATGGCCTTCGACTTTGTGTTCATCTCGTGGAAGTAGAGCGCATTGCGGATGGAGTTGAACTCATTGAGATTATACACACTATCGGAGAGCATCAGATATTGCTGCTTATAGGTCAGCGCGAGATTCTTGTCCACCGGCTCATAGATGTCGGAGAGCGAGCGAAGGGTGGTGATGAGGAGGGCGGTGTTGCCCGTCTCCTTGGCTATCTGCTGGTTGCGCAACTCATAGACCAGGGCCGAGTCACGCTGGCCGAGCTGAAGGAAGATGGCCGACATCGTGCCATAGGAAGAAGCAAGGCTGATGGGCTGAAGATGGTGCTTCAGGCAGTAATCGACGGCCTTGCGGAGCACGGCAATGGCCTTGCGGGGCTGACGCTCGTAGATGAGGACCTGGGCCTCGGTCATGAAGACGTCGTAGTCGTAGCGGACGCGCTTCTCGGGATGGACGAGCATCTCCTGCTGCCATCGGCGATACTGCGAGAGGGGCGTCTTGTCGGTATAGGCAAAGATAAGGTTGTTGAGGGCCATGTTCTCCAGCGCATAGTCCTTGAACTTGCGGGCCAGGGCCAGCGACTTTTTGTAGAGCGCGGAACTCTGGTCGAAGTCGTGGAACATGCTATAGACATTGCCTATATTCTTGTAAAGTGTGGAGAGTTCCCGCTCCAAGTTGTCCTCCTCGCAGATCTGCAGACTGCTCATGTAGCGCTCCATCGCCTTGCCATAGATACCCTGGCGGTAATAGATAAGGCCGGCGTGGTGGAGGGTGTGGGCATAGAGGACACGGTCGCCGTCGGCCTCGCGCGCATTGACCACCTCGAAGCACAGCAGTGCACTATCAAGAAGATTCTTGTCGAGCAACTGGTCGCCCAAGGTAGCCAGTTCGGCATCCGTCCGCTTGGCCAAATGGGCGGGCACATGAGCCGTCTTAGGCTGGGCCGACCGGGCCGCCTTGACCGTAGATCCCTTGGCAGGCGACGAAGCCGCCTGGGTGCTACGCGCACAGGCAGTCGAAGCAAGCGCCATCGAGCAGACGACAAGCGTGATGATCCGTTGGAGGTATGTTGTTATCATAAAGGCTTTTTCAATGAGACGTAGGCGACACCGAAGAGGCCATGGGCCTACGCTGCCACTTTTTCCTGCCTTATCGGCCTTTCACGGCCACAGACAGGGTATCATTTGCAAATTTACTCATTATTTATTAGATACAGAGGGGGCGCGTGTTATTTTTACTTAAACACGGAAAGGAGGGATGATTTTGCGTAAAAAAAGTGCATAAAACAGGCAGAATACGGACCTTCAACGTCTTTTTCAGTAATCCGATTGCTATATTTTTATGACAAGCATTCAATCAGAAAGCACTCAAGGCCACTCTCTATTCTCCATTTTCTATTTTACGACGTGACAAGAAATAATTTCTTTTTCACGCAATTCTGTATATTCAGAAAGTTTGTTTCCTCTACTATTATTTTTTTTATTCCTAATTTTGCCACCAGAAATAATCAAGTAAAATCTAAATTCAAACAACGTATGGTAAAAAAGTTACTCTTTACCGCTGCCATTGCAGCCGTAGCTTCGACTGCATTTCCTCAGGGAAAGGCAGTTCGCGTAGGCGCCCAGCCCAACAAGGCTGACCAAAAGTCTGTCTATTATCTCAAGCCCGCTGGCCTTCCTTTTGAAGCCACACCGAAGAACGGTTTAATGTTTGGTACGAGCTACCTCTACACCCCGGGCAACTACGAGGTGAAGTTTGTGCCTGTTGCCGCACCGGGTACGCAGACCTTCTGGCATCAGAACGTCTATGACATGATGGGCAACTGCAACTCTTTCGACCGCACGGGCAAGCAGGGCCGTTTCTACTCTACCGACAATGACGGCAACTTCTATGTGACTTGCCGCTTCAATGGTGCTGACGCTCTCCCCACGCTCGTTTGCGCCAAGGATAGCTTCGTTCTCTCTGAGGAGAACTACCACTGGGGTCCGCTGGATCAGGATCTCCCCGCTGTTATGTATTGGTACCCGCGCATGAAGAGCGGCACGCAGAACGAGAACGAGTCGTTCGAGCGCGCTCTCCAGTTCACCGACGACAAGGTCAACGCCTATAGCATCGGTGGCATGGACAACGGCTACCTCTTCGGTTCTGGTACCGTCTCCAGCGGCGCCTACACCGTCTGTGGCGTACAGCAGGTGCTGGAGAAGCCGGCTGCTCCGCTGTGGATCAGCGACGTCTTCCTGCCCGCCATCTCCAAGAGCGACAACCCGCTGCCCGAGGGCACGGAGCTGACGCTGATGATCACCAATGTCGAGACGACCGCCGAGGGCAGAAAGAAGCCCGGAAGCGAGGTGCTCGCCGAGATGAAGTGTACGGCATCCGACCTCGAGGCCCAGGAGGATGTCGAGGACGAGGATGGTAGCGTCTTCCATCAGTGGGCTGCTGTCTTCCCCATCGAGGAAGGTGGCATGCTGATCGACGATGAGTTTGCTGTCGTCGTTAGCGGTCTCGACCAGGAGGGTGTCGATCTGGGTCTGAAGGGCACGGAGATTCCTTATTATAACGACGTGCTGGATCCGGCGCTCTGCGTCATCTCTGCCGAAGGCAAGAAGACTGCTGCCAACATCTACGGCAACAACCGCATCGCCATGAGCGTTTCCTTCACGGGTAAGTTCGACTTCGCCAACGGCTTCGTCGATCTCTCAGAGACCGATTCTCTCAACTACGGTCTCGTCCAGATGGACAAGGATGGCAAGCACGGTGTCACGACCGCTTCTCCCGACCAGACCTTCGAGGGTGCCGTAGTCCAGGTGAACGGCAGCTGGTATGGCGACAACAAGAAGGAGGAGTACACGCTCTCTGGCTTGGCCGACTGGGTGAAGGGTTACACCGTTGACCAGGAGGGCTACAGCTATGCTGGCCTGACCGTCATCTCCTTCACTTGCGATCCGCTTCCCGCCGACTGCGAGGGCCGCAGCTGCACCGTGCTCATCCATGGCAAGGGTGTAGTCTCTACCCGTCCGATCACCATCGTACAGGGCGACGCCACGGCTGCTGTCAACAGCGCCAAGGTGGAGAAGAAGGATGCTGATGCTCCGATGTACAACATGGCTGGCCAGCGTGTCAACAAGGACTACAAGGGCGTAGTCATCCAGAACGGTACGAAGCGCATCAACAAGTAAAGCACATTCCCTACACACGGATTTTTCCGCCAGTTCTTCCAAGGCGGTCTGATCGCCTTGGAAGAACTGACCAAATTATATTATAGATATACTTCCAAAACTATCAGAATACATTTTATGAAGAAAAGATTATCATCATGGCTCTTCGGTAGCTTGCTCGCAGTAGCAGGCCTTCCGACTGCGGCTTTGGCGCAGACCGCTTCCACGGGTTCGCCATTCACCGTGACGGAGAGCAACGCTTACAGTGAGAGTTGGTCATCCCTGTCCAGCCTGCTCAAGAATGACGTGTGGACTGTCGAGGACAACAACAACGACAACCACACATGGGACGACCTGAGCACAGGTATGCCCACGTACGATGGCGCCAACGCTACGGTGACGGCTGACGACTGGCTCGTCTCTCCTCCCCTCACGCTGACGGCTGGTACGGCCTACACCCTCGAGACGGGTGCCTTCTGTGGTGCCTACAACGGTGTGGCTCAGCGCATGGCTGTAGCCTTCGGTACAGGCGACGATCCCACGACCTACACAGAGATCGTGCCTGCCACGCCCATCACGGGTCTGACCCTCAATGGCGGTGCCACCGTCGTGAAGGCTGTCTTCACGCCGACGGTCTCAGGCAACTACCGCATCGGCTTCCACGCTGTCAGCGACCAGCCGGGCTACCTCATGCTCCATCAGGTGAAGGTCAGCGTGACCGCCAATACGGCTGGTACGCCGGTGGCTGTCTCCGACCTGAAGCTCACCGCCGATGAGAGCGGCGCACAGAAGGTGAAGGTGGAGTTCACCGCTCCGACCAAGGACATCACGGACCGCGACCTGACTTCGCTCACCAGCGTCACCATCTATCGCGACAATGGCGCCCTGCCCATCCAGACCATCTCCGACCCGACTCCGGGCCAGAAGATTGAGTGGACGGACGACAACGTGACCACGGGCAACCACACCTACACGGTCTATGCCAACGTAGGCGACCTTCGTTCTGCCAAGGCCGAGGCTTCCATCTACGTCGGTGGCGAGGAGTATCCGGGCACGTCTGCCAAGGTGAACGTCTATGACAACCTCGACGGCACGATCAAGCTGACGTGGGAGCCTGTCACCAAGGGTGAGAACGGCGGCTATATCGACGCTTCCAACGTGAAGTATGCCATCTTCGAGGGTATCTACCAGACCGCACTCGTCGAGGGCTTGACTGACACGGAATACACCATCAGCGACATTCCTCTCACGGGCTCACAGAGCTACAAGTACTATCAGATCGTGGCCTACTTCGACGAGGAGCACCTCGGTGGCACGGCCTTCGCTGATCCGTTCTACTACGGCACGCCGTACGACTTCCCGTTCTCTGAGTCATGGCCCTACGGCGCATGGCAGAACGGTCCCTGGTCTGCCAGCTACAACGACACGAAGAACCACTTCAAGATTTCCAGCCAGTCTGCCGACGACGACGAGGGTTCTCTGATGTTCACCCCGGCCAAGGGTGGCGACGAGGCTTCTATCTTCGGTCCGAAGATGGCTATGGGCAAGGCTACGAACGCTCGCCTTTCCTTCCAGTACTATGCTTACCCGGGCAGCAAGAGCAAGCTCCAGGTCTATCTCGACGTCAACGGTCAGAAGCAGAAGCTGGCTGCCGAGGTTGACTACAGCACCTTGGAGGGTACGCCGGGTTGGAGAACCGTCAACGTGGATTGCTCTGACGAGGACTTCAAGAAGGAGAACGGCTATGGCCGCGTGATCATCCACGCTATCTCTGATGGCGAGAACATCATGGTCGATGATGTCAACATCAACGATGCTATCGACTACAATGTCGTGACGACGATCTCTGCTCCGCTCCACGCACAGGGTGGCGAGAGCGCCGACGTGACCATCCACGTCCGCAACGTGGGTCTGGAGAACGCCGAGGGCTTCAGCGTGAAGCTCCACACGAGCGACGGCAAGACGATGACGACCGAGAGTGGCACGATCGCTCCGGGCGACTCCAAGGACTATGTCCTCTCTTACACCGTGCCTTTCTACAGCAAGGACTTCCAGGTTTGGGGCGAGGCTGAGTGGGCCGACGACGAGAACCAGGAGAACAACATTTCTGAGAAGAGCACCGTCAAGGTGGTGACCGCTCCCTATCCTGGCATCAACGACCTCAAGGCTGCCAAGGCCAACAACGGTATCGAGCTGACTTGGTCTGCTCCCGCCGTGGACAACCTGACGATCACGGAGAGCTTCGACACCTACGCTCCCTTCCTCACGGACGACGTTGATCCTTGGACGCTCTACGATGCTGACCAGGAGCGCACGAACGTCTTCGGTGGCATTTCCTTCCCGGGCAACGGTACTCCGTATGCTTATACGGTCTTCAACTGCGACGGCACGACCCACGGTATGAGCGAGGACCTGACCGCACAGTTCAAGGTGCTCTTCGGTGGCCGCACGGGCGACCAGGCTCTGCTGAGCTTCGGTAACCTCGGTAGCGCTGCCAACGGCAACAACGACTGGCTCATCTCTCCGGAGCTCTCTGGCAAGGCTCAGACCATCACGTTCTACGTCAAGGCTCCGCAGTGCGACAACGCCAACTATGGCGCCGAGGACTTCTATGTCGCCTACTCTACGACGGACAAGGCTTCCAACCACTTCACGAAGATCTATAGCGAGAAGGCTTCTGACAACGTGAACTGGGCTAAGCACACGGTGGATCTGCCCGAGGGTGCCAAGTACTTCTCTATCGTCCACACCTCTACGGTGCCTGTGAACCCGACTGGCTTCGAGCCCGCTGGCTTCATGGTCGATGACGTGACCTACGAGAGCGCTCCGCTCCAGATCGTCGGTTACAACGTCTATCGCAACAGTTCGCTGATCGCCAACAAGACGACCGACCTCAGCTTCGTTGATGCAGAGGGTACCGATCAGGACAAGTATCACGTAGTCGCTCTGTACAATGTCGGCAACGCTGCTCCGTCCAACTCTGCTTCTGCAGACCCGGACGGCATCAGCACCGTTGGCAACACCAACGCTGCCAATGGCAAGGTGGAGGTCTATAGCACCTCTGGCGCACTCGTTGGCAACAGCACCAAGTCGCTCCCCGCTGGCCTCTACATCGTCAAGCAGGGCAACAAGGTGGAGAAGGTTGTCGTGAAGTAAGCACGCTGGCGCCTTGACGCCTTGAGAAAGGGAGCACCTCGCTTCTTCCTCGATAGGTGAAGGCACAAACATATCGGCCGGCCCGATTAGTCAGAAATGGCTAATCGGGCCGGTTTTCTTTTCTCCGACTTGACAACAAGACACACAGTGATCCGAATAGATCGGGGACCCGTGAAGAACCAAGAGGATGGAAAAAGTCAAGAGGTATATACATGCGAAACGCCAAGACTTTCGCAAGCCCTGGCGTGTACTTAGTAACGTATGTTTAACTAAAAATCCTTCGATTACAAGGAATCCTCGCGGCTTCCTTTGTCATCCCAAATGAATCTGTTAAACTTTTACCTTAATAAAATAACTAAAAACCTAAATCTATTACTACTAACCTAAACAATCTATTAACCTTTTGACAATGCAAAGGTACGATGTTCTGCGATTTCCACCAACAAAAAAGGCCTAAAAAAAAGTCCGTTATTTAAATACTTGATTTATATCAATCCTATGTGCTCGCAAACAGTTATTTTTATACATCCAGCCTTGGCTGTTCCATTCTTTTGCATTACCTTTGTTGCTCAAAATCGGGATAAAGCATGAAGGTACTGATCATCAACACCAGCGAACGGGCAGGGGGCGCAGCGGTAGCCTCACGGCGACTGAAAGACGCACTCAGCAACAATGGACTGAAAGCCAGAATGTTGGTAGCCCACAAGGAGACAGACGACCCGACGGTCGTGGAAATGCCAGGGAAGCTACGCCAACGCATCCATTTTCTGTGGGAACGGTGGTGTGTCTTCTGGCATCTGCATTTCCAGCGAGACCATCTGTTCGAGTTGGACTTGGCCAATGCGGGTACGGACATCACCACCCTGCCGGCATTTCGAGAGGCTGATGTCATCCAACTGGAATGGATCAACCAAGGCATGCTCTCGCTGGCCTCGATACGAAAGATACTTCGCAGTGGCAAGCCCGTCGTCTGGACCCTGCACGATCTATGGCCTGCCACGGGCATCTGCCACGTCACCCTCGGCTGCAGGGCCTATATGGGAGGCTGCCACCGCTGCAAATACCTGCCCCAGCCACAAAACGGCAAGGACCTGGCGGCACGCATCTTCAATAGGAAGAAGGCACTCTACGAAGGGAGCAACATCCACTTTGTGGCTTGCAGCAAATGGTTGGGCGCACAAGCCAAGCAGAGCGGTCTGCTGAAAGGGCTGAGCGTGGCCTGCATCCCGAACCCCATCGACACGCAACGCTACAAGAAAATGGACAAAGCCGAAGCACGAAGACGCTGCGGACTGCCCACGGACAAGCGCGTCATCCTCTTTGTCTCACAACGCGTAACGCTGGAGCGCAAGGGCATCGCCTATTTTGCGGAGGCCATTGCGCTACTCACGAAGCAATATCCTTCCATACAGGAGGACACCGTCATCGCCATCCTTGGCGGCCATGCCGACGAGGTGGTGGGGCGCTTGTCGCTTCCCTCATATCCCTTAGGGTATGTGAGCGACGAAGAGAAGATCGTGGAAGTCTATAACGCTGCCGACATCTTCGTGATTCCGTCGCTCGACGAAAACCTTCCCAACACCATCATGGAGTCGATGGCGTGTGGCGTGCCTTGCGTGGGCTTCAAGGTGGGCGGCATTCCCGAGATGATAGACCATCGGCAAAACGGCTATGTGGCGCAATACCGTGACGCGGAAGACTTGGCCAGGGGCATCCACTGGGTGATGAGCGAGGCCGACTACTCCGCCCTGAGCCAAGCAGCCATCGAGAAGGTGCGCAGGGAGTACTCCCAGCGGTCGGTCGCCATGCGGTATATAGAAGTATATAATCAGGCTTTGGCCTATAAAAAATGTGGTTTATGAGTGTAGTTTTCTCCGTTATCACCATCACCTACAACGCAGCCCCCGTGCTGCAACGCACCCTCGACAGCGTGGCGCGCCAGACCTACGAGGGAGTGGAGCACATCATCGTAGATGGAGCGTCGAAAGACGAGACGGTAGCCATGGCCGAAAAGTACAAGGAGCAGTCTGACCGGGCTGACAACGGTCATGAGGTCCGCATCCTGTCGGAACCGGACAAGGGGCTCTACGACGCGATGAACAAGGGCTTGCGACTGGCCACGGGCGACTACATCGTCTATATGAACGCGGGCGACATCTTCGCCCTCCCCAAAACCTTGGCAATGGCGGCACACGCAGCAGAGACGGCAGCAGACGGACAAATGCCTGCCGTGCTCTATGGCGACACCGACATCGTGGATGGGGAAGGACGCTTCTTGCAACACAGAAGGCTGCACCCGACGGGCAAACTGACGTGGCGATCGTTTCGCCACGGGATGTTGGTCTGCCACCAGTCGTTTTACGCGCGCCTCGACATAGCCCGCGAGACTCCCTACGACACCCACTTCCGCTATTCGGCCGACGTGGACTGGTGCATCCGCATCATGAAGAAAGCGGCAGAAAAACAACAGTTGCTCGTCCGCATCCCGGCCGTCACGACACGCTATATGGAGGAAGGACAGACCACCCTTCACCACAAAGACTCACTCCGCGAACGGTTTGAGGTCATGCGCCGCCACTACGGCCTCCTCACCACCGTGGCCATGCACGCCTGGTTTGTACTGAGAAAGATAATGGGAGGAAAAAACTAAAAGCAAAAGAAATATCAAGAATCCGACATGATCACAGTAGATGGACTGACCGTCGAGTTTGGCGGCACCACCTTGTTCAAAGACATTTCCTTCCAGATCAATGAGAAGGACCGCATCGCCCTCATGGGCAAAAATGGCGCAGGCAAGAGTACGCTGCTCAAGATCATAGCAGGCGTCCGCACGGCCACGCGTGGATCCATCACCGCTCCGAAGGATTGCGTCATTGCCTACCTGCCTCAGCATCTGATGACGGAAGACGGACGCACCGTGTTTGAGGAGACGTGCCAGGCCTTTGCCCACCTCCACAAGATCCAGGCAGAGATAGACCGCATCAACAACGAGCTCAGCACGCGCACCGACTACGAGAGCGACGACTACATGCAACTCATCGAGCAGGTCTCCACCCTCTCGGAGAAGTTTTACGCCATAGACATGACCCACTTCGAGGAAGACGTGGAAAAGACACTCCTCGGCCTGGGCTTCGAGCGCAAGGACTTCAACCGACCGACAAGCGAGTTTTCGGGAGGCTGGCGCATGCGCATCGAACTGGCGAAACTCCTACTGAAGTCGCCCGACGTGCTCCTCCTCGACGAGCCCACCAACCACCTCGACATCGAGTCTATCGGCTGGCTGGAAGACTTCATCTGCAACAGCGCCAAAGCCGTGGTCGTCATCAGCCACGACCGCAAGTTTGTCGATAAGATCACCACGCGCACCATCGAGGTGACCATGGGACGCATCTACGACTACAAGGCCTCCTACAGCCACTATCTCGAACTGCGCAAGGAGCGCCGTGAGCAACAGATGAAGCAATATGAGGAGCAGCAGAAGATGATCGCCGAGACCAAGGACTTCATAGAACGCTTCAAGGGCACCTATTCGAAGACCTTCCAGGTGCAGAGCCGGGTAAAAATGCTGGAGAAACTCGAACTCATCGAGGTGGACGAGGAAGACACGAGCCACCTCCGCCTGAAGTTTCCGCCGAGTCCGCGCAGTGGCAGCTACCCTGTGCAGATGAGCGACGTGGCGATGGCGTTCGACGGCAAGACAATCCTCAGCGGTGTGAACCTCACCGTGGAGCGAGGCGACAAGATCGCATTTGTGGGTCGCAATGGCGAGGGCAAATCGACCCTCGTGAAGTGTATCATGGGCCAACTGCAAAACGAAGGCCATCTACAACTCGGCCACAACGTGCAGATCGGCTATTTCGCCCAAAACCAAGCCTCGCTGCTCGACGGCGAGCTCACGGTCTTCCAAACCATAGACGACGTGGCCAAGGGCGAGGTGCGCAACAAGATACGCAATCTTCTGGGCGCCTTTATGTTTGGAGGGGAAGACTCCACGAAGAAGGTGAAGGTGCTCTCGGGTGGCGAGCGGACCCGCCTCGCTATCCTCAAGCTCCTGCTGGAGCCCGTCAACCTGCTGATCCTCGACGAGCCTACCAACCACCTCGATCTCCGGACCAAGGACGTGCTGAAGCAAGCACTACAGGACTTCGACGGCACGCTCATCGTGGTGAGCCACGACCGCGACTTCCTCGACGGCCTGGTAAGCAAGGTGTATGAGTTTGGTCACGGCCGCGTACGCGAGCACCTCTGTGGCATCTACGAATTTCTTGAGACGAAGAAGATGGAGAGTCTTCAGGAACTGGAAAAGAAATAGCCCACAGCCAACAAGCGCCAACAAACCAAGTGGCCATGAAACCATCCACAACAGGACGGTCTCATGGCCACTTGGTCTTTTTCATACTAAAGCATCATTCGCTGATGCGGTCCACTACGACGCCTTAGCGCTTCTTCGGATAGCGTCTGGCCCATCCTTCCTCGCTGAAGTCGGGTTCGTCGCCACGCAACTTACCACCGGCATTGCCATTCATCAGCATCTTCCAGTCGTCTTTCTTATAGTGGCGCTTCGTGGACTGGTCGTTGTACATCGGCACACTAGCGGCACGGCGCGACGGACGCTCACGGTCGTAACGGCCCGGATGACGGCCTTGGTCTCCACGCTCACCCCATGAGGACTTGCCCGGACGAGACGTGCGGCGCGGCGCCTCCTTGCGGTCCTCGCGCTGCGGACGCCCCTCGTTGGCATCGTTGCAACGCACCTTGCGGCCCTTATAGACCGATCCGTCGAGGGCCTTCATCACCATCGCGGCATCCTCCTGCGGCACCTCGATATAGCTCTGACGCGCCAAGAGGTCGATATGGCCCACCTCCTGGCGACCATGGACGTGCTTGTTGACAAACTGCATCACCTCGCCAGGATAGAAACCATCCATCTTACCAAGGTTGATGAAGAGGCGCGCATAGCCTGCCTCGGGTTTCCCGCCCTTGCTTCGCTTGGCCTTGGCCTCGCCGTCGCGCTCCTTGCGGGCACCCTTCACATTGGGCTTCTCGATCTCGGGGGCGTCTTTGTAGTAGTCGAGGAAACGGCCAAACGTCACGGTGACCATCTTCTTGATGATGTCCTCCTTATCAATATATTCAAACTGGCGCTTGATGTCCTCCATATAGGGTGCGATCAGGTCGTCGTCCACATCCGTCTTGAGGATGGCGTCCATCTGCTTGTAGAGCTGCTTCTTGCAGATCTCCTCCGGCGTGGGGAGGGTTCCATCCTCAAAGGCCTTGCCGATCTCCTTCTCGATAGACCGAATCTTGGAGCGCTCACGGCTGTGGATGATGGAAATGCTCGTACCCTTCTTGCCCGCACGGCCCGTACGGCCACTGCGGTGGGTGTAGCTCTCGATATCGGAGGGCAGTCCGTAGTTGATGACGTGCGTCAGGTCATCGACGTCGAGACCACGTGCGGCCACATCCGTCGCCACGAGTATCTGGGTGAGGTGGCTGCGAAACTTCTGCATCGTCAGGTCGCGCTGCGGCTGCGAGAGGTCGCCGTGGAGCGACTCCGCATTGTAGCCATCGCGTATCAGCTTGTCGGCTATCTCCTGCGTCTCGCGCTTCGTGCGGCAGAAGACGATGGCGTAGATCTTCGGATAGAAGTCCACGATACGCTTCAGAGCCAGGTATTTGTCCTTCGCGTTGACCATGTAATAGACATGGTTCACATTCTCCGCACCCTCATTGCGACTGCCGACCACGATCTCCTTGTAGTCGTGGAGGTAGCCCTTGGCCACACGCTCCACCTCGCGGCTCATCGTGGCCGAGAAGAGCAGCGTGTTGCGCTCCTCGGGAATGCCTTCGAGAATCTCGGTGATGGAGTCTTGGAATCCCATGTTGAGCATCTCGTCGGCCTCATCAAACACCACGTTGCGGGCGTTGTCGAGGCGCGCCTTGCCCCGATGCATCAAGTCGATGAGGCGGCCCGGCGTAGCCACGATGATCTGTGCGCCATGACGGAGCGAACGAATCTGTGCCTCGATACTTGCGCCACCATAGACGGGGACGATATGGACATGGGGGATATAGCGCGCGAAGGCGTTGAGGTCGTCGGCGATCTGGAGACAGAGCTCGCGGGTCGGCGAGAGCACGATGGCCTGCGTCTCCTTGCTGTCGGTGTCAATACGTTGGAGCAGGGGAATGCCGAAGGCTGCCGTCTTGCCCGTACCCGTCTGGGCGAGGGCGATGACGTCGTTGCGGTTGCCTAAAAGATAAGGGATCACTTCCTCCTGGACGGGCATCGGCTGTACGAAGCCCAACTCCTCAATGGCCTTTCTGATCGGTTCAGAAACGCCCAATTCTTCAAATGTCTTCAATGTGTTGTGAGTTGATTTTATTATCCTACGGAATGCCGCCCATCCACCATTATGAACCCACTGAAGAACCCGCCTGGATGGTCTCGTTCCGCTTTTGGGCTACAAAGGTACTCATAATCAACGGAATGGCCAAACATTTTCGGGATAACTTGCCTGCTTTCAGAATAAATGAGTAATTTTGCACTCGCAATCAAGAAGAGCGTAAAAAAGAAGCGAGTAAACAAAAGGAACATTAACAAGAAGAGAGCAAAAAGAATGGTAGAACAGATAAAAGGGAAGTCCGATGCAAAATCTATTTAAGATCAGACGGGAGGAGCGCTGGCTCGCCCTGTCCTCCTTCGTGGTGCTACTGGGGCTTCACGCACTGCTGTGGGCCTATTATCCCGCTTCCTTTTTCAAAGGAGGGAAGTTGGGATTTTGGAGTGTATTCTACAACCACATGCACCTCTCGGGCTTCGACAACTACAGCTACATCTTCGTCTCCTGCACGCGCATCTATTACGACATGCTGCGCCACCCGCTCTTTGCCATCCTCCTCTACCCCCTCTATTGGACCAACCAGGCACTGCGTCCGCTGACCGGCCACAACTCGGCGGTCTTCCTCGTCTCGGCACTGACAATCTTCGCAGGCGTCTATTCCCTCATCTTCCTCTACCGCATCCTACGCGACCGCGTAGGCGTGGGGCGTGCCGACGCCCATTGGATCACCACGCTGTTCTTCTCCTTCGCCATGGTGATGCTGACGATGATCGTCCCCGACCACTTCTGCCTTTCGCTCCTCCTCCTGCTGCTGACGCTCTGGCTTACCACGTCGCCGCGTCCGCAACCGCTCTGGCTGGTGTCGCTGCTCGCCACACTCACGGGAGGCACGACGCTGAGCAACATTGCCAAGTCGTGGCTGGCCTCGCTCTTTGTCCGGGGCAAACGGATCTTCCGCCCCATGACGGTGCTGGCGGTGGTCATCGTACCCGCGCTTCTCTTCGTGGGAGCAGGCTACTGGCAGAACGAGACCATCATCAAACCCGTGGACGCACGGGGCAAGGCGGTGCTGGCCAAGAAGATGCAGAAGGACAGCACGCTTAAGGCGAAACTGGCGGCTCACGACAAGGAGATGAAGGCACGAAGGGGAAAGCCCATCGCCGACAACTTCCTGCTGCAGCAGACCAACATCACGGCCTCGCGCGGACCCGCCATCGTCGAGAACCTCTTCGGCGAGGGACTACAGTTTCATCAGAAAGAACTCTTGAAAGACTATAGCGTGGATCGGCCCGCCATCGTCGGCTACGACTACTGGTGGCAGTATGGCATCGAGGCGCTCGTGGTGCTGCTCTTCGTGGGCGGCATCCTCTGCGGACTCCGCACCCGACTGATGCTCCTGCTGCTATCATGGTTTGGCTGCGACTTGCTGCTCCATGTCGTGCTGGGCTTCGGCCTCAACGAGGTCTATATCATGTCGGCCCACTGGATGTTTATCATCCCCATCGCCATAGCCATGCTGCTGCGGCGTGTCCAGCCTCGCCTGCAACAGCCGCTGCGCATCATCATCATACTCCTGACGGTCTATCTGCTCGTGAACAACGGCAGCCTGCTCGTCGATTACCTACTCAAATAAGAACAAAGGAATGGAAAAATATCAGGAATATCTCAAGGAGAACATCCGACAGAACCTCCGCGCCTGCCAGCTGCGCCAGTTGGAGATACTGAAGGAGATCGACCGCATCTGCCAGAAGCACCAAATCGAATACTGGCTGGACGGCGGATCGCTGCTGGGCGCGGTGCGCCACCAGGGATTCATTCCCTGGGACGACGACATCGACATCGCCATGTCCGTGGAGGACGAGCACCGCTTCGAGGAGGTCGCGCCCAAGGAACTGCCGCCCCACCTCTTCCTACAGTCGCCGAGGACGGATCCTGGAAGCAAAGAGCCAATCGTGAAGATACGCGACCTGAACTCGCTCTATATCGAACCCGGCGATAGCTTCGCCCTACCCTACGCCAAGGGTATCTTCGTCGATATATTCCCGATGGAGGACTATCCCAACATCTCCCGCAAATGGATCAAGCGGCTGACGAAGGGCATCTCCAAAAGCAATGCCATCCTCCACCATAGCCACACCTACTCCCTACGGTCCTTTGCCGAGTTTTTCTGGTTTGGAGCCAAACTGATGGTCTGCAGCGGACTGTGGAAACTGGTCTGCCGTCTCGCCCCCAAAGGTCGCTACAGCGACATTCCCATCCTCAACGGGCGCGGCGTCTCCTTCGACAAGGCAAGCATCAAGCCTTTGGGAAAAATCACGTTCGAGGGCGTGGAGTTTCCGGCTCCCCACGACTACGACGCCTATCTGACAGACCTCTACGGCGACTACATGAAGCTGCCGCCTCCCGAGAAGCGCGAGAGCCATGCGGTCTATGTGGCCCTGTCTTGAGGGGGCACAGGATAGCGTTGTCGTGAGAGCCTATATACCATATAGGGTATTCCTCTTTACCTATATATAATAGGAACGATATAGCATATAGAAAGCAAGCAAAACCATCAATTAGGTCCATGCACCATCCCACACGAGTGGTACTGCGATGGAAGCCAAGTGAAACTCCAGTACCAGCCGAGTGAAACTCCAGTACCAGTTAAGCAACATCAAGGTGGTACTGGGGTTTTATCAACTATCGTCCTTAGTATCCACATTGGGAGAAGCTTTGGGTTAAAACACTTTTATTCTCTATCTTTCTTTACTTTGCCTAAGTTGACGTTTGTATTATCACCTAGGAAATGCAAAAATACTTGTTTTTTCACACAAACGTCCCTTTTGGTCTTTTTTGTTTCATACTATAAAAAACATTGAAATCTTGGCTTTTGCCCGTAGGAAAAAACAGTTAAGCACACAAGGAGTATAGAGTTTCTGCGGACGCAGTGAAAGACACAAATAGTTAAATATGCATAAACGATGTAGTTTTCTGGGAGAGGCGTTATGATTTTTTCAAGGAATATCCTACATTTGCAGTTGAGTTAAAAAATAAGTAGAAACCTAATAGCTTCCCCTATTTTAGGGGAGGGAGTTTTATTAACAGATTGAGTATGGAAACAAAAAAGTTTATGATTTTTCCAATCGGAATTCCTACGGACATCTTGACACAGAAACAGGAGCAATTGTATGGAATGAGAAAATTACGACACTAGGGTATGATTTAACAAAAAATAAATGCAAGCAATGTAAAATGTATCCAAGTTGCTTAAAAAGTGTATGAACAATAAAAGTATGAAAACATGAAAAGGAACCTAGCGTTATTGGCTATCATGCTACTGCTGCCCCTTTCCTCCTTCGCACAATACAGCCTGTTGGGGCAGGTAACGGACGAAACGGGAACGTCCATCCAAGGCGCACAACTATGTCTGTATCAAGACGGTGAGCTGGCGGGATTGGCACAATCGAATGCCAAAGGAGAATACCGCATCGGAGACGTGCCACGAGGCAGCTACCAGGTGGTGGCAAGTTGTATCGGCTATTCTTCGGACGAGGATTCGGTCGTGATAGACCGCGACGCCAACCTGAACTTTATCCTCATGACGAAGAGCGTGGAGCTGGATAGCGTGGTTGTCATGGGTAGCAGCAGTCGTGCCACGTCCAAGGGGCATGTGTTCTACCTGACGAAGAAGGCGAAGGAGTGTGGCAACCCCTTTGTCGCCTTGCAGGAAATACCCTTGCTCTATAGCGACCCTGTGAACGAAAGTGTGCGTTCTGCAGACGGTCAGTCGATGCTGATACTTGTCGATGGCATGCGAGTGAACTCTGGCGTGAGCCCCATAGACCCCGCCCGCATCAAGTCGGTGGAAATCATTGACGTGGTGAGTGCTAAGTATATGCGCCAGGGGGTGAAGCGCGTCGTCAACATCAAACTGAAGGACACTTCGCTCTACACCTATACGCAACTATCCACACGAGCCGACTATCCCGCCAAATCCTATTTTGCCATGCCGACCTTTGAGATTGGCAACAGTACCGTCTCGCTCTACGGCGACGCCTCTATCAGCACGGAGCACAGTCGGCAAGAAAACGCCTATAGCCTTGTCACGCCCGGCCTCACCAAGCACTATGCAGGCGAGACACGAAGCAAAAGTACCGATTATGACTTCTCGTTGATGGGGAAGTGGCGCATGACGGCAAAGGATTATTTTGCCGCATACGTCCAGGGCAATACAAGCAAAGAGAACAGTAGCAGTTTCTCTCTCGGCGAGCAGAACGCGCAGGGCCTCGTGCGCGACAACGCTTCCGTCTATCGCTCTCATCTTTTTTCGGCGACGGCTTACTATAAGCATCTTTTCTCAGAGGACGAGGAGTTGGAGCTGTATGCCGTCTATACGGACAACCGAGCCGACAACACCAACAGCCTGGAGGAGGAGACCCAAGGGCTGGGAGGCACCAACCTCCAGCAATATATCAGTAGGCACCACCAAGGATCATTGACACTGAGCTACTCCAAAGAATTCGACGACGGAGGAAGCCTGGAGCTGGGCAACGAGACCGAGTATGCGTATGACCGAATAGAGAACAACGGTTTGGCGACCTACCTCTTTGGGCACCATCGCCTCAACGAGTTTGTCTTTGCGGGCTACACGGGGATGTTGTCGCGAAAACTGACTTACGATGTGACGGCTGGCATGGAGTATATGGCAATGAAGTCAGACAGTATAGACCATCATTATTTCAGACCACGTTTCGACCTTGGCCTCCACTATAATATCACCAACACGCTCAGTATGCGTTTAGGCTACACTTACAGCAACACGGCCCCTTCCGTGGCTATGCTCTCCCCATACAACACGTCTGCCGACACGCTGCTTATCAGTCGTGGCAATCCGTTTCTCCTGCCTTCCAAGTCGCACGTTTTCTCTTGGAACACATCTTATTACAAGGGTAGCATGAGTTGCGGCGCAGGCGTTTCCTATGGTGTATCGAGCGACCTCATCGAGTCGGTGCGCTTGGCGGCGGACAATGGTGTGCTGCTGACGACGTATCAGAACCAGGGACGCTTCCGCTCGCTGCAGCTGAAGGGCAACTTGCTGTGGCGCGTATTGGGATGTACGGTCTTGATGGACATGGCCCACCATGTGAGCTACTATACGAGCGCAGGGGCGAAGAAGTATTTCCGGGGCCTGCTGCTTGTGAGCAAGAAGTGGGGCAAACTGGAGGCACGGGCTAACTTCAGTTACCAAAACTACATCGTCTCGGAATATGCGCGGACGAAAAACTACAATCCGACTAGCACCCTCGTGCTCTCCTACAGTTTCACTCCCGACATCCTGTTGTCTGTAGGCTGTACGAGCTTCATTGGCAATCCGAGGAGCAAGACCACCGTGAGCACGGGCGACTACAGGAGTGTCGCCTACACGAAGAGCAATACGTTCTCCCCATGGGTTTTGTTCCGCTGGACAATCAGAAAGAACAGCAAGCGTAAGATAGATCTCGACAACGACATCTTGCGCGACCATGAGGGCAAATTCAAACTATAGTCAGGAGTATTCTACCACTGCGGTTTGTGGAACGCCCAGTCCCACAAACCGCACCTAAACCAATCCTCGCCACGACATCCCAGGGCAAGCCCAGGTTTTGTCGTGGCGAGGAAAGTATCAAGGGGTAGCGTTATCAATTGTCACAGGCGGCGCAACTCGTCTTCTCCAGCCGTCTTTCCCTTGTATTTTGATTTTGCCGGGTTGAAAGAGTAGGAGATGGTCAGGCTGATGCTGGGCTGCCGATTGTCCACCCAGTGAGAGGTGTAAACGCCATTATACTCCGAGTAGCCCTTCTCTTTGGCATTGAACAAGTTGGATGCAGCCAGCTTGACCCATAGGTTTTTCATGTTCTTTTGGATGCTCATCCCCACATTGATAGAAGATTGCGCCATGTACGTGTTCGAATGGCCCTTGAGGTTACCACTCGCATTCAGCACGATATACCACTGGCGAGGGAGCACGACGAGGTTCTTCCATTGCAGGCCTGCTTGAGGACGTCCATATTCCATCCCGTTGTAACTCAGCCATTGTTTGCGGATCCACACATGCCATGATGGCCTCCATATCTTGAAGAATGTGGGACTGTAGGAGAGGCCAGTATAGACGCTCGAGAAAGAGTGGTTGACCCCGTAGGACAACACGGCTGGAATCTCGTCCATCACGTCAAACCAGCTGACAACGGCATCCTTGCCATAGGAGTAGTTGCATATTAAGAGAAGGTCGCGGTAGGATACGTTAAACGCCACGGAGTGGTTTTTGGTGGGCTGGAGCTGAGAGTTGCCCTTGTTGTAACGGAAATCGCTGATATACTGCAGTCCGTCGTCCAGTTGGCTATAGCTAGAGCTGTTGGTATAGATGTTGTAGCTCAGCATCAGCGAAAACCTGTTCTGGCTGTAGGACAGCGACACCGAGGGCAGAAGATTGCGGAAAGTGCGTTTGCTCTCGTCGCACAGTTTGCCAGCGGCATAGTATTTGTAGTCTATGTATTCATATTTCAGTCCCAGTTGCGTGAACCATCTCCCGAAGCTGCGGCTGTAGTTGGCGAACACGTGGGCAGCCGACTGTTTCGACTCGTTGTCGTTGGTCTTTAGCAAGCCCGAATAGTCTTCGTTCTCGATGCAGTATTGTTGCTGGAAGCGTGTCCAGGAGGTCACCAGTCCATAGTCCAGTTTGCCATTGGCCACAGTAGAGGTGAAGACAGTCCTCTGTGCTGCCATGTCCGATTCGGACTTCGTTGCGGGCACCAGCATAGACCTGTTGTCCATTCGATTCTCGACGATAATCTGCCTGCTGTTGGCGCGATTGTGGGCGTAGGTGGCATCTACGTTGAGAGAAAACTTATCGCTGAATTTGTTTTCGTAATAGGCGCTGACGTTGTGGTTGCCGTTTTGCGAGGACTGAGTGGACCGGGTGTCAAACTCGCTGAAAGCACCGTTCTGCCACACATGGTTGCGATAGTTTTGGTCTGCACTGTTGGAGAACACCCTTGAGAAAGTATAAGTGGCTCCCAGAGACTGTCGGTCCGTCAGTTGATCGTTGACTCCAACACTCACAAAACCAGTCTTCGCCGAGTTGTAACCATCGCCCGAATAGTCGGCATGGATATCTTGACCCTTGTACTGGAAGTCATAGACGTCCTGGCGCTTATAGTGAGAGTTGCTAAAAGTATTGGCCGATGTGTTGACGAAGAAATCGAGACCACGCCGACGGTAGTTGAGGTCAAGCCATCCAGTGGTGTTCCAGCAGCTTGACACGTTCTCGCTCAAGATCAGAGATCCACCCAGCCCTTCTCCGACGGGCTTGATGGTGGTGATGTAGAGTACGGCGCGCACGGAGGATCCGTATTTTGCTCCGGGATTCATGTCGATCTTCACATCCTTGATCATATTGCTCGGGATGCGCGTCAGCTCATTCCAATTGCGCATCCGTTTGTTGTTGATATAGACAAGCGGCACGCCTCTTCCCAGCACTTTGATGCCATCTGTGTCGATCAGGGGCAATTGCTGCAACACGTCGGTAGCCAGCCCCAGCTGACTGAACACGGTCCCCTGTATGTGTGCGACAAACTGTCCTTGCTCCATCTTGAAGGATGGTCGGGAGGCCGTGACCGTCACTCCTTGCAGGGACTGCTCCGACGGGAGCAAATGGATGGTCATGTGGGCTGCAGCTGGCAAAAACACCGTCTTGTATCCGATACATGAGACCTTCACTATTTTCCCAGATGAGTTCGTGTCAAAAGAGAAACTGCCATCCTCGCCGCCTATCACGCCAGCAACATAAGCTGAGTCAGAGGCCTGCAGCAGGGACACGGTGGCATAGGGAACAGGAATGCTGTCGTTTTCCATCACTTTTCCATCTATACTCTGGGCATTTGCACAAATGGTACTTGTCAAGACTATGGCCAAAAGGCCAGAATATCTATTACGCATCATACTATTCTTATATTGATTTAGATTGCTATTACTTTGTGAACACTTTCTGAAAGCTTCTCTTTACCACCTTTCAAAGTATCCAATGTTGCTTCGTTCAATACTTCTTTCTCGTGGATAATATCTAAAAATAACTGATTCATGTTGGTTTTGTTTTTATCGCCTTCTTGCAGCTTCCGGTATTGCTTTGTGATATGTCTGTAATTCTATAGTAATACGCATTTGGTTGTTAGTTAAAACCTATCCTCGCAATCAATATTGAAAGGGAGGAAAAACTTTTGGTGCAAAAATAGGTTTTTACATATATGTTCCAAAAGAAAATAGTTAAAAAAATAAAATACTTCGTCTTTGTCTGCATTTTTAAAGGTTTATAGATGGTTGAATTAAAAAAAGACGAGAAAAATGACGTTATTCCAACAAACAACGCTTTAAAATGGTTTATAAAGAAACAAATAACAAAATGTAGAAAGAGCTGCTTGGGTTATCTCTGTTCTGTTTCAACATATCCATTTGTTATCTTTCCGCGACGCAACTCAATAGGTCACTCCAAGTTCGGACGAATTCAACAAGGAATAGGCCACCGCAACATACATTTTATATATATTGCGGTGGTCAGTCTGGATCAGCTGGTGCCATCTATTGGCATAGCTTATAGAAGAAACGGCAGGTGTCCCCTAAAACTTGAAACATATCCGCCCAAACTAAAAATATGATGGATGCAATGAAGAGGACAAAAGTAAAGGCGATATTCTTCCATTTTCGCGTCTTCCACGCATAGTAGATATTGCGCACACCACCGAAGATGACAGACACTACCCAGACACTGAGTATGACATATACTACTATACTGATAATAGCCTTAAATATTTGCATAGTTTATTGCATTAGGTTTATCCAAAAAACGATGCATTTATCCAACCCATGCAACCAGCAAAAGTACCAACGGCAATAACAACGCCAACAGGCCCATAAGCTCTCTTTGCTACTATCTTGAACGCCTTTATTATCACAGCCTTTGACCATGAGCGGCAAGCTGAATTTCGAAAAGCATCAAAAATATCACAACCTAAAGCTAGCAAAGCACAGTTTCCTATTTTCTTCCAATCAGGTTTTGATGATTGATTGTAATCCTTACCACCTGTTTTGGGTGCACAAAAAGGTGCCATACCAGTGTACAAGCTGCCATCATACTCCATCATGGCCAACACCAAAGGTACCAATTCTGTTTCATCCACATTATTTTCTCTCAGCATTTCATCAATGTCCGCATTTGTCATTCCGTTACGCAATAAATATGCACGGCTTTTGGCCACCATAGGAGCAAGCTTTTGTTTGGCTTCGTTAACGGAAATAGCAACAGAATCCACGGCAGTCCCGTCGTTGAACATAGACACTGTGGCATCTGCCCAACTTAAATAATCTGTGAATTCGTTTATTGTTGTTCCAGTGAAAGGCTGCAATGAACCTGCATTTCCTGTGCCTGTTGACGGCTTCACATACACGGTTTGCATACTGTCCGCTTTTGCCGGAATCGCTTTACGTGGAGATTTGGATTTGTCTCCAGGCCGCACACCAATACCCAAAACATCTTCAGCAGTGGAATTGTAGGTGTTGATAAACTCGACTGCGGCCTCATCTTTTGAGCGAGTCGTTTCTTCTTCGCTTTGGCAGGAGACGGCAAACCCCGTGAGGGCCAGAGCGCAAATTACAAAAAATAAATTCCTCATAATAATAAAAAAAATCCGCGACACTTTATTAGTTTTTAGTTTCAAACAACCAGCCGCAACATTCGTGTCGCTTTAAAAATGTACGGCCAGTCAAATCGTTTGCAAATTTACACATTATTTTTAGAATGACAAAGAAAAATCATCTTTTTTACTCCATAGGCATGAATGGACTTCTCGAAAAGGGTTTCTTGTTCGAGAAATTAATTGCCTTCACTTCTTCCATAGACAACAATCTACCGCCATTTTCTTTGAATCTTTGCTGTATGGCAGCACCCACGCCATTCTCAAATGAGGATATGACAAGCAGCACCTCTGCATAGAGTGTGTGACGCACATTGTCTTTTGAATCAAGGGACAACACGTTTCTGTATTCCTTGGCATTCTCCTTGAACACTGCCTCGTATATATAGTCGGTTACTTGGGAATACTTGTATGTCTTATGTCCTGCTACACACTGGCTCATAGCCGAAGTAAGATTCTTACGGTAGTTTTCTTCTGTAATTGCGGCTGGTATGTAGTTCACATCCCGTCGATTGATATACTTTGTTCCGCCGCCTGTCTTCTCGTTGATTGTTGCTATTACTATATCCAAGATGGCACTGCGCAAAGCCTTTGCCTTTTCACTCTCAGCCAACAGCATTCCGATATTAAGGAACGAGCGAAAATTGAACAGACCCAGTTGCGTAGTCTTGCTCCCGACATTTATGACGGGAGCAAACTGTAACTTTAAGTCTTTCAGCCGTTTCCCCTTACATAAAAAGTATCCATTGGCAGATAATTCTGAACCATAATTTTCGATATATCGTTCTATTGTTCGTTCTTCAACTTCATAAAAATCTGCTACCATTTTCTTTGTCAACCAATACTCACCATCAAAAAACATGCCTTCAATGTCAAGGCGTTCTTGAA
>OQVS01000003.1_pt1 | contig 115731 bp, 107 predicted proteins | sample 1691601 | NCBI WGS metagenome assembly OQVS01 (sample SAMN03418268, study PRJEB22391) | human gut metagenome | biome: human-gut; feature: organic feature; material: feces | host: Homo sapiens | place: Tanzania | collected 2013-01 | reverse complement strand
GACGAAAAAAAGAAAGGAGAAAAATCATGGAGAATAACCAAAAAAACGCTGCGGAGGTCAAGACCAGCGTCCCTGACCTGATTCCGTCCAACTACCGCGAAAAGGCAGAAGCACTGGGCTGGGTCATCGACGAGGACAAGGTCTGTGGTGTGTTCACGTTCAGGCAGTGGTCGCCTGCCGGCGAGGACTATTCCTTCGACCTGTACGCCGACGATGACTTCTGCGACGGTGTGGCTGCTGCGGTGCGCCGTGTCTACGATGACTTTGACATCGACGAACACGTTGGACTGTTCGCAGAGGCTTCTATGAGAGGTGAGTCCGGCGTTCCGAAGCTGTCGATTCTTGTCGATGACGCTAAGGAAATCGACGAGATGCTTCTCACGCTCGCCGAAGCGTTTGAAGACATCGAATCTGATACATCAGAGCGGGAGCAGAAGGCATATACCCGCTGCTGCCCCAACTGTGGTGGCGTATCTTTCTCTGGTCATCAGGTCCTCCACATTGATGTGTTGGTTGACATCGAAACGGGAGATTTCCTCGGAAATATCAACGACGAAATCGAATCTAACATCTACGAGTCGTCTGACCCCTACGGTCCATATCACTGCATGACCTGCGGATTTGAATGCGACAACCTTTCCGAGCTGGAAAAGAGCGAGGTGGAGTAACTCTAATGTCGATTATTCTTTACTTCGCACTGACCATTCTCGTGATGTGCGGCATATTCCTTGGCATAAGGAGACTGGACACACAGGACCTCTTGCCGCCAATCATCTGCAGCGTTTCTGTGGGCGTTATTATGGTGGAACTGTTCGCCCTTGTTCGGTGGTATTAACGGAGGTGAAGGACGTGTTCAAAATGCTGACGAACCCCTTGTTTATAGCCTATGTCGTTCTTATCATCGCCGCAATGGTCGTCTCAGTCATAGCCGCAAAAAAATCAGACCAGCCAGAAATGCTTCCGGCTGCCTTTGGTACTATTGCGCTCACCATCGTTTTGGTTATTGTAGCGGTCATAACCGGTTAAATTAAAGCCAGCGGGAGGGGCGCTCTGCCTCTCCCCTGCTTAAAAAAGAAAAGGAAGGAGATATTCGAATGGCATACAGCATTGCTGAAATCGCGGCCATCAAAGCGGAGTATCCCGCAGGCACAAGAATCAGACTGAAACACATGGACGAAAGCAAGTTTCCTGTGGCAGACGGCACGACCGGTAAAGTCACTTATGTGGACGATAACGGCCAGATTCATATGCGTTGGGATAATGGCCGCACGCTGCCGCTCGTTCCGGGCGTCGATGATTTCGACAAAATCTGAGCTGTTTTTTTCAAAAAGAAAGGAGAAAAATTATGGGTAATACATCTATCGGAGCCGCTGCATCTTTCTGCAACGAGAACACGCTGGTCAAGGTCTACCGCTATAATCCTAAGTACGACAGGTTCGAGACGACCTTCGTTCCTTTCAAGGACATCCGCAAGAGCGATTCTGTGAGCGTCTTTGCCAGTGATGGGCACGAGATGCACTTTTCCGTTCTCACAAATGCTTCTTTTAAGAAGGACGAGCGATACGGGAACGAGTGCGGTTGGTCTGTGAAAGTCACTGAGGACGGCGGCAAGACGGAGATGGTTCTTCGTCCCACCGATTTCGCGCCCTACATCATCAGCCTTTCCGTTACCGACGAAGGAGAGTGGCGCGGCTGCCGGCTGCTTTTCGAAAGCGTCCTCAACGACACCGAAGCTATCGTCAACAATATGCGGGCGCGATTCGAGCCGCGTGTTGCGCCGGAAAACACCTGCGGGCGGCATTCCGACACAGTTGCGGCCATGGCGAAGAGAGACCTTACTCGTGAGTGGACGGAGCAGTTCGGCTTCCGGCTCATTTCGGACAGCGTAAACTTCGCCCAGTGCAGTGTGAAGGACATTCTCTCTGATAAGTTCTTCAATCCCCCTGCCATGGAGTTGACGTTCTTCGCCTATTCCGACGGCGAGTATTCAGCGTCCCCCCTGTTCTTTGCCAAACTGCCCGATTTGGGCGAACGGTACAACAAGCCTGAGGGACGTGCTGCAATCGCAGAACTGCTGCAGAAGCTGGATGAGATGTACGGCGACCTGCCTGAAGACACAACAAAATGGGCTCTGGAGTATCAGCTTTGGGCTCGTATGCTGCTGGCAGAAGGTGCGGTCATGCTGAATCCGAAGCACCTCGACCTCCCCGACTGCGCCTACGAATTCAAAACGCTGGCTTTCGGTAATAAAATGCTGAAAGACAGCGGTGACGGTATTGCGTGGGCAAAGGCTGTCAAAACACCTATCAGCGTAATCGCCGAGGCGTGGGAGAATGACATGAGCGAGTCCGGCGATGAGGCTTTTACCTGCATCGTGACGGGCTGAAAGGAGAAAAACATATGGATATGCCGATTTCGAACAAGCGAAAGCTGCACTGCGACGAGAACGTACTGGTCCACATTGTGCGCTACTGCCATGATACGGATGACGCAGATGGCGACGGCGTCAGAGAGGTGGAAATGTACGTCCCCTTCAAGCACATTTGCAAGGGCGATGCCATTGATATTCCTGATAAGGACACCGACGATGCCTTCAGAACAACCGCCTATGCTGCGGAAGACGCTTCGTACAACGAGGCTAAGGCGGGTGGTTGGTTTGTGCCGGTCGCCTGCACTGGGCAGAAAGATTACATTCTGAAGCCCGACGATTTCGCACCTTGGCTCGTGACACTGAGCGTTGTGTTCACGAACGGGTCGTCCTGCAAGCTCTTTTTCGAGTGCGTGGAACGAAGCGAAGAGAAGCTGCGGGCAAACATCCGCAGAATCTTTGACGATGTGCCGACGCTGCGGCATGAGATGGGCTTCGTTGCCCTCGTCCGCCATATGGCATGGAAGTACCTCACACCGGAAAGAACGGAGCCTCTCGGCTTCAGATTCCTTTCGGATGATGTCGTCTGGAGCAACTGCAAAGTGAAGGACATCCTTCCTGACCGGTTCTTCGCGGCGGCTGACATGAAGCTGACGTTTTACGCCTATGCGGAAGATGAGTATTCTGGGAATCCTCTGTTCTTTGCAAAGCTGCCGTATCTCGGTACGCATCACGGACATCCTGAAGGTTGTGTGATTTGCGCTTCCATCCTGCGGAAACTGGATGAGCTGTATGGCGACCTGCCGACGGAAACGTCCCGTTGGTCGCTGGAATACCAGCTCTGGGCGCGTATGCTGCTCTCTGAGGGAGCAGTTATGCTCAATCCGAAGTACATTGACTTGCGCCAAGACGGTGCGCTTGATGCGCTTCTGGAGGACATTCCGATGATTGATGGTTTCGCCGATGACGTCGCTTGGCGTCGTGTGGCAGGTGTACCCATCGACGAAATCCATGAAGTGTGGGATGCGAGTTCGGATGATGGTGTCGCTCCGTTCACCTATACCGTCCGAGCAAAAATCCTTTGATTCTTTCGCTTCAAGACAAACCACATTTTTTCAAAAGAAGCTCCTTCGGGAGCTTCTTTTTTTGCGCCAAAAGGAATTGACAAAATATCAAACTGTGGTAGTATAGAATTATAATTACGAAGCTATTTTTATAAAGGAGATTATCTCCGTTTTCAAGTCACCACAAAGAATCAAGACAGTTACTTCCCTTTTCTGGGAAGTGACTGTCTTTTTCTATATATAACATTTTTTGGATTCCCGTAAGTCCTTATTACAGGCTGGGAGAAAGGAGAAAAAGACCATGGCAAATTGTGTACTCTTCAGAAGTAAGAAAGGGTTCGACATCAGTACCCTCCCCTTCGGGCTGAACCAAATGCCTAACCGCAGCACGACGACGTTCTCCAAGTGGAATGCGCCGCAGAGACCGTCTATGAAGGGGCAATCTACGCTGCACGCCTATGCAACCAGAGCATTTCTGGCATATCTGGGTATCCCCGGCTTTGTTGAGGACTATGCTCTGCTGCAGGTCTCTGACAATCTGTGGAGTGCTGAGTTCCGCGACAACTCTACCGGCACGACCGTGAAGACGCTGCTGTTCACTTATAAGACGGTGTTCCAGACCAATGCGCCTTCTGTCGGTAAACTGGGTGCCGCCGTGACGATGCCTTCCGGCCAGTGGGCGGGTACTCCGTCTATCGGTTCTGAGTCTGACGACATCGACCTCAGCGGCGCTATGCTGGCAATGACACCCCAAGTCCTGTCCCTCTACTACGAGGCACCGGAGTTGGCTGTCGTGGATGACAACTCGGAACTCAAGACCGTCCGTGACGAGATTCTCGCCCTGTGCGCCAAGTACCCCGCTGATTGGGGCGCTCACATGGTGGAAGCATCTACCGCCTTCAACTATCTGTATATCTTCAGTGATATGTTCTACTATGGCTGTGAGACGGGCAAAGTCCCGCTGAACGTCCAGAACGGGAACATGGATACGTTGACGCGGCAGAAGGTCAACAACGGCGCTTTCAACGGCACCATCATTGTCGGCACACCTACCATCATCGGTGGCACAATGGCCGCCAACAGCACCTCAAGCTCTACCAAGGGCATGACCGTGAAGGCTGCCAAGCTCAGATACGCAGCGTGGGCTGACGCACACCCGTGGACGCCCGACGAGGAACTGCTGATTCCCACCTTCGATGATGACTTCAAGGTTCAGCCTGAGGTTATCGAGATGGCCGACAAAATCGTCGCTACGTCCAATATGCGCGTACCCTTCCGCAACTTCCTGTGGCGCGGCATTACCGGTTACGGTAAGTCTACCGGCACGAAGGTTCTGGCGTGCATCCTGCACACTCCTCGGCTGGAGCTGACCTGCCATACCGATATGCTGGCGAAGGACCTGATTTCTGAGTTCGTCCCCTGCAATCCCGTGGATGCGGCGCGTGGAGAACTTCCCACGTTCGATGAGATTTCCTTCGACCCCGAATCCGCGTGGACGACCATGACGGGCGAGGATGGCACGGGCATCACATCTGAGGAATGCTTCGCAAAGTATTCTGAGCTGTTGGTTGCCCGCGCCGGCTGCACTTCCCCTGTGAAGGTGGTCGAGTCCGCTTTCGTGAAAGCCGTTTCTCGCGGTTACATCTGCGAGATTCAGGAAATCAGCCGTATCAAGGACTCCGGCGTTATGGTCGCACTGAACCAGTACGACCTGCCGGGTGCTATGATTCCGCTGGTGGACGGCGGTTTCACGTATCGTCAGAAGGATGCCGTTGTGGTATTCACGGATAACGTCGGCTATGCTTCCTGCCGCCCCATCGACCAGTCTGTTATTCGGCGTTGCCGGATGATTTTCGACAGCACTGAAATCGAAAAGCAGGCTATGCTGGAGCGCATCAAGTACAACACCGGCTGGAGCCGTGACGACAAGACGCTGAACGCTCTGTACGACGTGTTCGAGCAGATTCGGAGCTACTGCGCCGACAAGGAAATCACGGAAGGTTCCTGCACTATTTGCGAGCTGGAGTCTCTCGTCTGCTGTGTGCAGTGTGACGACAGATACATGGCTCATTTGGAAGATTACATTGACACGTGCCTCATCGCCAAATGCACGAATGACCCCGTCGAGCAGAACGAGATTCGTTCCAATGCGGCGCAGGTCATCAGCAAGGTGGCGTAGGCTTGTCCTGAAAGGAGAAGAGAGGCATGGAGCCTCTTTTCTTGCTTTCAGGACCGAAAGCAAGAAAGGAGAAAACATCATGACTCACAACTATGAGAACGCCAAGTTCTTTAATCACGAGAGCTATAAGGCGCTTTGCGCTAAGGTCGGTGAGTGCATCAAAAACGGCGTCCAGTACGCTGATAAGATGCTCGACAACATCGAACGGCGCTGCGCCGGTGCTTTCCTCGACTATGTGACGACCGTTGATATGAGCGAAACTCGCATCATCATCGCCCATAATCGTCTCGAAGGCGAAGACCTCATCGACACGCTGCAGACTATCGACGCGGGACGCCGGTCGGCACACGAGGCAGCTATGGCTGGATGCAGCATTCTCAACCGAATGGCTGTCGCCAACGGTATTGACCCCGTGTTCACTGGCAATCCTGAAGACCGTTTGCAGGTGGCAGATTTCTGCCTTGAGTTTACCGTTGAGATTTTCAAGAACCGGCACAAGTGAATTTAGAAAGGAGAAATGACGCATGGACCAGAAATCTATCTGGAGGCAAATCCGTGTGGGTGCCAATGAAATGAGCGAGAAGCTCACGGATGCTGACATCTACACCAGTGAAGCGTTTCGGAGTCATGTGCAGGCGACGGTCGATTCGATGACGAAGGACCTTGACAAGCACATCTCCGTTTCTCTGATGCATAACCCAAACTCAGACATCACCGCCTGTACTGATGGGAATAATCTTTATCAGAATACGGCGAATAGTGTCATCACGTGGTATAAGCTCCCCTCCTCACGATTCGCAACGGTTATGGGTATCGTCTATCACGAGTTGGCCCACATCCGATTCCACGACTTCCGCGCCGATGCGCTGGCAGACAAGGAATTGGAAGAGAACGGCACACTCTACGGACGGATGCCTGAACCGGACGACGAGACAGAACTGGATGAGATGAAGGAGGCGCTGAAGCATCCTGAATACCGCAAGGTGTTCAAGTCGCTGCGGGACGAACTCGTCAACTGCATCATCGACGCACACGACGAGGAGCGTATGAGCGACTACTACGGCGGCATTGTTGCACGTGGTATTGAGATGGCAGCATCTTCCCTTCAGGGACAGCTTCACACGCTGGAAGGCTATACGAATAACAAGAATGAGCCTCTGTCTATCATGACAAGCCTCGTTCTCCAGTTCGCACGATTTGGTGAAATCCTTGTTGCGGATGAGCAGACGCTCTATACCAATGAGTACGCCAAGAAGCTGACAGACATCTCACAGGCCATTGAGCTTGCCACCAACACGGATAACCCTAAAGAGCTGTATGCTCAAATCAATGTGATGCTTCTCTTTATGTGGCCTTACATCAAGGACGCAATAGATAAGTGTGACAAGCAGCAGAATGCTCAGGCAGGCCAAGGCCAGCAGGGGCAAGGTCAGCAGTCCGGCTCCGACCAGAACGGTCAGGGTGGGCAGCAGGGCCAGTCCTCTTCCGGCGGCAACTCCGGCGGCGGTCAAAACAGCCAGAACCAGCAGGGCGGCGGAGGTGTCTCCCAGCCCAGCGCAAATGCCATTCAGCAGGTGCTCCAGCAAATCGCTCAGGGCGCACAGAATGGCGGCGGCTCTCAGATGCCCAAGAACCAGAAGGCTTCCAACGTAGCCAAGCAAGCTACCAAGGATGCTCAGTCTGCTGGTAAGAAAAAGGGCAAGAAGGGCGGCAGCGGTTCCGGCGGTAATGATGCCAATAAGGGCAACGTTCCCGCTGCTGTGGCTGGTAAGAACGGCGATGGAAAGGATAAGAATGAGAAGCAGGAGCAAGCTGACAATATGTTGGCAAATGTCCTGCAGACCATCATCTCCTCCGTTGCAGGCGACATGGCCGAAGCCCAGATGGAACAGGATTTGAAGTCACAAATCATCGCTGATGTTGACATCATGGACCGCAGCTCCACGCACAAGGGTCATAAAATCGACGTCAAACGCGAGGTTGAAGTAACACCCGCAAACATCAAGCTCTACGGAGAAATGATGGAGGATGTGAAACAGTATTCCAAGCGTTTGGCGAAGCTGATGCAGCAGGAACTGAAAGACCTGCAAGATGGCGATGTCCGCAGAAATCGGATGTACGGTAGGGATATCGTAGCCAATGATATGTGGCGTCCCGACTGCCGGTACTTCAGCGACACCAAGCTGCCGCAGGACCTGCCTGACATGGCCGTGGCTGTTCTCGTTGACCAGTCCGGCTCCATGTGCGGACAGCGCATGGGCGCCGCTATGAAGGCCACCATGCTCCTGCATGACTTTGCAGAGCGTGTTCATGTTCCTGTCGCTGTGTACGGTCACAATGTGACCATGCATGGTAGGGTCAACCTGTTCGTCTATACGGACTTCCTGAAGGCTGGTAAGCGTGACAAGTATCGCCTTGCCAAGCTCTCCACCGGAGGCTGTAACCGTGACGGTGCAGCGCTGGAGGTCGTTGCGAACCTGCTGAATGCGAGACCTGAGCGCACGAAGCTCCTCATTATCATTTCGGATGGCAAGCCGAATGATGATTCCTATGGTGGAGATTCTGCGGCGAAGGACATCAAAGACATCGTAGCCCGCAATCGCCGGCGCGGTGTTGAGATTGTTGCAGCAGCTATCGGCGACGACAAAGCGTACCTCAAGAAGATTTACGGCGACCAGTTCCTTGACATTACTGACCTTTCCACCTTCCCCAAGGCAATGGTCAAAATCGTCAAGAAGCGGTTGAAGGTCTAACAACAATTAAAGAGCCACCCTTCGGGGTGGCTCTCTTTGAAAGGAGATAATGCTATGGATTTAGGTTACATTGCTCCCTGCCCCGTGTGTGGTGGCAAAATCAAGCTGTATTCCCACTGTGGCAAGCCCGATTGTAAGGCTGTATGTCAGAGTTGCAAAAAGGGGTTTCCGTTCCACGCAAACCTGAAGACCTATGCCGGCACCAAAATCTACGCCAGCAGTATCAGGAAGAGTGTGCGGATGTGGAACAACACGGTTTCCAAGGAAGTTCTTGCTGATGTTGTTCTTTAAGCCCATTTGCTGCAGGAAGGAGTTGATTTTCTGCATATAAAGATGTATAATAATGTGCAGAAAGGAACTGGTGTTATGAGAAAGTTTGATTATTCTTTCCTCGATACCGGGCTGCTTCCTGCAAGCCTTGTGAACATCACGAGCAAAATCTACTCTCTTCGGACTGAAGCCGGCTTCCGCAAGCAGGAGTTTGGAAAAATCTTCACTGAACTGGAATCCATTGCGCGAGTTCAGTCAGTAAAGAGCTCCAACGCCATTGAGGGCATCGTGACCAGCGACAAGCGCATTGCGGAAATCGTAAACCACAGCAGTGCGCCTCTGAACCATGATGAGGCGGAAATTGCCGGATACAGAGATGCGCTCAACGCTGTGCATTCAGGATATGAGTACCTGTCCTTCGGCGTTCGTGACATTCTGCAGCTTCATGAAACCATGATGGCAGTCGCAGGCGACGAGCACGGTGGACAGTACAAAACGGATGACAATGTGATTCTGGAAGTCGCGGCGGATGGCACGCGGCGTGTGAGGTTTCGTCCCACACCTGCGGCAGAGACACCGGCTGCTATGGAGCAACTGGAACTGGCCTATTTGGATGCCTGTTCCAACTCCAATATCAGCCAGCTTCTTCTTATTCCCTGCGTTATTTTGGACTTCCTTTGTATCCATCCATTCCGTGACGGCAACGGCAGAATGTCGAGGTTGCTCTCCCTTCTGCTGCTCTACAAAAACGGCTTCGATGTAGGAAAGTACATTTCTTTCGAGGAACAAATCAACCATCACAAGGCGTATTATTACGACGCACTGGAGCAATCCTCGAAGGGCTGGATGGAGAACAACAACGACTATGCGCCATTTATTCAAAACTTCTTGTCCATACTGTATCAGTGCTATAAGGAGTTGGATAAGCGGTTTGCAGTCGTCAATGGGAAGAAAATCACGAAGATGACGCGAATCGAAGCTACGGTACTTGGCAGCCTGATGCCAATTTCCAAAGCGGAGATATGCGCCATTCATCCTGATGTCAGCCCGTCCACCGTGGAGGCTGTGCTTGGACGCATGGTGAAGGAAGGGAGCATTAAACGTATCGGAATGTCCAAGAAGGCACGATATGTAAGAGCCTGATTAAAGTCTATTAAGACAAGAAAGGAGAAAGCACAATGACAGCCAAGCTGAAAAGTGATGCGCTGAGAGTTGTCAAGAGACTCCGCTGCTACGGCACGGACGCTGAAGACAACTTCGGCTGTGGCGATAAGCGGTGCAAGTACCGAGATGTGGACGGTGCCTGCAACATTAACAGCCTTGAAGCTGATGCTGCCGAAGTGATAGAGAAATTGTTGAAGGAGGTTGAAAAGTTTGAACATCGCTGATGTGGTGATGAAATCCCGCAATGTCGAATCGTTCAGCAACCTCCTCCCTGCTGCGTCTGTCACATCAGAGAAAGCAAAGGCGATTGCCAGTCGGAACGGCTATATGGCGCTCTATACAGCCGATGAACTGCGGAAGAAGTTTCATCTGACCGACGACATCATTGAGAACCTCTACTATGGCTGCGGCTTCACCCCGTTCTATTACTGGGATAAGGATAAGGTCATATTCCCCTGCCACAGTCTCACAATGGCAGCCGACGGCGAGGATAAAACACCTGAAATCCGAGGGGCTGTTGAGCAACTGAAGGAGAAAATTGCTTCAGGCAACTGTAGTTTCATCATCACGGCACTCAACGACCGGATGCGGATAGAGTATCTGAAGAAGCTCGTTGATGAGGGCTTTGATGGCGCGTACAAACTGTTCTATGATGTCTACCCTTTTTCCGATTACGGATGCTCCGCACTTGGACGGGACGGCATACTGAAGCTCAAGAGCATGAAAACACCGGAACAGATTCAGGCAACGGAGAAGGGGCTCAAGAAGTATCCCGACACCCTGACGGTCTACCGTGGCGCCGGCGATGAAAGCGCAAGTCTGGAGGAGGCATTCTCTTGGACGCTGGACCCTGCCGTGGCCGTGTTCTTCGCCACACGCTTCCCGTCTGACAATGCGAAGGTATTTCGGGCTACAGTCGAAAAAGCCTCTGTCATTGAGTATTTCGAAGGCGTGGAGGCTGAAATTATCGTATCTCCTGATGACATCAAGGAGGTTGAAGACTTTCCCCTCTATGGTATCGACTGGCTCAATGAGGCCGTGGATGACGGCGCGATAGATGACTTCTGGCTCTATCAGAGGACTGCCGACTATGATGCCGTTCCGTTCCAAATGGCAAGCAAACTACACGGAAAGGCTCATGCTGGCCGTGTCCTGTTCATGTGTATGCTGCTGGCATATATGAAGGGTCTGGACTTGGAAGACAAGGAAATTCTGATTGAGGCTGCACTGTATCACGACACAGGCAGACGTAGCGATTCCGAGGATAATACCCACGGTGGCGAGAGTGCAAGGATGCTGCAGGAAGCATATCCTGATACGGACCCCATCACACTGTTTCTGATGGAGTATCACTGCCGTCCCGATAAGGAAGGCTATGAGTTCATCGAGAAACATTGGTTGGATAAGCAAGATGCACTGCGCGTCAAAACCCTCTTTGATATTTTCAAAGACGCCGATGGTCTTGACCGCGTGCGGCTCGGTAATTATGAGTTGGATATGTTCCAGCTTCGTACCGAAGAAGCTCGCAAGCTGCCGCAAATCGCAAAAATAACTGAAGACCAACTGAAATTCTAAACTGAAAGCACCTCTCGAAAGAGAGGTGCTTTTTTTGTTATGTTACTTTCAAGTTGCAACTAACTTGCGACCAAAATACGCAAATACGCAAAGTCGCAACTGGATTTAACTAATTGATTTGCAAACTATAGTTTGCACTTAGCTTTCGGTGTTTGTAAATTGCAGAGGTGTGCGGGAAATGAAAATATATGGCATATTGTGGTGAGAACCAGCGGGAACACAATATGTTGTGGAAAACTGTGTGGAAGAAGTGGAAAAGCGGCCCTACCAGATGCAGAGCCGCCTTTGCTTATTTTTTGGTTGTGGCGCCGACGGGGTCGATAAATCGCGTCGCCCACTCCTCCTTGCCGCAGCGAGGACAAGGGCGGTGCCAGTCATACATGAGGTGCCCGTCCACATCCACCTTGTCGGTCAGCGGAGCTACCTGTCCACAGGCAGTACAGAAGACGATGTAGCGGCGGTCTGCGCCTGCACGCTGCTTGCCGGCGGCCATTAAGATGCCTCCTCAACAGCGCTGACCAGCGGACGCTCATCCAATATACCGACAACTGTACGCAGAGGCTCAGAACCGCCAAAAGCAGCAACGATGTGCTTCAAAGCACTCTCAGGAACGGAGAAGCTGTCCGAGGCACAGATGCCAACGGTCTTACCCTTCTTTGTGTCCACTGTCACGAAATCTCCGGTATGGAGCGCACAACCGTCAGGGACGGAGAACAGGAAGGTCTGCGGGCATTTGGGGTGCTTGATGATGACGACATTGCTCATAATTTAATCCTCCTTATCCAATTCAACGCCGCAATGGATGCAGCGGTTCAATTTGATGGCACACTCAGGGCAAAGTGTGTCTGCAGGTGTGTTGGAACAGATAATGAACTTGCCGCATTCGAGACAATGGCTTTCAGAAAATGCGTGAAGAACGATGCGATTGAAGCATTTGGCGCAATGCTTGTATGTCAGCCGTGAGGTTACGGTAGTTGCAGCTTCCATTTAGGATACCTCCTTCTGGGTGAACCAGCTCAAGAATTTCGATACGTTGCGGGAATGGAGACTATGGACATCCTCGGCGAGCTTCCACTCGGACAGGTCTACCATCCAAGAGGGGTGCTCCGCCGTAAAGCCGGGGCAAGCATGGTCGATGTGCTCTTTTTCGGATGCCTCGCGCTGGCGGATGTGCTGCAGAGCCACGTTCAGGTACTTGATACCATAGGCGTAATCCACGCACTTACCTCCGATAATCCATCCACCGAGGTTCTTGGTATTGATGGCGTAAGTCAGCCACTCGGAGTTCATAAAAGCGAGATTGATGTATTCGTCGCGGAATACCTCAAAATTGGAACGGGCGCGTTTCTTGCCCTCGTCATCATACCAACGGCGATTTATGGACTCGCCCTTCTCCACAGACACGAAGAAATGCGGCTTAGTCTCCATGACAGTTTCAATGATTTCGGCGTCGTCGCCGAGATTACTGCCATCGCCATATGTGGCATAGCGAATGCCATTAAAGAGATAATAGGTACGCTGCTCCGGTGCATCATACTCCACCAGATTGATGGGATAGATGGCGCAGTCAGAAACGGAACAGTCGTGGGTGCGGTTGCGGTCTCCCCTGCCACGGTCATTCCAGTAAGGCCTATACCTGTATTCTCTCTCCGGAGTCAAAGAAAGGACGGTCAAGATACTATCACCCTTCTTTGCATCAGGCTTGTTGCATCGCTCCACGATGTCTACAAAGCTGCCGTATCGGTTGTCGGTCAACCAGCGGTCAGCCATGGAAAACACGACATACTCGGAGGATTTGGAGATTTTGACGCCAGCCGGAAGAGAAAGGATGTTGGAGCTATCCACCACGCCCTGCAGAATATTGAACAGAAAGATGCGGGATACCATCTCCACGACCATGCTGCGGGCCTGTGTACGCTCTTCCTTCACACGCTGTTTGCGCTGGTGCTCATCCTCCTGACCGATATATTCCGTATTCACACGGAAATCCTTGGGGTTCACATCCATGATGAAATCGTCCGTTACATGAACTTCCTCAGGGTCAGTCCAGCCTATATAGACGTTCTCGCCATTACGAATGACAATACCGATGGTGTTACCGTGATAGATATTGTAGCTGTCCAGCATATTGCTCCACGTCTCATGACCAAAGAAGTGCTTGCCAGTCTTGCTGAGGCGAACCAGCGCAACACACTTCTCGCTGGGAGCAAAGGTATCCAGCGCAACAGGAGACGCTGCGAGAAACTCCTCGAAATACTTCAGCTTGCTTTCTTTCATGTTGTAAATGGAAGCAAGACGCCCCATCTCTTCATCGAGAAAACGGAGCTTCTGAAACAGGACGACCGGTTCCTTTTCCGGTGCGTTCCGTCCAGTGCGGATACGGGTAAAGTTGATTGTCTCACCCATGTAGCAGCGGATAGCATAAATCTGAGATTCCAACAGGTAAATCTGATTGTTCATCATTTCTACCTGTTCCTCCAGAGCCTCGCGTTTGGCGGACAGCTCTGCCATCAGTTTGTCCTTTTTCTGCTCCAAGGCTGCCATGGCACGCTCGACCTCTTCCTTGAGGGCGCGAAGTTCTTCGCTGGTGCCATTTCTCGTTGCCTCAATATCGGCCTTGAGCGAGTTCAGCTCCGCCTCACGGTCGGACAGACCTTCACGTACTTGAGAGACAGAAAGAGCCTCAGGCACGGATGCCGGCAGCGTCGATGAAGCTCCATGCGTTGCGAGGGCTCGCATCTCGCCCACGGACATTTCGGAATAGTCCTTGACCGGCACATACTCCGCCACCAGAGAGTCCGGCTGGTAGAGAAAGAATCTGCGGCTGCCGAGACCAACGACCATACCGATGCCCTTATAATTGCTATATACGTTGGCGGGCTGCTCATAGGTCTTGCAGTAGTCGATGAACTCAGAAAGGTTCTTGAGATAGTCCTCAATGTGTTTCCGCCACCATCTCTCATTGGTGTCACTATCTCGTGAGAGACTGGACAGGTCTGTGAGTCCAGAAAAGAGCGTTGCATCGTCTCTGTCATTCTCTCTGATAATGCGAGTTTCTTCCTGTCGGGCCTTTTCAAAGCGCCATTCACGGCTTCTCGCTGCCCACTCATTCTTGTACGCCTCGATGTCATTGAAGCGCACCGTCCCCAAAATGGTGTTCTTCATTGTCCTTTCACCTCTTTTTTTGACTACCCTTTTTTGATTTTAAGTTTTGCAGTAGCGGATAAAGTCCTGCGCCGAGAACGGCAGGTTATCGTATCCGCAGTCCTTCAAATAACGGGAAACAACAGCAGAGCTCATACTGATACGTCCATCACCAGATGCCTTCATATGTTGCAAGCAGATGTCAGCATAACCATCTACCACATCAAGGTGCTCCAGACACCACTTCTCTACGCGGCGTTTGCGGGCCGCCAGAGACCGCTGTTCGGGATGCGGCATCTTCTTATAGGTGTACGCCTTTGCCGCCTTCTCGCGGCTCGTGTAGCCGAAACCTTGGGCATCATCCAGTACCGCACCGGTCTTGGGTTGTATGACAATGTAGCGCGGCTCATATTCTGAGGAAAGTTCCCGCGAATATACAACTTTGAAATAGTCTGCCATTCATAAGTCACCTGCCATTCCACCGATTTTTGTACGCTTGCTCATGTTCGGATATTCAACCTTTTGTGCGCTTTGTATGGCAAGTTCCTGCTTCTACGACGGAGTTCGTCTCCGCAGGCGTTAATTCCGGTTGTACCATCCGTACTTCTTTATGTGTGCAATCATTGCACACATTTTCCGAAATCCCTTTCTTACGAGGGATAACCATGTTATTTTGGTGTCTTATACACCGGCCAATATGCACGCAGTTTGGTATACAATCCTGTTATTTCAGAGCCTCATACACCCGACACAGGCATATTCAGTTCCCTGAAGTGCTGGCACTACCTCTCACATGATTAACCAGCCAACAAAGTCTTCCTGTTTCACCGACGGACATCCATCTCCACAGGCGTAAATTCCGGTTATACCGTCCGTACTCGTTTTTGTGGCGGAGAGAGTGGGATTCGAACCCACGGATGCTTTCACATCGCCGGATTTCAAGACCGGTGCTTTCGACCACTCAGCCATCTCTCCGTATGACCCGCCGCAGGGAGTGCCTACGGCGGGATATTGTGTTTACTCAGCGTCGCCCGAAGAGGTAGCGGTAGACTCAACACTGGAAGTAGATGCGGGAACTGCGACCTTACCACCGACAAAGCCGGCCAGCAGGCTCCGCAGGTCGATACCCAGACCGTTCAGCATACCGTTGGAAACCTGAGTGGTAGAAGAAACGATGTCCTCAATCAGCTTTGTGCTGTTACCCTCGCCGTACATGGTGATGGAGTCCACGTTGGAGAGAGGTGCAGCCACGTTCTTGGCGATTTCGGGCAGTGCGTTCATAATCATCTCGACCACTGCGGCCTCACCATACTTCTTCATGGCCTCAGCCTTACGGTCGATACCCTCCGCTTCGGCCAGAGCCTTGGCCTTGATAGTCTCGGCTTCTGCGGCACCAACGGCCTTGATACCTTCGGCAATCTGCTCCTGCTCAAAGCGCTTGGCCTCGGCTTCCTGTTTACGGGCGTACAGCTCTGCTTCGGCCTTCTTTTCGGCAGCATACTTATCAGCATCCGCCTTCTTGCGGATATCGGCATCAAGCCGACGCTCCTGCAGCGTGATTTCACGCTCGGCCAGTTCTGCTTCCTTTTCACGCTTCGCAATATCGGCATCGGTAGAAGCAATATCAAGGCTCCGGCGCTGCTTCTGTTCCTCAATTCTATAGGCAGCATCGGCGGCAGCCTTCTTGATGTCGGAGGTCTCCTTCAGCTCGGCCTGCTTCACAGCCAGCTCGGTCTGCCGAATAGAAATCTGCGTATCGGATGCGACCTGAGCCTCGTTCGCCTGACGCGCTGCTTCCGCCTGAGCAATCTGGATATCGCGCTCCGCTTCAGCCTTGGCGATAGAAGCATTTTTCTGGATTTGACTCATATTATCCTGACCCAGAGCATTGATGAGGCCCTTCTCGTCAGTCACACGCTGGATGTTGCAGGAGATAATCTCGATACCCAACGCATTCATGTCAACCTGCGCCTTTGACTGGATTTCATCACCGAATTTCTTGCGGTCATTGCAGATTTCCTTGAGCGTTATAGTACCGATAATCTCTCTCATGTTTCCCTGAAGAGAGTCCGAAATCGCTTGCTCGAAACCACGGGCATCAGTGATGTTTAGGAAGTTCCGCATAGCCAGCTTGATGCCCTCATCATCAGTCCGGACACGGACCTTGGCGACAGCATCCACGTCAACACCGATAAAGTCCAGTGTGGGGATGTAGCCATCGGATTTGATGTCCACGGAAATCTGACGGACAATCAGCTTATCGACACGCTCCAGAAACGGAACGCGGACACCGGCACGGCCAATGAGAATTTTGGGCTTCTTACGAAGACCAGAGATAATATACGCCATATCGGGCGGCGCCTTGATGTACCCCAAAATACAGATGATGAGGACCGCAATCACAATAATTGCGGGGACGAGAACAGCTTTGTTCCCAAAAATCAGGTCAAACATAGTTCTTTCTCCTTTGTTCTATTTTTTTAATTAGCGGAGTATTCCGCGTCCGCCCAGTTTAGGCCGGTGCCGTAATCAATCTTGACACCGGGCTGCACATTATAGCAAAACACACAGAACTCAATGGTATCATCTTCCACAGAAAGGGCTTCCATCAAGACACCGTTCGCTACAAGGTTGTCGCCTTCAAAAACGGGAGTCACACGATACAGAACGTGGTTGTTTGTTTCGTGAACATAATCAGCAATCTCGTTCTCAAACGGCAGCATACCAGTTACATTGAGGTAGCGGGTTCCGGTGATGAGGTTCTTGACGTTGGCATTCTCGCCGGTGAGCTGATAGCCCAGAAGGTGACAGCGATTGTAGAGGTACTTGCCATCCACGCAGTCGTATTTGTTCAGGTGCCAGCCTGACGGCTTCACTGAACCGATAGACCCGCGCTCCTCCGTAGGCATCAGCTCTTGGCACACATTTGCGTAGGCCGGCCCGCAGCGTCCGAGGTCATCCAAGTCGGTGAACAGCTCGAAAGGCTCGGTGGTGATGTCGTCCTCGGTGAAGTACGGCACATTACCATTCACGACGGTATACGGCTCTCCGCTGAATGACTCTATGTCGTCCAGCGAGAACTCCGTCGAATACCCTGTCTGGATACTCTCCTGCGTATCGCTATACGGAGGGTTGGTGTCGGGAGTGGAGGTGTTCGTAAGCTGAGGAATCAGCTTCGCACCATAGAACACCGCGATTGCTACCAAGAAGGCAAGCAAACCGCGAACGACATTCATATTTGTCTGTTTCTTCTTCGGTTTCTTAGCCATGATGCCAAAAATTTCCTTTCTTAAAAGATTGTTTTTACAGTTTGACTATAACACGAACATAAAAAAATGTCAAGTCAATGTGAGCCAAATTGCTTGACAATATGTTCGAATGTGGTAATATAGAATATGTAATAAGTGCAGGTAATAAGGGCATTTGGGGAATGTTGCCCACAACGTCACCTGCAAGCGGAGGTGCTTTTTTATGCTTGAAAAACTTGTCAAAATATTTGAAATTGTAAGGGACTGGGTTCTTGCGCTTACGCCTTCGCAAATTGTGAGTCTGCTGGTTCTGATTGCCGCCCTGTATGTGGCACGTAAGGTCGTCAGGAAGGGACTGTCTATTGCACTGACCATCGTTGCAGTGCTGGCTGGTCTGTATTTCCTCGTACCCAGCATCTTCTATACAATCATCGGCTGGCTCACCACAATTTTCTAAACTTCAACCAACTACTGAAAGGACAATTACTATGAGCAGCTATGAAAAATTTAAGACGGTGTGGACCGTAGGCAACATCATCGTTATCTACCTCCTCAATGCATTCATTTTGAAGAAGGCGGGGTATCCCATCTGGGCTGGCTTCACGCCGATTTACAACATCTTCTGCCTTTTCTATTCCACTTACGGACATACCCGTTACGTATGGCTGATGCTGGTGCCTATCGTCAACATCGTCCTTACCATCGTAACGTGGGTGAAGTTCGTATCCATGTTTGGTGTGGACTATCAGGGGTTTACCAGCTATCACAGACCGAAAATGGTGTTCTGGATGGCTCTGTTCCCTGCTATCGTCTATGCGATTTTGGCTTTTGACCCCACAGAGTACAAAGGCCCCTACCCCGGCCCTGACCCCTTTAAGAAAAATCCTATTCCCGCCGCTGACAACAACGGTGGTGCGAATATGTAAAACCACAGAAAGAAAGGAAGTAGATACCCGTGGCACGAGATAACACGTGGACTTTCACTGCAGAGGAAGTTGCACAAATCACCAAGTTGCCCAAGCGTCAGTTCAAGCTGGGCGCCGGCAACATCTGCACCGGATATTTCGATGATGCCAACAGTCGCTTCTATGAGTGCGACGATAACGGTAAGCTGACCGGACGTGTAGGCAGCGCAAAGAAGCAGACGACCATCGTTGTACCCGCAACCAATGGAGGAGATGACCCGCCCCCTGTTCCCCCTGAAAAGAAGGAACCTCCCAAGAAAGAGCCCGCAAAGAAGCCTGAACCTCCGAAGCCTGAACCGACACCTCCCCCCTCAGGTACGGCTGACGCTCCCGACTGGCGGGAGCTGAAGCGGCAGGAGGAGGAACGCCTGAAAGCCGAGAAGCAGCGGGAACGTGAGGAAAAGAAAAAGCGCAAGCCCGTCGTGTCCGCCAGTGATGCTGCTGGAACCAGTATGGTGCCTGTAAGCCCGTTCAAGCGGTTTATGAAAAAGGTCGTCCTGCCCATCGTGGCCGTGGTCGCCTGCGGCGCTATTGCTTTCTGTGTATATTCCATTCTGGCAAACCGCTCTACGCCCATCGGTTATCAGTACCCCACAGTGCTTCAGCGTTCCGATGGTACGACTGTTACCACGTCTTACGTACACGGCGACAGTGTTCAGGTCATTCAGGTCACGGACGATGTCCTGCCGGGGACGCAGTTCTCCAAGGACAATCTGGCCGTGGCTACCATTCCCGCTGACGTCTACAACTGTGCTGTAGCTATCGGCTCCAAGTTGTGCAACGTGGATATGGCGAACACAGTCGTAGGAAAGTATGCCACCGAGTACATCGGCGCAGGTCAAATCCTTCGTATCGACCAGTTCAGCGTCAACAGCACTACAGGAGCTTCCGTTGCTGCAAATCCTTGGCTGGCTGAGGATGGCGAGGATGTCCGCGATTACCTGTGGGAAGATGATACCAGCTTCCTGATGTTCGGTCGTGAGGCGGTCATCACTATCACCCGCACTGTGGACGATAACAACGCCGCTCTCCGCGAGGAGCTGTATGCAGATGACCCCACTATCGAGTACACCATCAGCGAGAAAGACGAGCATAATCGTCGGCATGAGACCATCAAGCTGAACGCTGTTGTCAGTGACCTCTTGAACTCCGACGGCACCCTGTTGTATGATGTATACGCCAAGTTGGGTGCTATCCCGCAGGGCGAACTGAGCCAGTATGTGAAGAACCATGTCAGTGTTGCAAAGATGGTTCCCACCATCGTGCGCTTCCGCATGACAGAGAAGGCTGCCACCGTGTATGATGCAGCAATGGTCACGGGCGCTGATGTGACGCTCACCAGCGGCACAGTAACGACCGTGGAGCTGCTGGAGGAACTGGAAGCCAACACTCCCGAACGTGCCGCACAGCTCAACATCTGCCAGTTCGTAGACCGTATCCTCTGCGGAGATAACACCGTACAGAACACTGACCCTGTGCAGTAAAAGTTTTGAGGAGGACAAAAACATGAAAAAGTATCTTGTCTTGGTGCTGGCTGCGCTGATGCTGCTGACTATCGCCGGCTGCGGAAAGAAGAACGGAGACAATCCCGCTGACGACCCGAAGTACAATCTGGAAAATCCAGAACCTATTCCCGATGGTATGGAGGATACCAAGGGCTATATCGGTGATGGAAAGTACCGCAACGACGTGAAGCTGACCTGCACCCTGCAGTCTGGCTACGAGGTCACGCTGGGCATGGGCGACAAGGACGCAGGTTCCAACGCCGTCTACCTGAACCCCACCTGTTCCAACCCCAACGGCGCGGTTTTCTATATCGAAGCCGAGCGCATGATGTTCCCTCAGTATTCTACCCCGATGGAACTCGCCACTGTTAAGCTGGCCGACTTCCCCGCCATGGATACCAACAGCATCGTTGCTTTCCAGTGGTATGAAGACATCATGGGTGTGGATGCCGTCTATCACGACGTAGATAACTACGGCGTGGCATGGCAGGACTCCAGCCTTGTGGATGGCGACTCCGGTTCTGAAACGCTGACCATCAAGGTCTGCGATAAGGTTACTGGCGAAGAGCTGGGAACAGTCGTTGCCCACATCGACTATGATGCTGAGAATGACATCTACTTCCTCGCCGATATGAGCGAGGTCATCGAAAACGCCGACGGTGCTGTTGACACCACAGTTCCTGCGACATAAAAAAGAAAGGAGAACAAATATGCCCGCTATTATCAGTGATTCCAAGCAGCAGCAGGCACTTCAGCAGGTCATGGATGGCCTGAAAGCTGTTTCCGACATCAATACTATGCTGGATATTGCCGCGAAGGATAACGCCTTTACAGTGTCCGCAAAGAGCCGCAAGAAGCCCACAATCGTCGTTGATGAACAGGCTGCCACCCGTATTCAGGGCGCTATTAAGGCGTACCGCGATAAGATGGTCAAGAAGATTCGTGATACAGCCGACAAACAGCGTATTGCTTTGTCCGATGAGGACGAGGCAATCCTCGACTGGGGCGTTGGTACTTCCGCAGCAGAACCCGTCGAGGACACCGCCGAGGCTTCCGATGCCGATGAGGACGATACCGCTGACGGCGAATCCGCAGAGGAAATCGCGGAAGCCGATGAACCTACAGGGACTCCCGAAAACGCCAATCCCTACACACTGTATTAAGCCAAATCGGAAGCCCTCGCCTATCGGCGGGGGCTTTTCTTTTATATGCTGAAGAAAGCCGGCCCTTTAGGGCCGGCTGTTTAGTTATCACGAGAGTTCAGTTCCGCTTTGACTTCCTCGGTATCCTTGGCATCCGCAGGAACGTAAATTTCCTGATAGGCCAGAAGGCGCGTAGCATCTTTGGCGCGGACGTAGATGGTATATTTGAAGCCGGGGAACAGGTCTTTGTTCTTCCGGTCAGGAAGATTGAACACATGAGCTTCCTGTTCCTCGTCCTCTCCAGTTACAAAGATGACTTCCTTGCTGTCACGCGGCCAATTCCGCGACCGCACAGAACGGCACGTAGCCACATGGCAGATGATGTCGCCGTTTTCCCATTCTGTTCGCAGATGCAGTGCGGTGTAGACCACATATGCTGCCAGCAGAAGAATGGCACAGGCAAAAGGAATCATGGATGCAAAGTGTGTTTTTTGAAGGACGAGGGTCGCAATCAGAATGACTACAATAGCTCCAGCCATCAACAGGCCTTTGGTCGTCATCTGCTGCAGAGCTGCGGGATAAGGGCGTTCTTCGTCGAGGTGCTCGTCATAATTGCACACGGAGTTTTTGTCGGACATTATGCATCACCTCCAATACGAGACCGCGAGGGTGCGATACGGCGTCCGCGATAGAACAGACGGGTATTCGCTTCACGACCAGTCACGGAGCCAATGACCAAGGCCATTTCCTCAGGAGTAGCCATTCCATTTGCCATGTTGCAGGATGCAAACGCAACCGCCATCATCTTCTCCACAGGAACGTCGATAACCGCCGCAACTGCCTTTGCACGGGACTGGGGCATCTCCTTATAGGGGTATGTGGAGAACAAATACTGAGCAAGGCCCTGCACGCCTGCAAGCTGCTCCAGATAATCCAGCGTGACTCCCTCCTTGTTCAGATAATCCGCAATGAGGGGATATCCTTCGCTGAAATACCATGAGTGAGCGCCACGAATGTTGTTGCAGAGCATCGTAACATCGGACAGGGAAATTCCAGTTGCCTCCGCAGCAGAGGTGACAGATGAATCTTTGTTGGTGGCAAAGTAACTGATGACAGCACGTACCTGCTCCTCATCCAGAACAGGACGGGGATATCGCCTTGCCTTCTCGTTGGGAAAGGGAATTTTCTGCAGGTGCAGATACACCTGCTGGCGAGAGATGTTGAGATTTTCGGCAATCTCCTGAACAGAGTAGCCGTTCCACCTCATAAGACCTACATAGGTCGCCATGCGCTCGCCCCACTGCACGTTTTCTGACTTACGTGTATCATTTGTTGACTCACACAAATCTAATCGCCTCCTTGAAAAAATCGCCGGACTCGTAGACAAAACTGACAGTACAGAGAATGGCAACACACGCCAAAATGAACGAGAAAGTATGTCCAGATGCACCATCGGTCTTGATGCCGAAAATCCAGAAGCGGTGGGAAATCGGCCAAAGAAGAGGAACGCCGGCTTTGTTGAAAAGGTCGAGCAAGATATGAGTTGCTCCACCAATTACAAACGCGAGGATATAGGGCAGCCATTCAATGCCCAGAAACAGCCTCAGGGCTGCGTACAAGGCCGCCCAAATGAAAGGAGCATGAGTGATACCCCTATGCCCAAAGAGGGCGTTTACGGCAGCGGAGACGGGTTTATTCTTACGCCCCGCCTTGCTGCACGGAAGGTCGATGTCAGGCGCGAGAGAACCTGCCATGGACAGACCAACCACTCCGAGGGCCGGAAGCAATCCCTCCGGTGCCGGAAGCTCGAACAGTCCGTTGATTTGTGCCTGCACAAGCAGCAGGCCAGCCGTGTAACCGGCAAAAGTATGGGTTCGCCCGTCCATAGTTCACCTCCTATAAAAGTGGACGGGGTACAGCACAATAACAAGAATCTTGTTATTCCTATCGAAAATTGCAGAAAAATAACAAGCATCTTGAACAAATGTTCTGGCGAATTTTTGTTAATTGGAACACTTGTACTATACCACAAAGTATGATAGAATGTCAATCACGATATGACGATACCGCATTGATAGGAACGCAGATTACCTACGACCGGAACGCCGGCCACGAGAGCTGCTGCGCGATGTGCTGCGGCTACCGGAACGGCTGCCGCTGCCAGAACGCGAGGACGTACCTGCAGGCTTGGTATTGTTGAACTGAAGCGTGAAGTTCGGTCCCCAATCGCTGCGCTGGCTATCATCCATCACGAGGTCTGCGGCGAACGTGCCGCCGTCCTTCTTGGTCAGCTTCGTCTTGTGGACGGGCTTGCCGTCGAGAAAGTTCTTGACATCCTTCTCGGTAAAGGTAATGTGCTGGAACAGTGAAGGTTTGGGCTTCTTCCAGATGGTAAACTTACAACCGTTCTTCCAGTTGGAGCAACCGAAGCCAATCTTTCCTTCGATGATGTTCCCGCCACAGCGGGGACACACACCAATCGGTGTATAGCCCTTTCGAGTAGGGATAATGCTGGGGTCAACTTTCGGATGCGGCTGCTGCAAGAAATCCTTGAGCATAGCGAGAACGTTCTGTTCCAGCTTTTCCGGTGTTGCCTTCCCCTCATGTATCTCTTCCTGAATGACCCACCACAAAGCGGTAAGGTCAGGACCACGAAGAGCGTCAGGGAGAATGCGATACAGCTCGCGTCCGAGAGGTGTCGAGATAAGGGACTTCCCTTTCTCCTGTAAGAAACCTCTGGAGATAAGTCCGGAGATTATCTGGTCGCGGGTAGCACTGGTTCCAATGGCGCCGTTATTTTCCTCCACGTCAGCATCCTTCTTGAGAAGCGTGCTTTTGATGAAAGGGTCGGTCACATATTTGGCGATACGGCTCATGTCCTTTGCCAATGTGTACTGGGTATAGCGAGGAGGCGGATTGGTCTCCTTCTCCAAAACCTGAGCATCGGAAACAAAGGCGTCGTAGCTGCCGGCAGGTATCATACTCAATGCCGTAGGTGTATCAACACCCTCGCGCATCATCACCAGATAACCGGGCTTCAGGACGCCAGTGCTGGAAGCCTCCAATGTGGCGCCGTCCGGCAGGGGAACGGCCAGCTTTGTAGTTTCCTTCTCGGCAGGCGGGAAAAACTGGATAAGGTAATACTTGCAGATTGCAAGATATACGTTCCGTTCCCTCTCTGTCATCTTATTGAGGTCGAGGCTCACATTCTGGGGGATGATACCGAAATGGGCTTCAATTTTGGAGTCATCAAAGCAGCGGCCCTTCGTCTTGAAATCCATGCCTTGAATGGGATTGAAGTTGCCCTTCCCTACCGTGTTGATGTTTGCGATGACAGTACGGGACGTGGCAGGTGCTTCCGCGAAGTAGTTTTCGGGGAGGTAGCGCACCTGAGTACGGTTGTAGGTAATGGCGTTATAGTTATCACGCAAGGACTGTGTGATTTCCATTGTGTCATCCAGCTTATAGCCAAAATTCTTCAGGCAGTAGCCCTGCAGCTCCAGCATATCGAATGGCAGAGGCGGCTGCTCCTTGGAGACCTTCTTCGTGATGGTCGCTCCGGAGAACTGCTTTCCCGCAACCATCGCAGCCTTGCTCTCTGCGTAAGGCTTATCCAAGATAAGCCCGTCGGTCAGATGAGGGTCATCCTTCTTCGGCTTGTACTTTGCTTCAATGACTTTACCCGCAACGGAGGTGTTTGCCATGACTTCATAGTATTTCGTCTTTACGTGGTTCTCAATGAGCTTATCACGCTCTACCACGAGCCCCAGCGTCGGGGACTGCACACGGCCAACCGTCAGCGAAGCATTATTGACCAAAGAATAATAGCGGCTCATATTGACGCCAACCATCAGGTCCGCAACGCTGCGGGCATAGGCAGACCACCCCATGTTCTCAAAGGAACGGTTATCTTTGAGGTTATTGAGCGCACGCTGCAACGCAGGGATAGAAGTGTCGCCTGTCGCCAGACGGTAGACAGGCCCACGATAGTGATGCCAGCGAAGCAGTTCATCAATAAGGAGCTGTCCCTCTTCGTCAGGGTCGCCGGCGTGTATAACACAGCTACACTGTTTTAGCAGCTCGCCAATGCGGGTAACGCGCTCATTGGGGTTCACTCCCCTTCCATTGTATTCTTTGATTTTGGTCTGCCAGTTAGGAAAGTAAATGGGCAGTGCAGACAAATCCCATTTCCCCAGAGTGGTATCGTAATCTTCAGGTTCTTTCAAAGACAAAAGGTGGCCCTGAGAACACACAATGACGTAATCACCTTTTACGGTCGCTCCACGGTCAGAACGTGCCGTGCCGGGGATAGCTTGAGCAATCAAATCTCCAAGCTGTTTTTTCTCAGCAAGTATTAGTTTAATGTGGAAACACGACCTTTCCTTGGAAATGATGAAATCTGTCGTTTTTTATTCCCGTTTATAACTCTATACTATCATGTGTATAAAATTTTGTCAAGTTCGCAAAGAGGTGATGTCTATATCTTGTATGTGGAAGGTGAACATGATAGAAGGACAAATTGGAAGTATTTGGAAACATTAGAATTGTAACCTTTCTGCGTAAAACTTTGTGAAAATCGGACAAAATTAACTGTTTTCAGCAGTATATTCTGCTATAGATTGCTTTCGCAATAAGACACATTGCACAAAATAATTTCACAATTATCCGTCAAAATGACGGTAAATTTTGCACAAAAGAGCATGAAAACCGCAAAATCAACGAACGCTTAATACAGGAGCCCCTTGACATTTTCCTACATCTGTGCTACACTCAAGCCGTAATCTAAACGATGCTGGTGGGGAAGTACCACTGCCCCGAAACTGGTCGAGTTTAGGTTCAATAAAGTGAAACACATAAGTGCTGGTAGAGACCTGTCAAAGTCCATCTGCCGCAAAAAGCACTCACTATCTCTTTTGCGGCTAAGGATTTAATCAAGGGGATATCAGCGCTATTTTTTGTGCTTCATTTCCGGTTTCTCTCTCCCTACGAAAGATTGAAACCGAGTTCGAATGCCAGTGGAATTGGCATCGTTTATATGGCAGAAAGGTATAAAACAAGCGCTCAGGTTTACAGGAAAAGAGGAGGTCGGTAACATATGGCGGCGCAGCACGGCAGCACTAACAAGCATGGAAGCAGCAACAAAAAAGGCCCCACCGAAGGGGGCAAAATCGACGACCTAATTGAAGATTTCCTCAAATATTTGAGGTGCGAAGACAACGAAGTAGTTCGCAAATCAGTAGAGAAAGCGGTGCAGGACCCTCTCTCCCTGATGGACATGATGATAAGCGTCATGGAATTTATGGGAGACGACCCCGACACAGCAAAACACCTTCTCGACATGGCAGAGCTCCGGCTCGCCACGTTGGTGAAAAATGCGGAAATATACGGTGTCATTGCCAAGCATGAGCTCACCCCTGAAGAAAAATGCCTTAATCACGCATTCACAGCCAGACAGGTTCTCTCGATGTGGCGCTACAGGAAGGAGCACCTCATCATCACGCCGATTGACCGCATTTACACCTGCATGGAGGACTTCATCACCGATGTGGCGAACGATAACGACTTCTCCCGTCAGAAGGCCAGTGCGGTCATTCAACAGAACGAGGCTGGTTACTATCAGTTCGTCGAGGGCATCGGACTTATCGTTTACGCCAAGGACGACTAATCGGCGACTTAACCTTACCGACAACTTAATATAGGAACGCACAAAGATTGCGGTTATGATTATTATAATACATGATATAATTTAAGGAGAGCAACCCGACTATGGATTGCTCTCCTTTTTTCTTATTCAGTTTTATCGTTCCCTCCGTCCGGCTTTTGTCGCAAACGCAAAACACGCCGGATGAATGGGCGGACGTATGTCTCGTCAGGTGCAAGGGAGTAGCCCAGCGCCTCCGCGTACTCCACCGCTTCGCGGGAGGGGGTTCTCCCCTCACCTACCTTACGGATAAAGCCCTGAATGGCTCTGGGAGCCTCCTCATAGGCTTCGTCGCCCTTGCGGGTGTATCCACCCTTCCCTGTCGCTTCCGCGCCGTCGTAGACGTTCCTGAGGCGTCCTCCGCGACCGTAGTAGCTTATGGAAACATCATCAAACTTCCGGATACCCTTATCATCGAGGGACAGGTACTTGATATGGTCGCTTAGGTGCGCCAGCAGCTCTGGACCTTTGCGCGTTACGGCACAGGCGTAGAGTGTCAGGATGAGCCTCTCGAAGTTTCCGTAAATGACTCTATCTTCCGAATCGAGGAAAATCGAAAAGAAGAACCCAGTCTTGGTATCATAGTACCCACTCAAGTCTCCCTCGCAGGTGTCCAGACGGTAAAGCATATAGATGGAATCACCGTATAGAGTTTCCTTGAGCAAGACCTTTCGGATGATGTCTTTATCGCTTGTGAACTCGAATACAGCACCGTTTGCAGGGAGCGTCGAGCTTCGTTTCGTTCGCAGCAGTTCATGCATCTCATCAGGCAGCATCGGAGGCAGCGCAACAATAGAAAAGAACTTATTTGCGATGGCAGAAAAGCGGTTCTGCGGGAGTATGTCAAAGGTGTACTCATTGATGAGCGCCGCCATACTTGCAATCTGGTTGGAGAAGATTCTATCCACCTGCGTGTAGAGTTCTAAATCATCTGTGTTTTGGATATAGTCATATCCCCACTTACCGTAGATTTCCTTGATTTGAGCATTCAGTTCCAATGGGGAACGGATTTTCCCGTCGAGATGACGACGCTCCAGTTCAAAGGATGGTTTGTCCAAGAAGGGGTAGGTATCTTCCATAACCAGTAGTTCACCGGTTGTTTTCATACCGCAGACGACCTTGGTCAAATCGAACTTGTCAGGGCGCAGGTATTCCGTCTGTTGCAGGAGGATACTGAAGTAACAGTACACCACATCAATATTGATGTTCGATTGATTCTCTTCCTTTGCGGTAAAGAGGAGCCGAGATGCGGCCATGAGGAAATCAAAGAACAAGGCGTACTCGGATTCCTTCTTGATTTTGTGAGCCGTAGCATTGAAGAAGCTGTGCAGTCCCTTGATAAATTTGTCGGGATTGGCGCCGGCCAGCTCTACCTGAGACTCGTATAGCCGAGAAAACGCCTTGCCCTCGATGTCACTGCAGAAGAAATACAACGACGATGACAACTCCGAGAACGGAATATTTTGCAATGTACTCACAGTGACGACCGCAGTATTCATAGTCCTCCGCTGCAATAGGTTTGCCGGTCCATAACCGTCACCGTATTTCCGGTCGAACCAGTTGCGCCACTTTTTTACGAGGGTGTAATCTGCATCCATTGCCATTTCCGTCTACACTCCTTTTGCTTTACGTCGTTCTTTTTATTTTACCCCATTAAAAGGAAAATTTCCACACGTTTCTTTTTCATATAACCGTTTTCTTATTTTGTCAGTTATTCCAGTGGAAATCAAAACGCTATTCATTCTTTGCATTTCTTTGTATAATTCAGGTTTTGCGGCATTACAGTGACCAATAGGAAAGAGCACAATATTACCCGTACAACAATTACCCTTAATATTCTTGAGCGCCGTTGTTGTACGTATATCATCCCATGCAGAAATTATGAACAAACGATATGCACTTATAAAGCGAGCCACAATTAAGGAATCTTTCGTTCCTACTTGCAGATTAAGCAAAGGCATTGCCATCAGTTCATATTGTTCCAATAAGTCAACTTTGTGTTTTAGCGCAGTATTCATAAGCCAAGGGTCATCTTCAAAGTCTAAGAAACAATAATTATTAAAAATATTTACTAATGTCTGATATTCAAGGAGCCCTTCTGTATATGACCCAATAGCATCTACAAACTCCTCAATACAAAAAGATGCATCCTGAACACATTGTAACAATCCTACTAAATCTCTTTTATATTGAATTGCCGTGCTTTCACGTATCTGCTTACGTGTTTCTATTAAGGAGAAATAAGCAATAACAAGCGAAATCATCGCAACAATGGGTGTAGCCAAATCAGCAATTAAACATATTTGCTCATAAGTAAAAAATGGCAACATGATTGGCACATACAAAAGCATATAGAGTCATCCTTTCTATAAAATTATAATAGGAGCATGAGCACTTTTTACAGGCTCATGCTCCCGTTATAGACCTTCTCTTTTTAGTAGTTACGAATAAGCAAGGATACGGCCTAAACCTACTCGGCATCATCCTCTTTGCGCCGGAAGTCTGAATTGGGCTGATTTGCTTCATCCTTAGCCCTATTATTGCTTTTCTTAAAAGCAATAATCCCACAGACCAATCCTCCGATAGCGAAGATAGGCATAAGCACTCCGAGGGCACCGATAATACAACAGCCAACACCTACGCTGCTGAGGATAATAACAGTCTTGTTGTTAGCCTTAATGCCGCGTACCAAACCGATAATAGAAAATACGGCACCTACGCAAAGAATAAGGTAGAAAATGATTGCCACTACAATGAGTCCACCAGTCAATGCAAGCAATGTGTCAGTAGGAAAAGACTGAACACCATTGACAATAACATCGCTTCCATTCCCACCATAAGGAAAATCCATAGTTTTACTCTCTTTCCGGGGAGGTCCACTCCCCTGCTTTTTATTTTTGTAAAAACAGGGGCGCAGGCACAAGGTCTGCGCCCCTGAATTCACTTTTGAGTGATGCTCAGGCGGGGTTATGCTTACTCGGCGAACTGCTCCTTCTTGCGACGGAACATGAACATCGCCGTAGCGCAGCAAGCGATGGCACTGAACGTACCCAGCATAGCCCACAGGCCGATGCCTTCATCGCCGGTCTGGACGCTATCGCGGAAGTACACCGTCTGAGCGCCGTCCATCAGGTCGTTGTGCGTTGCAATGACATTGCCGGCTTCGGCCTTGCCTTCGTACAGTGTCTCGAACACAACGATGGCGTGGTCCTTCAGCTTGGATGCGTCGAACTTGAACGTAACGTTCACAGCGCCATTGGCGGACTTGGGAGTGAAGGTGGTGGAGGCGGTAATCAGGTTGCCGTTGTTGTCCTTCAGGGCAACGCCGGTATCCTTATCCATCAGCGTACCAACCAGCACGTAGGTCTTACCCACGGTCAGGCCGGTGTAGTTGACAGTATCCACGATTTTCACGTTCTTGCCAGCCACGGAGTTCTTCTTGTCCTTGCCGTCGAAGGTGGCAGTCGTAGAGATGCTCGGACCGGAATAGGTCGGGATGCGCTTGATGGTCACAGTCTGGTCAACATCGTTGATGTCGGTGTGCGTAGCGACCGTAGTGCCATTGCGGGTCAGAGTCTCGAACACGACCAGCGTCTTGCCGCCCAGAATGGACGCATCGAACACGAAGCTCACATCCACAGTACCGTCAGCAGACTTAGCCTCGAACTCGGTAGTAGCGGTGATTTCCTTGTTGTTGCGGCCCAGAACGGGCTTGCCGGTGGCCTTATCCATCAGAGTACCTGTCACGGTATACTTGTTACCAGCAATCAGGCCCTTATAGGACACGGTATCAATCAGTTCAACCTTGCTGTAGGCCCAGAATTCCTTCTTGCCATCAGCAGCGTTCTTGGCAGAGGTCTTGATTTCGGGATTATTGACGGTCACGGTCTGGTCAGCATCATTGATGTCGGCGTGGACAGCGATTTCAATATCCTTGTACTGCAGGGACTCGAACACGACGATGGACTCGCCACGCAGCAGAGAAGCGTCGAGGACGAAGATGACGTCCACGGTGCCCTTGGAAGCCTCGGCGGTGAAGGTGGTGGAAGCGGTAATTTCCTTACCGTCCTTATCCTTCAGAGGCTCGTTGGTGGCCTTGTTCATCAGCTTACCGGAGACAGTGTACTTCTCACCGACAATCAGGCCGGAGTAAGACACGGTATCCTTGATTTCAGCGCGAGCTTCGGGGTCAAGAGTCTTGCCGTTGGTGGCGTTGTTCACGGCCTTGGTGCCGATTTCGGGAACGCCGATGGTAACGGTCTGGCCCTCATCGTTGATGTCCTCATGGCTCACAAACACGGGCTTATCGGAGTCACCGGGAACAATCTCGTTGCCCAGATACACACGCTCGAATACCACCAGAGACTTGCCGGCCAGCTCAGTGGCATTGAAGACGAACTTCACGTCCACAGTGTCAGTAGCCTGCTCAGGAGTGAACACCTTGTAGGCGGTAATGGGCTCGCCCTTGGCATCGGTGACGGGCTTACCGGTTGCCTTATCCATCAGAGTACCGATAGCAATGAACTCCTTGCCCACAGGCATATTCTCATAGGAGATGGTATCAACCAGAATCACATCGTCCAGAGGCATAAATTCCTTGCCGCCGGCGGAGTTCTTCGCGGTAGTACCAATCTTGGGATTCAGGACGGTCACGGTCTGGTCAACATCGTTGATGTCGGCATGAGTAGCAACGACCTTCTCACCACGCTTCAGGTCCTCGAAAGCAACGAGGGACTCGCCGCCCAGCAGAGAAGCATCGAAGGTGAACTCCAGCTCCACATAGCCGGTAAAGTCAGCCTCGGCCTTGAAGGTCTTGGAAGCAGTGATGCGGTTGCCCTGAGCATCCAGCAGAGGCTCACCGGTGGACTTGACCACCAGATAGCCCTCGACCGTATAGGTCTTGTTGGGGATGACATCAGTGCATTCCACCTTATCAATGATAGTGACGGAGGTGGAAGGAATGATTTCCTTGTTGCCGTCCTTATCGGTGGCAGTGGTCTTGACCTTGGGGGTCACGGCCTCATCCTCAGCGACGATGCTCACGGTCACAAGACCGGTCTCAGCGTCCAGAGAGATGGTGTCGGGAGTGACGTCGAAGCGGATGGGAGTGTCCATCAGCTCGTAGCCCTTGGGGGCCTTGGTCTCGACCAGATGATAGCCCTCACCATAAGGCAGGACCAGAGGAGTCACAAAGTAACCCTCGTCATTGGTCACGAATGTATCAATATACTTGACAGTGGGATAAGTGACCTTCTGAGACACCTTGTTGCCATCGGGGTCATAAATCTGGAACTCAGCGCCGCCCCAAGGAATGACTTCGCCATCGAACTCATCGACCTTCACAACGCGCAGATACGCAGTGATGGGGCCGTTGTTGACAGCCAAATCATGATGGTCACGGTCAACTTCGCCAACCAGAACGGTGAACTCAGGCGCGAGCCCCGCACCCTTATCCCCGGCCTTGGTCTGATGCACCACATAGGTGCCGTAGGGCAGCTCGATGGACTTGCCGCTGTAACCCAAGTCGTTGGTCGTCAGGATACCGCGCTCGTCATCCTTAGCGTTCTCGTAAGAGCCGGCGGACTGCAGCCAATACTTGAACTCTGCACCGCCCTCGAACTTAGCGGGACCGGAGGTGCCGTCGGAGATGAACTTGGTGATGGCGAAGGTGCCGCGATTGATGACCTCGACAGAGGTAATCTGGGGAGCAACGTTGTGTTCGATACGGTAGTTCTCCGGCTCGGCGCCGACGCGATACACGCCCTCATCAATCTGATAGCCAGTGGGCGCCTTGATTTCACGGATGGTGTAATCATAGCCGCAGATGTACTCGTCAGTGGTGAACTTGCCATCGCTGCCGATAACGTACTCCTTCACCAGCTCGTCACCCTTATACAGACCGTACACAGCACCCTCAAAGACACCATCGCCGCGAGGGATGTTGCCAGTCTCAGCGTCCGTCTTCTCCACAGTGACCTTCCACTTCTTCAGTACGTTGGTCACAGCGGTGTCGGTAACTTTCTGGAACTCCACAGCGAGACCTGTCTGCACGGCAGGAATAACATACTTCACCGCCGTATCGACTTCCTCCAGCGTGTAGTTATTGCCAATCAGGACATCCTTGAAGATGGCAACGCCGTCAGCGTTGGTGGTAGCGGTCATATCCACAGCATCGCCGGAAATGGCCGTGCCGTACAGACGGAAGGTAATACCCTCGACCAGACCATCCTCGGAGGTCTTGGTCACGCGCAGGTCGCCGCGCTTGAGCTTGTTGTAGACTTCCACATCAGTGGTGTTGCCCAGCGTCACCTTGACGCCAGCCTTTACCTCAGGAACAACGTACTTCGCAGCGGTGTTGACTTCTTCAACGCTGTAATTGTTGCCAATCAGAACGTTATTGAAAGTAGCGATACCGTTTGCGTCAGTAACAGCGGTCATATCAACGGTCTCGCCGTTGATGGCCGTACCGTACAGCCGGAACGTGATACCGGCGGTCTTGCCGTCCTCAGAGGTCTTCTTGACCTCAACGGCACCGCGAGCCAGCTTGTTCTCAAACTGCAGGTTTGTCGTCTTGTTCAGAGAAATGGTTACGCCCTCCTGAATGGCAGGAACAACGTATCTCTCAGCGGTGTTGATTTCCTGAACAGTGTAGTTGTTACCGATAAGGATATCCTTGAACAGAATCACACCGTTCTCATCGGTGGTAGCTGTCTCGTTGACAGCAGCACCGGAGATGGAAGTACCGGACAGGCGGAAAGTCATACCGGACACGAAGCCATCCTCAGAAGTCTTCGTGATTTTCAGATTGCCGCGAGCCAGCTTGTTCTCGAACTTGGCTTCAGTGGCGGCGTTGTACTCGACAACAACACCAGCCTGAACTTCAGGAACCACATACTTTGCAGCGGTATTGATTTCCTCAAGTTTGTAGTTTTTACCAATAGGAACGTTGTTGAAAGTGGCAACGCCGTTCGCATCGGTAGTAGCGGTCATGTTCACGGACGTACCGGCGGCGGAAGTGCCGGACAGCCGGAAGGTATGACCGGCAACCTGACCATCCTCAGACATCTTTGTAATCTTGACAGTGCCCTTCTTCAGAACGTTGTTGAAGCTCGCTGTCTTGACGTCTCCGATTGCGATGGTCACAGTCTGAGATGTCGTCGGAATGTAGTTTTCCGACGTCTTCTCTGTCACAGTGTACGTACCGGGCTGCAGGTCAGCAATGGTGATTTTGCCGTTGGCAGCAGTCGTCACGGTTTTATTGAAACCGTTGGGACCGGTCACGGTGAAGCTCACGCCGCTGACCTTGCCATCCTCAGAGGTCTTGGCAATGGTCAGGTCGCCGGTGGTCTTCGTGACCTTGGCGCGGACGTAGGCAGTAACGGGGTCAGGTGTACCGTTAAGGGCAACGCAGTCCTGCTTGCTGCCACCTGCGACGAGAAGGTAAGCATTGACGCTGTCGGGGTCAATCACATTGCCCTCGGAAGCATACGATACAATACCGTTCAGCATATTCTTTGCAGCTTCAGGGGTGGCAGTAATTGTCAGGCTGTTTCCACTCTGGAAGGTGCTCACACCGGGCAGGCCAAACTCGAAGTCGTCAAAATTTCTCAGGACTCTATTTGTGTCGGTTCTTGTCAACGACCAAGAAGTGCCGTCCCAAGCCAACTCGAAATCATTATATGTAGAGCGAGGATTAGGTACAGCAAAACTCGGTATAACGGTCTGCTGGTTAATCTTGTCCCAAATATAATCATGTGCCGCCTTGATAGGCTCTGCAACAGAGGCATCATAGGAATGGCCGGGACCCACAAACAGGTCACTCAGGTCTCTGTAGCCACCAACGATTTCCCAGATAACTTCCTGTGTGGCACACCACGCATAAGTGCCGTTGCCAGCATACCAGAGCAATGTCGAGTCGTCTACCCCACCGTAGCCATAGGCAAGCGCAAGGCGAACCCGCTGGTCTCCCCAATACGCGCTGGCGTCAACGGAGGTGCCGGAGCCGGGTGCGCCCTTGTGAGGTTCGATACAATAAGCGGGCTGGCCGTTGAAATATTTTACAACAGCGCTTGTATACGGCTCAAATGCTGACAGCCACGTACTGTTGTAACTCATATCGTCACCGGTCGTAATGGTTCCGGAGGAACGAGCGGGTGCTCTCATGGCACTGATAGCTCTGGGTGCGTTCTGCGCTGACCCGTAAAGGACGGAAACGCTCACGGGAGTGTCCCCACCCGCATAAGGGTCGGAAACTTCTTCGCTTACAGAAACCTTATCAGATTCCTTCTTTCCGTCCTCAGACTTTCCAGCGTTAGACTGAACAGGTTGCTCATCCTTAGAAGAGTTATCCTTGGAAACGTCCTTTTTTTCTTCGTCTCCATTGCTTGCGACATCCTTATCAGCGTCGCTCTTACCCTCAACGGCAGGAGCCTCGGCATCCTTCTTACCATCATCGGGAGTCTTCGTGTCTTCTGTGGCGTTATAGACCAAATCGCCATCGCCAGAATCAGTCTTCCCAACCTCTACAGGGTCAGAAACACTTTCGACAACGACCGAATTGCTGCCGCCATCCGCATCCGCTGCATACACGGACGTCGGGAGCAATCCAACCACCATCACCAGCGTCAGCAACATAGCTACTACGCCACGCAGCTTCTTGTGTTTCATGGTTTTTGAAATCTCCTTTCAAAAATTTTGAAGATTAACCGGCCAATCGACCTTTACACGAATACAACATTTTGCCAAGTTCGAGATGTGAAAAAGGTAGGAGGCCGACGCTCTCCATAATCCCATAGTAGCATATTCGATTATATTGTCAACACATCTGAAGCTGCAAATTTTTTGATGTTTTATAAAGAGTTCAAAGCAAAAAAAGCAGCGGCATCGCCGCTGCTTTTCTAAATTTAATTGAAACTTGTTACGCTGCGTAGTAAACGTAAATCTCATGGTATCCAGCAGAGGCGTTCCAATTAACGACACAGTTGATACTCATAACGTAGCGAGGGTCTTCGGGGTGCCAGCGGCCCGCAGCATCAACACGTTCTTTCACGTAGTCAACAGCCTGCTTTATTGTAGATTCGACCCACTCCTGATTCCAACAGGACTCAGGGCAATCGCGTTCCAAATAAATGGGAGGAAAATAACTCCGTGCGCCATCCCAGTTATCAGTGAAACCAATACTAATGGCGTATTCGTTACCTACGCGCATCGCCTTATCACAGTCGATATCAGCCTTAGTAGGCTTTGTAGGCTTGGTGGGTTCAGTGGGAGTAGTAGAACCGCCACCAGTGGAACCGCTGTTGTCGTCAGAGGGCTTGCCGGGAGTAGTGCTGCCACCGTTGTTGCCAGTGTTACCGGTGTTACCAGTATTGCCGGTGTTGCCGCCGGAGGGCTGGTCAGGCGTGGTAGTCTGCTTGTTGTTCTGGTAGTAGGCCCAAGCCTCGTCAGCGGTACGACCGCCGGCTGCCTTCTTGGAACCCGCGCCCCACTGACCATCAGCGGTCACGCCATACCAACGCTGCAGCTCCTTCACCTGAGCAGTAGTCAGGCTGCCGTTGTCATAGCTGGGAGTAGAGGGCTTCTGAGAGGGAGTCTCCGTCTTGGTGTCATTCTTGGTATCGCTCTTGTTGTCAGACTTGTTATCCGTCTTCGTGTCGGTCTTTGTGTCCGTCTTGGAGGTATCCTGCTTATTGTCAGCGGGCTTCTTCTCATCCTTCTTGGACTCGTCAACCTTGGTCTCGGTCTTCTTGTCGTCGGCCTTGACCTCATCCTTGGCATCGGTCTTATCCTCGGTCTTCTGAGCATCATCGACCTTGGGTTCCTCCGCCTTCTCATCTGTCACGTTTCCGGACTGCTCGACATAAGCGGTGATATTCTCCGCCTTGACGACCACATTGCCATCCGCATCCAGCACATTGCCGTCCGCATCCAGCGTGAAGTCGGTCACTGCCTTGCCGTCCTTGTCCACCAGAACCTTTTCGCCGGTCTCAGTCGTCTGCACGTAGCATCCGATTTCCTCGCCGGTCTTGGTTTCCTCGCTGGCCTTGTTGCCACAGGCCACCAAACTCATGGTCATCACCAGAGCCAGCAGCAGGGCCATAAAATTCTTCATCTTTTTCATTGTCATAGTTCCTTTCTTAAAATTCAAAATTTGCTCAGGGAATGTATTCAAATAAATGACCAGTGCGCGAGGATTTGTTCTGTGGAAACTTGACATTATTTTTGATGTGCTGACTATAACACGAATATAAAAAAATGTCAAGTCTCGATTTTGTAAAAATATGAATCTGAGGTGCAAAAAGCACAAGGTCTTGTGTTCCAAAAATCTGAAACCCTTGATGTAGCAACAGCTTCAGCAGTCCACTGCCCTCCAAATTTCTCCTGAAAAATTTTTGCAAAAAAAATTGAGCCGGAGGTTTTCTCCGGCCCAATTTTGGGTTTCTATGAGGTCTGCTGACCCCATTTAAGTTATTTGTTCTTCTTGCGCTTGATGGTGGACACGACCACAACCACAACTACCGCACCCAGAGCAATCGCTCCGATTGCGATGTAGATGCCGATTCCGCTATCGCCGGTTTTGGGGGAAACGGTGACAGTCACGGTCTGACCTGCATCATTGATGTCGGTATGGCTCAGGTACGGAGCTCCAGCCACATCCTTACCGACGTACATTTCCTCAAATACGACAATCTTCGCACCCTTGATGTTCCCCGCGTTGAAAGAGAACTTCATGTCAACGGAGCCATCGGAGGTTTTCGGGGTAAATGTCAGCGTGGAGGTCACTTCCCTATCGTTCGTGTCGCGGAGCGCCACGCCCGTCTGAGCATCCATCAACTTACCAACCAGCGTGTAGGTCTGGCCGACAGTCAGACCGGAGTAGCTCACGGTATCCACAATCACAAGGCGAGCGGCATAGCCGCTGGACTTTGCGCCATTGGCAAATGTTGCCGTCGTGCCCATGGTAGGACCGCTGCGATAATGGATACGGTCAACGGTCACGGTCTGGTCCTCATCCGTAATATCGGCGTGAGCAGCGATGCTCATGCTGTCATAGAAGAGTTCCTCGTAGACGACAAGGGTCTTCCCTGCCACGGAACGAGCGCTGAAGATGAAGGATACGGTCGTTGTGCCATCAGCCTTTTCAGGAGTAAAGGCCGCTGTAGCGGTCAAAGGCTTATTGTCCTTGTCCATTACGGCCTTACCCTCGAACTTGTCGCCAGTCTTCACCTTCTCCATCAGAGTACCGACCAGTGTGTACTCATGGCCGGGAATGAGACCTGTGTAGGTCACAGTATCGACCAGTTCGGCCTTTTCATACGGTGAGAAAGTCTTCTTTCCGGTGGAGGCATTGGAAGCAGATGTCTTGACAGACGGGTTTGTGAAGGTAACGGTCTGAGCAGCATCCTCCAAGTCCTCGTGAGTTGTCAGTGCGGTTTCATTGCCCTCATTATAGAAGAGGTACTCGAAAACAACGACATTCTTACCAGCAAGGGCTTTACCATCGAACTCGAATACCACATCGACGGAACCGGAAAGCGCATCGGGAGTAAAGGATGTCGAAGCTGTGACAGGATTGCCGTCCTTATCATTCACTGCCTCGCCAGATGCCTTATCCATCAGCTTTCCGACAAGCGCATACTTGTGGGCAGCGGAAAGATGGTCATACTTCACGGTATCGACCAAAACAACCTTTTCTGCAGGGTCGAACAGCTTTCCGCCATCGGCCTTGTTGGTCGCAGTAGTACCAACAATAATGGGAGCCTTGACGTCAACAGACTGGTCTTCGTCATTGATATCCTTGTGAGATGCAACAACGGAATTACCATAGTACAGGTTCTCAAAAACGACCAGCGTACGTCCAAAGAAAGTACGTGCGTCGAACTTGAACTCAACAACCACGGAACCACTCTCCACCTCAGGCGTAAAGGTGGTCTCTGCGGTGATGGTCTTCCCTTCTGTGTTCTCTACGGGTTTGCCGGTTGCCTTATCCATCAGAGTACCGACAACCTTGTACGTATGCCCGACGATGAGGCCTTCGTAGGTCACGGTATCCTTCAGTACGACATCAGCAGTAGGCTCAAACACCTTCGTGTTATCAGCGGCGTTCTCAGCGGAGGTCTTGATGGAAGACTTCACCACGGTCACGGTCTGGTCAGCATCCTCAATATCCTTATGAGCCGCAACAGGGTTCTTATCGTCGGCATTAAAGAACAGCTCTTCAAATACCACAATGTCACGTCCCTTTACGGAGGAGGCGTCAAACTCGATTGCAGCGACGACCGAGCCGGCAGTGCTCTCCGGAGCGAACTGCATCTCCGCAACAACAGGTACACCGTTGTTCAGCACAGGCTCACCGGTGGTCTTGTCAACCAAGCTGCTTCTCAGCGTGTAGGTGTGACCGGTAGACAGGTGGCGATACACCACGGTATCGTTGATGATAGAGGTTTCAGAGGCATCAATGAGCTTACCATCATCAACTGCGCTCACCGCGATAGTTCGCATAATTTCAGGGTTATGGACCGTGGTGGTTTGCTCCTCATCATTGATATCCTCGTGAGATGCAATGACAGTCCCGTTAAACAGGAGCTTCTCAAATGCCACGATAGTCTTACCGTACAGTTCGGTTGCAGCAAAGGTAAACTCGACATCGACCGTACCGCAGGCAGCTTCGGGGACGAACTCGACGGAAGCAGTTACGATGTTTCCATCAATATCCTTGATGGCTTTCCCAGTTTCCTCATCCATCAGGGTTCCGGTCACGGTGTACTTGTGCCCCACAATAAGGTTGTTGTAGAACACAGTATCCTTCAGCGTGACCGTGGTATCCGGCTCAAACACCTTGCTGTTATCCTCTTTGTTCACGGCAACGGTCTGTACTTCAGGACTCGTCACAGAAACGGTCTGGCTGCCATCTTCGATATCCTTATGGACTGCGACAGGTTCGGTATCGTCAACGTTAAAGTAGATTCCCTCGAATACGACAACATCCTTACCCTTCAAGAAAGAGGCATTGAAAGTGAACTGCATATCCACAGAGCCGCTTGTTGCCGCAGGCGTGAAGACCTGTTCGAATACAACCTCTGTTCCGCCGTTCTTGATAGGTTCGCCAGTCTCCTTGTTCATCAGCGTACCACGCAGCGTGTACTCGTGGCCGGTAGAAAGGTGTTCGTAGGTAACGGTATCGGTGATTTTCACATTTGCTGCTGGGTCAATGAACTTACCGCCATCAAGTGTTCCAACTGCTGTCGTACCAGTGATATTGGGGTTATGGACCTGTACGGTCTGACCCTTATCATTGATATTTTCGTGAGAGGCAATCTCGGTATCGTTGTAGAAAATCTTCTCAAATACCACGAGGTCTTTGCCGAACAGTTCGGTAGCAGCAAAGGTGAACTCAACATCAATGCTGCCGCTGGCATCCTTTGCCTTGAAGGTCTTCTCAACTGTAATCGCATCACCATTTGCATCGACCACAGGCTTACCGGTTGCCTTATCCATCAGTGTTCCGGAAACCTTATATGTATGACCGTCAATCAGGCCAGTGAAGGAAACAGTATCCAGAATCGTGACCTTCTTTTCAGGTTCAAGCATTTTGCTGCCATCAGCCTTATTGGAAGCTGTGGTCTTAACAGTGGGTTTCGCTACCGTTACAGTCTGCCCTTCATCGTCAAGGTCTTTGTGGGATGCAACCGCAACAGACTGCTGCTCGTAGAACAGTTCCTCGAAAACTACGATGTCCTTACCCTGCATACCCGTTGCATCGAAAGTAAACTCCATGTCGATGCTGCCGTATGCCTTCTTTGCGGTGAAGGATTTCTCAACGACAATAGGCTTTCCGTTCAGCAGAACAGGCTCACCAGAAGTCTGATAAACCAGTGTCCCACGCAGCTTATAGTCATGCTTTGCTGACAGGTGTTCATACTTAACAGTATCGCGGATTACGACGTTTCCGGCTGCATCAATGAATTTTCCGCCGCCCTCGCCGTTCTCTGCGGTTGTATCAGACAGTTCAGGCATATAGAACGTTGCAGACTGGTCAACATCATTGATGTCTTCATGCTTGGCGATGATATTTCCATCATAGAAAACAGTCTCAAACGCCACGACCGTCTTCCCAAACAGCGCTGAGGAGTCAAACGTAAAGTAGACATCAACAGAACCGTCGGAAGATGTGGGTACAAAAATCGTCTTGCCAGTGATTTCACCGTTTCCACCAACCAGCACACGGCCAGTAGCCTTATCCATCAGGCGGCCTTCAGCAACATAGGTATGGCCGGGGATGAGATTATGGTAGTTCACGGTATCGACAAGAACAGTAGCCAAGGAAGAGACGAAGAACTGGTTCTTGTCAGGGCTTGCGTTCATCGTCGTACCAATGCTGGGCTCGGTGACAATCACGGTCTGCGCTTCATCACGGAGGTCAGTGTGCTTTGCACAAGGCTCTGTATCATCTTCATTGAAGAATAGTTCCTCAAAGACCACAACACTCTTGCCTGCGAGCTGAGAGGCATTCAAAGTGAATGTCATATCCACGGAGCCAAAAGTCCGCTTCGGTGTAAACTTGATAGATACAACCGTGTTGGGCAGTTCTTCACCAGTTTCACCATTCATCAGTCGTCCCACCAGCGTATACTCGTGGTCAGGTGTCACATGGGAATAGGTAACGGTATCAGTGATGGAAACCTTCTTGGCTGCATCGACCAAATTGTTGCCGCCATCAGTGTTCTCAGCGCTCGTTGAGATGCTGGGCGTATTGATTTTCACGGTCTGGTTATCATCCTCAAAGTCCTTATGCTCGGCGATAATCGTACCGTTGAAAGCCAATTCCTCAAACACGACCAAGGACTGACCATAGAGCTGCGAAGCATCGAAGGTAAACTCGACTTTGACTTTTCCGTTCACACTGCGGGCTGTAAAGGTCGTGCTGCCTGTCACGGGAGTTCCATCAGCATTCAGCACAGGAGCGCCAGTCTGCTTATTCATCAGCGTGCCGGACACAGTATATTCGTGTCCCTTACTCAGACCGGAATACGTCACGGAATCAATCAGCTTCACAAAACTCTTGGGGTCAAAGAACTTGGAATTGCCCTCTGCGTTCTTTGCGCTGGTCTTAATTTCCGGAGTATTAAAGGTCAAAGACTGCTTCAGGTCGTTAATGTCAGTGTGTTTGCCCGCAGGAATCTCCTCGTCTTCATTGAAGTACAGATACTCAAACACCACGAGTGTCTTCCCTGCCATATTGCTGGCATCAAAGGTGAACTCGACATTCACCGTACCAGCAACACGCTCAGGTGTGAACGTGGTCTTGCCGGTAATCTCGTTACCCTTCGCATCGAGCAGAGCCTTGCCGGTATCCTTATCCATCAGCTTACCGATGATGGTGTACTCATGGTCGGGAGTCAGATGGCGGTAATACACGGTATCCACGATATGAGTCCCCTTAGCGGGGTCAATCAGGTTGGTATTGCCATCATCGTTCAGGGCCTTAGTGCTCAACTCAGGAGCGAAGAAAATGGCTTCCTGCTTCTCGTCCGTGAGGTCCTTGTGCTCGGCGATAATGGTGTTGTGATAGTACAGAGACTCAAAGGCGATAACGCTCTGGCCGTACAGGATAGATGCATTCAGCGTGAAGGTCACGTCAACGTTGCCATCCTTGCTGGTCGGAACGAACTCAGTCTCGCCAGCCACCAATTTACCGTTGCCGTCACGGATGACATCGCCGGTATCCTTGGAAACGAGGTTGCCCATCACTTTATACGTGTGACCGGGCACGAGGTCGGTATAGGTCACGGTATCCGTGATAGTGATTTCGTTCAGGGGCTCAAAGTAGTTATTCAGAGAGATGCTTTCGTTGATGGTCGTATGAATCGAAGGGGTATTCACAGCGACAGTCTGGCCTTCATCATTGATGTCCTTATGGACAGCGCAAGGAGTCGTATCAGAAGCGCGGAAATACAGTTCCTCGTAGACGACCAGAGAATCACCGTCAAGCCCAGAAGCATCAAAGGTAAAGAACATCTCGGTGTTGCCCTTGGAGGCGGTAGGCGTGAACGTGTTCGTCACAGTCACAGTGCGTCCGCCAGACACCACAGGCTCTCCGGTGCGCTTATTCATCACCGTACCAGTGATGGTATACTCCTGACCGATGGTAAGGTGCTCGTAGGCAATCGTATCCTTAATGACAACGTTCTTTGCAGGGTCAATGAACTTGCCAGTACCCTCACCATCAATAGCAGTAGTGCCAATTTCGGGGTTATATACCTTTACGGTCTGGTTGGCATCTGCATCATCTTCGTGAACCGTCAGCACCGTACCACGATAAGACAACTTCTCAAAGATAACCAGCGTATGACCGTACAGTTCGGAAGCATCGAAGATAAACTCGACATCTACTGTACCGGTCTTTGCCGTAGGCGTAAACGTCGTCGTGCCGGTAATGTCATTGCCGGCAGTATCTTTCAGAAACTCGCCCGTAGTTTTATCAAAGACCTTGCCAGTCAGCAGATAGGTATGCCCTTCAACAACCTTCTCATAAGAGACGGTATCCTTGATTTTTACGCTGTACTGCGCCTCAAGGAACTTCGTTCCGTCAGCAGCATTCACTGCGTTGGTGGTAATCTCAGGTGCCTCGACCGTCACGGTCTGGTCAGCATCGTCAATGTCCTCATGCGTCGCAACAGGCACTTCTGCGCTGATAGCAACATGGTAGAGTTTCTCGAAAGCAACGAGCTGGACGCCGGCAATCTCAGTAGCATCGAAGGTAAAGACCACATCCACCGTGCCTGAGGTGGTGGTAGGTGTAAAGATTGTCTCACCGACAATGAAATTGCCATTGTCATCCTTTGCAGGCTGCTGCGTGTCCTTATCCATCATCTGTCCACTCAGCACATACTTGTGGCCGGGGGTCAGGTGCTTATAGGATACAGTATCCACGATAGAAACACCAACGGAGGGGTCAACAACCTTCACGTTGCCATCGGGGTTGTTTGCAGAGGTCTTGATTTCAGGGGCGTAGAAAGCTACGGTCTGGTCGGCATCCGCAATGTCCTTATGGCTTGCCACCTCGACACCATCACGATGCAGCGTATCGAAAACAACAACAGCATCGCCGGCAATCAAAGAAGCATCAAAGGTAAAGGTCAGCTCCGTGGAACCATTGAAGTTGTCGCCTGCAACAAATGTGTTCGTTGCAGTAATACGCTTACCGCTGGCATCCAGCAGAGGTTCACCGGTAGATTTCAGTACAAGATATCCATTCACAGTGTAGGTCTTGCCGGGGATTGCATCTGTGCAGGATACTGTATCCTTGATAGTCACAGATGTCAGGGGCTCCATAGTCTTCTCCCCAGCAGCTCCCTTTGCCACGGTCTTGATTTCCGGTGTCACAGGGCTATCCTTTGCCGTAACCACAATGACTTTCTTATCACCTTCCATCGTAGTGTTCTCTGCGTCAACATTGAACTCGATGGGAGTGGAATCCAGCTTGTAGCCCTTAGGCGCCGCTACCTCGACCAGCGTATAGCCACGGCCAAACGGCAGTTCCTCAGGCGTAATCAGCTTACCTTCGGCATCAGTCTTAAATGTAGAGATGGTTGAAAGGCCATTCTTGAGAGAAACCAGATTTCCGTCGGGGTCGTAGATTTGGAACTCCGCACCACTGTAAGGAATCAGGGCGTTATCCATCGCATCGAGCTTGACAACACGAACAGAAGCATAGTAAGGACGGTCGTTCAAAACATAGAAGTATGTCTTACCGTTCTCGGAAATAGTAACCTCGAAACCATGGAGCATATCAGCGCTCTCAAAGTCCTTCGTCTGGTCAATGATGTATGTACCATAAGGCAGAGCCTTAGTGGTAGCATAACCGTCCTCGCCCACAACGATATGGTCTCGGTCGGTGGTCTTCGCGTTGGCGTAGCTGCCAGCAGCCTTCAGGTAGACGTCGAACTCAGCTCCTACTTCGGGAGTCACCTTTCCGGTCGGGAGAGCTTCCTCAAGGCCGGTAGCTCCCACATCGGAGTGCTTGAAAATCTTGATGTAGCCCTTGATAACGCGCTCGGTAACGCCCAAGTCAGGAGCTGCATTGATTTCAATAACATAGTTCTTTGCCTCAGCACCGACGTGATACACGCTGTCATCCAGCAGATAACCAACGGAAGGAACGATTTCCTTGATGGTCCAATTATCACCACAGATGTAAACGTCCGTAGTGAAATTGCCATTGGCATCAGTGGTATACTGCTTCACCAGCTCATCACCGTCATACAAACCGTAAACGGCATCTTTCAGCGTGGCATTACCCTGTGCTGTAGTCGTCTCATTATCACGCTTTGTGACGGTCACAGACCACTTCTTCAGCACGTTGTGGATAGATGCGGTCGTGGTCTTATCCAACTTGACGTCGATACCGTCCTTGACGGCGGGAATGACGTAGCGGGCGGCGGTATCAACTTCTTCCAAAGAGTAGTTATAACCGACCAACACGTTCTCGAAGGTCGCCACGCCAGCAGCGTTGGTCACGGCGGTCATATCAACGGCCTGTCCCTGTGCGGAAGTTCCTGTCAGGCGGAATTTGATGCCCTCAACGATACCATCTTCAGAGGTTTTAGTGACACTCACTGTACCACGGGCCAGCTTATTATACACGTTGGCATTTGTGGTTTTATTCAGAGTGACCACGATACCGGAAACGACATCGGGCACAATGTACTTCTCAGCAGTGCCGACCTCCTGAACGGTGTAATTTTCACCAATCAGGACGTTAGAGAAGGTAGCAATACCCTTGGCGTTTGTAGTGGCGGTCATGTCCACTGTGTCACCGTTACCCGCCTTGCCGGTCAAGCGGAACTTGATGCCAGACACCAGACCATCTTCAGCAGTCTTGGTGACTGTGACTGTACCACGAGCCAGCTTGTTGTAGACGGCGGCATCAGTAGTCTTACCCACAGTAATGGTGATACCATTCTGTGCTGCGGGAACCACATAGCGGGCAGCCGTGCCAACCTCAGTCAGCACATAGCTGTTGCCAACCAGCACATCCTTAAACTCGGCAATACCCTGTGCGTTGGTAGTCGCATCCAGAGACACTTTCGCACCGGAGGTTGATGTGCCTTCCAGATGGAGCTTCACACCGGAAACCAAACCATCCTCGGAGGTCTTGGTGACACGGAGATTACCACGAGCAAGGTCGTTACGGAACGACAGCTTGGTCGTATCGTTGACCTTTACAGTCACGCCAGCCTGAACCGCAGGAACCACATAGCGAGCTGGAGTGTTGGCTTCCTGCACCGTATACTTCGAACCGATAGGCACGTTGGAGAAGGTCGCAACACCCTTGGCATCCGTCTTAGCGGTCATGCTAACGGTCGTTCCCGCATCGGAAGTGCCGGTCAGAGTGAATGTGAGGTTACTCACAACACTATCTTCGGAGGTCTTCGTCACCTGAACAGCTCCGACCTTGAGCTTATTCTGGATAGACACCGAAGTCTTATTGTTGATGGTTACGGTAACATTAACAGGGTTGACCACCTGATAGTATGCCGGTGTATTGACCTCGGACACAGTATAGCTTCCGATAAGAACATTGGAGAAGGTTGCAATACCTGAGGCGTTGGTTGTCGCGTACAGGTCAACGGCAGTACCATCAACGGAAGTACCCTGCAGGCGGAAACGCACGTTGGCGATTTTACCATCTTCGGAAGCCTTTGTTACCTGCACAGAGCCGCGTGCCAGCTTGTTGCTGACAGTTGCCTGTGTGGTGTTGTTATACTTTACAGCGACGTTCTGTGCGGACACAGGAGCATACTGTTTACCAGTATTTACCTCGGTCAGCGTATATGTACCGATAAGCACATTTGAGAACGTAGCTACACCGCTGGCATTGGTGGTAGCTGTCAGGTTTACAGCCTGACCGGAAGTGGATGTGCCCTTCAGGTTGAACTGAATGCCACTCACCTTTCCGTCCTCGGAGTTCTTGGTGACAGTCACATTGCCGCGAGCCAACTTATTCTCGAATGCTTTATTGACAGTCGAGCCGCGAGTGGACAGCGTAAACGTCTGGCTTGCAGGAGTTACATATCTTCCGGGAGTATTTACCTCGGCAAGAACATAGTTGGAACCCAAGGGGACATTGGAGAACGTAGCCTTGCCGTTCGCATCTGTGGTCGCAGACAGATTTACAGTGTCTCCCGCGTAAGACGTTCCCTTCAGTGTAAAAGTGAACCCTTGCAGAACTCCGTCTTCCGATGTCTTCGTTACCTGCACGGTACACCGAGATACTTTGTTCTGGAAGGAAACACTTGCCGTGCCTCCAATCGTAACTGTCGCAGTCTGAACTCGATTCGCAGCATAGTATCCTAACGGCGAAGTTTCTGTAATCGTGTAGGTTCCGGGCTGCAGGTCTGTAATGCTGATTTTGCCGGATGCATTTGTCTTAAAAAGACGATTATACCCATTCGGCCCGGTTACAGTAAAGCTGACGTTGGAAATGTTTTTCCCATTTTCAGACGTCTTTGTGATTTCCAAATTACCGGTTGTTTGCGTCACCTTCGCCCGCACATAACAAGTAACGGGGTCAGGTGTACCGTTAAGGGCAACACAATTCTGCTTACCACCGCCGGCGACAAGCAGGTAGGCATTGACACTATCTGGGTCAATCACATTGCCCTCGGAAGCATACGATACAATACCGTTCAGCATACTCTTCGCGGCTTCCGGAGTAGCTGTGATAGTCAGGTTGTTTCCACGCTGGAAGGTACTCACACCGGGCAGGCCGAACTCGAAGTCATCAAAATTTCTCAGAACTCTGTTTGTATCGGTTCTTGTCAACGACCAAGAAGTGCCGTCCCACGCCAGCTCGAAGTCATTATATGTAGAGCGAGGATTAGGCACTGCAAAGCTCGGTATAACGGTCTGCTGGTTAATCTTCTCCCAGATATAATCATGTGCTGCCTTGATAGGTTCAGCAACCTCCGGGTCATAAGCATGACCGGGACCCACAAACAGGTCGCTCAGGTCGCTGTAGCCGCCAACGATTTCCCAGATAACCTCCTGTGTGGCACACCAAGCATAAGTTCCATTGCCGGCGTACCAAAGCAGTGTGTCGTCATCTGCACCACCCCAGCCATAAGCCAAAGCAAGGCGGACGCGCTGGTCTCCCCAATACGAGCTGGCATTGACAGAGGTTCCGGCTCCGGGTGCTCCCTTGTGAGGCTCAATACAGTAAGCCGGCTGTCCATCGAAGAATTTCTCAACAGCACTGGAATAGGGGGCAAACTCAGCCATCCACTTCCTGTTATAACCCATATCGAGGCCGGTCGTAATGGTTCCGGAGGAACGAGCGGGTGCTCTCCTCGGACCAGAAGAGTTTTGCGGTGAGCCATACAAAGGTGTAACGCTCACGGGAGTATCTTCACCGGCATAGGGGTCCGAAAGACCTTCTTCATCATCAAAACTCTCGCCATCAGGAATAGATACTTCCAATGAGGATTCCGAGTCTGGAGAACTATTATCCTTCACCTCATCGGGAGACTTACTATCATCCGCTGTACCGTCGTTGCCATCTTGAGAGGATTCCTCGCCACTTCCGACAGCATCTTCCGTGTTTCCTTCGCCTTTTTCGTCAGGCACTCCGATAGATACTGTATCTTCTGCCGATGCACCATCACCCCCTTCCACCATACCGTCATCAGCAATTATCTCATTGCCGATGTCGTCCACACCAGTAATCTCCTCCCCCGCAGCAAATGCAGACGTCGGAAGCATACCGGCCATCATCACAAGCACCAGCAGCATCGCAACGATACTGCGAAGTTTCTTGAAACGACTAATCTTCACAATTTCCAGCTCCTCTCGCAAAGTATTTCTTTCGTCCACGTGCCCGTATTTTGCCCTCAAAGTCGCTACAGGACAACGGATACGACGGACGAGTGTCTACATTTTCTACACTACCAAAATCCGATATTTTGTCAACTACTTGGGAGCTGCAAATTTTCAGCGCTGCGTTAGTCTTCGCAATTCTAAGCGCACATACGTTCTGAACATTGCACAAAAAAAGAAAGTGTGCAATCATTGCACACTTTCTTTACTCTGTTTTCGGTTATATTTAAGGCAGGAATTTACTCGCCAATCATGGCATCATAGAGCGTTTCGGCCAGAGCCATCAGCAGCTCCTTGTTTCCAGAGCGAACGACCTCATTGAGCCGCTGGCGGACCTCATTCTCGTTTCCACCGAGAATCTCAGGTTCATCGAAAACAAAGGTGACTCGAACGCCCTTGCTGGGTGCGGTCTTAGCTTTACCATCAATGGTAGCCCAAGACAGGCGCTCCTGCGGCCTCACAACGGCAGGCTGAGTAGCGGCTGCGGTATCATCCGCAACGGCATCAGGAGCGTTTGTAGAGCCCTCCTCGACCTCTGTATCAGGATAGTCGTACCCTACGGTTTCCACGGGGCCAGCATCGTGTGAGGCATCGTGAGAACCACCGCCAGAAGGTTCGTAGCCTTCGGGATAGCCACCGGAAGACAGCTCGTTGTCACGCACCTCATCAGGCACGGGCTCAGACGCCTGAGGCCTATCCTCAGTGGAAGCTGCAGGCATCTCCATGGGACGCCCCTCGTAGGTGTAGCGGATAGCCTTGGCATCAACCTCGTTCAGCGTCATGATGGTGTCGGCAGCCATCTTGTCCGCAACCTCAGCCTGCTGTTCATCTGTCAGGAAAGAGAGCTGATAGGCCGCCGTGACCGTCATACGCCCCGCATCACAGAGAGACAGCACAGCATCGGAGCAGTCGTTCAGCTTGATATACATATCCAGCATACGGGCAGAGATACCAAACCTCTTGCACGCCACCTCGCTGGCACGGCCCAATACGGGGTCGTCAGCACTGTCGTTGGTACGCCGGCCCAGCTTGATGTTCTGCTCCGTCTTGACCGTATCCGTCCACAGCTTAAAAGACCTCGCCTTCTCGGACGGCAGCCACTCAGGACGCTGGATATTTGTCTCCACCATGATTTTACTTGCGGTCAGATTGTCAATATTGGTGACAAGGCAAGGCACTTCACGGAGCCCCGCATCAGTGCTTGCACTGAACCGACGGTGTCCAGCGATGATTTCAAAATCGCCGGCAATGGTCGGATGCGGACGCACAATGAGGGGCACGGTAACGCCGCTGTTGCGGATGCTGTCAACCATAGAGTCGTAGTCGCTATTCTTGACCACGAGGAAGGTATGCCCCTCGAACGGATGCAGCTTATTCAGCGCAATGTCCTGCACACGCCGGTCATCGACGCGCATGGCATCCATAGGGTTGTTGCCGAGCAGGGCGTCCAGCCCGTTGCCCTTGATAGCCGCATTCGCGGCCAGCTTATCTTTCAGCGAATTTGCCATTTCGAAATGACCTCCTTTGCAACGTCCATATAGAGCTCACCGACACGACTTCCCTTCTTGGCTACACAGGTGCGATGCTCGGTCGGTGCGTCGGATACTTCCTTGAGGTAGGGAATCATTGTCTCCAGTACCACGCCATCGCCCAGCGCTTCCGTCAGGTCATCCCGCGTAGTCTTCACGTTGCTGCGCCGCGTATCCGCACGGTTGATGAGGATACCGTCGATGGTCAGCTTGGGGTTCAGAGACTTCTGAATGCTGTCGATGGTACTCAGCAGGTCTGCCAAACCGTTGACAGCATATTCCTCAGCCTCCACAGGAATGATGATACTGTCCGCAGCAGTCAGAGCATTGGATGTCAGCAGGTCGAGGCTGCCCTTGCAGTCGATAATGCAGACGTCATAGTCACACTGGCTGCCAACGGCAGAGAGCGCTTTTGCCAGCACACGGTTTCCGTCAGCTACATTCGCCAGAATGGTCGGCGCAGAGGAGAGTGCAGGAGACGCAGGGATGAAGTCCACCTGCTCCTTTTCGTTGTGCCGAATAAACGAACTCAGGTTGATGGGCATATTGTATGCCGTGAAGTAAATGAGTTCATTGGTCGTAGTGGGAGTATTGTCTTGCACGAAGCCCAGCGTGTCGGAAAGATTCCGCTGTGGGTCGATGTCTGCCAGCAGCACTTTCTGCCCAAGCCGAGCCAGTGCCGCGCCCAAGTTCACAGCGGTGGTGGTCTTTCCTACTCCGCCTTTTTGGTTACATACTGCTACGATTCTCATATCGTTTTCATCCTTTCAGGTGTTTTTCTGTCTCCGAAAAGTGTGCAATGATTGCACACTTTTTTTGCTTGATTTAGGAATGTGTTGACTCCTCCTACCCCTCAAGGAGTGGGCTTGCGGCGGGAAAAGTTAAATTATTTTGTCATTCAGATAATCCGTAAGGTATACAACCCTGTTATTTCAGGGCCCTATATACCTGTAAGAACCCAAGATTTTGGTATACAACCCTGTTATTTCAGGGCCTTATATACCCGACACAGGCATATTCAGTTCCCCAAAGCGCTGGCGTCACCTCTCACGTAATTACCAGCTAACAGAGTCTTCCTGCTTCACCGACGGGCATCCATCTCCACAGGCGTAAATTCCGGTTATACCGTCCGTACTCAGTTTTGGTTTCTTGGAAAAGTGTGCAATGATTGCACACTTTTCTTACTCAGCGTCCTTCTTACGACGGCCAATCACAGGAGCCACCAGCAGCGCAGCGATGGAGACACCGGCCACAGCGAACACATACAGCCACCCGAAGGAAGTGTCACCCGTCTGAGGCGCATGAGGAACAGTCTCAGGGGAAGGCGTGCTGGGAGTGGTGTCATAATAGTAGTGACCGCCGCTGGGCTTATTTTCAGGCTTGGTATCAGGCTTATCTTCCGGCTTGTCCTCAGGCTTATCTTCGGGCTTGGTGATAGGCTTATCATCCTCATTCTTACCATCATCGCCGGGATTTTCAGGTTCCGCAGGGCGGTTGTAGCGGAGAATGATTTTATTCTCGCCACCCTCGGCAATCACGATAACCTCATAGTTGGCGGAAGTGAAGGTGTACGTACCATCCTTGAACGTGGTGTTCTTGGTAATGCCAGCAGCCCCGATGATGTCGCCAATATCGGCCTCAAGGATTTCCTCCGTCTGACCGTCCAGCTTACCATCGGTGTAATACTCATGGACAACCGTGAACTTTGTAGGGGTCTCGGTGTCTGTAGTACGGTCGTAGCGCAGAACCATGACGTTCTCAGCACCATCGACAACGACCATCTTTGCGGGAGTGGCAGAGGTAAAAGAGTATGCTTTCTTGTTGTAGGCAGTCATCTTGAAAATGCTCTCGGAGTCAACTTCAGTATTCTCTTCAGCGGACTGAGCCACGACAGCGACACCATCCATCTCACCATTGGTGTAATACTCATGCCGGATGGTATAAGGAACCATTGCGGGAACAACATCAACCGTGCGGTCATAGCGAACAACGATAGTATTATCGCCATCAACAGTCAGGGTAACGGAAGTGGGCGTGCAGGAGGTGAAGCCGTATGTCTCTTCGTTGTAGGTGGTGCAGCGGGTCACGCTGTCAGCGTCCAGCACAGTACCCTCGGCGCCGGCAGACTCAACTACTGTCTCGCCATCGAATTCATTGTTGGTGTAATACTCGTGCTTGATGGTATAGTTTACCTCAACAGGAGTGACCTCAACAGTGCGGTCATAGCGCAGGGCGATAGTGTTTTCCTGACCATAATCCAGTGTCAGCTCAGAGGGAGTGCAGCCGGTATACTCATATTCACCATCCTGATAGTTCAGGACCTTGACAATGGCATCCTCAGATACCACATATCCGGAAGCGTTTTCCTCTTCGATAGTGGTAGCGCCATCAAATACATCATTTGTGTAGTATTCGTGCCGAATAGTGTAAACAATGTTGATGTTCACAGGAGGCGTAGGAGGCGTGGGAGGAGTCTCAACAACACGGTCGTAACGCAGCGTCACGGTTGCGCCCTCAGACACAATCATGACAGAGGGGTCAGCAGAAGTATACCCGTAGGTTTCATCGTTGTATTCGGTAATCTTATCCAACGTGAAACTGTCAATCTCAGTACCTTCCTCGGCAGTCTGAGTAACAGTGATGGAGCCGTCCAGCTCACCATTGGTGTAATACTCATGCTTGATGTTATAGGAAACCTCAACGGGCTCAACATAAGGCAGATAGCCGCGCACAGTGGGGATGTCAAAGGCGATAGTCTTCTCCACGCCGCCGAAGGTATAGGTCAGCACAGCAGAGGGGTTGACGTCATAGGCCTTACCTTCTACGAAACCTTCCTTGTCAGTCTGGAGAGTAATGGGATAAGTTACGGTATAGGAACGAGTTCCCTTCTCCTCATCCACAGTAGGAGTCACTGCGGTGACGTTCCACGTCAAACCATCGGAAGTCTTTGCGATACCGAAAGCCTCCAACTCAGACACGGAACCAAGCTGGATGTAGCTGCCCATGGGTGCCACGACCGTACCGGCGTTGGTGGTCGTCACAATGGAATTGCCGATACTCTTGAACAGGTCGCTCAGTTCGTTCATGTCCTGCGTAGACAGGTAGTGGTCTGCGTCGGTCGCAACAGCCTTCATGGTGTCCTCGGCATTCTGCTTACTGGTCTGCTCATTCTTGCCATAGCCATCCAGAAACACGGTGAAAATCTCAAAACCGGAATCCTTGGCAGCCTGCGCCTGAACGATAGCGGGCTGGCCGTTATCTGCATAGACCTTGTTAGTCAGAGTTGTGCGCTCATCATGCTCGCAGGTGACATCCAGAGAAGCATAGTGGTTGTCCTGCGTGTACTCGAAGTCGGAACCACTGCCAACGATGGAATTACGGTCGAAGCTGGTAACGAGATTGCTGGCAGTGCCGCTGGACTTATTCCAGTTGTGGCGCCGGCCAGACTCGGTGCAGCCAGACCAATCAGCCGTACCGGTCAGACGATAGCTGTACGTGGGCATACCATCAGAGAACAGGACGATGACCTTCTGTGCAGAGCTCTTATCGGCAGCAAATACCTGCTGGGCAGCATAAATACCGGCCTGCACATTGGTGCCACCATCATAGATATCACTTACAGCAGTCGTCGCCGTGGTAACAGCCTCAGAGACCTTAGCCGTGTCGTTGGTCAGCCAACAGTGACTCCAGTATTTCGTACCAAAACTCACAACGGAGACCTGATTGCCGGCAGCAATGCCGTCTTTATCGAGGATGCCGGAGACAAACTCGTTCACAGCAGCTCTGGTATTAGTGCGCCGGTCGCCATCCATACTATTGGAGCGGTCGATGCACAGCACGATATGAACGGGCTTCACGGGCTCCAGTTCGACCAAATCGGAAGTAGTGACAGTCATCGTCACATCAAAGTCATTGCCAGTGGTGTGCGCTGCAGTCTCATGGACAGTAACCATACCGTCCGTGGACTTCATCAGGATACCCTGCTTCACAACCTCACCATCACGCACAGTGCTGGCGGCATATGCCTTGATACCCACGCAGCTCAGGAGAACGCAGAGGAGTAAAAAGGCAGAGAGAATACGCTTAAAGTTCGTAATCGTCTTCATAATTCTTTTGTCCTTTCAAGTTTGAAAAAGTATGCCACCCTAAAGTGTGCAATGATTGCACACTTTTCAATTCGCCTCTCTTAGAGACTACCCCTTTTGCGTCTCGATAGGCGGTTCATAAAAATTTGCTCCCGCCTTATGGAAATGGTACAGTCACCGCTTCTTCAATCCGAAGCTATCTCTCACATAACGTTCGGAATACACGGCAATTTCCTGCTTCAATGACGAACATCCGTCTCCACAGGCTTCAATTCCGGTCATACCATCCGTACTTAAAATCGCTCTCTGGAAAAGTGTGCAATCATTGCACACTTTTCGTTTACCCCCAGAACCCAACCTGACTGTAGTAGAAGAAGTCTCTCATAAGCTGGTTTCGGTTTGCGGGAGTGTCGGGCATCGTGTAACCGTCGCGGTAGTTACAAAGGAACAGCTCACCGTCCTCGACGCCGCACATGATGCCGACATGGTCATCTCTTGCGAAGATTGTTACCAATAACGTGTCCTCCTTTCTTCTTGGTTAAGTGTTGCTGTAGGCGGTCTGCACCACCACAGGCTCCGCAGGAACTTCAGGCGCCATATTGTTTTCGACCCATTTATCATGGGACTCCATGACAGGGCCTGTGATAGACAACCCCTGCGGCCACATCGGGTACTTGCGGTCCTTGTCAGGAATACCACGGACGATAAGCGCAGGATTCACAGCGAACTCCCAGCCCTCCTTATCCTTGCGTACCACATAGATAAAGCCGTATTTCTGCAGGGCGGTAATCCACGAGGTAACGCTGCGGAGTTTTCCGCCAGTCGCCTCACACAGCGCATCGCGCCGACAGTATACGATATTCTCGTCGTTCATTTGTCCGGCAAGGTGCATCACAATCGTCCATGCACCCTTGGACTGAAGCGTCAGTGCGACGATTTGCTCGATGTAGTAGTTGTTGATGGAATATGCGGTCTTAGATTTATCACACATTTCGCTCACCCCCTCAGGACGTCTTTTCTTCTTGTTCTTCCTGCTCCGCCTGCCGAAGCACTTGGTTTTTCCAAATGGCGGAGGGAATTTTCTGTTTCTTCAGCGGGACGCCCCCAAACATGACGTCTGCATATGGGCCAGTGATACCGATATCCGGTGGGAATGCACTCCGTTTCAAGCCGGAATACGTTCCTCGCCAGAAAATACGGTGGTTCACGGCGTATGTACCAGCCCCTCCCCTGCCGCCACGCCTCAACGTTACGACATATCCGTATTTTTTCAAATCGCTCATGGCACTGCAGAGCATCCGATATCCGATACCCGTTTCCTTCTCGATTTCAGAGTAGGAACAGGTAATGGCGTTGTATTTATCCATGCGTTCTACGAGATATAGCAGCGTGGCCGTGGCTGACGGGTTTTCCATTGTCAGCCCACACAGGTGTCCAATAAAATTGTCATTCATCTGGAAGAACTTACTGAATGGACAATGTGCTCTGCTGCTGACGACCACTTCCTCAGGGATTCCATTCTTGAAGACCTCCTGCATAACCGCCGCCTGCATCTCTTTGGCCTGCTCGTCAAGGGAGATAACTACATTTGCCTTGAGCTGGCAGTAGTATTTCCCATTACCCCACGAATGCCATGTGATATCGCCGTTCAGCACATATATCGTGCCGTAGCCAGAGCGAAGAGTCATGAGCCAGCCGCCATTCCGAAGCTCTGCGATGCAACTGTAAATCGTCCGCGTCGTCATCTTCAGGCAGTCGGCGAGAACTCTCGCCGAGCATATGCAGGCATTCTCACCTCCCGCATTCGCTCTCAACGCCAGATATGTCACGAACGCACTGGGAGAGTTGTGCGCCAGCGCTGAAAGCTCCGCACTTTTCTCCTCGTTTATCTGCGTCCATGCGTAGTACACAGGAGCTTCTGTGCGGGACGGACCAGCGACAGCGCGAGGGTCTTCCCTGTTCTCTGTGCCGTTCAAATTGTCATAAGTCACGCTTAATCCCTCCTGTCTCTTAATCACATCGCTATACTAACACGAACATAAAAAAATGTCAAGTCTATATTGGCAAAAATCAGATATTTTGGCAAGTATTTTCATGTTAAATTTGAAAAGTGTCGTTCAGTTTCATATTGGTGTGCAGTGACGCCGCAGGATAAAAGGGACAGGCGCAGACAACACCTCCTACGCCTGTAAAACACACCCGTTTTTATCATGAACCGACTTCTCAGGTCAATATGAAATTTGAGTACATGATAAAATTTTCCGAAAATTCCGGAAACCGTTGTGCCACAACGGATTGCTGGATTGGAAAAAATTGGCTCTCTCTATATATATTTACCTTATCTAAAATAAAAGCACTAACGTTTTGTGCGTTTTCAGCGTTCGGAAATGCGGTTTTGCAGGCTCAGGCAGGGGACGATGAGCATGGGTTTTCCGGTCGAACGGGAGGCCTCTGCGAAGTTGCGGGAGCTTCGCTCCCGTGCCTGAAAAAAACGAAAACAGGAAATTTTCCTCGCAAGAGGCATTGACAAAATATCGCCTTGTGGTAGTATAGAATTATAATTACGAAGCTATCATTACGATGGAGCAGAAGCTCCTGTTTTTTAAGACACCATACGTATTCAAGAGACCATCATCCATGTCGATGATGGTCTCTTTTTGGATATATGTCCCATGCTAAATTTTTGAAAAGTCTTGTAAGTCCATTGCGGCAAAGACGAGAAAGGAGAAACACCCCTATGAACAACGGCTATTATTCCCAGCAACAGCCCCAGCAGTATCCGCAGCAGCAGATGTACCAACAGCCTGCTCCTCAGCCGATGTATCAGCAGCCTCAGCAGCAGATGTCTATGCAGCAGCCGCCGCAATATGCGCCTCCTGCACAGCCGCAGATGCGTGGGCCCAACGATATTATCGTCCGAGCGGATGCCAGTAAGCGCATTTTGGATTTCCGTAATGCGCTGGTTCCCGCAAATCCCGCAGACTATGCCATGCTGCATGGTGCCGGTGGCGCAAAGCACGCCGCCCGCTCCGGCATCAAGGTCGTCATCTGTGATTACAGCGGCGGTACTGGCAACGGCAAGAGCATCAGCGTGGCCGCAAATGCAAGCCCCGACCTTTTCCCTGTTCTGGCGGATGTCGCACTGTCCAATATGGGCCAGTACGGTATTTCTCCGAGAGATGGGATTTGGTCCAAGCTGTTCGGTCGGTTCCGTGAACAGGGTGCTGTGTTTGGTGCTTTCTACGCACTGGTGCAGAAACTGGAGAACACCTTCGGTTCTACCGCCAATGGTCGTATCGCACCGATGGCACCTCCGTACTACGGAGAGCTGGCCGGTTCCTTCGGTCAGGCCCGTGTTTCCATGGAGGCCTGTGCCGCACAGAACCCGCAGGCTGCGGAACTGTCCCCCGTTCCTTTTACGCGGGATTTCCAGCATACGCAGACCCGTGTCAACACCAGAGCGCGTACCCGTGATGGGTTCGTACCTGTGTCTCTGCTAACTATCACGCGGCAGGGCTACGTGAAGGGTGAGAAGCGGCGTCTCCCGTGGACGGTGAAAATCACCAACTTCGAGGCCCGTCCCAGTGGTCAGGGTAACGGCACTACGGCCTACGATGCCGGTTCCATGCGTAACAAGCAGGAATGTTTCATTCAGATTTCCGATGATGATATGTTCCGCTGCTGCCGTCGTGTAACACGGTTCGTGGAGGTTTGGGAAATCGCCACCGGCGTTTCCCTCGTATCCAACGGACTGGCTACCCGTGAGCAGGCCCGCGAAGACTATCGCCGTCAGAAAAACGAGAATCGCTGCTGATGCAGCCCCTGAAAAAGAAAGGAGAAAACGAACATGAACAACACTGAGGTTTTCATCAATGCCCGTAAGTGCAGCTACGACCCGATGCAGGACCTTATCGACGTCACCTATGACAATGATAAGCACTCCGCCTATCTGCAGGTTCCCCACCGGCTCATCTGGTTCGCCACGTACTGCGCCGAGAACGGCTTGAACGGTTACGTGGACGACGGTGATGTGAAGTACATCCCTGAGCTGGCTCTGATGCAGGCTACCGCATCTGTATTCATCAACGGCAACATGGTGGGACGTTCCACTGCTGGCTGTGCTATCACTGCCGGCGACTACGACTCCATCAACAATGCCATCCAGACTGCCGCAACCCGCGCCAAGGGCCGCGCCCTTGCCAATGCTGGTTTCGGCACGCCTCCCACGATGGACGGCGGCAATGCCGCCGAGGACGGGAACAACTACCCCTGTGACGGTGGTATTCCCTTCCAGTACCCGCAGATGGTCGTGAGTAATGGGCAGGTCGTCCAGAATCCTGTGATGCCGCCTGTCAATCCGATGCCGTATGCCGGTAATCCTGCACCTGCGCCCAATCCGGCACCAACTCAGGCTCCGCCTGCTTCGTCCTTCCCCTTTGGACAGCAGCAGATGCAGATGCCTCAGCCGGCGCCGCAGCAGCAGCAGCCTCCTATGACCTATCCTCAGCAGCCCGCACCTCAGTCTCCTATGACGGCTCCCGTTCAGCGACAGGCTCCGGTACAGCAGCCTATCGGCGTCGCCGGTATGACGCTGGAGCAGGCAAAGGCCTTCGTCATTCCTTCCGGAAAGATGAAGGGTAAGGTGATGGGTGAACTGGATATCGACATGGTCAAGTGGTACGCCGAGAAGTGCAAGGCCATCAACAACCCCAACTTGATTGTTGCGGCCAAGCTGGTCTTGGAAGAGAAGGCGCGGATGCTGCAGATGATTCCCTAAACCTCTTTTGGGGCACGGAGCGAAAAGTGTGCAATGATTGCACACTTTTCCTCCTCCCCACGGATACATGAAAATTTGCAAGAAAGGAGAAAAAAATATGGGCTTTTCTAACGACGTCCGCATTACGTCCCTCGATGTTGCACGAGCGCTTGGTTTCCGTGAAGAGAAGAAAAGTGGCGGAAACTGGCGGAACTTCTGTTGTCCCTTCTGTGGTGACACGAAGTATCGGCTCGGCTGCAACATTGAGAAAGGCGGATATAAGTGCTTTCACTGTGGCGCAAAGGGTACTCCGCTGAGTCTCTATGCGAGAGCAGTAAAAGGCGTTTCTGTGGACTCTCTGGATGATGAAAAGACACACGAGCTCATCAAAGAGATGACCGCCCGCTGTGGCAACGGCACTATTCCCACTGAAATTGAGACAAAGCAGTTTCAGTTTGAGGAGATTCCCATTGCTCCCAGCAGTGTGTTGGACAAAACATACAGTACGCTTCTGTCGCTGTCATGGTTGAGTCTTACCAAAGAGCACCGTGACAATCTGGTAAAGCGAGGGTTAAGTGATGCTGAAATCCAGAGAAACGGATATGCCAGCTTCACTGTGAAGACGTCGGAGCGAATTGCTGTGAAGGCAAAGAACGCCAATAAGCGGTTCAATGAGCTTAAAGGCGCTATTTTCTCCTACAGCCGTATGAAGCAGAAAAATTCTGCTTCTGTTATCTCCGGTATGGTTCTTGCTTCCGCCCTTCTGAAACGCGGCTGCACCCTTCAGGGTGTGCCGGGGTTCTACAAGGTGAAGGGAACATGGATTCTGAACCTGCCGGAAGGTATGCTCATCCCCACCAGAAACAGCGGCGGCCAAATCGTCGGAATTCAGGTACGGCGTGACGGGAACACCAATCCCCGCTACCTTACCGTTTCCGCCAACCGGCTGCCCTGCGGTGTGACTACCGGCATCAGCAGAGCCCACTTTCCTCTCGGAAATGCTCCGCTGAACAGGGGTACGACCGTCTACCTGACGGAAGGACCCCTCAAGGCCGACGTCGCGCTGGCACTTCTGGGTGATAGAAAAGCTGCGTTTATCGCAATTCAAGGAGTAACGAATACCAAGATGCTTGATGAGAGCATATTCCCCGCACTCAAGAAACGGGGCATCACTCGCATTGTGAATGCGTTGGATATGGATAAGATGACCAATCCGGGCGTTATCATGGCGTGCAGCTCGCTCAAGCAGTTGGCAAAGAAACATGGCATCAACATGGAGATGCTTTGTTGGGATGCGGAATACGCAAAGGAGAAGGAACAGGAATTGGCAGCTCTCTGTGAGCAGCATGAGCTTGGTCTTCCCTCGGAGCGGAATGTCTTTAAGCGAATCGGGGCAATGGCTCTGGCTCTGCACAAGAAGGGCATCCGTCACAGTATTACCATCCTCCCCAACGGGAAAACAAAGAAATCCTATTGGGATGATGCCGAAAAGGGAATTGACGACCATCTCCTCGCTGAGAGGAAGAGAAGCTCGGAGAAGGTTGTCGCACAGGAGAAGGGAGCGTAAGCTCCCCTCCCCTGTTTTCCCCGGTCTGTGGGGCTGATACAAGTATTTTTGCTTTACACAAAAATACCTGTATTAGCATCACAGGAATTTTGTCGCGTCCAAGGACTTGACAAAATATCCAATTTTGGTAGGGTTGAATTAGAGAGTGAAAAATATGGAACGGTGGTCAATGTTTTTCAGTTCTCTGACGCACTTCCATGAAGTGTGATGCTGAGAAATCTCCCCCTTTTTTTTGAAAGGAGCGTGTACGTACATGGACAAGTATCTGACTCTGCCGGCAGACGCAGGTAACAAGAAGTGGGTACGTATTGCGACGACTGTGCTCCTCGTAGCACTGATGATGGTTATGATGACCATTACGTGTTTCGCTACCGGAGGTAGTACGTCTGATGCCATTGTGAATGGCGTTAAGACTGGCACCAAGGCAATTTACACCATCATCACCGCAATCGTTGCGCCTCTGGCCGCCATCGTCCTCAGTGCCACCGCACTGAAGGCGCTGATTGGCGACGCGAGAGACATCGAAGCGATGAAGAAGAAGGTTTTCCTTATCGTCATCGTTGTCGCTGTCATCTGGCTGGCACCCCTGATTATCGAGCAGGTCGGCGGCTGGTTCTCCAGCAGCAACACCGGAAGCGTATTCGGTTAATTCCGAGAACGCTTAAATCAACAAGAGGCGCTCCCCGCTGAAGCGCACCACCGGCGCAAGGAGAGCGTGACGTAAGCGAGGGCACCCACTTCGGTGTCCTCGCTTTTTTAGTTAATCCCAAAACAAAGGAGGAATCAATATGCACGAAACAAAGGCTCCTGTGCTGCAGGAGCAGTCTGTTCGCGCAGTTGTCGCCTGTGTTCTCCTGTGTTTTCTGTTTTTCTTTCTCGTGACGCCTGCTTATGCGGCACCCGATGCGGGTATTGCCAATTCGTTCGGGCCTATCTACAGTGTCATGTTCAAAACAGTAACACCGTTGGCTACACTGGCGCTCTGCTTTGCAGCTATGCGCGTTCTGACACATGACCCGCAGAATGTCCGTATTTACGCAGCGGCCAAACGTGCTGTCTTGGTTATTGTAGTCGCGTATGCAGCGTTCTGTATGCTGCCGTTGGTGGCATCTCTGTTCAATGACCTGTTTAAGTCCTTGGCATGGGACCCCAACAGCCCCGGCCAGTAGAGGAGGTGTCGGTAAAGTATGATTGAACTTATCCTCGCAACACTCAACAATATCATCGCCCATATTCTGAACTTTGTCATTTCATGGTGGGGCGATGAGATGGAACTCAGCATGGAATCGCTGCTTGATAAAATCCCGTATCTTGCAACAGGGTACAGTATTTTTCAGGCTATGGCGCTGGCATTTGCCATTGTCATCGCTGCCTTTTCCATCTACAGCATTTTCCTTTCTGCCGGCGAATCACGCACAAGTCCGGTGCGAGTTCTTGTCATGACTGGTGTGTCCATCGGCATGATTTACTTCGGCAACTACATTGCCATGATGCTGATTGATTTCATCAAGAAGCCTTACGATGCGTTCTGGGATACAAGTATCGCTGGCGGTGGCACAAGTGCGACAGTACAGGGCGTCCTTATTGACGTAGGTTCCCTTCTCGTCGGCGGCGGCCCCGGCAATTTTACGCTGTTGACCGGCGTTATCAAAACCGCTGCCGTGTTCATCCTGACAGTAGCAATCACAGTGGCGCTGTTCAAGCTCTATGTAGAGCTGTTTGAACGGTATCTGATGGTGGGTATCACTGTCTATGCCTTTGCTCCCCTCGCCTACGCAACGATTGCCTCTGACCAAACCATCCACATCTTCAAACGCTGGTTCAGTATGTTCATCGGCCAGCTTATCCTGATGTGCCTGTCTGTGTGGTCTCTGAAGCTCATTCTTTCCGGCTTTGCCAGTATGGATAACCTTGCACAGTGTTTCCTTGTGTTGGCTGCGTGCCATATCGCGCAGCGGCTCGACACTTACCTTGCCCAGCTTGGGTTGAACGTCGTCACTACAGGTGGCAACCTGCTGGATGAAGCTGTCGGTACTGGCGCCGCTATCGCTGGTCTTGCTAAGTCTGCTACGAATGCTTGGACTGGCGGCAAGGGCAACAACTCCAAGGCTATCCTTGGCGAAAACTACGGAAAGGAAGGCAGATGGGGCGGCCTCGGTGGTGCTTGGTCTCAGTTCAACCGTGCCCGTAAGGGTGGTGCTACTGTCTCCGACTCCATGAAAGCTGCTGTTGCCGGCTTTACGACCAGTGCCGCAGCGCGAAATCAGGAAATCAAGAACGCTGCCCAGCAGCGCGAACAGGCCGAACGTAAGGCTACTCAGAATACCAACGGCGCACGAAACGCAGCACGCGACCGTACCCAGCGGTATCCGGCCCCCAAGGACCAGAACGAGAAGTTTACGCCCGCATTTCAGCAGATGGCAGCGGAAGCTCACCGCGCACCTGCCGCATTTGCCGCGCAGAACCTGCGTAACGAGGGCTCCGGACGCTTCAACGTCACGCCTGAGGGCACTGCTGGTCTGAATGATACTGCTATGCGTGCCGGCCTGAGCTACAACACTCCGAACGGCGATAATCCTCGGAACATGACCGGCTCCCTCAAGACGCCTATGGCTTCTGTTACCGGACCCGATGCTTCCGTAAAGGACTTTATGGCGAAGAACTACAGCCTGCCTGTTACGCAGGGAGCACAGCAGGCAAACCACGCGATGCAGGCAGTCTACCGCGATGCGACAGACGCCATGCGCGAAACGGCACACGAAAGTTCTCCCTCCATGGCGGCTGGCATTCTGGCACACCCCAATTACAACCTTGCTGGCAACGATGAGGTTGGCGGCGAGCTGATGCAGAAGGCCTTCGGTCCTGCTCTCGGCCACGAGGAAGGTAAGTTCAGTAACGTTACGGCTGTTACCGACGGCAATGATAACGGCGCACGTCACATCTATGCGGTCCATACCGACATGAACGGTGTTGAGCGCGGGTATGAGGTCATGGACGAGACTGGCTACTTCCATGCCGACGATAATATGCGGGCGAGTATGCAGGAAATCCAGACCGAAGATGGCGCTCGCTTCTTTGCTCACGAGGTGCCCGTTGATGAAGTCCGCGAGGTCAATCAGCAGACGATTACCCACATTGCGTCTGACGAGCATACCGTTTCCATTCAGGATTCTCCTGAAAACGTCGCTAATTACGGGCCTATCCACGTAAACGACGATGATGAGGGCGACTTCGAGCCCGTCGATGGTGGTACATCTGACAGTGGGCCTGCCAATAGTGGTTCTGCTGATACTCCCGATGCTTCCCCTGATGACAACCCCAGCAAGAAGCGTCCCGCCCCTGAGGAAGAACCTATCCTCGGAGAAAATCAGCGGGAAAAGCGGGAACGGACCAAGAAAAAGTGGGACCCTGACCGCGACTAAGAGCAACCTTATTTCATAGAAACAAGACCCGCGAGGTGAAGGCATATAAAGCCTCGCTTCGCGGGCCTTTCTCACATTTTCAATGAAAGGAGTGTGATGATATGGCAACTAAGAATGGTGAGACCAATCTCGGTGAAGTTAGCCGCGAAACCGCGCAAACTGCATCTGATGCTGTAAAGTCTGCAAAAGCCGTCAGTAAAATCGCTGCAAATGCTGCCAGTGGTAATGCTGCAGGAGCAGTTGTGGAAGGTGTTAAAGCTGCCCCTGAACTGCTTCGCACGGCGGCACGGCTCATTGTTGCAATGTTGGCCGTGACGCTTATCCTTACCTACGCCTTCCCTGCTTCCATCTATGAAGCAACATCCGCATTTTTTGAAGCTGTGCAAGAACGCGAGGACGAGTACATCTACTCTGGCGGTGGTGACGTACAGGTAAAAACATTCCTGTATTACATCTCTCTTGGTCCTCTCCGCGATGCTCTGAAAGAAGCGGCAAGCAGTATTTGGAGTGCTATCACATCGCAAGCAGACAGTTCGGATGTGATAACAGCGGATGGGCAACAGGAAGTAGGCGTCATGGAAAATCAAGACGATTTGCGAGATACATCGCTAAACTGTATCCTCGCCTGTAGTCAGAAAATCAAAGTACGTGCCGAAGAGCTGGAGGATATCGTTACCGATATGCACGATGCCATCGACAGTTACTTCTCTGCAGCGTACGCAGGCACCTACGACCGATGGGACGGTACGACCGTCGCCCTTCAGGTAGAGCCGATGTCCTATTACAACGCCCTGCAGCTTCTCAGTGTCTACTCCACCACGAAGACCGGCGACAACGAACCCCTCAAGGTTTCCGGTTTCATGCGGTGGCTGGGGTACTACGACAGCGCCCACACGGACACGGTTTCCTTCGACCTCGGCAAGAGTGGCATCATCGGGTCGGTCAACTCGTGGTGCGGCACATTCGTACCTCAGTACCTGACGGAACAGGTCTCTTTTGAGCGCAACAACTATGGCGACGATGGCATCAAAACCGACCTTTCTGACTATAGTTGTGCGCTTATTGACCTGATGCTGGTTATTGATACACCTGACTTTTCTACTATCCCTGCTGAGTACGGAACCGATGTTATCGTCACTGGGGTAGACGAGGAGACAGGCGAGGACATTACTGAGGAAATCGTGACAGCAACAGTCACAGTGCCCATTCAGATTCGCGTCCGCAATATTACGGAACTGAGCAATATCATCGGTTTCTGGGGCGGAAATCTGGACGGTGACGGCAAGACAACCGGTGAGTCTGAGATGGGCAACATCTTCTGGTAAAAGGAGGCAAGTCTTATGAATAAAAGTGTATTCAAGTCTATCATTTGTCTCCTGCTTGCTTTCGTGATGCTTGTCAGTACGGTAGTCACAGCTTTCGCAGATGTCATCATCGAAAACTGCTACACGGCAGACAATACAGAGCTTCTTCAGGAATACGCCGATGCGTATGGCTGGGATATGGCTAAGATGATGGCAAAGAGCTGGTCGGACAATGACGAGGAATATGAGCGTCAGGTCGGCGGACAACGCGAGTACCTATCAGACTGCTTCAGCGGCACAGACGACTTTCTCATGAGTGAGACGGAGTTCGACGAAAACGGCAATATCATTCTTGCTGGCAATAAAGATGCAACGATAAAGTTTCTGGAAGACCATGATATTCCTCTCGACAGTATCAATAGTGGCAGCCTGATTTACGGCTCTGGCGGCCAGAATATTGTGGCTGTTGCATTGGCAGAAGTTGGACGTGCCGACTCTGTCGAGCAGCCCCCGCACTCCAATAGCGTCAAGTATAACAAGTGGTATTATGGACGAGATGAGCGTGGTGCTTGGTGCGTCGTTTTCATCATGTGGTGCGCTGCACAGGCTGGATGCTCTGATGTTTTTCCTCGCACAGCCAATACAGATGCGCTTGGTAACGGCATGGTAAGAAAGGGCTACAAGTATTTTCACATCAAGGATTGTACGCCATTCGGAGGCACAGCCTACACCCCTGTGCCGGGCGATATTATGCTGTATTCAAAAAATGGAATGATAAGCGGTTCAACACACGTTGGACTCGTTGTTGCTGTTGACAGCAATACCATTACGACAGTTGAGGGCAACACAACAGGTTACGGGCAAGTTCCGAACGAAGGTGTAGCAAAAATTACATATGACATCACGAGGTTGAACAATCGTGATGACGCCGCAAATGCCCTGATTTTCCATGTGAACTATCCTCTTTCCGCGATGGAAGATGGCAGTGATTTGACCACCTATGTAAAGGGAGCGCTGGGTATCAACAATGCGGCGCTCTGCGGCGTACTGGTAAGTATGATGGACGAGTCTGGCGGCGACGCCAAACGCGAAAATGCTTCGACCGGAGCGTACGGACTGTTCCAGTGGTCTGGTGACAGACTGGAAGCCTTCAACTCTTGGTGTATGGAGAATGGCTTCGCCTACGACACGGCCACAACGCAAATCAAGTATCTTGCATACGACCTGCAGACGAATTACCCGCGAATCTGGGATACCATCCGAAGTGTTCCAAACACAAAAGATGGTGCCTACACTGCGGCATCCTCATTTGCCTATTACTGCGACAGCGTAAAGGCTAAACCGTCATTGGTCGTGCAGCGAGCCAAGAACGCTCGTGATGTCTACTGGCCGCGCTACGAAAATGCTGAGTGAGGAGGTGTGTGACACGTGAAACATAAAAAGAAGCAGGAACTCAAGAAGTGGCTGCTTCGTATTGGCCTCGGTGAACTCATTTTCTCCTTTTATTTTGCAGGTATGTTGAACACCCTTTACAGCGCAAACGGAGCGACCTTCTCCCCTATCGGCATTATCAAATGCATGGCGGAGAAGGGCTTCCCTACCGGTGTATTCTTCGTCATTTTCCTGATTCTCGCCGTTGTAACCGCCTTTGTTTTTCTGAATGTCTGGGGTAACGAAGATGGTTCTGACCCGCTTGGGCGTAAGTTCACCAACGCCATGGAGCGTCAGGTCTACGGCGACTCACACTTCGAAGAACCGGAAGAATACGAGGATATGGCAGTTATCCAATCCCCGCAGAAATCCTATGGTACAATCCTCGGAATGCTGGACCAAACGGGCAAATACCTCATCAACCTACGCCACGATGACTCTCGAACGAACCATCACATCATGTGCGTTGGTGCTTCCGGTTCCGGTAAGACTTTCACGTTTGCGAAGGACTACTGCCTCCAGACTATCCGGCGAAAAGAGTCCATCGTTGTCACGGACCCCGATGGTGGTCTGACACGTGATATGGCAACGTCATTTATGAACGCCGGCTATTGTGTCCGTATCTTGAACCTCAAGGATTTGAGCCTTTCTGATGGCTGGGACTGTTTGAAGTCTGTGCGTAACGGCAAGATGATTGAGACAACGGCTCAGATGTTTTCGCATATCGTTATCTCCAATATCATGGATGCCAAAACGCAGAGTATCTACAAGGACGGACCTAAATCTCTGTTGACAGCACTCATTCTGCGCTGTCTCATCTGCAAAGATGTGGCGGAGGAAGATAAGAATATCCGCACGGTCTACAACTACTTGATGCACGACGATGCTGCAGAGTTTCTCGATGCCATGTTTGACGACCAGAAGATTCCTGTCGATGAAAAGGCGTGTCTGCGTCCCTATCAGGCCGCTAAATCCGCTTCCGCAAACCTGTGGGGCAACCTCGTTACAAACCTGACCATCGGCTTGAACCTGCTGCAGAGTGAACAGGTCTGCAACCTGTTGACCACCGACGATATTGACCTTCTCCTGCCGGGGCAGCGGCCTTGTGCGTATTTCTGTCAGTTCCCCGATAGCCATGATACATTCAAGTTCATCGTTGCTCTGTTCTTCTCCATGCTGTTCATCAATCTGGTGGACTTTGCGGATAGTCAGGACGATGGTAAGCTCCCCGTCCCCGTCAATTTTCTGATGGACGAGTGTGCTTCTATCGGTATCATCCCCGACTTTGACCGCAAGCTGGCTACTATCCGTAAGCGTGATATGGCAGTCGCAATGATTTGGCAGAACGTCGGTCAGGTGTATCTGAACTACGGCGACAGGTGGGAAACCATCATAAGTAACTGCGATACATTCCTGTCTCTCGGCGTCAACGACTCCCAAACTGCCGACATGATTACGAAACGCATCGGTGACACCACCGTTCGTGTTGAAACACAGCAGCACGAGGGTATCGAGAACAGCATCATGGGAGCGCTGAACAAATACTCCACTGGTGAAGGCCGACGTTCCCTGCTGAGTTACGATGAAGTTTTCAAAATCAATCGTGACGAATGTATCATTATCTTCAAGGGTCATAACCCTGTCCACGCCTACAAGCATCCTCATACTCTGCATCCCGATGCCAAGAATATGGCGAAGTGGTTTATCCGCGATAAGACTCCTATCGAAGAAAAAGAACAGCGGAAAAAGGAGCGCATTGAAGAGAAGATGCAGCTCGCGGCATACGAGCGTGAGCATCCGTTCAAAGACATCGACCGTTCCTACAAGGGTAAATTTGGCTCTGCGTGGAGTGACTTTGACGATGAAGAGAACGGCACATCCACCCGCCAGCGGATTGCTGACGCATGGAATGTTGTCCGCACCAAGTCAGCTATGTTGCGGGATGAACTTGACTATCGCGTAAGTAAAATCAAAGATAGGTCCAAGTCAAATGACCGGTCTCGAAAGTCCGATGAGCGTGCCCGCCGCATCAAGCGCCAGCGCCGTGCCATGAGCTATGAGGAACAGGATTGGTGGCCTGATGAGCGCATCCCGCATGGTAGCGGATACGAACAGTGGAATACCTCTCAGGCAGAGGACGATGCCGTGGAACTGGACGGCGAGTTCGTTGCACCGCCCGAAGAGCCTGCGGATGTCATTGAGTGGGAAACGGCTCCTGCTGCTCCTGAGTCGCCTCCTACGCCTGCCGAGACACCTCCGAATGACGAGATGCCTCCCGCCGAGGAAACGCCACGTCCGGCACCTGAGAAGCCAAAGCAGAAGCCTCAGCCTGAACTGACGCCCCGCGAGGAGCATCACCTTCCACAGCGCGAAACGAAACCGGACAAAGCCAAGGACGGTGCTGCCCGTGCGTATGCTCAGGGTGCTCCGAGAGGCAATCTCAATCTCGGTTCAGCCCCCAGAGCAAATATGCCGAATATGCAGAATCGCCCCAACAGCAATCCTCGGAATCAGCAGGGCAATAAGAACGCCGGCGGGCAAGGCACAGGATTTGCAGGGTTCCAGCAAGGCGGAAAACCTGTTCAGGATAACAAAAAGAAAACTGAACAGGCGGAACGTACTCAGCCTGTCCGACGTCCACCTCCTGAGAAGCCCTTCCCTACTATGGGCAACTCTTCACTGGAAGCTCTTTCCAAGGGAAGCGATAAAAACAAGAAAAAACAGTCTGTGTGCCCGCCCAGCAAAAACTGAGGATTCATCAAGGTTTCCGTCGTGCATAGAGGTGTCTGTGCGCGGCGGAAATTTTGTTGTTCTCATGTAATTGACAAAATATTGTTTTTTAGTAGTATAGAAATTAGAGACAGGCAACTTTACTTTACAAGTGGCCGAAATTCGGCTTTTGCCGGTGAAATTGCCCTCTAATACTGACGAAAGGAGAACAAGAAAATGGCTACGAAGAAAAAGACCGAAGACGCGGTCGTTGCCAACGAAAATGTGGAGAAGCCCGCTTCCAAGGCAATCTATTCCGCGAACCGTAAGGCCCATCATGCGACCAGCTCCGACGCAAAAATTGACGAAGTTATCGCCAACACCGGAAGCCGCTCTGCTGCTATCCGCGATGCACGCCAGCGCAGCGCCGAGCGTGAGCGTGAACAGGCAATCCGCGCCAAGAAGATGACGGATTGGATGGCTATGAAAGCCACATTCAAGATGGGACGGTCGCTGAATGGCGTCGTCATTGCGACACAGAGCCGAGCTCTGCGCTCTGGCGGTTCCATTGTTTTCGCTGTTGCAACCTGCGAAAACACCGACTTTCAGGCTCTCATTCCGTTCCATGAGTTCTACCGCGAGGACCCCATCCAGCCGGATGATGGTGCCAAGGGTTCGCTGGAACGGCGGCAGGAACAGATGTTGGCAAAGCACATGGGTGCGCCCATCTCCTTTGTCATCACGGACCTCGATACGCGGACTGATGCGAACGGAAACACCACCTACGGCGTCATTGCCTCACGCCGGCAGGCCCTTGCAAAGCAGGACCAGCGCACCTTCGCAAGTGACCCTCCCTACATCGTAGAGGGTATGGTCACGGCGGCGACTATCCTCTCTGTGAGCCAGCAGGGATTGCTGGTGAATCTGGGCGGCGTTGACGTGCGGATGAGCAAGCGTGAGGTTTCCAACCGCTATATGCGGACGATGGATGATACCGACCGCCTGACTGGTAAGCCCTTCTACAGTGTCGGCGACAAGCTGGATGTGAAGGTCATGAAGGTCATTGAGCGTGAGGACGGGCTCCATGATTTGCAGTTGAGCGGTGCTCATGCCGAGCTGCAGAACATCATTGATTTCGGCCCGCCCACAGAGCCGGGGACGACCACCATCGCTACCCTGACCCGCATCTTCCCCAGCAAGACAGATAAGTCCAAGGCGACCATCTACGCCTATAGTGACAGCTTCAATCTGCCCATCGTCATTTCCCGTTTCAGTCCGACTATGATTCGCAAGCGGATGGTTCCGGGCGATACAATTCTGGTGCAGATTATCGCCTATCACGAGAACGGCTTTGCCTTTGCGCTGTGTAAGGGCCTCATGTAACACGTGTTTCCAGCCCTGTGTATCTCTTTGAGATGCACCCACAGAACTGCAAAGAAAGGAGCTTATGGGGGTGTGTGCAGCCTGTTGCCGCACATACCCCCGATACAAAATCATGAACGAAAACGAACGCAGAACGATTTACAACATTCCCATCAATTATCAGGGCGAGAGTCGCGCAATTCGAGGAATGTTTAAGATGCGCTTCTTTGTGGAAGGTCTCGCCCTTGCCATCATTACTTTCATTGCTACAATGAAACCCTTTGGGCAAATCACGGATATGCCCCTTCGTATCACAGTGACCCTACTCGTTTGCATGGGTCCGTTTCTTTTCGGAACTATCGGTATTGGCGGTGAGCCTATTACCGTTGCCATAGCTGGCTTAGTGAAGTGGCTCAGGAGTCGCAAGGTCATGCTGTATAACAGTAATGCGAGAGCCACCACCCGCGCTCAGGGCGATATTTTTGTGGAGCGCGAGGCGAATCGTAAGACCATCGACGACGTAACAGAGTCCGTGAAACGGAAGCTCATGCGTAAGCCCACTACCGTCTATAAAGAGGGTGAAAACTTCGAGTTCGTCCAGAACGAATATCTCGATGATGTCTATGAACCAGACCACAACGCGGCCATCATTGTCGGTTCCATCGACCTCGACAACGACGATGACGATGATGACTTCACGGATGAGACCGAAGATTCCGGTATCGAGGTCAATGATGAGTCTATGCCCATTGTTGTTATGGAAGGCAGCATCATCTTTGAAAAGGCAGAGAGTGACCACGATGATGACGCTTCTGAACACCATGTGGATGCCGACTTTGATTGGTTGACACCTGACGAAAGCGAAGCCGAGGACGATGAAGAAATCGTCACAGATGCCCCTCAGCGCTCGTCTGGCGTTTCCTTTGATGATGTCGAGCCCATTCACTCCGAGCCCGTCGCAAGCGCTCAGAGCGCAGCTATCGGGCCGGACGGCCAGCCTGCAACGCCCGCCAAAAAGAAGCGGCGGCGGAAGAAGAAAAAGAACCCAAATCCTGAACAGAAGGAGGACAGCAACAATGGCTAAGAAGCTCAAGCAAATCGTCAGTACGCAGGCTTTTTCTCCTGTTTCTGATGTCAAGGGCGGCATCGTTATCACACGCGATGGACGTTATGTGAAAATCCTTGAGTTCTCCTCCATCAACTTCTCGCTGCTTTCCACTTCAGACCAAGAAGGCGTCACAGACAGCTACGGCGCAGCGTTGAAAAACTTTCCCAATAATACGCAAATCAAAATCGTGTCCAAGCGTGCCGACGTCGAAGAATACCTTCGCAAGTTGGCTTCAGACCAGCGGAAAGAGACAAACGAAAAGTGCCGCCAGCTCCAGTATGAGCAGATGCAGCTTATTGAGATGGCTGGTGCAACGCAGGGCGTTGCACGTCGGTTCTTCGTTATTTTCTCCTTTGAACCTGACGCCGGCTCGAAGAAGAACCCGTCGTTTGACCAGATTCGCTGGTCACTGATGCAGCAGGCAGAAAACATCTCTCGGAGCCTTCTTTCCTGCGGCAACACGCTGATAAGCAACGACTCCGACGAGTGGGTACAGTCAGTGCTTTATCTCATCTTTTCCCGCAGCAAAAGCGAGACCATGACACTCCAAAAGCGCAAGGCAGACGTCCTTGCGAACTACGCAGACACCTACTTCACAGAGATGGAAGATATGGACGAGGACTCCCTTGTTATCCCCGTCAACGACCTGATTGCTCCTGAGTACATCGACCCCAGCATCTCCCCTACCAGCATCCGCATTGATGGTCTCTACTATATGTTCTGCTACTTACCCTCTGAGGCATATCCCACGAGGGCTTACAGCGGATGGATGCAGTTGCTTATCAATCTGTTTGCCGGTGTTGACCTCGACATCTACATCAAGAAAGAAAATACAGAGGTCATGTCACGGTATCTGCAGAACTTCCTCCGCATCAACGATGGTCGTCTGTATGCGGCACGAGATACGGATATCGGCTATGAAGGAATGGCTGAGGCCAGCACCTCAGGCCGATATTTGAAGCAGGGACTTGCAAGCGGCGACGAGTTCTGCTGGCTTTCAACCCTGCTAACTATCACAGCACATTCCGAGAAGGAACTCCAGTGGAAGTGGAAGGAAATCCGTGCGCTGTGTGTCCAAAATGACATGGTCATCAAGCAGTATAAGTTCCATCAGATTGATGGTCTGCTTTCCACTCTGCCGGTCTGCCGGATGCCCGATGACCTTTACAAAAAGACTCGTCGTAATTGCCTTGCATCCGACCTTGCTGCCGGTTATCCCTTCTGTTCCTTCGAGCTTTACGACAAGGGCGGCATCATGCTGGGTGAGAACTCCAGCAATCAATCCTTGGTGTTCATCAACCCCTTTGACCGTAACATCTACGTCAACGGAAACATGGTGTGGGTTGGAACTTCAGGCGCCGGTAAGACCTTCGCCGCGATGACGATGGCGCTCCGCCTTCGCTATCAGAACACGCAGACGTTCACCATTGCCCCGTACAAGGGCTACGAGTTCGAGAGAGCCTGCGACGCTATCGGCGGACAGTTCATCCGCATCGAACCGGGCTCTCCGCAGAACATCAACATCATGGAAATTCGGCAGAGAAACACTGACTCCGAGGACAAGATTCGTGGTCAGCGGCGGTCTCAGACCTCTACTCTGTCGAAGAAAATCCAGACACTCCACGCCTTCATTTCCATCATCCTGCAGGACATCACCCACGAAGAACGGCACCTGCTGGACGAGGCGCTTATCCGCACCTACGCGAGCTTCGGTATCACCACGGATAACGATTCCCTGTGGGACCCGCAGAACCCCGGCCACTATCGGGAGATGCCCGTGTTGGGCGACCTGTATGCCCAACTGGAGAAGGGCGGCCCCGCAGCGAAGCGGCTGCGCGACTGCCTGAGCCGTTTCGTTATCGGCTCTGCAAAGTCCTTCAACCAGCCCACAAATGTGGAGCTGACCAATAAGTTCATCGTTATCGACGTGTCCAACTTGACGAAGGAAATGCTGCCTCTCGGAATGTTCATCGCCTTTGATTTCGTTATGGACCGCGTAAAGGAAGACCGTACGGAACGTAAGGCAGTTATGCTCGATGAGGCGTGGCGTCTGCTGGGTCGTACAGCGTCTCAGCAGGCCGCTGAGTTCGTTGTCGAGGGCTTCCGCACGGCACGTGGTATGAACGCTATCTTCATTGCCCTGTCTCAAAACTCCAACGACTTCTTTGCCTCGGATTACGGTAAGGAAATCACCAACACAGCGAAGTTCAAGGTTCTGATGAAGGTCGAACCGGAAGAAATCGCACTGGCGAAAGAGACCATGCACCTCACAGAGAGTGAGTGTAAACAGGTCAAGCGTTTCGAGCGCGGTGACGGCCTGCTGATGGCAAATGCCAACCACGTTGCAATCCACATTGTAGCCTCGGAAACGGAACACGATTTGCTCAGTACCGACGAGCAAGACCTCATCCGTATCCAAGAGAAAAATATGCAGAAGAAGCAGTAGCGCGAGGGATTCCCTCGCCTACGCTCCCTCTGAGAAAGGAAGTTAAAAGACATGAAGTATCTTCGTCTTTACGACAATCTCTCGCTGATTTTCAATATCTGCGGAGCTATCACACAGGAGCAGGCAGTTCGTTTCTTCGGCGATAAGGAGACCGAGGATAACATCCGCTACTACCTCAAGAAGCTCTCCAGAGAGAGTCTCGTTTTCTACGATGAGAAGGCTGACACTCTGTACTGGAAGGGGGCTGGCGGTGAGAGCAAGGATACCCTGAAGCGTCGCCTCTATGCGTTTTGGGTCGTGGTTGCTGTAGGCAGCGACAACCTCCGCGAGATTGATGTGGCGACCTATCCGTCGCAGCTTTTCTTCATCACCAACGACGGCAAGGCCTTCGATGTTACCTATGTGAAGGCGCGTGTTGACGCGCAGCTTGCGATGCGCGAGCGCAACATCAGCTTCGTGGAAGGCTACGCAGATGAAATCAATCACGTTGCTGTTATTCGCAGTCCGAAGGAAGCGGAAGAGTTCCATTTGAAGGAATACGGTTTCGATACCTACTGCATTTACGACAGCGACCACGTGCCGCATTACACCTCTCTCCGTGACAATGTGAGCGCATAAGGAGTAGCCAATGTGTGACGCATTTTACGACATCGAGGACTTCAAAAAAGACCTGCGCGAAGCCTGTTCGAAACTGAAAGCGCTGCATGGTATCTGCGAAGCTGCACTCCTCCATGTTGAAGATTTGGAGGAATTCAGCTATAAAAAATGGGCGGAAGATGAGGTCCTGCAAGACCTTATCCAAAGCAATTTCAATGAAGTTAGAGCATCATATTGCAGAAGAATTTATGCTTCTTTTGCGGCACTTAATCACTTCTATTTTCGTTCAAATGCACTTGGCAGCATCAACCCCGGCAACAAAGATGCGAAGCAGAACTACGATGAAATTCATGCGAATAGCGGCGAGTTTTATGCTTTCACTGATGGCAGTTCCATCTATGTAAAAACACCTATGATTCCATCCATTTGGGTCAAAAGAAGTTCTCCTCTGAGGTTTGAAAACGCAGCATTTATCTATACTGAATTTCTCAAATATGCAGTACGTGATACGCTCTCTGCTATTGCAGAACAGCTCCCAAGATTAGGCGAGAAGACCATCAATTATCTCTTCGTTTACAACAAAGCGGATGGGCGGGTTACGGACGGCGACAACCACGATTGCAAGTCTGTAACCGATTCGATTTGTATGTTTACCCTCGGCGGCGACAGTGGTACTACGGCGGATTTTGTTTATGCGACGGCTATCGTACCGGCTGAAGAGCTCCCCGAAGGCACGTATATTGCAGTAGCACCTGAGCGAAAACACTACCTCGGCGAAGCAGAGATACTTTCCGCCTTTCAAAAGCAACTTCGCACCAACCAAAACACCCCCTCTGACTTTAAGGGTAGCATATAGGTTTTAGCGAGAAGACCAGTAAAGCCTTGGAAAATCGAACAATTTTGCGGTTTCGATGGCACGGAAACTTTACCCTCCGAAATTAACCTCAGAAACTATCTACACCTCAGCACCACGAAAAGTAGCAAACAAAAACAGTTAATGAAAATTGAACCTCATGGAAAGAGAAAAGTTCGTTCCGGTAAGCACCGACGAGAGAACAATGCACCAAAATGATATTCACTCAAAGCCAGCCAAAAGATGCTCATTCTTCAATCTTGATAAACGCCAAGAACATCGCCATCGTTCCGGTAAGCACCACGATAGAAAGAGGCACCAAGACAAAATCTCACTCGGCTCAAACTGAGGACTCAACTCTCTTAGATAGCTTAAAAGCCATGGAAAGAAAAAGAGTGAACAACTTTGCCGACTCGCTGTTTAAGTTGGACACGACTTAACTTGCTAAGAAAGCAAAACATTGCGGCTGTTTCCCACCAAAACAAAACTCACCTCCAAGGCAGTTTTGATTTTCAATCTATCTTCGAAAACTACGGTTGGTACTTTCAAAGAATTCAACTTCATGTCTCAACAGTCATTATCCACCACTCCCCCGGCTTTCCTTTCGGCTTTGTAATCCAAACCAGCGTTCAGGGAAAAACTGAAAATCACATCTGCATCAATCATAATTGTGTATTGCTCAGGACGCTTGGCTTTCAGGCATCAAAAAAGCGTTTGACTTAAATGTCATGATGTTTCAATGCGATGGACGAAAAGGACTGAATGGGACAGCAAAATAAAATCTCAACGCGATAACTGAATGACTCAATTCCGTGCGAAGCGCGGGTAGATGGCAACAGCGAAGCTGGGAGTCTTTGTTCCGCCAGCGTCGCTTCGAGAGAAAAAACAGAAATCTAACAGGAGGTGTCAAAAAAATGGCTCAACCGATTTTGAAAGCAAAAATTCTATATGACGTCTCACTTGGTCTGTCAACTCCACGGAGCGTGCTGAGTGTTTTGAGTTCATCTCCCAGCAATGTCTATCGCATCCTCCGTGATTATGAAGAAGACGGCCTCATTCGTATGCGAACCTTTACCATCGAAAAACGTGGTCGAAAACTGATTCGGAAATATTACGTCATCACAAAGAAGGGTGTTGAAAAACTTCTGACGGATTATCTTGAATTCTATCCTTGGCTTTCCGGCTATGAGATTGATTGTGCCACCCGCATTCCTTTGACTGGCGGAGCGGTCATTAAGCCTGAAAGACGAAACCGTCTGATGAAGATGGCCGTGTCAACTGTGATGATGAATGAGGTCATCGGTCCCGTTGCTCCCGTTCTCGTTGAGGGAAGAGATGGCGAGAAAAACACGTGGTATGGTTTTCTGAGGAACAACTGGGGCAAAGAGTATGTCGGCGAAGCACAGTTTTTGGACAGCGTTGCTGTAAAAAAGATGTTTGTGGCAAGAAGTGATGAGGCTCCCAAAGACATCTTTTCGGACAGATACACGGGGCTCATGCTTGGTGCATACAACCGCGCTCTCGTTTATGTACCGGCGAATGAGGGAATGACGTGGCGCGAAGACCGCGTACATAGAGAAGTCCAGACAATGAACTCTGTCTGTGGCACTCTCCACTCCCCTCTCCGTGGTTCAAACGGAATCATCCTCATTCCGAACGTGAAAGAATTCAAAGACCTGTACTTTGATGCACAGGGAGTGCGAGGGACAGAAGGTGTTGGAAAACTGGGAAGTCAGATGGACCATCTGTGGCTTGTCCCAACGACCTATATCGGCCTTGGTCAGTTAAAGCGAATCGCATATGAGGATTTGACTGCGAAGCGTGACGAAGTTATTGAGTCCGCTGTGGAAAACGTTGGACTTCTTCGCAATAAGAACTCTGTGTTTCCGCTTATGGACTCGGAAGGCAGATGGTATGCGTATGGAGCTGACTTGGACATCTGTGTAGTACAGCAGATGAAGATTTATCAGGGCAGAAAACCGGATATGAAAATTGGCATCGTCTGCTATCAGTGGCAGACCGCGTACTATGACCAACTATTTGAGGATGTCCGGTATCTGATTTTGCAGTAGCGGTCAGATGGCAATGTGCAGCGTGTTGTTTCAAATCTGTGCTGTTCAGTCAACAAAAAAGACCGCGAAGCGGAGAGATGGCAGATGGCTGCCCCGACGAAGTAAAAAAAGGAGATGATGAACTTGAGTGAAACAAAGAGAGCAACACTTGATGGCGTTGTTGTTCGTGATATTATCCGCTTGTATCTCGAAGAGCACCCAACAGTCTCGCAGGCTGATATTGCAAGAGGTCTTGGTATTGAACCGACCGCGCTCTCTCGTTTTCTCCGGATGAGCCGAGTGAGTCCAAAATTGGACTGGGAGCCTTACATCAAAAAGCTGAGTGAGGACATCGACTATTGGGCTTATGTAGAGAGAACGACAAAAGTACGTGAGTTGCTGAATGAACAACAGCAGAAATCTGTGAATGCTGAATTCATCGCGGCTCTGTGCAGGAAGTATTCTGTCGAGGAAATCATTCCTGAGTCAATGCGGAAGCGCAATCCATCGCATCCGTACTATCTGGCGCACGCAGAGGGCGGCGCAGATATCAGCATTGTCAATCCTGCTGACGTGAACGAGTCATGGAACTTCATCTACTGTCGTGGAAAGGTGAACATCGGAAACGGAGACTTTCTGAGGTTCACGATGTTCAGCCCCGAATGTTCCAAGTCTCATCTCATTCTGGTGACAAAGAGCGAGGAAACTTTCGAAGACGCAACTGAACTGATGCGTATTGGAAAGGCATATGGAGACGGCGTTATGTCTGGCTCTGTACTGTTGCTGAAAGATGGCACTATCGCACGGGAATATACACACGGAGACTTGGCGCTGTATCGTCTCTCCTCTACAGCTTGTGTAGAGGGTGGAAAGGCTACGCGGTCTATCGTCCCCCCTGCTAAGTGATGTCTTCAGGCACAGGATGGGGACAGGCTCGCGGCGGGTTGGTCGGTTCGGCAACCTGACACATCCTGCGTGGCCGTGGCTCTGGTGGTTCGATTCTCCACATTGATGTGCGAAGCTGAGGCGTCAGTCTCCATCAGCTCACGACAATCTTCGACATATTCCTGACTCCACATCGCGTGGAAAACAAATCTCATTTCTGAAAGAGAGGAAAGCTCGATATGGATATGACTTGTAAGTGCGGCAGCACAAAATTCTTCACGAAAGCAAATGGTACACAGACCGGCCTGTACTGTGCCGAATGTGGCAAATGGCAGAAGTGGCTCGGCAAGAGTGAAGTCCGAGTTTTTGAGCATCAGGCCGACGACCTCTATGGACGGCTGCTCCGGCGCATCAACGAGAGCGCCATCAAGGTCTCTACAGTGCGGGCGCCCCATCAGTATATGTCAGCGGTCGGAACCAAGGAGCTGACCCGTATTCTGCAGGAAGAGTTCGGCATCCAGCCCAAGGAGAACAAAACATGAGAGACTATGACTTCGACAGAAAGGTCTTCGACAGCCAGTGGGCCTTCCCTTTCACAGTTCTACAGTACGTCTTCATCATTGGCTTTGTCCTGATGTGTATTGCTGTGGCGCTGGGCGCCATGACTGACCTACATATCACAGTCCCAACATTTGTGGTGTGGCTGCTGTGCATTTCGTTCGTTGGCTTTCCTATCGTTACTGTCGTGAAAGTTGGATACAGCCGGCTGCTCCGCTGGAGCGAACTGAAAGAGCGTGATGGCCGCATCTGCTATGACCGTGTGGTTCAAGCTGAGTATACGGCTGCCGGTCGTTCCGAGGAGTACAACATCTATGAGGTGTGTAAGCTCACAAGTATAAGAATGACCAGACGTTATCTCATCATCGAAGGTGATATCCGAAGAGCTGTCGTCAGCTTCGATGAGAAGATGGTCTTCAGCGAAATCATCAGCTCCGTCAAAATACCGCGAGCCTATGAGGACATGGAACAGCTCGCAAATCTGAAACAGTAAGAACTCGGCATCGCCGATTCTCAATAATTTTAACAGGAGGATACCCCTATGAAGAAAATTTTCAAAATCGCACTGGTGGCTGGCGCCGCCTGCCTCGCCGGAAAGCTGCTACTGTCTGCTGTCGCTCCCAAAATCGACGTGACCGTGGTGGCGGACCGCTGGGACCCCGACCCCGATACCGGCAAGGACGAAGACGACGCACCTGTGGATTCCGCCGAGCAGAATGCAGCGCCGGAGCCGGAAGCAGAGACTCCCGTGAGCGAGGAACCCGCCCCTGCGCCTGAGTCCAGCGAAGCCTGCGAAGCGGATGCAGCCGAAGGTGACGTCGCACAGCCCGCTGATGCTGATGTGCCTGCGGATGCCGAGCCTGCGGAAGATGCGCCCAAGGCTGAGACACGCGCTCCCCGTCGGCAGAACAAGGCTAAGTCAGCCAAGGAGAACGCTGACGCCGAGTAAAGGTGTCGAATATAGCCGAGTAAGCTATACATGACGGAGGTGGTAGAGCCGTGGAGGAACAATTCATTTTTGCAACTCCTCATTGCTACATAGAAGAGCAGAATGTGAGTGGACGCACGCTCTACTGCCTCCGTGAAAAAGGAACCAATCGCATCGTCATCATCAACACGATGACGGACAAAGAAGCAAAAGACATCTCCGGTTATCTTCGTGAGGCTGTCGCCATGCGTGATATTTGCCCAGCGTTCTTTACGCCGGACAATGGAGACGAGTTCTTGGAAATTGAAGGACGAGTGAGTTGGCAGGATGATACGCAAATCATCTTCCGCTATGATGTATTTTTGAAGCTGTACTTATGAGCCATGAGCTCATTTGAGGGTGATGCCGAGACAGTCGGCAAATAGATGTGACCCAGAGAGGAATATCAAGGTGATAGACATGACAAGAAAAGGACTGAACAATTCCGAAATCAAGCACGTTACCATGCCGGATGTGACCGGTGACGATAAAATCATCAACACGCTCTGCGCGAGGCCTTTGGCCTATAACAGTGCGTTCATGACACAGGTTTACCTGTGGCTGGAGGATACCGGTAAGGATACCTGTGAACGCCGCGTAGCGTTCCACCTGCCCGAAGTCCATGAGCCTCGGCAGAAGAAGCAGACCGGCAACGTGCTGAAGTTCGAGCTGCCGCAGAAAGCACAGGATAGACAGCGCCAGTTCTTCTCCATCATGGACGTCGCTGACAACATCATCTCAAGGGAGTCTATGGAACCGTTTATGTCTCTTGATGGCGGCAACTATGTTCCTTACCGCATCGTTTCCGGTCATGTCTTCAAAGAGGACAAGGACTCCATCATCTACGAGGTGGATGAGGCGCTGGTCATCTACGGTCTCGACCGTCTTTACCGTTGGCTCTGTGTCCCCGTCGGTGTGCTGCTGCAGGAAGCAGAGAAGCCTGACACCATGGACGACGACTTCTATCATGTGGTCTACATGGCCGACTCCGAGGATTTGGAGGCACGTCGCATCTTCGACTACGAAAATATAGGCGGCATCCCCATGAGCGAGACCATCTGTGAAGATGACGACGGAACTTTCTATGACCTTGAGGCGATGCTGGGTTTTCTGCTGGATGAGGTTATCGGCGACGACTACGATGATGAGGAGGAATACGGCGCCGAAAACGAGTACAATCCGTTCGACCCCGCCGATGCTATGGATTCCATCGCCATTCCCTGCACGCTGTGTATCGAAAAGGACAGCAATGGGAATAAGCAAATTGTCTTGAGAGACGAAGATGATGGTACACACATTAAGGTCTTTGATACTGAGGACACCAACAGTCCCCTCTTCCCCGTCTCTGAAAAGCGGTCTGCCGGTTTCCTCTCTATGCTGAATGACATTTGCGATGAGCGTGAGTTGTTCCTGCCCGACTTGTTCAAGAAGAAGGGCGATGTGTTATTCATCGTGTTTACCCCCGAAGAGTACGTCAAAGAAATTCCTGATGACGACGGCGTTCGTGTTGAGACTGTCGAAGTCCATGTCCCCGTGGATGCTGACCTGTGCTTTGCTGTCTATACCCGCCAGCAGTGGGACGAAGCTAAGGAGACTGCAGGTCACGGAGAAAATGGCTGGCACCTGTAAGTAGCCTTTTCTTCTGCTGTGGGTTGGATGCCAGCGTTGAAGTTTACTGCTATCTACGGTTTCTGACTTGCAACGGGATGCGATTCCCTTCATCCGTGCCTCCTGTGAGCTTGCTCACGGGGGTTGAGATGTGTGGGGTATGTCCCATCATGGCCGACAGCCTTCAGGACGCGCCTGCGGGCCCTGAGACGGATTTCAGGGGCTATTTAAGATTTGATGTGGGAAACCCACAAAAAGTCTTATAGCCACAGCCACACCGACGTATGTAAGCACCTCAGGTAGAGGGAGTGGATGCACCTGCGGGTTTTCCCAGCTCGCAGCTCTGCCAAGCATACGCCGAGGTAAGGGAGACATTACCGCCTCCTCCGGAGGTGAGACACTACTATGAAAGGAGATGAGCGCACATGACGATGGTCTATGTGCAAAACAAAGACGGTAAACCTTTGATGCCGACAACTCGCTATTGTTATGTGCGCCTTCTCCTGAAGGAGAAGAAAGCACGAGTTGTTTGCACTACCCCGTTTACCATCCAGTTGAACTATGATACCCCTGATATTACCCAAGACTTGATTCTTGGCATCGACCCCGGCAGAACGAACATTGGTGTCGCTGTCGTCAAGGAGGACGGCCAATGCGTGTTCTCCGCACATCTGGAGACGCGCAATAAGGACGTACCTCTTCTGATGCAGAAGCGTGCTGGTTTCCGTAAGCAGCATCGCACGTTGGATAGGCGCCGTAAGCGTCAGCGTCGTGCGAAGGCTGCGGGAACCACCATCACCGATGGTTCTGTCGAGAGATTGCTCCCCGGCTATGAGAAGCCCATTGTGTGCCACCATATCCGCAATAAGGAGGCGCGGTTCAATAACCGTTGCCGCCCTGTGGGATGGTTGACACCTACAGCAAATCACCTGCTGCAAACCCACATCAACCTGATTGCAAAGGTTGCGAAGTTCTTACCTATCACGAAAGTGGTGGTGGAGCTGAACCGCTTTGCATTCATGGCGATGGATAATCCCAATATCCGTCGGTGGGAGTACCAGCAGGGGCCGTTGTACGGACTGGGTTCCGTGGAGGATGCGGTGTACGCACAGCAGGATGGACATTGCCTGTTCTGCAAGAAGCCCATTGACCATTACCATCATGTTGTTCCACGCCACAAGGGTGGAAGTGAGACGCTGGCTAACCGGTGTGGGCTCTGTGCGAAGCACCACGACCTCGTCCACACGGACAAGGCGTGGGCGGAGAAACTGGTCACACGCAAGGGAGGTATGAATAAAAAGTACCATGCCTTGAGCGTCCTGAACCAGATTATCCCGCATCTCATGGAGTATCTCGGAAACGAGACGCTCTACGATGTTTATGCCACGGATGGACGTTCTACCAAGGGGTTCCGCATCGCCAAGAACGTACCGAAGGAACATTACACGGATGCCTATTGTATCGCCTGTTCCATCTTGGACACAGATATTGAGGTCTCCACACCTGTCGAACCCTTTGAGCTAAAGCAGTTCCGTCGGCATGACCGGCAATCCTGCATACGCCAAATGGTTGACCGGAAGTACATTCTGGATGGAAAGGTGGTTGCTGCAAACCGGCACAAGGCTTTCGAGCAGGAATCCGATAGCCTGCAGGAGTTCCGTGAGGCTTACGGCGATGCTGCGGTATCGCAGCTCACCGTGAAACCTCACTCGCCCCAGTACAAGGACATGGCTCGTATCATGCCGGGGGCGGTGATGGATTTCGGTGGCGCTGTCGGGATTTTTCAGGGGTCGGAAGGCTTCCATAACGGCAAGCCGGACTACTATAAATCTACGAAAGGAGAACGGGTTTTAACGAGGAGATGTGCGCTTCTCGCACAGAACGCAGGCATGGTTTTCATTCCCGCCTGAAAACAAAGTTTTGTGGGAAAACACATCGAATCTTAAATATCCGATTTCCGATTTCAGGTAGGAGTGGCAGGCATCGCTTCGCAGCGGAGCCTCGTCCTCTACCTGAGATACCTGCTCCTTCAGCCAGCACCCCTGCACGACAGCCCAAGCCACACGCTTCCTTTACCCAAAGCAAATCTTTTCAACAAGGAGAATCTCATATGGAAAAAGAAGAGCAGGCAAATAAATTATCTGAACTCCGTAGCAGGTGGGCATCAATGCTTTCGAAATGCCCGCCAAAAGAACTGCTCGATATTGAGGGCGATGTAAGTGACCGCGCCAATAGAGATAATATCGTTTATGTTTACAGTTCTGATGTAGATGCTGGTGACATTGTAGCTGGAGGCGCAAGGCGGGCAAAGGGTTCGCTTCTGTTTAGACACTTCGTTTTCTATGAAAAGGAAAAATCAGGTCGAGAGCGTGAGCGCATGATAGATGGAGGATGTGTCGCATTGTGCTGGGGCGTGTTTAGCCGGCTGTATGCCGGCAGTGCGTGTGACTTCAACCTGTGCGAAAACACCTTCGTCAATCCAGATACGAGACCCATCCCGTTGTCAGAAGAAGAGAAAGCTCAAAGGCAAAACGCCAGAGCGGTTGCAAGTTCAGAAGGACGCTTCGTTATCTTTTCGCCAAAGCGCGACTTCGAGAATTTCCGTGATGACCCTTGGCTTAGATGCAATGTTGAGCATGAGATGTTCGAAGTGTTTAATGCTGAGGGACGGCGCGTTGGAAAAGGTGCGGTATTCAACGCAGAATCTATTTACAGCACCAGCAAGAATATAAGGCCGTGTTCATCAGTGTTGTCGTTTACGACGAATGAGTACAACCCCGTTCCACCTTTGTATTGGGCCGACAGACTTGATGGTAAAAGTTTGGAGGACAGGAAAAGGCTGCGGTACATGAAGGAGAGAATGAGAAAAGACCGCGTAATTGTTCTTGCCTACACGCCAACCTTCTGCGGAGATTTTGAGGCATTCGGATATGCCTCAGTCCAAGAAGACCTTCCACAAAAAAGCGAGGCTGACGAATGTGGGGCCGATGTTATCAAGGAGTATCTGTTTACACCACTTGGGTTCATCCCCACATCAGAGGACGCTCCGGCCTGTCCTATGGAACCTTTATCATGTTCGTTGGGCAAATCATGTCCGATGTGGAAACTCGCAGTAGAACTCTATCCTAAAATCACCGTTGAGTATCGGCCACGTTTTAAGGGCGACTCCAAAGAGCCGGTATGGGTGCTCTCTACCGATGCGCCACATGGCGAGTTCATGACGTATACAGCATCCGGAGAACCGTATTGTCGCTGCATCACGTTGTACGCAAACGCCTTTTGGGGTAACGGGGATGAGGATTGATGCCATACGACAAGTTCCACTACCAAGTTGGTAGGCCAGTACCGGCAACGATGCCGGAGTCATCGTATAACTAAACACTCATTTGTTTTTGACAGCGAGTTGTGATAGTCTTAGAACAGACGTACTAAACAGTAAAAATTTTCAGTGTGAGGAGTGATTCGAATTGTGAGAACAATCAACAAAGCGAGTCCGGTATGGCGGCGCATTCCATTCATCGGATGGAGCTGGCCTGCGGGGTGGGGCGCTGCGGGAAGTTGAGTTGTTCGGAAATCCCGAACAACTGCCGTGTTCATGGCGCTCCGAAGACTTCGACGAACTATTCGGAGTTGCCGGAAAGTTGCGAAGCTCAACCTGCGAAGCGGGCCTGGGCGGAGGGGCGGCCTGCGGCGAAGCACAGCTCTACGATGCCCTACCTGAAAAGATAGACAGAACAAGCGCACTGCAAGCACCATGTGGTGGACGCAGGATGCCGTCTCAAGCAAGTTACCGGCAAATTAAACGTCGAACATACTTCCCTGCAAAACGCCCGCATACGCCATCAAAACAGCACTACGAGCGCTTCGAGAGCCGTTCATAGCAAATTGCCGGCAAGTTAAATTCCCAAGCACAACCCTCCCCACAACACACGTCCACATCTTTGAGGAGAGATAGAAAACATGGAAGAGAAGAAAATCGAAATCACCCGCAAATACCTCGCACAACGCGAAAAGCTCCCCCTGCACTTCGGGCTGAGTATCGCAGCCTTTCTCGGCTGTATCCTCGGATTCTCTTTGCTGTATTGGTACAGCAAAGGCAAGGAGCTTTTTGACTCCATGCACATGGAGACCATCGGAGTTGTATCTGTTGGTCTTGTCATCGCCTTCATTGCACCTTTCTGCGTTGGTGCTATCGTGAAAACTGGCGCAAGGCTTCATGAGATTATGAGAGGGCGTGTCAAGGTGGATAAGCTCACTGTCACGGAAGTGGAGGAGCTGGAAAACGAGCGTTTCCGCATTACGCTGCGGACGGATGGGGCTGATGCTATCCCCTATGCTGTCTATGGCAGCCCCAGCACATTGGAGGATGCCCGTGCCGGTGAGAAGGCTTATGTGGTCTATGTAGGGAACGGAACACGCTCTTCCAAGCCGGCACTTATCGGCCATGTGGACAGGTTCTATGTGCAGGGCGGAACAAAGTACCTGTAGAACGCAGCAACTACATGAGCAAAATATTTTGTCAAGTTCCAAATTCGCAATCACGACCGCACACAACGGCTGAAAGCGTGGTACACTCGAACAAATAGGCGCAGCGTGCGGAAATTTGTTCGATTTTTGTTCGTGTTTGACTTGACAAAATATCAAACTGTGGTAGTATAGAACTATAGGGCGCGGGTGCTTTTGCCGTGATGAGATTTGGACCATTTCTTTTGCCAAAAAAGACTGCAACACCCTCCGTTGTGATATGTTCCGTAACCATAAGTTCAATGTGCCATTGAAAAAAGTTTCGCAAGCATCGTCTTTCTACCCGCGCCCCCTCCTCTCTCAGTGCCACGGGAATACCACCCCCGTGCTTCCGTTGTCTCCCCAGTGGACGAATGGCTGGATGCCACACTGCAGAGTTTTGGAGGATGCACCTTTCAAAAAAAATATTGTGCCTTTTTCAACCTGCGGCCACGGGCATAGGCTTCAAATTCCCCCTCTGCTCTTCCCCTTTCCCCAAAGGGCCGCCGCAGGCTGTCCTTTCACTTGGCTTCGGCGGTGCTGCAGGTTCATACCTCGCCTGCACTTATCGGCAACACCCCTTACGCCGATGCGAATGGTCTGAGTACCACGCCGCCGAAGCCCTTTCAGTAGTAACGGGACGACCGCAGGTTGAAAAGGGCATGATATAGCTCTCTCTTGTGGCTCTCACGAGCCGTGGACGGCAAGGAAGGGCTTGCATGATGTCCTTGCTCCTATAATTGAAGAAAGGAGGAAAAACTTTATGAAGAAACACATCAAGTTCAAGCACATCATCGTGGGCTGTATGATGGCCGCTATTCTGGCGGTCCCTGTTATGGCCTTCGCTGCGCCTAACGCAAGTGACGCGGCTGCCGCTGATACGCCCGCTGTGACTGAGCAGGCTCCGGATATCGCCGATAGCGCGACTCTCCCCGATGCCGCTCCTGCGGACGACGTTCAGGCCGAGGCTCCTACCGCTGGCGATGCAGAGCAGCCCACTGAGGCTGATGGCAACACCGCACTCGACCCCGCTGTGGGTGGCGAGACCGGTGAGACCGGCGATACGGATACCGATGTCCAGCCTGCTGATAGCGAAACCACTGATGACACCGCTGCTTCCGGCTCCAGCACTCCCGTGTATTATTACATCGTGGGCGGCTGCGTCGTGGCTCTGGGTGTGGGCTTCTACATCGCTCTGTCCCTGAAGCAGAAGCGCCGTTAATCGAAGCTACCAAATTTATCGGCAAGGCCGCCGCAACAAGTTTCCCCGATAAGGTGAAGAACAGTTGCGGCGGCTTTTTCCCCGGCAAAATTAAAACGGAGAGATGGCTGAGTGGTCGAAAGCACCGGCCTTGAAATCCGGCGATGTTAAAAGCATCCGTGGGTTCGAATCCCACTCTCTCCGCCACAAAAACGAGTACGGACGGTATAACCGGAATTTACGCCTGTGGAGATGCATGGTCATCGTGGAAGCAGGAATACCCTGTTGGCTGGTCAATCATGTGAGAGATGATACCGGCACCTTAGGGGACCTGAATATGCCTGTGACGGGTATACAAAGCCCTGAGACAACAGGGGTGTATACCCGGATGGCCTGCCTCACATTCACATGGTGCGGCATATAAGACCCTGAAACAGCAGAGTTGTATACCTGTTCTGTCAAGACCGTCAATACCCTGCCCTGCGTATAACCCCCAAAAAATAACAGGGTTATATAGACCTATCCGAAGCCTTGAACTGTTGGACAATCCCCAGAATTGAAAAGTGTGCAATGATTGCACACTTTTCTGGGACAAACAAAACGAAAAGAAAGGACAAAGAGATATGAACACGCGAGACATCCAAGATGAACTGCGCTACTATGCCGGCTTTATCTTCGCACACCACAAAATCTGTGCTCGCTATCAGCCAGACGAATCCGGCACGACGGTAGAGTACACGGATACCGACGGTCAGAAGTTCAACATCCTTGAGGTTTGTAAGGATGATGAGCGCTACGAAGATATGCTGGATACCCTGCTGGTCAGCAAAATGGCAAAAGCCAAAGTCACAGAGCGCTACGCACGCACACTAAAACGACTCAGACAAAAAGGTTTCTGTCACGAGAGAAACGTGGTCGAGCTGAGAAGAGCATTCAGTGCCAGAAAGCCCTATGCTCTCAACGCCGCTACGCTGTGGAACACCGTCATGCTGGTCGGTGAGAATGAAAACATCCATATCACAGACGAGATGTGGTACGAGTGCTTCGACAGACTCCTTATCGTTAAGGACTGGAAGCTGCTGAAAGAACAGGACAGGTCGATTATACACTTCTGCATCGACAATATGTATCTCATATATATGTTCATGGACGATGTTCTCGCACAGGCTGTGACGGAGATGCGTTTTAACGATGCGATGAAGAACCTTTGTAATGAGAAGCACCTGTTCACAAAGGATGAATGCCGGCAGCTCACGCAGAAGACCTGCGAAAAGCTCACCGAGGAGATAAACGACTTCTACGCTGAACAGCGTAAGGAGTTCGAGGTTGGAAAAGCCACGATAGAGTTCCTGTCGAGCGAGGGCGAACGGCTGGCAAAAGAGTTGTCGGCACTCAGGCGCGAGAACAAGGCGCTGGAGAAGGAGTGCTACCAGCTCCGCAAGGAAAACGGTACGCTTGGTGAGGAGCTGGCGCGGGCTGCTGCGGCGGGGTACGACGATACGCCTGCTCCCCTACCTGAGCCGGAAGACCTGCCGGAAGATACCGCAGAAGACATTGAGGATGTCGAAGTTCCCAATATTGATGACCTCCCCACCCTGCCTCAGACCGGCATCCTGTTCGTGGGTGGACACCCAAACTTCCTCAAGAAGCTCAAGGAGTGTTATCCCAACTGGTCGTATATCGTAAGCAAAAACGCACCGGAGAGAATGAAGCAGTACGACAAGCTGACAATGTGTTTCATCTACAGTGAGCACATGGGACATCCTCTCTATAACGGTGTCATCAATGAACTCCGTAGCTGCGATACGCCTTACAGCTACATAAGAGGAACCAATCTGGAACGTGTCATTAGGGAAATGCGTCTTGACTATGCGGAAGCATATAGAAACAATAAGGGGGACGAGAACAATGATTGAGCTGATTTCTGCTGAGACAAGGCCGGTCTACATCGGATACAACAAACTGGCTGCAGACGTCGCAGAGGCAACCACGGAAGCCATGACCGGCGCGGACTATACCGCATTGCAGGCTACTATCAAATACCTTTGGTTCATGGTGATTCTGCTGGCGGTTATCGCACTGCTCGCGCTGGTGGTGGCTGTTATCGCCAAAGGACGTGCAGACCGGCTGGACCGACAGCTCAATGGTACACGCCGTGGCTTCGAGAGCCGCATCGACGACTTTGAGGATGACTATGACGACGATGGATATAGCGATGACAGTGATGACGAGGGGGATGAGGACTATGATTGAGGACATTATGGTCGGCGTCCTGTCGCTGGTGAAAGCCTTCGGTGTTGTGTTCTTTCTGCTGTGTCTCCTGTGCGTCATCATCCTGTCTATCTTTGCATTGGTGGACAGGCACAGCCGAAGCAAAACCACGGGCAAGATTATGAGCAAGGTTGGAGAACTCACCGGGATGCCTTCTGATGATATTGATGTAGAACAGAGTCGGGAAGACTATGGTCCTATGGTACTGAGCCTTGTCGCTCTCCCCGCCATGCTGCTGGCTGCATCCGGAATGCTTTATCTTATTCTTTCCCTGTTGGGTGCTTTCGGCAACTGAAATGCTGGCTGTATTCATTGGGCTGCTGGTTATCATCGCCTTTGCAGCTTTCATTAACAAAACTTGAGGAGTGAGCAAAATGTCTGATAATAAGCGTCACATTGCAATCGTCATCTTCGCACTGGTCGCAGTCCTTCGCTGCGTGGTCGGCATCGTCTTCTATGCCGATAGAATGTTTGGCTTTGCTGCAGAAGCTGTCAGTGAAAGCGTTTTGGCGCCGGCCAATGCTATCGCTGCGGTTCTGTTCATGCTGACAGCTATTTGGCTCACCGTGGTCGAGTACAAAAGCATGAAGGGAGACTATACACAAAAACAATAGCGCAAATTTGTTCGCTCAAGGGTCTTGTCAAAATATCTGGTTGGTGTTATAGTAGAGATGTAGCAAAAAATGACAAGTCCAGCTCATGCTATTTTCTTTTTTGAGCGTAAACTTGCCAAAATATCGAAACCATGTAATAGTTGGAGCAAGGAGTGAGAGAGTTGAATCTTAAAGAGTGGACGGGCAGCAAGGTGGTATCCGTCGTGATGCTGACTATTACAGCCGCTATTGTGCTGGCGCTGGATGCCGTGGTGCTTTTCATCGGCTTTGGTGATGGCAACATCGCCAACCTCGATAAGATGGATTTCGGCATCATCAAAGGACTGTTCTCCGGTCTGATTGCTGGCGAGGTCGGCAAAGGACTCTCCATCTTCTCTTGGGTTTGTGTGGCACTGGCTGCTATCTGCATCCTCGGCGTTATCCGTCGGTTCTGTCCCTACTTCTTTAACTCCATGAAGGTCGTCCGAGGCTGGATGACCTACGGCCAACTCAAGAAGGTTGTCCGCACCGAAGTCTTCGGTGAGCCTATCGAGTTTGAAGATATGCTGGGTGGCGACTTTGGCGTACTGGTCGGCTCCTCTGAAAACTGGGCAAACGATAATGATGTCCGCTGGCTCTGCTTCTTCACCAAGGGCGAGCTGTCATTGGCGGAGAATAATGCCGCCTGTCGTCCGGTCTGTATCCCCTCTCGTTTCGTCCGTTATCTAAACCTCAAGCAGATGAAGGTATCCGACGGGCAGCTCAAAATGTATCGACCCGTCACTGCCTTCGAGCTTGTTCTCTTCGATGGCCGTGCTATCACAGTTGGCTTCGCCAAGCCGGAAGCGGTCTCAGCTCTAAAATATGAGGTCATGTCGATGCTTCCCAATGCGGAGTGCGTCGAGGATGGAAGCATCGGGCGCCGTGATTACCGCAAACTCCGTTGGGAGTTCAATAAAAAGTATAGCTTCCGTATCAATGCATTCAGGAGCGATTTCCTGAGCTGATTTTCTTCCTGTTTTTTTTGTAATCTCGGACTTGTCAAAATGTCACGTTCGTGTATATGTAGCCACAAAAAGAAAGAAGTTACAACAGTAAGAAAGGAGAGTAAATCGCATGAACACAAACACAAACTTGGTTCACGTCATCGCCATTGACGACAGTGGCGGCGTCGTCGTCTCGGAGGACAAGACCGTGCTTGTACGCGAGCTGGTGCGGCACTACACCCCGACGTGGCAAGGTAAGGCCGATGCCTGCCGGAACGCCGGCGCACACTACAGCTTGCTGCAGGACGTGTCCGCACTGCTGAACTCCCTCGGCATCGAGCACTGCGTCTTCGTGGACAATACGGAGTTGGTGGTGCTGGGGCCGGCCTACGCAGAGTCTTACGGTGAGCCGCCTGAGCCCTACGACAACGCCCCGCCTGAGGACGGACCTCCCGACGAACGCGATACGCCGGAAGGTGGTGATGAGGCATGAGGCCCTTTGAGCCGTATCCCTACGATTCCAAACCTCGCAACTACGACAAATCGCCTTGGAGCTACCGCGTCATTGATGATGTTTTCGTGGAGCTGGCAAACGCCATTGTAAAACAGGCCGCAGCCGACTACATGGCAGCTCTGAGGCTGATGGTCAAACGCGACCCCTTGGATAATAGCTATATCTCGGCACTGAAGAAGAAACAGGACGCTGAAGACTTCTTCAATTCCCTTTGGTTCGCGGAATTGACCACCTATGACCCCAAGACACTCGTTATTCAGCTCCGCGCAACGGTCAAAGTAGACCTGATGGAGCGTGAGCGTGAACAGCGGCGGAGGTCCGCATAAACAAACCTCATATTATGAATACATTTTAGATTTTAAGCTCAGACAAAAGAGGTAAATTCAAGTCCCCCAAGGAGGGCTTAAACAACCCTCAGATTATTTAAGGCTATTTAAGATTTGATGTGGGAAACCACCAAAAAGTCTAATAGCCACAGCCGCAACGACGTATGTAAGCACCTCAGGTAGAGGGAGTGGATGCACCTGCGGGTTTTCCCAGCTCGCAGCTCTGCCAAGCATACGCCGAGGTAAGGGAGACATTACCGCCTCCTCCGGAGGTGAGACACTACTATGAAAGGAGATGAGCGCACATGACGATGGTCTATGTGCAAAACAAAGACGGTAAACCTTTGATGCCGACAACTCGCTATTGTTATGTGCGCCTTCTCCTGAAGGAGAATAAAGCACGAGTCGTCAGCTCTACCCCGTTTACCATCCAGTTGAACTATGATACCCCTGATGTTACCCAAGACTTGATTCTTGGCATCGACCCCGGCAGAACAAACATCGGTGTTGCCGTCGTCAAAGAGGACGGCCAGTGCGTGTTCTCCGCACATTTGGAGACGCGCAACAAGGATGTACCCCTTCTGATGAAGAAGCGTGCTGCATTTCGGAGAAACCACCGTACGTTGGGCCGGCGCAGGAAGCGTCAGCGTCGTGCGAAGGCTGCAGGGACTACCGTGGAGAACGAGTCCATCAAAAGACTTCTCCCCGGCTACGAGAAGCCCGTTATTTGTCACCATATCCGCAACAGGAAGGCACGGTTCAATAACCGTTGCCGCCCTCAAGGATGGTTGACACCCACGGCGAATCATCTGCTGCAGACCCACATCAACCTGATTGCTAAGGTCGAAAAGTTCCTGCCCATCACAACAGTGGTGGTGGAACTGAACCGCTTCGCTTTCATGGCGATGGATAATCCTAATATTCGTCGGTGGGAATGCCAGCAGGGGCCGTTGTACGGATTGGGCTCCGTAGAAGATGCGGTGTACTCACAGCAGGATGGGCACTGCCTGTTCTGCAAGAAGCCCATCGACCATTACCACCATGTTGTTCCTCGCCATAAAGGTGGGAGCGAGACACTGGCAAATCGGTGTGGGCTTTGTGTGAAGCATCACGACCTCGTTCATAAGGATAAGGCGTGGGCGGATAAGCTGGTCACACGGAAGGAAGGTATGAACAAAAAGTACCACGCCTTGAGTGTCCTGAACCAGATTATTCCACACCTCTTGGAGTACCTCGGAGACGAAACTCACTACGATGTCTACGCCACGGATGGACGTTCTACCAAGGGCTTCCGTATCGCCAAGAGCGTTCCGAAAGAACATTACACGGATGCCTACTGTATTGCGTGTTCAATCTTGGACACCGATATTGAGGTCTCCGTACCTGTCGAACCTTTTGAGTTGAAGCAGTTCCGCCGGCATGACCGGCAGGCCTGCATCCGCCAAATGGTTGACCGGAAGTATCTTCTGGACGGCAAGGTCATTGCTGTGAACCGGCATAAGGCTATCGAGCAGAAGTCCGACAGCCTGCAGGAATTCCGTGAGGCTTACGGCGATGCTGTGGTATCGCAGCTTGCCGTAAAGCCGCACCTACCTCAGTACAAGGACATGACTCGTATTATGCCGGGGGCGATGATGGATTTCAACGGAACTATCGGGGTTATGCAGAGTTCGATTGTCGGCAGCTTTTACAAATCCACGAAAGGACACAAGGCTACGCCGAAGAATTGTGTGCTTCTCGCACAAAACGCAGGCATGGTTTTCATCCCTGCCTGAAAACAAAGTTTTGTGGGAAAACACATCAAATCTTTAATACCCTTTAATACATTCTAAAATTACAATCCAGATATAAGAGGTAAATTTATAGACGCCCCAAGGAGGGAAACAACATGGTAGATAAGAACACCACCCAGAACGTTGAGACCGCCCGCGAACAGAATATCCCGACTCGTGAGAAGGTCTACAACTTCATTTGCGAGTTCATCCAGCAGAACAGCATCTCGCCTTCTATCCGCGATATTGCTGCAGGCGTTGGTCTGAACTCCCCCTCTACGGTGGCGTCGCACCTCAAGCGTCTGGAAGCTGAAGGACGTATCACCCATCTCAAGGGTACAAGCCGTAGCCTCATTGTCGTCGGCAAGCCCACGCCTGTGGCAACCGAACCGACCTCTGAGAATGAGCGCACGGAGCGTCCCTCATATATGCCCCCTGTGGGGCACTGGGAGTTCATCAACGACTACGAAGCTCGTTGTACCCACTGTGGGAAGGAGTCGTATCTCGACCACAATGAACCCCATGATTTCTGCCCCAAGTGCGGCGCAGAGATGCAGTAAACACTCAGACACGGGAGCGAGGCTCGACCTTGCCCCGAAGCTGGTAGCCCGCCGGAGGTGGCACCGGCATAGAAGATGCCGGAGAGCCCGATACCGGCTCTACAATACGAGGGCTATTTAAGACCTAAAAATCTTAAATAGCCCCCTCTCAGTAGAATTTCGAGTACGGACGGTATAACCGGAATTTACGCCTGTGGAGATGCATGGTCGTCGTGGAAGCAGGAATACTCTGTTAGCTGGTTAATCATGTGAGAGATGATGGCAGCACTTTAGGGAACTGAATATGCCTGTATCGGGCGTATAGGACCCTGAAATAGCAGGGTTCTATATCTATAGCCCTTGTCCATGAATGTCTGTGTCAGGCGTATAGAACCCTGAAATAACAGGGTTGTATACCTGAATTGGTAAGAGGGTCATCCGCAGAAAGGGCGTATAGAACCCTGAAATAACAGGGTTGTATACCCGTGGCGGACTTTAAGGGCGGCGTGGATTAAGCGTAGATAGCCCTGAAATAACAGGATTGTATACCTGTTGGCGTGTAAGTCCCGAAATAACAGGGTTATATGCCATTCTCACCCGCCTATGCGAATGGTGTATAAGAACCTGAAATAGCAGGGGTGTATCTATACCAAACGCTTGGTCGTCGCTTTGTGGGCGTACAGGCCCAGAAACAGCAAAGTTAATACCCGAACCACGCGAACGTGACAAAGCAAATCGGAGGTGTCTTTTGTGATATACAGCGGTGACGCCCTTGAAGTCCTGAAACAACTGGATAGCGAGAGCGTACAGTGCTGTGTCACCTCGCCCCCCTATTTCCAGCTCCGTGACTACGGAGTGGATGGACAAATCGGGCTGGAAGATACGCCGGAGGAGTTCATTGCGAAGCTGGTGGAGGTCTTCCACGAAGTGAAGCGAGTCATGAAGCCGGATGGCACGCTGTGGGTCAATATCGCCGACAGCTACGCAGGAAGCGGCAAAGGACGCAATGCGGACGGGCGTCATTCGGACGCTGGCGGGAAGAACACGAAGCAGAGCACCAACACTGGGTCTGTCATGGGGCGTCTGAAAAAGACCGTCACCAGTGAGGATGCCAAACCTAAGGACTTGCTGGGTATCCCTTGGATGCTCGCCTTTGCGCTGAGAGCAGATGGGTGGTATCTGAGAAGTGATATCCTGTGGGAAAAGACCAACCCCATACCGGAAAGCGTAAAAGACCGCCCAACCCGCTGCCATGAATACATCTTTCTCCTCAGTAAGTCACGGACTTACTATTACGACTATGAGGCCGTTATGGAAGATGCCGTCGGCTACAATAACGCCGAGGTAGCGGGAAGTGAAGGTACACTTCGTCCCAACACAAGACGGCGCAAAGGCAACGCCAAATCATTCCGTGGCGGCGGTGTCTATACCAACAATCGCAGTTTTGATAACGGTGCTGTGGCGGAACGTGAGACACACGGGAACGTCGAGAACAAGACTGGTAAAAGAAACCGCCGTGATGTCTGGAGTGTTGCAACACAGGGAACACGGGAAGCGCACTTTGCGACTTTCCCTGAGAAGCTCATTGAGCCTTGTATCCTTGCGGGAACAAAGGCCGGTGATATAGTGCTCGACCCCTTCGCCGGAAGCGGGACGACGGGCATTGTGGCTCATCGCTATGGACGTGAGTTCATCGGCATTGAGTTGAACGAAGAGTATGCCGAGCTTGCACGGCGTCGCGTAGGTGATGTCCAGATGCGGCTGGCGCTCTGAAAAATACAAGTACGGATGGTATAACCGGAATTAACGCCTGTGGAGATGCATGGTCATCGTGGAAGCAGGAATGCTCTGTGAGCTGGATTGTCAGGTCAGAGCTGACACCAGCGCCTTTAGGGAACTGAATATGCCTGTGTTGGGTGTATGAGGCCCTGAAATGACAGGGGTGTATACCATATAATCTGTCGCTTGAGGAGACAGGCGTATAGAGCCCAGAAATAGCAGGGTTATATACCTTACGGATTATCTGAATGGCGGTTCGATTGGTATATAAACCCCCGAAATAACAGGGTTGTATACCTCAGGACAGGCAGTATACCTATACCTAATTCATTCCTTCTACGACCGCATGACTTGGTGGGCAATTAAATGGAGAATTTGAGCAACAATCGCTGGCGTGTCTTTACATACAGCGCCGGCTATGCCAAAAGGCAGAATACAGACCGGATTGCGAGAGCAGCAAGGTCAGCTATCGTCTTCGACTGTGAAAAGGTGCGTTGGTACTACATAACGTTCATGGGAATGGCTCCTTACGATGGAAGCGATTATCGGGATACTCCGAACGTTCAGGTGCAGAGGACAAACGCCCAGCACCCCGAAGCCTGCATCTCCGTCATCCAGCACTACCTCGTCGGAAGGCTCGTTACCCCTTCCCTGCTCTCCCGTGGCGATGCCGTAGTCCGGCAATTTGAACTGGACCCGCTGTTGCCTACAAGCCGCCGTTGGCACTACGCCAAAGAGGTGGACGGGGCAGGAAACGAGACAGGACGTATCTTCAAAATCCCGAAGTGTTTCCCTGATTTTGTCCTTGCTGAACCAAGTTAAAAACAAACGAAAGCTGAAAAAATATGAGTACGGACGGTATAACCGGAATTTACGCCTGCGGAGATGCATGGTCATCGTGGAAGCAGGAAGACTCTGTTGGCTGGTAATTACGTGAGAGGTGATATCAGCATTTTAGGGAACTGAATATGCCTGTGTTGGGTGTATAAGACCCTGAAACAGCAGGGTTGTATACCCATGTCGCAACTGATGCTGACTACTACTTGGTGTATAAGACCCTGAAACAGCAGGGTTGTATACCAAAGATTTGATTATTGATTCCAAAGCAACTGGTATATAGAACCCCGAAATAACAGGGTTGTATACCCTCTCGGCTGCAATGAAAAAGCACTACAAAGGTATATAGAGCCCTGAAATAACAGGGTATCTGCCATCAAAAGCACGAGGTGAGAACATGGACTTTGACGTCTCAAAAGTAAATATTGACTTTGAAGCCCTGAAAGCCTCCACCGAGAAGCTGCTCCAGATGCCATACAGCGCACGGCAGTTCCACGCCGTCGTTGAGAAAGCCATGGAACAGGCCAAGCTGGATAAGGCTGCTGAGAAACAGCGCATAGCGGAAGATGCCGCCATTGAACTGACCGAAGAAATCTCTGAACAGGAAGCGCCGGAAACGGATGCCGAGCTGCAGGAGATGAACGGCGACCTGCTCAAGCTCAACGAGGAGTTTGTGGCCGAAATCGAAAAGCTCACGGCACAGGTCGAGAATTACAGGTCTGAGGCGGAAAAGGCACAGTCCACGCTGGCAAAAGAGCGTACAGACTGGCACCGGCAGAAGAAGTCCTACGAGGGTGAGCTTTGGCGGCTGCAGAAAGATAACGACGAGCTGAGGGCTCTGCTGGAGAGCTGCGATGAGCAGGGCGAAGCGGAGCAGGAGACATATGAGGAGGGCGAAGCCGCCCTGCCGACGGTACTTCCCTCTCTGCCTGAGTCTCGCATCGTGTTCGTTGGCGGACATCCCAACATGGTGAATAAGGTCAAGGCTATTTATCCCAACTGGGTATATGTGGATGGAGACCATTCGCCCGAAAAGGCAACTCAGTTTGACAAGGTGATTGCCTGTTTCATTGCCTATAAGCATATCGGGCATCCCCTCTGGGCTTCAATGATGGCTGCGGCAAGGTCTTATGATGTCCCTATCTTCTATGTCCAATACACCAATATGGAACGTATGTTGCTGGATATGCGCCGCAGCTACGCCGCCATTGCACAGTTCCGTGCGGATGAGGGCATTGACGACTCTGATGTGACTCCTACCTCCCCTGAGGAAACGCAGGAAGATGAAAAGACCATCTGGGAGAAACAAGAGGAGGCTCGCAGAGCTGCCAAGGAGAAATCAAAGAAACAGCGAGAGCGAAAAAAAGCTCGTGAACAGCGTGAGACCTCTGAGGCACAACTGGAAATCGAAGCTCGTGCTGAGGAAGCTGCGCGAGAGGAACGGAAGCGCTGGGCTGAGGAACGTCAGAAACGCGCAGAAGAACTCCGGAAGCGTCAGGCCGAGGCCAGAGAGCGTGAACGCCTCTGGAAAGAGGAACAGGCTCGCAAGGCCGCAGAGCTCAAGCTGAAACGTGAGGCGGAACGCCTTGACAAACTTGAGGAAGAAAAGAAGCGTCAGGCTGAGTATGAGGAGCGCAGAAAGGTCTGGGCTGCCGAGAGACGTGAGAAACGTGCCAGTGCCGCCGCTGCTGTGCAGGCTGCACTGCAGAACGCACCCAAGCTGGTTCCCAATCCCAAGCCGGAACAGCTTCCCACCGCTGTTATCACCTACGACTCACCTGTCAAGGCGCACGTCCAGACTGGACCTGCCACACCGCGCACCCGCATCCTGCCGCCTACAAAGGCTGTTGAGACCGTGGCAAAGAAAGAGCCCGCACCGGTTGTACTGGCGCCAAGGAAACCCAAGAAGGTCAAGATGGAACCTTGTTCAATCAGATGGTCCGACCTTCTGTGAGTCGAAAAAAAGTGTGCAATGATTGCACACTTTTCCAAGGGAATAAAAAACGAGTACGGACGGTATAACCGGAATTAACGCCTGTGGAGATGCATGGTCATCATGGAAGCAGGAAGGCTCTGTTGGCTGGTTAATCATGTGAGAGATGATGCCAGCACTTAGGGATTTACCCATAATCATGAGGCGTTGAAAGCCCTGAAATAACAGGGTTGTATACCATAAGCAAAGCCATTAACATATAGCAACTTCAATGTGAAAGGACAAAAGAATAATGAACGAGAATCAACACTCTATCACCGTACTGTTCAACCCTGCACCTGACCCGCAGGAAAAGAAAGACGGACCGCAGCCGACGCCTTTCTGCGTCACAGCCTGCTTCTCCACCCTGCCGGCTGGTACTGACTTTGTAAAGCTGACCAAGCGGTTCTATGAGAACCTTATGCGGTCGTTGGATTCCGCTATTGCGGAATGTAAGACCGGAAAGCGGGACGGTGTTGTTCCCATGCAAATCGTGACTATCGCAACGGCGCTGGTTACTGCGGAGTTTGGCGGCGAGGACGTTCCTGCCGATGGCACCAACCCCATAGACTCCAGCACTCCCACGGACGACGCTGACCCTGCCGCCCACGGCGAGGGTGATGATGCCAACATCGGTGATAACGATAAGCCCGCCGGCGAAGCCGGTTCCGAGGGTAACAGCAATGCTGCCACTGGCGAAGCCGGAGGCGACGCTGGTGCGAACGTCGGTGCTTCCGAGGGTAACGACACTGGTAGCGGCGGAAACGACGTAGAGAGCGCCGTGGAGCCTTCTATGGAGGCTTCTGATGTCAATGAAAGTGGCGGTGCGGTGTGACCGTCAGGATGCTTCCGTCCATGACGCAGGACGGTGACGTGAGGTTTGAGCTCTACGAGATGCCTTCCAAGGCTCTCGTAGGCCGCTTCACGGTCAGCGATGCGCCTACTGGCTCATCCATGGCCGCGAACGGCGTCTTCTGTACGCGGGAGATGGTTGTGTCGCAGCCTGTCCGTGGTTTCTTTGCTGCGAGGAGGGATAAGAAGCAAGGTATCTCTGAGCCGTATGCTTTGCTGTTGGAGATGATGCCCGTGGCACGTATCTACCTCAACGTTGTGGAGCTGGAGAAAGTTCCCTTCAACATCATTACGTCGGACTTTTGTGGTGACATTTTCCACGCCTATCCCGTGGGTATGGGCAATGCCGGCGTAAAGATTCCGGTGTTTCTGGAGCGTGAGAATGGCGAAATTCCCACGGCGCTCATCGAGAAGCCATACACACGTGACACTACGCTGCAGGAATATGCGGTCACGGGCGGTAATAGGGCGTACGAGGCGTTTGCCATCACTATGGCACTGTATGACTTCATGCTCATTCGCTCCGGTGTTGCCGGACTTCACGCAGAAGGCAGCACGTTCACGGCGGCACCGCAGCTTACGGGCAAGTATGACGACTGGGTTCGGATTACTCAGGAGTATTGGGGAGCAACAGGCTGATGTAGGCTATTACAGACTTTATTGTTTGGGTATGCAAGGAGAATTATTTACTTTGCAGACGGGAGTGTGAGCGTTGGAAATCTACAGGTCTTGCAAACTGCGGCACGGAAGGCATCTTCGATGGTACGCAGAATGGCAAGACTGGACCTACGGTGTACGTGGCATCCACCGATGTGAAGGATATGTTCATGCTGCAATATGGACTTGGTTTGTATTTACTGCGTGGCGGCCAGAAGCTCAACGTATTTCATGGGCTGGAATACTACGCTGCCAACTTGGAGCAATATGTCGAAAAGATTCAGATGGCCTTCAGGCCGTACCGCAATACGCTCGATAAGATTGCTGCAGAGGTGAAGCGGTTTGGCGGTTCTGGATGTGTGCATGGCAGCATCGTAGATATAGACTATCACAACCATATCTATCTTGACCCCTTTGATGGCTACCTCATGCCATACTTTGCCTTCGATGTGACTGGCCGCAGGGAGTTTCGTTCCGTACAAGAGCTGCTGGAGTCATCTCCGATTCCTGCGCTGGGCAGCGATGGAAAGCCGCTGTTGTCCGCCTACACAAAGCTGCTGGACGCTGGCGGAGTGTCTATCCTTGAGCCAACTGTCAAGGAGGATGCTTTGGCCGTGGTGCCGATGGAGGTACTGGACGAGAAGAACATCTATGCCCCGTCCCGTGTCATGAAGTCTATCCAGTATTTGCTGGACAAGGGTGTTGTGCGGGTATGGAATGATGCAGTTCTTTCGATGCCCGATAGAGGTGCGCTGCCAAATGCCAAGCCTGAGCTGTACGAGTCTAATGAGTAACAAAAGGCCACCCATGGTGGCCTTTTGTATTGCACCAGTCAAATGTTCGTGGTATTATGATGTAAAGTTTGCAATTCATTGCTGAGGTTTATTGAGTTTCAAAAACAATGAAAAAGGAATTGATGATTATGACAGGAAAAGTAAATAAAGGAGCGTCTGAAGTGAGTAACCTAACACCTACTAATTCAATGACGGATGAAATCAGGGAGTTGCTATTAAATGCACGTCAGCGCGTGGCGGTGCAAGTAAACACTGAATTGCTGTCTACCTACTGGAATGTAGGAAAGATTATCGTTGAGCATGAGCAGGAAAAAAGTGACCGTGCAAATTATGGAAAGCAGACCTTAAAAGAGCTTTCTAAAGAACTTACAAAAGAATTCGGGAAAGGGTTTTCTGTTTCTAACCTCCAATTCATGCGGCGTTTCTACCAAAGTTATCAAATTCAACAGACAGTGTCTGTTAAATTGTCGTGGTCTCATTATTGTGAGTTGTTGTCGATTTCAGACCCAGACAAACGTAGTTTCTACGAAAAGGAAACTATCAACTCCGGTTGGTCAATACGCGAACTGAAACGGCAGATTTCTACTTCCCTCTATGAGCGTTTGTTGCTGTCAGATGGTAAAACAAATAAGGAGACTGTTCTTGCTCTCGCGGAAAAGGGAATTGAAATGTCTACTCCGTTAGATATTATCAAAGACCCGTATGTATTTGAATTTCTGGGTGTGCCGGAGAATAAGCCTATGCTTGAAAGTGACCTTGAAAAAGCGCTGGTCGCGCAGATTGAGAAATTCCTGTTGGAATTAGGGCGAGGCTTTATGTTTGTGGGCACGCAACAACGCATTACCTTGAACAATACCCACTACTATGTCGATATGGTTTTCTATAATAAGATTCTTCGCGCATATGTGCTGATTGAGTTAAAGACGGCCAAACTAACGCCGGAAGCTGCCGGGCAACTCAATATGTATCTGAACTACTATGCCGCAGAAGTGAACGACGAACATGATAATCCGCCAATCGGTATTATCCTTTGCACGGACAAAGATAGCATAGCTGCTGAATATGCTCTCGGCGGTCTATCCAACAACATTTTTGCTTCACGCTATGTTTCTTATATTCCCAATAAGGAACAACTCATCGCACAGGTAGAAGCTGTTTTGAAAGAATGGCACAATTCGTGAATGTTAAGAATAATGCAGGCCGCCCTGATGAGGTGGCCTGCATTTTTTCAAATTTGGGGAATTTCGTGGCATTCAGCATCTTCTTTCACAGGCGGATTCTTGCTGCAATAGCCGAATTTGTTATAGGGGCACGCATCCGCATCGCAGCGTTCACCACCAGTTTCTGAAAGCTGTATTGCAAAGCCAAGGCCGTCGTCGAATGCCTGCTGTCGGTCGTGGTATAGGTAGCTGGTATGTCCGCCGGACTGTCGGACAATGTAGGCCCATTTGCCACCAACCTTATATGCCCGGTGGCAGTCGTACCACCAAATACTCAACTCAGTCTTGGTATTTCCTGTTCTCACGGTTCCTGTCCGTGGGTTGATTAAGTACCACACAGCGTCCACTCTCCCCTCTTCTCTGCGTAAAATCATAGCATACGGAATGGAATCTGAAAAGTATTTCACATGGAATATTTTGATAAGACTGGGCGATGCACGAAAAGGCAGGTTACGGATGGTGGATTCTGCACGGAACGGCGGGTTCGTGGCTGGGAGCCGTTCTGGGCGGGCCTGTGAGGGCGCTGGGGCGGGCGGACAGGTCAGGTAGAGGGGAGGAAGGGACTCCCGTGCGGTGGGAAGGCGTCACGCGCACCTGAGACGGCACCGTGTAGGCTTCCCTGTCAACTCTCGTTCAAGAGTTGTTTGGTAGGCGCAGGTCTTGACTTGGAGGCAATGCAGCAGGGATAACACCATGGTACAATGGAAGATTGATGCACTTGAGTTTTGGTACAAACTTTGAACCAGCTTGGAACTATCTTTGAACCAAAGAGGTTCCTTGATACTTCCAAATTCTTGCCTCACAGACAAGGCCATAGACAGAGATAAGGGATAAAATGATTAGTTGGCCTCTGGAAACCCAGTATTTGCAAGGGTTTCGAGAATTCCTTCAGCGAAAACGCGCAACTCTCCCAAAATTGACCTCTCACCAACCGCCATGGTAGTGTCGTTTTTCGTCGCTTAATGTCGTCGTCAACTCTCGAACGCGAGGTGTTTTGTCCCAAGATGAAAAGAGCAGTTGTTGCAAATTACGCAACAACTGCTTTTAATTATTTCCATGGGAATGATAGAAGCCGGAACCTACCAAGAAAGGGGTTCCGGCTTCTGCCTTGAGGCCCCGCAAGCATCTCAAGGACAATCAAAAAAGAAAGGAGTAGCAGCGAAGCCTAAACACAACAAAGACTTCGGCTACATCTAATATACCACAACAGGTTGTTGTTGGCAAGCTATTTCGGCCCAGAACTTTGTGAATTATCTTCTTGCGTACATATGTGCGCTGTGCTATACTCGGAATTGTAGAAGAAAGAGAGAGTGAAGAAATGGAGAACACCGAGAAGAACGAAATTGTCCGGATGCTGAATACTGAGCTGCGAAACCAGCCTGTCGAATTATGTGGTATTCTGGCATCCACGGATTTATTGATTTTAGAGATTTTAGATAGATTGGAGTTCCCTGCTGTCAGGTCTGCTTCCATCCACACATATCTCGTGTGTGCAGACAAAGATATGGAGTTCATCCTCAATGATTTTGAGGCACTGGTTGAGCTGGCGAAGGACACTCCGACATTTTTCGCCAAAAAACTACATTGTTATCTTGGAAAGATGGTTGAGAGCCTGCGAAGCGAAAAAGGCGGTGTGGCCGCGCTTCTTCAGTTGGCGAGTAAGCTGCAGGAAATGCGGCGAAGCGAGAAAACGGATGCGGTCAGAGCTGAGGTCGCAGGTATCTATGCCGACCTTGTGTTACACGCTCTGGATTATCTCCGGCCAGACCCCGCAGATGATGGCGAAGTGGTAATTGGCGTCACATCCAATGGCGAACCTATTACAGCAGAAAATCCTTTCGCGTATTTTTCTGTTGCAGAATGGCAGTGTGTGTTGTTATCTATGTATGAAGACACTCCTGACCTCACCCCCTTCGTGAAAAGAGGTATCGTCCCTGCGGATTGTACCAACGTTCCCGATGCGGTAAATGCCATTTTCAGGCGGCGAAGAGTATTCACGAACCTGCGGTGCGCTCTTCTCCCTTACATGGATGAGTTTACCTACAGCCTGTTCCCTACCAACATCGCCTACAACGACGGCGGCGCCCTTGAGGGCCTCGTGATGCGGTTGGACATGGAGGAGCTGGACAAGCGACTGGCAAAGGAAAAGAAGGCTTCTCTCCCCCTTAATGGCGTGACCGTGACCTTCGATGACCCAACCAAGTCGCTCATGACCTTGCAGCTCAAGGAAGTCTCTGTGGAAGACCATGTATGTGTGGTCTATAAGCTGGCATTCCTAAATGGCGAGTTTGCCGGCTACTATGTGCCGGGGCGTGACGACTGCTATTATGCTGGCATGGACTATGTTGGGCCGGACGACAGATTTGTTGTTATCAAGAAACTGGTCATGTTCTTCTACGCCGTGGCCGTGCTGGGCGATGAAGAGTATTCGGACGAATCCTTTGAGAAGGTGTTCCTGAACCTCTTCTATCCCGTAAAGGCTACCAGCGACATCGGCCAAGGCCGGTTGCGGGATACTGTGATGCGAGCCAAGGAACTGGGCATCGGCACTGATGGACGCAAACAGGACGGACACCGGATGCTCTGGAAGGAGCCGCTGCGAGTAGTCGTGAAGGAGGAACTGATATGATGCAGAAGTTTGCTATCGTGAACAGCAAAGGCAGAATCCTCTGTGCTGGCCGTGGCGACGAGCAGGCAAAATACTTCTGGCTGCCGCTGGAAGATGGCGTCTCCCCTGTCGTGTTCGGCAGTCGCGTGGATGCCGAATGGTTTGTGACGCTGAAACAGAAGGACAGCCTGCGGAAGCGTGAATGGAGGGACTGCAAGGTTATTGAATTTAACGGCGAGGATGCGTCGAAGAATGACGAAGGAGAGTCGATAAAATGACTTACAGGGAACTCTATGATGAAGTAATCGAATCAGGCAATTATTTAGGGTCTGAGGGGAAAATCAAAGCGCTGGCAAATCTCATTTACCATAGCAAGTTCGATGGCGTGGAAACCAAGGATGAGGCTGTGTGGGATGCGCTGGAACGCTATGAGGATATGACGGGCTTTACGTTCGACCCAACTGAGGACGAGTTCGAAGATTTCAAATATGCGATTACAGGAGACTGAATGACATGAAAATTCTGAAGGTAGAACCTGCGAAAGCCCCCTATGTGAAAGAAATCGAAAACGAGCTGCACGCCATCCAAGAAGAGGTTGGCGGTGATATTGAGGTCGTTGGCATGGAACCGGGCGTTATCCTCTGCTGCAATGAGGAAGGAAAGTTCAATGGTATGGAGCCAAACCGCAAGATACCGGGTGATATCCTCTACGGCCCGTTCTTCGTGGTAGGCGCACAGGGCGAGGATTTTGCTTCGCTTTCGGATGAGCACATTGCGTACTACACCAAGGTGTTTGCGGACACTTCCAAACCGGATGTGAACGAAAATCCCATGTGGCGGTTCTTCTTCGGAGGTTGATGCCTGTTCTACCGTGCATTCCCACGCAAGTTCCCCGCAAGATTAACGCAAAACACACGCAAGAACGCACGGGAATGCACAGGAAACGCACGCAAAAAAACAACTCTCGTGCGAGAGTTGTTTCCTTGAAAATCTTGCCTCAGAGACAAGGCGTATGGGGGGACACTGTGGTAAAATTCATTGGTCGTGCCGCGAAAACCCTTTATTTGCAAGGGCTGCGAGGATTTCACTGGTGAAATCGCGCATTAGCCTGAAATTTGACCTCTATCCCCCCTGCGGATTATATCATTCTTTTCAGAGGTCTGCACCTCGTGTTTGCGAGGTATTTTAACGAATTTGGAGGGTACGTCCGATGTGCCATCACATGAAAACATCTTTTGGCGTCGCTGTATTTGACCAGATGGATGACATCATCACCATGCTGAACGTTGTGAACCCCGATGAACGGCTACAGGGTATCCTTGAAGCCCTGCCAGAGAAGTGGGATTCAATACGAAAGGACGCAATTTCCCGCCAAAAGGAGGACCCAGACTTCTTTTTCGATGAGGATGGCGAGAAGGTGCGGTTCTATCTGGAGAACCTACGGGACTATCGGGTGTCGGAGCTGGAAGACTGGTACGAGGCGCATCCGCTGATGGAAATATGCAGTTCGGACGGGGTGAAGCACACCCTACCTGAGCGCGGTGTTCTGTTTGCCTATGAACGCTGTGATTTCATAGAGGAACTGAAAGCAGAGTATCCAGAATGGACATATCTTCCCATGAGGGAAGCGGCAGCCTTCTTGGAAAGTTCCAGCCCCTTTGAGACGAATGGGGATAAGTGCGGTATCTGTTTCGTATACACCCACCTACTGCCGTGGTACACCTACAGTGAGGTTACAGGCGCCGCAAAGAAGACCGGAAAGTTCGGTGGCTTCGTATCCAGCCAAGGTATTCGCAGGGCTATGAGAATCATGCAGGAAGACTACGAGGCGTTCCTCGATGATAAAGAAGAACAATTAAGAAATAGATTGAAAACGGAGGGGTAAAACCATGACAAACGAAGAAGCAAAGAAAGTATTGAGCAACATCTATGAGCTTCAGCTTCATGACAAACAGATGAGCTGTCCTTGCTGCGGTGGGGCAATGCGTCCCAACAGCATTGAGAACAGCCTGAGCCGCTATCACGAGGTTTTTATCTGCTCGGACTGCGGCGTGAATGAAGCCTTCAACGGTCCGAAACCTCTTGAAGACTGGGCCGCTATTAAGGGTATTGCCACGGCGCACGAGGCTATTGAGAAGGCCATCGAAAAGTGCGAGGGCTAACTCATGGTTTCGAGAGAAGAAGTAAGAAAAGCATTATACAATATCCATCAGTTGCAGTTACAGTGCAAGCAGATGCAATGTCCTTGCTGTGGTGGAGATATGGCGGTGAACGCTAAAGGAGACTGCCTAAGTCGTTATCACGAAGTCTATATTTGTTTGGAGTGCAGCATGAAAGAGACCGACTCTGGCGCCACCCCCTTGAAAGATTGGGCGGCAATTAAGAATCTCGAAAGAGGATATAGAACCATCGAAGAAGCAATGGCCGACAAAGACAACAGTGTTGGGCCGGGCGTTGTTATTGTCAAAGACAAGAATGATGCCATGGTCGGCGTTTTGCTGGTAAAGAACGCCGACAAGTACCTTTCGGACTGCGTCGAAGATATCGAGGCAAACTGGATTTTGATGCGCGAGTCGTATCTGGAGAGAGCTCAGGAAGATAAGGACTTCCTGTTTGATGAAGATGATGAACACCTCGCGTATGTCGAGGCGCAGCTCAAGCTCTGCGTTTCGGATGATGCTGAACACACGCCGTATGAGGTCGAAAACCTTGAAAATGTGTGTGTCGTCGAAGCAAATTAACAGCTCATTCCTCTCTTTTTTATAGGTCGTTGGACGGATTCTGCCTGTTTAGAGTCCGGCCTTCGGCCATATTCGGTGTGATTTGTCCTTGCACAAGTTGTAGATGTATGCTATTATGAACTTGGATTCGACAATAGTTATTCACTCTTGTTGTTTTCCTTTTTCTTGACGGAACGGGCTGTGCAGGCCCGTTTCGTTTTTGCTTTATTTAGCTAAAACAGTGCCATCTGTTGCTTGCATTTGTTGCTCTGATGTGCTATTATTGACTTGAGGTAAGCGCGTACATCTCCTATCCGCAGCTTGCCTAATATTTCTCCTTTCTGCGCTACGTATAAAGAAGACGCGGGTCATGCCAAGGCCTGCGTCTTTCTCCATATTTGTTCATAGAGCGTTAAATCGCAGTCTTCCGTATTGCACAACAACCTCACATATGTTATCATATGAACATAGAAGTCCTGCATTGGCACAAATGTCTCTGCATGATTTTCTCCCTTGGCGAAGAAGCAGGAGTTGCGGCCTGCTTCTTTGCTTTTTACTCTTGCGGTGCATAGTTGGATGTGGTATCCTATCCGTAAGATACTGTGTTTTAACCATGGCACGGTGTCCCTCCGTTTCGTAGAGCGAGCCGATTTCCGGCTCGCTCTATTTTTTTCATGAGTTTCACAGATGAAATCATTTACCCCTTTGAATGTGCTATGCTGAAGATTTGCGAAAAGTGTTGCGTGCCACGCAACGTTTTGATGTAAGAGATATGGTATGCTTAAAACTTTCAGGTGTTTCACGGGTGAAATCTTTTGAACGGCGTGATGTGGTATGATAATTGGTTCTACCTAATTGGCTGTTCCGCAATTAAAACAGACTTGCAATACCGCTGGCAAAGAATTTTGCAATTAAAGTAGAAGAAGTAAATCTTTAATTGTGCCACTTCCCTGCCCTCATTTTGGAGCTGCTGGGCGGTTGACATCCTCCTCTGTTTTGGTAGGATGAAGGTAAGATTAAGAACTTGTGGAGATGCAGCGGATATGGAAAAGCTCGTAGTGAGGCATAGAGACGGTAGCGTGGAGCTGGCAGAGGGACATAGTGCGGAGGAGGCTTTGCGGCGGCTGGCGGAGTACGAGGACACGCGACTTCCACCTGAAGACCTCGGCGAAGTTGAGGAGAATGCCTATGACCTTGGTCATCAGGCCGCTCTCAGGTACAAGGGCATCTCTTGGGGCGAAGCTGCGGAGTTGCAGCAGTACCGAAGCCTCGGAAGCCTTGAAAAGCTCCAGCAACTCGTGAAGGAAAGGCGACGTAAATCCGGCGCACAAGAAGATTGACGCTGTCCTTGCAGTGCTGTATAATATAATCGAGAAGTCCTGCAGATGCAGGACCAGAGGCCGTTGGCGCACCCCCCCGCGCCAGCGGGCTCTTTTTTTGCGGCAAAAAGAATTGACAAAATATCAAACTGTGGTAGTATAGAATTATAATTACGAAGCTATTTTTATAAAGGAGATTATCTCCGTTTTCAAGTCACCATAAAGAATCAAGACAGTTATCCCAACTCTGGGATGGCTGTCTTTTTTTATATATTTACATACATTTGTGTTCCCATAAGTCCTTATAACAGGCTGGGAAGAAAGGAGAAAAAGCATGAGTATCGAAAACAGACTGCCTATCCCTCTGACTGCGGATGGAGTTCCTGTCGGCATTGGCGACACCGTCTATGCCATTTGGAATGAGGTCCGCAGAAACACCCGTGGCAAGTTCTACCGCGCATCCACCATTGCCGTGTATCCCGTCAAGGTCACTTCCGTGCTGTTTACGGAGAGCTTTGTCGAGCATCGTGTCATGTGGTCTGGCGATGGTTACGCCAACATCCCCGTCAAGGGCAGTAGCGATTCTGTGAAGCCTGTTGAGGGCTGTGTCGGAATCGAGCTGGGCGGCTACAACACCTTCGCCAGCAAGGAGAAGGCTGAGGAGTGTGCTGCACAGGATAACTGGCAGACTGGCGTTACCTTCTTCAAGGGTATGCCCCCTATGCCTTCCTGCCTCTACAACGAGCTTCGGAAGAAGAGCCGGGAGTTCGAGTATGGCTATGCGGCTGAGGAGGTGATGGGCAATGAGTAAGTACGTCGTTGCTATCATGTCCGCTGCTGAAATCGCTGCCCTGCACCACATCATCACGGATGAGCTGGAGAACGGCGTTCTCGACGTCGAGAATCAGGCGTTGTTGAGCAACGCTCAGGCGAAACTGGACGAAGCCCTGCGGACTGCGGGCGAGTCCCTCTCCCCTGCCGTTCCTGCTTCCAAGCCTGTGGAGCCCCATACGCCGGAGTCTTTCCATGCCTACGAGCGCTTCAAGCTCCAGTGGATGCTGGACCACAAGCACACACTGCAGGAGCTCCTCTGCGAGCTGGATGCCTATTCTGAGGACTGCGGTGATGCCGGCAGTACGCAGGAGCTTCTGGACGTGTGGGAGAAAGACCGTGGCTTCGGCGGTGAGATGTGGCCCTGCTATGAGGAATGGCTGGAGTGCGAGGCGAAGAGCGTCGTACCCGTCGTCATTCCCGCACAGGAGCCCGTCATCACTGAGCCTGTCATCTGCGGCGGCGCCGACTGCGTGTACCACGACGGTAACTGCAAGTGTATGCTGCCGAGTTTGGTCAACCGTATGCCCAACCGCGACACGGAGGATGCTGTGTACGGCGAAAGCTGCTGCATGGACTTCCTCCCCGCTGAGCTGAACGATGGGACTAAGGAGGCTACCCATGAGTAATGGTGAAAGGCAGAAGCTCATCGAGAACGCCATGGCGCACTATCGTGCTGCCATGGCTTCCGGTGAGTCCAACGAACTGAAGGCGGCTCTGACAGATATGGAGAACGTCTTTTATGCCGTCTGCCTCTGGTCTGTTCCGGGGACGGACGAGCTTCGGAAAGCTATCATCAGCTTGTCGGAACTCGTTCGGAGCCGCTGACAGCAAAAAGAAAGGAGAAAATTTTATGTCTGAGAAGGGTTGTCACGTTTTTCCCGTCATTACTGATGCGGTTCAGAAAGAGTACGAGAAGTGCTCTCTGAACAGCAAGTCCCCTGACCTATCGCCCAATATCTGTGGCTACTATGGTCGCGCCTGTCGCCAAATGGACAAGGATGAGGGCGCCAATCGGATGCTCTGTGACCACTGCCCGTTGGTGGAGGTCGCCAACTCTCTGCGAGATGGCGAAGGCTACCGCAGCGTCTATCAGCTCACGCCGGATATGCTGTCCGTGCTGAAGCAGAAACTGTTCTACGACAGCGAGTGTGACGAGTTCCAGCGCCTCTCTGATGAGGAGCGCGACTCTGTCGCCAGCATCGCTTTCTACGACCAGATTCCCAACGAAATCGTGTTCCACGCTTTCGAGGGCATCAGCTTCGTGGATGAGGACTTCTTTTGCGGTGGCTGTGAGGAGGAAGCTAAGTGAAATACGTGATGCATTGTGACGAGGTCGAACTCGTCCATGTGACCACAGAGGATAGACTTGGCTCCATTCTGGAAACTGGTATCCGTCCCTCTGCCTTCGGCGATATGGCCGTAGGCGAGGACGACGGTGCTGGCGTCTATGCTGTCCGCAACGACGCAAGGCTGATTCAGAAGGTGCTGGACTACGTCGTGGACACGGAGACCTTAGGCTATGTCTATGCGGTCAAATTCCGCTACAAGGGCCGATATAGGGAGTGTGTAGACTCCGTGGAACATAGCTCCCACGGAGGCTATATTCTCATTCCCAAGTCCGAGTGTCCATCCGGTATCCCTGCCAAGGATATCACCAGCTATATCCGTCTGGTTCCGTAAGAAAAGAAAGGAGATTTCAAAATGTCTGAATTGCATGAGACTATCATGGGCCGCAAGTTCTTTATGAGCGATTTTCCTTCCCTCGTAAAGAACGTTGAGCGCGTGGCTGCTGCGCTGGAGGTTCAGAATAAGGCTGCCGAGGAGCAGGCCAACCCCAAGGAAAAGGTCTTCCCTGCCATCCTGATTCATTCCACCTGCCCGCTCCATGCCGACGGCACTACTCATACCGGAGCGTACCGCTCCAAAATCGTTGTTGAGAAGTTCGACAACTACCTTGCGGCTCAAAACGTCATGGACGAGGAGCTGAGGATGGTATTCGGCTGGGAGAAGCTCCCTGACGAGCCTCTCACTACGAACTACGACATCGGCGGCTTGGAGGCTTGGGCTCTCCATAACGGCGTATCCCACTCGTGGAAAATCGTTGTCGTGGAGGTCGAGGTTCCGAAAAAGGAGGTGGGGTAAGCCGTGGCGAAATGCTCTTTTTGCGGTCGAGAAATGCTGAAGGCCAAAGGCTGTCGTAAAATCACCATCCGATTCGTAGATGGTTCCCGTGCTGACCCGATAAAGGTCGGCGCACCGGGCGACTTCTACTTCGGCTGTGAAGGACTGAACGACCCGAACTTTCGCTGCGGCGATTGCGGCGCTATGGTCGGTGGGTATCACCACCCCGGCTGCGACTGCGAACGCTGCCCCAAGTGTGGTGGTCAGCTCATTTCCTGCGACTGTCAGGCCGATTAAGCCTTTTTTTGAAAGGAGAGAGTCTGTTGAGGCTCTCTCCTTTTTTGTTATTGAAATACATGAAAGGAGAAACTGCTATGAAAACTGGCAAATATGTTTATTTCGACTCACTTGCGGTTGAAGTCACCCGTCGGTGCAATATGCACTGCGCTCACTGTCTGCGAGGCGAGGCGGAGAACAAGGACATCTCCTACGAGGCCATGGACGCCCTGCTGCGCCATGTGGACGGCATCGGCTGCGTGACATTTACCGGAGGCGAACCGTCTCTCAACTGCCGCGCCATCGACCAGTTCCGTGAGCTGTGCCTGAAGTATGACATCCCTGTGAATGGCTTCTATATCGTCACCAACGGTAAGGAGAACGTGGAAGAGCTGGCTGTTGCTTCCCTGCGGTGGTATAGCTACTGCGCCAAACAGGAGGACACGGAAATCTGCGGTCTTGCTCTTTCCGACGACCAATTCCATGAGGATATTCCCAACGAGAATATCATGCTGCTGAAGGGTCTCTCCTACTTCCGTGAAGAGGACAAGCGCACTGATTGGGACAGAGTCAACCTCATCAACGAGGGACGTGCAGAAGACCTGTTTGAGACAGATTATCCGAAGCGTGAGCTGGGCAATGAGCGTATTACGGTCGAGAAGTGGCCGGATGGCAGCGTGAAAGTATATGAGGGAAACATCTGCCTTACGGTGGATGGCAACCTTCTGGATACCTGTGACTGCTCCTATGCTCACCAGAGCCAGCACACCATTGGCGATGTCTTCCATATGGACGAGTTCTTCGATGAAATGCACGCTCTTTCGGAGGTGTCGTGATGGCTGCGCCTTATTTCTACGACACATCTGCCAATGCAACTCCGACAAATAAGGAGCATCTGCTGACAGACCTGCTGGATGAAATCCAGAGCGTTCTGAGCGAAGGGATTCATCCTTACTGTGAGGAAGACCCTCTCGGTTTGAAGCGGTTCAACGTCTCCAGAAGTTCTCTTGGCTATGTTCGTCAGACGGAGACCATTACGTGCGTGTCAGTCCGTATCGTCGCAAACCGCGATTCGATATACCGTACGAACGCCGAGCGTGATGAGGCAAAAGCGGATTTGGAACACATTGCGGAGACTGTTGCCAAGCGGTACGAGTCCCGTTCTTTCGTTGCCTGCAACACTTCATGGCCCAGTGCGGACAAGGTACTGCACGCAGCGACCAACGCAAACCAAGTCTGCTCCATTCCGGTTTTCCCGTTTGAAGTGTGCTTCTTCAAAACACCCTACTACAGTTCGCCGGAACCCACTGAGAAAATCATGTGGGATGCCTTCTGCAGAGCCAGAGCAAGGTCATCCAAGAAGTCTGAGAAGCGTGAGCTGCGGCCCGACGACTATGGCAAGGAATTCCCGTATGGGAAGTACACCTACAAAATCCTCGGTCCTTCTGTCAGCCAAAACATTTCTGACGGAGAAAACCACATCGACCTGCTCCGCACTGAGGGCTACCGCGCCATGAAACATAGGTGTTGGATAAAACGGCAGGACTTGGAACAAGCGCTCTATGAGATGGAGTACGAGGACAAGTCCGAGCTGGCTATCGAAAAGAGCCATGCAGAGGAAGCCGAGTTCTATCGGAACAAACGCTTCATACAGCCGAAGCTCGATGCCAGTGGTATCGACGTTGTTTATCGTGAAGTGTTCTCTCTGAAAGGAAAAACGCAAAACCACGATTTTCGACTGGTCGGCTTCATCAAGAAAGCGCGCAAGTATCCGTTCCGCGCCGAATGTATCGACGAGACCGGTGAATATGCCGGCAAAAGATGTAAGCTGCCGTACAACGCTGTTGTTGAGGCTATCAAGGCCAATCGTGGGTGACAAAAAGAGTCGAAATATGAAAGGAGAAAAACAAATGGAGTATATCAAAAAGCTCGTTAGTGATGAGACGTGGGATTGCGCCACCTTCTCTGGAATGTGCCGCTTTGTAGCGAACGGAAACTACTACGAGTTGCCCAAGCCCATTGAAGAATTGGCAGAAAAGTCCAATTTCAGCGTCTTCGATGCTCCGGCAGATAATCCCGAAGCGCCGGTGCTCGGCGAAAAGTCGGTGTTCGTGGAACGTGATGACCTTCGCCTTTTGGTGGAAGTTTATCCCGACAAGAGCGCAAGCATTTTCGTGGCTATAATGCTTCCTATCGAAACGGAGTACGATGAACTGGAAGACAAGATGGATGATTTCCTCAATGTCATTGAAGATGCGTTGGGTCTGGAAAGCGATAGCATTTCGTCTTCTGGGTGGTCTTTCGGCATCGACGATAACACATACGATAGGTTGCTTACCACTGAGGAACAGGAGCTTATCGGCACTTCGAATTAGAAAATGCACGGTGAAAGGAGAAAATATAATGAATCGCAGAATTGCTGAAAATAAGAAGTTCAAGGCCCTGTACGCTGTCAGTCTGGCACTGATGGTTCTGTGCGTCATCGCTGTTTTCGGCACCATTGGCGCCGCAACGATGTCGGATACCATGTCCACCACCAGTCTCGCCATCAGATGTATCCTGTTCTCCATCGCCGGCCTTCTGAGCTGGGTCGCGTCTCGCGGCTTCAAGCACAGGATTTGGCGTCTGGTCAACGAGGAGCTGAAGCGCATCTCCAGTGATGTGGCGGAGCACCTCCGTCGAGATGGCTGCCCCGCTGTTGAAGACCTGTCGGCCTGAACCACATCTTTGAAAAAGCTCCCACATGGGGGCTTTTTCTTTTTGCCTGAAATGATTGACAAAATATCAAACTGTGGTAGTATAGAAGTATAATTACGAAGCTATTTTTATAAAGGAGATTATCTCC